>OGPW01000148.1_pt1 | contig 57661 bp, 39 predicted proteins | sample 1553061 | NCBI WGS metagenome assembly OGPW01 (sample SAMEA2580292, study PRJEB22360) | human gut metagenome | biome: human gut; feature: human-associated habitat; material: faeces | place: Denmark | collected 2008/2010
GCTCGGCGTTGATGGAGATGGCCTTGTCGATGTCGAAGCGGGCCGGGTTGGCCTTCACGTCGCGCACGTCGAACTTGGCGATCATCTCGTCCATGGAGAACACGTCACGGTCGGGGGCGATGGACCAGCCGAGCAGAGCCAAGTAGTTGAGCAGACCCTCGCGGATGAAACCGTTGTCGCGGTGGTTGAACAGGTTGGACTCCGGGTCGCGCTTGGAGAGCTTCTTGTTGCCCTGGCCCATCACGTACGGCATGTGGCCGAACAGCGGCATCTGCTTGGCGATGCCGAGCTCCATCAGGTAGCGGTACAGCACGATCTGACGCGGGGTGGAGCTGAGCAGGTCCTCGCCGCGCAGCACGACGTTGACGTCCATCATCGCGTCGTCGACCGGGTTGGTGAGCGTGTACAGCGGATCGCCGTTCGGGCGCACGATGACATAGTCCGGCACGGAACCGGCCTTGAATTCGATGGTGCCGCGGATGAGGTCGTCGAAGGCGATGTCCTCGTCGGGCATGCGGATGCGCAGCGCGGGCTTGCGGCCCTCGGCGCGGAAGGCGGCCTTCTGCTCCTCGGTGAGGTCGCGGTCGTAACCGTCGTAGCCGAATTCGGCCGGGCGGCCGGCGGCGAGGTTGCGCTCCTTGATCTCGTCCGGAGTGGAGAAGGACTCATAGGCGTAGCCGGCTTCGAGCAGCTTTGCGGCCACATCCTTGTAGATGTCGCCGCGCTCGGACTGGCGGTACGGGCCGTGGGGGCCGCCCACGTCGATGCCCTCGTCCCAGTCGATGCCCAGCCAGCGCAGGGATTCGAGAATCTGGTTGTAGCTTTCCTCGGAGTCGCGCACGGCGTCGGTGTCTTCGATTCGGAAGATCAGCTTGCCGCCGGTGGCGCGGGCTTCGGCCCAGTTGAACAACGCCGTACGGATCATGCCGACATGCGGCGTGCCGGTCGGCGATGGGCAGAAGCGCACGCGAACATGAGCCGGAAGTTCTGGTTTGGTGTCTTTTGAATGTTCAGCTTCAGTCATACGTTCCATTGTGCCGCGTCAACGGGACGTGAGCCGATTCACTCACTTTTGGTCAATCGGTCTCACGGTCGCGCCGTCGATGGCAGAAAGAACGGCTGCTGGTATGGCGGTCGAAGCGCCGGCTTTGATGGCGGCTTCGACGGCGTTGCGCATGAAGGTTGCTGCGTCGTCCTGCCGATGGGTGACTGTCGGATTCCATGTACGGCGATGTATCGTCAATCCGGCAAGTGCACCTCGGTCAGGATATTTCGGCGCGCTCAGGCGGCGAGACCGGCGAACAGCGTCGCCCAATCCTGCGACTCGTCCTCGCGGGTCTCGCGCTGGTCCATGACCTTGTTCTGATCGTTGTTCATGATCGTTCCCTTGTATTGCTACTTATACAGCTCCAATTGCTTGTTTCGATTCCATCACCGCAACCGAAATTATCGTTGATACTCATATATCGCAACCACTGGCAAAACGCAAATCGTGTTAGCGCGCACAGCGAGTCGTCACACAATCCCTACACTCATGCATGTAAACGGTCACACGCGGCACTCCCCGTTGCCTTGTTTACACCCCTTTCATTCCGCCGCTCGCTCCCGACAGTCAATGCGGTGCGCCAACTCCTTCCATGCTGGTTCGCCTCGCAAGCCCGCCCCTCCTACTTGTCAGCGCGCTGGATCCTTCCAACCATTCCCGCCCGAGACGCACCGTTTCTGCTGATTGCGCATTGCCCACCTACCCCGTGTTCGTACATGCCGCGCCCATTCACACCGCTACCTTCACCCGGTTTCTTTGGGACTGCCCCATATCTTTGCTGCGCCGCAAGACCCACATACATGCCTACACTCCCGTCACTCCCCGAGTTACGTCCTTAAGTGCGCGCCGAAACGACAAGCGCGCGAACATAAGGACGCAAATGCCCCTGTTTGCGTCCCTATGTGCGCACGGTCATCGTTTCGGCGCGCACTTAGGGACGCAAACGAGCGGATTCGTGCTCGTACACTGGAGATTCCACGCTTGACGAGCTTCATATCATCGAATGGCATCCCCACCGCCATTCACTCATCATCGACAGTGCACTCGCAATATGTCGTAGCCAAGCCACAACATAATCAAGCGCCACCACACGAAAGAGTCCGCAACACCACTTTCTCGGTTTCAAGGGGTTGATCGCAGCCCTCGCAGACATCTATCTGCATTTCAAGGGGTTGCTTTTCGTCAATCCTCCCTATATTGATGGCGATATTCCGCCCCTCATACTTCGTATACTGGCAGACAGCAACCCCTCGAAACGTAGATAGATGTTTGGGCGAGACGAAATCACCCCCTCGAAACGCAGATGCCGCTTTCGCACCGAAGGATGAAGTTCCTGTTATCCGACCGAGTCGCGCGAAGCCCAAACACGTGCGAATATGAGGGAACAACCCATGAAACCGTTGCAACGCCACGACAATCTGGCTGGCACATCACATCCAGCCGGCCAAATCGGCGATGGTCAGCCCGCGATAGTCAACGATTGCCTCATCGCACAGCCCACTGTCGCTCATATCCACACGAGCATGACCGGTGACCGCGACCACCGTCGCGCCCGACGCCCGAGCCGCCGTCAACCCGGGCTTGGAATCCTCGAAAACCAGACACTGACCAGCACCCGACGCATCGGCCGGCAGCCCGACCATCGACGCCGCACGCCAATACGGCGCCGGATCGGGCTTCGGCTTCACATCGTCGTTGCCGCACACATAGCCGACGAACGCGCCCTTAGGCGCCTGCGCCATCACATTCTCGACGATCTCGCGCGGGGAGCCGGTCACCAGCACGGCCGGAACGTGCGCCGCCGCCAGACCGGACAGCACATCGCGAACGCCCTCAATCCACGGCAGACGCTCCTTTTCCATGCGCAGCACCTCATCGGACAGGTGCCGCACGATTGCATCGCCATCCCAATCGACCCCCGCACCGCGCAGCAGACGCACGGTCTCGGGGAAGGCCGCCCCCTGCAGCGCATCGGCGAGCGTGTCGCTCCATTCCCCGCCACAGGAGCGCACCAAGGTCTCCTGAGAGCGCACCCAATACGGATCGGAATCGATCAGCGTCCCGTCCAAGTCGAAGAACACGGCCTTCATCATCGGCATCCTCCTTGATTTCACAAGCCATTTCACGAGCCACTAGCATCGTAGCCCATGAACCCGGCGGGGAAACGGTCCGCCCCGAGAACAGCAGAAAACAGCAATGCCCCGGCAATCCGGCAAACACATGTCCACCGGCGGGAGACATGCCATGGCGGCCCGATGCCGCGCCGTCACACCGACTCCTGCGCGAAGCCGCCCGTCGAGACATACCACGATCCCCCGCATACCGCTATACTGGAGAACGTTCGCGCGGTTGGTGGCAGCAGCCGTGCCAGACATCAGAGAAGTAAACGCATTGCAAGGCGATATGTGTCGCGCTGCGATGCGACGGGTCTGATTCATGTCGCGCGGGCTCCTCACCTTCCCGCCCGGCGTGTGTCAGCCGGCAGGCGCACGATGTGCGCAGAAGGCAAGGAGACAGAAGATGAAGACAGTCAAGGGCTTCAGCAAGATCGTGGCGATGGTTGGGGCCGTCGCGCTCGGCCTGACGCTCAGCGCCTGCGGAAACACCAATTCCGCGAGCAACACCGATTCCAAGAACTCCGGCTCCACGCCGACCGTGTCGTTCATGCTCGACTGGACGCCGAACACGAACCACATCGGTCTGTACGTGGCTCAGAAGCTCGGCTATTACAAGGATGCCGACGTCAACGTGAAGATCCTGCCGACCGCCCAGGCCGGAGCTGAAACCAGCGTCGAGAACGGCGTGGCCAACGTGGGCTTCACCACGCTGAGCAACGTCGCCGCGTTCAACTCGCAGGGCGCTGACCTGAAGTTCGTGTTCGACCTGACGCAGAAGCCGGTCGCCCGTTGGTGCGCGCTGGCGTCCCGCACCGACATCAAGACGCCCAAGGACCTTTCCGGCAAGACCTTCGTCAGCTTCGGCTCCGCCGAGCAGACCGCGGTCGTCCGCCAGATGATCAAGTACGCTGGCGGCACCGGCGATATCAAGACCGCGACGGCCGGCACCAACACCTTCGAGACGCTGACCAGCGGCAAGGGTGATTTCGGCGGCTTCTACGTGACCTGGGAAGGCGTGGAAAGCGAGCTGAACGGCCCGAAGCTCAACTGCTTCGTCGCCTCCGACTGGGGCGTGCCCGGCAACCCCGACCAGCTGGGATTCGCCGTCAAGGGCTCCTGGCTCAAGGACTCCGCCAACACGGATGCGCTGAAGAAGTTCATCGCCGCCACCAAGAAGGGCTACGACTACGCGCTCGCCAACCCGGACAAGGCCGCCGACATCCTGGTCGAACAGGCCAAGGAGGCGCAGCTCGACTCCAAGCTGACCCGCACCTCGATGGAGGAGATCGCCAAGAACAACTACTGGACGACCGACGATCCGAAGTCGCTGCCCGGCACCACGAACTTCGATGACGCGCAGCCGTACCTGGAGTTCCAGTACAAGGCCGGCACCTACAAGGACCAGGACGGCAACGATCCCGCGTCCGCGCCGCAGGCCAAGGACCTCGCGACCAACGAGTACGTGGGCTGAGCCGGCCGCAGCCAGTCCGGCCGCAGCCAATCTAGCTACAGTTCAGCGAATCCGCGAGCACAGGTTCGTCACAGCCGGCCGGGCCACTCCACTCCCCTTCGGTCCGTCACGAGACGGGACGGAGGGGAGTTTTCCGACTCTCGTAACGATTCCGGGGCGCTTCTCCCTCCTACCCGGCCCATCTCCCTCCGCCAACCCGCCAGCCCGCCAGCCCCCATCAATCCCATCCCTAAGGTTTCACATTGTCCGAAGATCACGCCATGCGCACACTGAAATCCCTGTTCGCACGCGCCGCGCCGCCGGCGGTCACGGTCGGCGGGCTGCTCATCGTATGGGAGATCGCCGTGGACGCGGGCCACATCTCCCAACGCGCGCTCGCCTCCCCCAGCCAGATCGCCGCATCGATCATCAAGACTTGGCCCGACCTGTGGGAGGCGACCGCCATCACCACATACGAGGCAATCACCGGCTTTCTCATCGCAGCGGTGGCCGGGGTGCTCATCGGCATCGGCCTGTACGTGTCCAAAACCCTGTATCGCGGTATCTATCCGCTGCTCGCCGCCGCGCAGACCATCCCGCTCATCACCATCGCCCCGCTGTTCATGATCTGGTTCGGGTTCGAGCCGCTCGGCAAAATCGTGATCGTCGCCGTATTCGGCGTGTTCCCCGTCGCCGTGCAGACGTGCCGCGGCATGCTCGCCGTACCGCAGTTCTACGAGGACGTGGCGCTCACCTGCGGCGCCACCCGCGCATGGGCGCTGTGGCATGTGAAGCTGCGCGTCGCCGCCCGCCAGGTGTTCGGCGGCCTGCGTATCAGCGCCGCCTATGTGTTCGGCACCGCGGTGACGGCGGAATATCTGGGCGCGATGAACGGCCTGGGCATCTGGCTGCAGGCCGCTTTCAACTCGTTCCGCACCCCGCTGATCTTCTCCGCAACGATCATGGTGGTCGCACTGACCGCACTGCTGCTGACCATCATCAGTCTCGCGGAACGCCTGCTCCTCGGCCCGGACGACACCATCGCGTTCAACGACGACGGCGAATAGAGCCGGCGCCGCACCACAGCAGCCATATACGGCCGCGCCGGCGTACGGCGGCAACAGTCCTTACGCCGGCCCCTCTCAGTTCGGCACAGGCGAGCCACCGCTGGACAAACCCTACTACGGGTGCTCGTTCGGCAAGGCGTTCCTCAGGTTCTGGAAGAAGTACGCCACATTCAGCGGGCGCGCCGCAAGCAGGTCGGCACGATTCCGAGCAGTCAGCGGTGAATCGCATATATTTCAGGTCTCCGCCCCGTCCCATCAGACGTCAGGCGGCAGCCGTCACAGCTCCACGGGTGGCTTGGACGGATCGTCGCTCACGTGCGCGAACTTGGCGGCGAGCGCCTCCTTGTTGCGGCGCTCGTCCTCCTCTTTCGCGAGCCGCTTCGCCTCGGCGGCATCCCACAGCACGTCGTCATGGTGACGTTTCCACTCACTCGCCGCGACCATAGTAAACAATTTCACCGTTTCGGCTAGGGCGGCCTCGTCGTCGTTAGTCAGCGATCGGGCGGTCATCAGCGACGACAGCTGCTCGGCCTTGAAGCACAGCCGCGGCACCGACAGGCGCTCGCACAGTTCGTTGACATAGAACATCACCGGCACCGCGCGCGACGGCTTGCGCAGATCGATCAGGCGCAGCAACCCGTCGGCCGCCACCGTCACCGCGGCGAATCGCTGCGCGATGGCTTCGACATCGGCACTGGGCGCAGCATTCGCAGGCGCGGCGGCACCGGCGGCGTCGGCACCACCGGCGGCACCATCGCCCACGCCGATGGCCTGTTCGATTGCCTCCAACGCTTCGGCGATGGCGTGCACGGTGTCATCATCCCAATCGACGCCCAACTGGCCGGCGCCTCTCATGATCAGCCTCGTGTCGCCGGTTTCGGAGTAGTCGCCCATCTCGTCGTAAGCGTCATTCGCGGCGAGCAACGCATCGACGATTCGCTGCGGACGACCGGGAATCTCGTCCGCACCCTCATACACGAACTCCGCATCGGGGACCGTCACGTCGTCGCCGGTCATGACCCGTGCGGCCATGCGGGTCATCCGCACCTGCAGGTTCTCACCGTATTTCGTGTCATTGTCCATCTGCTTGGCGTCGGTCAGCGGCCACAGTTCGATCAGTCCGGCGCCGACGGCCACCGCATCGCGTACCGCGGGATTCATCGACACATGGGCGATCGCCGTCGCGTCAAGTTGGAATGCCATATCGCTCCTTCGCTTTCATTGTCCGCCGACGCGCGGAACCTTCCGCCGTGCCGGGTGCCAGGTGCCGGTCGCCGGCACCGCGGGCCACCGCGTCACAGCACCGCCGGCCACTCGCCGCCTGCCGTTGCCGTTACGCGGCGTCGTCACAAGTGACCGCTACGCGGCCGCCGTCAGTCCCGGCCCGCGCCGCATGCGCACCTTTTCGCGGGCGAGCCCGCAGCCGTCCTCTCTGTGTATTGTACGGCCGGCGCACGCCGCACTCACTCGACTTGCGCCGCAGGGTCGGCATATGTGATGGACATCACCTTGCCCGTATCGCTGTCGTAGGTGATCGAGGTGATCGACGCGAGCGCGGTCTTGCGTAGGAACATCCAATGCTCGGGGTGGCCGGTCTCCAGCAGGTGCCGGTAGCTCCAGATCGGCGACTCGTGGCTGACGACGATGATCTGCCGTCCGGCATACTCGCGGATCTTCTCGTTCGCGAACGCGCCCACGCGTTCGGCGATGTGCCGGTAGGACTCGCCCCAGCTCGGCTTCCACAGGTTGAGCACGAGCTTCCAGTTGCCGTCGCGCCACAGCGCGCCCTTGCCATGTCCGATGCGCTTGCCGCGGAACTCGTTGCCCGCTTCGATCACACGCGGGTCGGTGATGAGTTCCAGCGGCTCCTCCCCACGCCCGGCGCGTACCGGGTTGAGCGCGTCGAGAATGGCGCCGGCGGTTTCGCGGGTGCGTTCCAGCGGGGACGAATACACCGCGGCGACCGTGTTGAGCTTGGGGTCGGCTGCGATGTATGCGCCCGTCGCCTGCGCCATGCGCATGCCGCGGTCGGACAGGTGGAATCCGGGCAGCCGCTCGTACAACAGATGGTCGGGATTGTATACCTTGCCATGGCGGACGAAATGTATGGTGGTTGTCGGCATATGCGGCCTTCCTGCGGGACTCGTGATGTCTGTCTTTCATTGTCCCACATTCGCCGGCCGGCCGGCGATGCCGCGTCCGCGGCGGCGTTTGCCCGACGAACATCGCCCCGTATCGGCACGGCCCAGCCCCACCCATATCGTCCCGGCACCACCCGACTCCGGCTCGTCACCCCATCTGATACACCGATATATCACCGTCGTTTATGAACGTTATGAAAATTGATGCGTTCGTGATATCAACACCGCGTGTCGCGCCCCGACGCGCGATTAAAGTTGCCGTGACGCAAACATGCAAAGCATCCTTTGCGCGACCAACAGGACAACACATCAATACGATGAGGGCTCCGCCGGCAACGCCACGCCGACGGGGGACATCCAATCGGGAGCGGAAAGGAGATGCTGTCATGTCCAATAACGCCAATGTCGCGGCTGCAATCAAGGAAGTCGCCCATAAGGTATTCGGCGGATACGCGGAACTGCTGCGTATGCCGCACACCGCAAGGTTCTCCATCGGCTCGGTGATCGCCTGCATGCCGTTCCCCATGGTCGGCATGACCATCACCATCTCCGTGCAGCATTACTACGGCAACTACTCGCTGGCCGGCGTGCTCACCGCCATCCAGGCGATCGCGCTGGCGGTCTCCAGCCCGCTGCTCGGCAAGCTGGTCGACAAGTTCGGCCAGCGGCAGGTGTCGATTCCGACGATCCTGGTCTGGATCGTCGCCGCCATCGCCCTGACCACCAGCATCACCAACCGCGCCCAGGTATGGGTGCTGTACTGCCTGACGCCGTTCCTCGCCGCGATTCCGCCGTGGGGCGCGATGAGCCGCGCCCGCTGGACGACCATGCTCAAGGGAGACCGGGAGCGCACCGACCGCGCGCTCTCGCTGTCCGGCGTGTTCGATGAATGCATGTGGATCATCGGCAATCCGCTGGCTTCTACGCTGGCGGTGATTTCTGGCCTGCTGGCGTTCTCGTTCACCGGCGTGTGCGTCGTCATCGGCGCGCTGATGTTCCTGACCGAGCTGACGACCGAGCCGAAATCACAGACCCAGCTGGCCCGAGAGGCCGGTCTGACCCGCGAGGAGTACCGCAAGCGCGAGGCCGCCAAGGCGCAGAGGATGCGCGAGAGGGACGCCGCCGACCGCGCCCGCCGAGAGGCCGAGGCCCGCGGCGACGATGAGCAGGCCGTGCAGGCCGCCGTCGACCGAGCCATCGCCGATTCCCGCGCCGGCAAGAAGGAGTCGATCTGGGGGCCGGGCCTGATCGCCGTGTGCGTGACCTGGTTCAGTCTTGGCGCGTTCCAGTCGGCGTCGAACATCTCGATCATCGCGTTCGCCACCGAAGCGAACATGAAGCAATACACCGGTTTCGTGTTCGCATGCTTCTCGTTCAGCTCGCTATGCGGCGCACTGGTGTACGGCGCGAAGAACTGGACCATCCCGCTGTGGAAGCGCTTCTACTTCTGCCTCATCGTGGTGAATCTCGGCGTGGGCACGTTCATGTTCGCCAAGCATCTGTGGGTGATCATGATCATCTACCTGCTGATCGGCGTCTGCCAGGCACCCACGTGGATCAACGGCAATCAGCTGATGCTGCATCTGGTGCCTCCCACGCGATTCACCGAAGGCGTGGCGTGGATGGGTGCGATGAACTCGATCGGCTCGTCAGCCGGCTCAGCCATCGCGGGTGTCTTCATCGATCACATGGGATCGCATGGAGGCTTCCTGATGGCGACCGTGCTGGCGATCACCTCGCTTGCCATCGCCTTCGTCGGCTTCCGGCAGATCAAATCCAGCACCGAAACCCCGACTCTGACCGAAGTCAGCGTGTGATACGCCGGATGCCGCTCTCAAAACTCGCGGATACAAGGCATTTTTGAAGGAAAACACACTCTATCTGCGAGTTTTGAGAGCGCATACCGCGCTACTTCGGCCAGCCCTCCGGCGTATGCGCGAGCGACCACAGGCCAAGCCGATGCGAGAAGCTGTTCTCCCACTTCGCTTCGAGCTCTTCCTGACTCAAACGGTTCTCGGACTTCCTCAAACGGTTCATCGCATTGGTATGCGTATCGTCAAGCAGCCACTTGCGGATCACGAAGTTCCAGATCATCACCACTACCGTGGCTACCAGCTTGCCGACATTCGTCCACAGCACGTACCGCGTGTGCATGGAATACATGGAATCATGCGGCATCCACGACGTGCTGGTCCACACGATCGCCTCGTTCATGAACCAGCCGATAAGCGCCGCCACGAAGAATATCGCGATCTCCATCCAGCGCGCCATGTCCGGCCGGTGCTTGAACACGAATTTCATGCTCGCCAAGTAATTGAATATCAGCGAGACGAAGAACGAGATTGACGTGGCCAGCACGTTATGCATATGCGTCATCAGCAGAATGTTCATCAGTCCCCAGTCGATGATGAACGCGATCACACCGACAATACCGAACTTCATCAGCTGTTCAATCAATTTCCTCACATTGATTGTCTAATACATATCGCTGACTTCACACCGCGGTTTTCCTGAACCGCCACTGATTTCACACATGGCCGCACAGCCCGCGCCCGCCGCGGAACCGATTAGGATAGGGAACGAACCCAATCAAGGAGGAATCATGCCCGTTATCCACACTCACGTATCCGTCAAGACCACTCCCGAGCAGCGCGAGGCGCTGAAGGCCGCCTACGGCAAGGCGATCACGGCCGTCCCCGGCAAGTCCGAGGGCTGGCTGATGTGCCCATTCGAGGATGATATGCCGATCTATTTCGGCGGCAGCGACGATGCCCCGGCCGCATACGTCGAGGTCAATGTGTTCGGCCGTTCCGTGCCCGGTTCTGCGTGGGAGAAGCTGACCAAGTCGATCATGGCCGCGCTCAACAGCGAGCTCGGCATCCCCGAGGACCGCACCTACATCCGCTACACCGCCACCACCGACTGGGGCTGGAACGGCGGTAACTTCTGAGCTCAGGTGTGATGGTATCCGCCGCTATATTGTCGCGCATGGCGTCACTGTGTGCGACCACCGTCACGCTGCGAGCCCTCACACAGTGACGTAAATCGCAAAACCCTTATTTTGCAAGGGTTGCGGGGGTGCGTCACGGAGTGTGAGGACGCACACAGTGACGTAACCCTCACACAGTGACGCCTTTTCTGCGGCACACAGGTTGCCGATATATAAATGAAAGAGCCCCTTGCGGCCAGTCGGCCCGTATGATCGGCCGACAATCCGAAAGGGGTTGTGATGATGCAGTCACGGTGTGCGGCCAGCGCGAGTGCGGCATGATTCCGCATGCCACGCCGCCGCACACTCTCACAGCACGCGTACCCCGGCACCCCGGCGGCACGCCTCTGCCGCAATCAGACGATCTTGGGCATCGGGGTGGTCAGGGACGTGGTGAGGTTCACGTGAACCAGCCCGGCGCCTGCGTGCACTTCGACCTTCTTCAGGGTGACCGTACGCTCGTCTTCCGGAGCGCGGTCATTGTCGGTCATCGTGGCCGGGGACTTGACGGCGACCAGCGCCAGATCGTCCAGCGACATGCCGGCGGCCTTGCACAGATCATCCGCAGCACCCAGGGAATCCAGGAAACCGTCCTTGAGCAGCACACGGCTGGCCGGCACGCCGTAGGCGTTCTCGGCCACCCACTTCACGTTCTCCAGCAGGGCCATGCCCTTGTGGCTGTCATGCTTGGACGGCATCGACGTGTTGGACAGCACATCGACGAATGCGTCGATCTGGTCGCTCAGGCCTTCGCCGCCGTCGCGATACAGGTTGCCGATGATGGGGTCGCGCAGCTCCAGACGGGCCGCGGTCTCGCGCAGTTCGGGAATCTGATCGTCCTCGCCGTCCCACAGGTTCACCAGCGGGAACGCCGGAATGTCGAGCTTCTCCAAGCGGTCCACGTGGAACGGGTAGCGCCACGCCAGCTCCGGGTCATCACGCCACGTCGAGGCGCGGGTCACGACGACCGCCGCGGACGGCCACTGCGCGCCATACTCGCGGCAGGCGATGTCGAGCCACTTCTGCGCTCCGGCGTCGGTGCCGTAACCGGCCTCGACGATGACCACATCGTGCAGGGCGCACGCCAGCTCCACGGAGACCAGCGTCGGGATGCCGATCGACACGTTGGCGAACGGGCCGCCATGCACATACACCGGCGAGCCGTTCACCGTCTCGGTGAGCGCCGGCTTGACCGCATCGGCGAGCATATCGGTGATACGCCACAGGTCGATGAAGTCGCCGAACTTGACTGGTTCGCCGTCCTTCGTGCCGGCGATCATCGCGGCCACGCGCTCGCCGATCTCATCCATCGAACGGGACAGCACGACGATCTGCATCAGCTCGGACGTCGGGGTGAGCACGACCTTCTCGGCGACGTTGTTCTTGCCCGCGTCCACGGTGATGGAACGCAGCGAGCGGGACGGCACTTCGGAGACGCGCGGCACGAGGATCGTGTCGATACGCCCCTCGTCCACAGCCTTCTCGGCGAAGGAGACGAGCAGGTTCTGCGCGGCGGCGATGGCGGCCATCTCACCGCACAGGCCCCAGTCGATGAGCTCGGGGTGGGTCAGCGAAGCCTTGCCGCCACCCGAGGCACCGCCTTTGGAGCCGGCGGCGGTGATGCCCATGCTCGGCTGGCGCAGCACGGCGGTCGCGTCGATGCCGCGAGCCCGCAGCGCATCGATCAGCGCGATCGTCGTCGTGGTCTTGCCCTCGCCGCGCGACGCCTTGAGCGGCGTATCGGCGGTGACGAGCACGACCTTGCCATGCTTGCGCGGCGCGTCGGGATTGTCGTGCAGGTACTTCATAAACCCGAAGGCGTCGATCTTCTTGACCAGCCCGTACTGGCTGGTGAACTCCTCGATAGTAGTCATCAGTAGGTGAACCTTTCTGTAGATGTATGACGCTTGCTTACCGTCGAAGCGGCCGGCGGCCGAAAACGCTTGGCCGGAAGCCTCTCAGCGCATCAGTTGTCGGAGCGGTTGAAGCCGTTCTTCATCTTCATGCTCACGGTGTAGAGCACGGTGTCGAGCAGCTGGTCGGTCTCGGTCTTGAGCTGGTCGGCCATGGTCTGGTTGGCGGCAGCGAGGATGTCGCGCACCTCGTCGTTACGGGTCGCGTCGATGATGTCCTCGGGATCCATCGGCTCGACGTCGCCGTCCGCGTTCGCCGCCTCCAACTCCGCGTCGGCCAAGGCGGCCGCGGCCTCGTCGGCACCGCCCAGACGCGCGACCTGCTCGTCGGTGGCGGCGATCAAACGGTGGCCCATCGCGCCGGTCTTCTCCTGATAGCGCTCGATGGCGTTGGAGGTCTCCGCGAACGCCGCGTCGCACAGCGCGGCGATGATGCGGTTCTCCCAGTAGAAGTTCTCGGAAGTCACGCGCGTGGTCGTGTCTTCCAGATACTTCGGCGTTTCGTTGACGTTCGGGTAGAACGGCACCAGCGTGTTGAACGGGTTGGAGCCGTAGGCGATCCACTGGATCGCGCGGTCCGACTGCGGACGGTACGGGCGAATCTGCATGACGGCCAGCTGGCTCTGGCGGTTGATGCCGATCGGGCGGTACATGTGGCGTGTGTGCTCATCGCCGAGGTGGCCGTACGGGTCGAACGGCGTGCCCTGATAGTGCGAGCTGAGCACGTACTTTACGTCCTCGATCGTCACCTTGCGCTCGGGCTGACGGGCCCACGGGATGTCGTCGCTGTCCGGGCGGTGGTCGGCCTCGGGGCCGTCCCACATCTCGTCGTACGGGTTGAGGAACCGCTGCATGACCCATGCACGCGGCGTGTTGTACACGTGATCAGAGTCGGAGTGCGAGCCGAAGGCATCACGCGGGTTGAACGGTGACGTCGATTCGACGGACAGATCAAGGTGATTGCGCTCGATGAATTCGACCAGATCCTCGGAGCACATGTGGTTCTCCTGCTCACCGAGGGCGTCATCGAGGTCGAATTCGTCGATGCCGAGCTGGTTCGGCATCGTCACATACGCTTCGTCGGGCACGCGCTTGGCGATCCAGTGATGGCCACCGACGGTTTCCATCCACCAAATCTCGTCGGCGTCCGAGAACGCGACACCGTTCATCTCATAGGTGCCGTATTCCTTAAGAAGGTCGCCAAGCCGCTGCACGCCCTCACGCGCGGTGGTGACGTACGGCAGCACGATGGTCAGGAAGTCCTCCTCGCCGATGCCGCCGGGCACGGCCGGCTCGTAATCCGAGTCACCTTCCCGCCCGCGTGCCGCCCGGTATTCCACAAACGGGTCGGCGCCGAGCACGCGCTCATTGGTGGTCAGCGTTTCGGTGGCGCTCATGGCCACGTTCGCCTCGTTGACGCCGGCCTCGCCCCAGATGCCTTCCTTCAGGTCGGCGTTCGGCACTGCGGTGTACTGCAGTGGATCGTCGGGCAGGTCAATGGTCAGGTGGCTGATGACGCTGCGGTATTCGCGCGGCTGTTCATCGGGCTTGACGACGATGAACCGCTTCGGGTTGAATTCGCCGTTGGCGGAATCCTCGTTGCGGGCGATGATGGTCGAACCGTCATAGCTGGCGTCCTTGCCGACCAGAATCGTGGTGCATGCCATAGTATTCGGTACTGTCCTTTCTTGCTGTGCACACGCTGTCGCGTGCACGTTGCGGCGCACATCCGCGGCGCGCCTCCTGTCACATGAGTGTATGACTCCGTACGGGAGTATACGGCATCAGCCCTCAGGCTTTTCCGGTGATGAACATCACACCCTGATCGGTGACGTGGTCGACGTCACGCAGCGCGTGGAACAGCTCGTTGAGCCAGAATCCTTGGTTCAGACCCGGCAACGGCTTCGCGGTGCCCCACACGTGCAGCGAATAGTCGTGGTCCTTGTCGGGCGGCTGGGGCCCGTTGTAGCGCATCGTCACCTGCGGATTCGTGCTGCCGACCAGCTTGCTCGCGGCCGACGTGCGGCCCTGCACGGTCTCGGGAATCATGGAGGGCAGCTGCCGGGAGAAGTCCGGCGGAATCTGCAGTGCATGGGAATCGTTGAAGTCGTACATCAGCGCGTCGATGGGCAGATTGGCGACCGTCCAGTGAATCCATTCGAATCCGCAGACCGGGATGGAGTCGGGGTCGGTGAACGCCCAGTGCAGGTACCGGGCGGCGGGATCGATCTCGTCGATATAGAACGGGAAGGAGATGACGGGCACGCCGTCGGTGCGGTATTCGGGCGCGGCGGCTTTGGCGAAGTCGTCGGGCATCACCGTGAAGTCAGCGGAAATCTTCATGTCTCCAGTATCGCGCATGAGCGTGACGTGCGGCACCCGGCTGCAGGCCGCACCGCGCGCGACGGCAGACCGGCCGCAACAAGCCACCGTCCCCCGCCGGGGTTTATCCGACGGGGGACGGTGGAGAAAGAGTCAGTCAGGCCGACCGGTCACGACTGGCCGGTCTGACTGGGGATCAGGCGGAGTGCTTGCGGCGAATCATCACCACGCTCACTCCGACGGCGAGCAGCATCAGGCCGAGGCCGGCGAGCGCGCCGACGGCGGCGCCGGTCTTCGCGACACCGTCGCCCTTGCCGTCGCCGTCGTTCTTGCCGGTTTCGGCGGCCTTGACCGTGACGCTGTAGGTCACGTCGATGACCGTGCCGTCGGCCATCGTGTACTGCACGACGAAGCTGTCGTCACCGGTCTTGTCGCCGGCCGCATACACGAGCGTGCCGTCGGCGATTTCGGCCTTGCCGAGCTTGCCTTGCTTGATGATGGAGCGGCTCTTCCAGCCCGCCACGTCCTTCGGCTCGGTGACCGTACCGGTCTTGCCGGCGGTCACGTCGCCGGTATCGGCCTTGACGGACTTGTGGTCGGGCGTCGGCTTGGTCTCATCCACGACGGTGATCTCGACGTTGCCGGACTTGTCCGTGCCGTCGGTCGAGGTGGCCGTGATGACGACCTTGCCGGCCTTCTTCGCGGTGATGACGCCGTTGGCGTCGACCGTCGCGATGGATTCATCGCTCGACTTCCACGTCACCTTCTTGTTGGTGGCGTTGCCGGGCTTGACGGTCGCGGTGGCCTGGAGTGTCTTGCCGACGGAGACGGTGGTGCCGGCCTCGACGGTGACCTCCACGCTGGTGACAGGGACGGTCTCGACGGGCTTGGCCGTCACGGTGATGTGGAGCGTGCCGGACACGCCACCGGCCGTGGCGGTGATGGTCACCGTGCCGGCCTTCTTGGCGGTCACGACGCCGTCCTTGTCGACCGTGGCGACGGACTCGTCGCTCGACTTCCACGTGACCGTCTTGTCGGTCGCGTCAGCCGGGGCGACGGTCGCCGTCAGGGTCGTGGAGGCGCCTTCGACGAGCTCCTGCTTGCCTGTCACGGTCACAGACTGGACCGGGATGACGGTCGGGGCCTTGTCGCTCACCGTGATCTTCAGCGTGCCGGACACGCCACCGGCCGTGGCGGTGATCGTCACTTCGCCGGCCTTCTTCGCGACGACCTTGCCGTTGGCGTCAACCGTCGCCACAGTGGCGTCGGAGGACTTCCACGTGACCGTCTTGTCGGTCGCATTGGCCGGGGCGACGGTCGCCGTCAGAGTGACGGTGTCGCCTGCGGTGGCGGTGTTGGCGCCGGTCACGGTCACGCCGGTGACGGGCACGTTGGCGCTCGCCTTCTTCGTGATCGTGTACGTGGTGCCTGCGGTGGTATCGAACACGAGCAGCGAGGCGCCGTCCGCGTTGGTCACGACCTTGGCGTTCACGGCGGTGTCACCGTTCTTGACCTCGTAGTTCTGGGCGCCGCCGGCGGTGATCTTGACGGCCGCCTGCTTGCCCTTGTTGGAGGTCAGCTTGACTTCGGTGGCCTTGCCGTTCTTCCAGGTCGTGCCGACGGTGAAGTTGCCGCGGGCCACGAGGCCGCTCACCGAGCCGTCCGCCCAGGCGTCGGGCAGGGCGGGCAGGATGTTCGTGTAGTTCACGTACTTCTTGCCGTCGGTGTCGGTGAAGGTGGAGTTGGACTGCAGCAGCATTTCGTCGACACCGGAGGTGTTGCCGAAGTTGCCGTCGATCTGGAACGGCGCATGGTAATCGAACAGGTTTGCATACATCGCGTTCTTGAGCTGCAGCTCGACCAGCTGGTACGTGGTGTTGCCGTCGCCGGTGCGAGCCCACGAATTGATGCGCTGGCCAATGGCCCAGCCGGTGTTGGACTGCAGCACGTTGCCCTTGAAGCAGCGGTACCTCAGCGAGGTCTTGGCCGCATCCATGTACTCGGAGTTGTCGATGGTGATCAAATCACCGGGGAACAGTCCGAGCAGGTGGGACATGTGACGGTGCTGGTTGTCCGCCTGGTAGCCGCTGATGGCGGATCCATCCTTCTTCTTGCCGAGCGCACCTTCGAAGTACCATTCCTTGATCTGGCCGGAGTTGCCGACCTCGATCGGCTTGAGCAGGCTCTTGGCGCAGCTCCAGGAACGGTTGGCGTTCGCATCGGTGAAGTTGCCGTTGTCGCCCTTGGCCCAGTTGTCGGCCGAGCAGTCGGTGGTATTGCCGACCAGACCGTCCGGATCTCCCTTGGCCTTGGCCGCCTCGATGGCGTCGTTGAGCATCTGCCACACGAGCGAGCTCTCGTACGTGTTGCCGTCGGTGCCCAGCGGGCCCTGTTCGGGCGAGTACGCGACGCCGGTAGTCAGGCGGTCACCGGAGCTGGAGCCAGCCTTGTGCAGCATGTAGTTGACGTAGAAGTGCGATTCCTCCTTGAGCAGCGCGTACACGCGATCAAGCAGAGCAGGGTCGCCGGAGTACTCGTACGCCTCGTACACGTTCTGCAGGATCCACGGCACGGCGGCCGGGCTCCAACCCCACGAGAACGATTGACCGGGTGCAGTCCAGCCGTAAGCGGTGTTCTCGGTGTGGGCCATGTAGCCCTCGCCCTCGCCGATCGGCGTGGTCTCGGGGTTCGTCGTCTCCGCGCCCGCGTAGACCTTGGCGGTCACACGGCCGGGCTTGACCAGACCCTCCACATACTCGATGAGCGGCTCGGCGAGCTCTCCCATGTTGGCCGAATAGGTCGGCCAGTAGTTCATCTGGAGGTTCACGTTCATGTGGAAGTCGGAGCCCCAAGGCGTGTTGCCGTGGGCGTTGTCGCCCGCGGTGACCGACCAGATGCCCTGCAGGTTGCTGGGCAGCTGACTGTTCTCACGGGAGGAGCCGATGGTCAGGTAGCGGCCGTACTTGTACACCAGCGTCTCCAGCTCGCGCTTCTGCGCGGTGGTTGCGGAGCCCCTCTGGTACGCCTTGAGCAGCGCGTCGGTGGCGACGGCGCCGTCGGAGCTGTGGCCGGACTGGCCCAAATCGATCTTCACGCGGTCGTAGATGGCGGAATGATCGTCGATGTGCGCTTTCTTGACGGCGGTGTAGCCCTTGTTGGCGGCGGCCTGCACGACCTTGGCGACGCGGGTGTTCACCTCGGCGGCGGTTTCGCCGGTGCGGTAGGACGGATAATTCTGCTTGTAGTCCGTCGCGGCGGCGATGTACAGCGTGACCGCCTTCGCGTCGGAGACCTTCAGCGAAGCGCCGTCAGAGCCTTCGGAGAGCGTGCCCTCACCGTTGTCGAGGACGACCTTGATCTGCGAGTTGTACAGCAGGCCGTTGTTGCCGAGAGCGCCCTTGACGGTGAGCGTGTCACCCTTGACCGTCGTGGTTTCGCCGGTCTTGGAGTAGTTCGTGTTGGTCGGCATGCTGACGTTGAAGTTCAGCTTGCCGGCTTTGCTGGCCGTGAGGCGGGCGACCATGACATTGTCGGGGTTCGACGCGAAGTATTCGCGCGTGTAGGTGACGCCGTCATGCTTGAACGTGACGTCGGCCTTGCCCTTGCTCAGGTTCAGGTCGCGGCGGTATTCGGTGACGGTCGCGTCGTTGAACCCGTAGTCGAGGAAGATGTCGCCCCAGTTCAGGTAGTTGCCCTGCTCGGCCGCGTTCTCGCCGCCGGTCAGGTTGCCGGGATTGACCGTCTCGGCGCCGTTCGCGAGCTGCTTGTTGAGCGCGCGCAGCGTGGCGCCGTTCTGACCCTTGGTCTCGTTGTTGCCGCCGTTGTAGCTGGTCGAGGATCCGGGGCCGCCGGTCCACAGCGTCTCCTCGTTGAAGGTGACGCGTTCACGGCTGACCTCGCCCCAGACGGTGCCGCCGATCTTGCCGTTGCCGAACGGCAAGGTGGTCTGCTGCCAACGGTTGTTGTCGGGGTTGCCGTAATTGCCGCCGGCGGTGGCGGTGGCGTCAGTCGACGACGCGGGCTGCTTGTACCACAGCCAGTCGTCTTTGCTGGTGTCGCCGTCTCCGCCGTCCTCAACACTGGCGATGACATAGGCGTTGAATGAAGCGGCGATTTCGGGGTCCTTGTTGTACTTCACGGTAATAGGGTATACGCCGATGCTGGCACTATCGAAAGCGCTGGTGTCGATGGTGTAGTTATCCTCACCGTTGCCTTCGGTCAGCGTCTTGACCGTGCCGTCGGCCGTGCTGGTGGCCTTGACCACGAGTCCGGCCTTGTCGAACGCCTCGCCCTTCTGGTACTTGACCTTGGTCGGGCCTTCGATGCTCAGCGTGTATGCCTTCGGCTTCTTGGTGACGGACAAGGTCGGCTGCATGGCCTCGGTGGCGCCGGTCAGCGAGGTGACTTCCTTGCTGCCGAAACGCATGTCGGACTTGTTGAGCTCGCCCAGAGCCAGCGTGATCTTCTTCTCGGTGGCGTCGGTGCCGAACTTGGCGAACTCTGCCTTGATGACGTCGGTCACGTCGAGCAGAACCTTCTTGGCGTTGCCCGATTCGACGGTCATGCCATCGGAATACTTCTTAGATCCATAAGCGAACGCATGAGACGTCGCGGTCTTCGTGGTATCGGTCACCTCGAAGTCCGGGCGGTTCGCCCACGTGGCATTGTTGGTGTCGCAGGGAGCGGCGCCGGTGCACCGCGACGTGTCAACAGCGACCACCTTGACCTTATCGGTGGCCGTGGCGGTCTTGTCTGCACCGGCGTAACCCAGATACGTCAAGGTGAGGATGGAGTGCTCGGGCGCCGCGGCGTAATCGGACAGGTCGAACGTCATCAGACCCATCTTGGCGTCTGTGACATCGTGGACGTCGGTGGACTTGAACTTCTCACCGAAGTCGCCGTAATTGCCTTCCGGCTGCAGCGCGCCGACATAGGCCGCAGTGTTCTTCTTCTCGTTCTTCTCGCTGGCCCATGCCTGCAACGTGGTGTCGGCGGAGGGCTTGAGATCGTCCTTGGCGGACACGGAAACGGTCAGCTTCGGAGCCATGTCTGCGGTCGCGCCGTTCAGGGACGTCGTGCCTTCGGAACTGGCGAAACGAACCTCGGTCTTCTTGGTCTCGCCCACGGCCAGGGTGATGACCTTCTTGCCTTCGGCGAACTGCTGGCGCACGATTTCGGTCACATCTACGGTGACCTTCTTGGTATTGGCGGGAACCACGGTGATGGCGTCGCCCGCGTAAACCGTCGTACCGTACTCGAACGGCTTGGACTCGGCGACGAATGAGGAGTCGTTGATGCTGAACTTCGGCTTGGTCGCGCCGGTCGCGACATTCGCGCCGCAGTCTGTGGCGTTATTGGTGCACACGGTGGTGTCGACGGGGGTCACCTTGATGGTGTCGGTGTCGGTGGCCGTCGGGTTGCCGCGGTAGCCGAGGTACGTCATCTCGAACGTTGCGGAATCGGGGGCATGGTCGTAGGCGCTCAGGTCGAACGTCAGCAGGCCGGTCTTCAGATCGGTGGTGTCCGCGGCATCCGTGGACTCGAACTTCTCGCCGAACACGCCTTGCGAGGCCCCTTGCAGTGTGCCGATGTACGGCTTGGACGCCATTGAGGAATTCTTCTCGCTCGTCCATGTCTGCAACGTGGTATCGGCGGAGGGGGTGATGGTTGCTGTGGTGGAGGACGAGGCGTCGGACGCTGCCGCTCTCGTCGTGCCGACCGCGACGGCCGACGCAGGTAGTCCGGCCAGCAGCATGCCGACCGTCGCGCAGGACGCCACCAGTGGCATCAGACGCGATGACATCGCTCTATGTTTCATATTTGGTTCTTTCTCCTATAGGGCAGCCAGCAGCTTTGCCGGCTCATGTTAATATATACATTGTTTACTAAAAGAATCAAGTCCGTCGGCGACTTGTGTCTTCAATTGGAACCACAGCTCTCAGAGAGTCCCTGGATACCGTTGTTCCCAGAATTACGTAACATTCTTGGCATTATTATCACAGGGTGCAGGGCCGCCGGCAAGACCGCCCCCAGCCTCGCTACGCTCGGCAGCTCCTGACAGCGGGAGCACACCATCCGCGCCATCGGCCGGCCAAGTCGTCAGCGCAGCCGGTCGCGTACCACACCAGCGCAAAATCACATCAAAATCGCATTGTGTGGCCAGCCAGTCTGCCTCACAATGAAATGTGAACCCTCACATCACGTGGTGTGGCACAACATGCACCGCAGAACCGACATTTTTCAACGGCCCGAAACGACTCCTCCGATGCCCGCGTACCACACCAGCCCAAAAACCATCGAAAAACGCATTGTGTGGCAGACCGAGAGGGCGATACGCGCCGGACGCCCCTCTGCTCTCGTCATAATCATGTTCTATGGAAGCACACCGGCCATCTGCCGCACCAGCGCATCCGCTCTCAACAATCCTTCTCCCGTTTGCGTCGCTATGTGCGCGCCGGAACGATGACCGTGCGCACATAGGGACGCGAACCACAGTCCCCGAACCCGTCGCGCACCATATATAGGAAATTCTCCGCCCATCACTCGCCTACATAGCAAACAGCCCGGCGAGCCCACGCACGGCGCACTGCCATGCGTAAGTTCACCGGGCTGTCAGCCTCATCAATCCAGCGAGCGCAACGGGCACTCCATCAATCGGTGAGTGTGAATTGGCTGTTGTAGAGGTCGGCGTAAAACCCTCCCGCCGCGAGCAGTTCCTCGTGGGTACCGCGCTCGATCACGTCGCCGTGGTTCATGACGAGAATCATGTCGGCGTCGCGGATGGTGGAGAGGCGGTGCGCGATGACGAAGCTCGTGCGCCCCACGGTCAACGCATCCATGGCCTTTTGGATGAGTTCTTCGGTGCGGGTGTCGACGGAGGAGGTGGCTTCGTCAAGGATGAGGATCGGAGCGTCCTGCACCATGGCGCGGGCGATGGTGAGCAGCTGGCGCTGTCCTTGGGAGAGCGAGGTGTTGTCGTCAAGCACGGTGTCGTAGCCCTGCGGCAGAGAGCGCACGAAGTGGTCGAGTCCGACGGCCTTGCATGCGGAGACGATCTGCTCGTCGGTGACGCCGGGCTTGGAGTAGGCGATGTTTTCGCGCACGGTGCCACGGAACACCCATGTATCCTGCAGGACCATGGAGAACTGGTCGTGTACGTTCCAGCGCGGCACGGAAGTGGTGTCGATGCCGTCGATGGAGATGGAGCCGCCGGAGATCTCGTAGAAGCGCATCAGCAGGTTGACCATGGTGGTTTTGCCGGCGCCGGTCGGACCGACGATGGCGACTTTCTGGCCGGCGGAGACGCTTGCCGAGAAGTCGTGGATGATCGGCTTGCCGGGCTCATAGCCGAATCGCACGTGACTGAATTCGACGTCGCCGCGCACGGTCCGGGGGTTGCCGGCCGCATCGTAGCCGAGCAGCTGCGAACGCTGCGAAGCCGTCATACCGGCGGTGGCATTCGCGCGAGTGCCGCGATGCGCCAGCTTGCCGCTGTCCGTCCGTGCCGTGCTCGCAGCGGCATCAGCCACGCCGAGTTCGGCCTTGGTCGGTTCCGCATCCATCTCCGGCTCTTCGAGGAAGCCGAACACGCGCTCGGCGGCGGCCGCGCATCGCTGCAGGTTCTGGAACGCCTGCGCGAACTGGCTCAACGGCTGGGTGAACAGGCGGATGTACATCATGAACGCGACGATCACGCCGAATTCGATCTGTCCGTCCATGGCGAGCGCCGCACCGACCACGCACACGATCACGTAGCCGAAGTTGCCGACGAAGTTCATCAGCGGCATCATCAGACCTGACAGGAACTGCGATTTCCAGCCGGATTCGTACAGGTCGGCGTTGTACTTCTCGAAGCGGCGGATTGAGTCGGCCTCGCCGTTGTACGCCTTGACGATGAGGTGGCCGGCGTACATCTCCTCGATGTGGCCGTTGACGTCGCCGAGCGCCATCTGCTGGCGGGCGAAGTATTTCTGCGAGGATTTCATGATGACCATCATGATGATGAGTCCCAGTATGCTCGCGCCGATCGCGCACAGGGTCATGATGACGTTGTTGTAGAACATCATGACGAGCGCGCCAACGAACAGCGTCGCCGAGGTGATGAGCGAGCCGAGGGACTGGCCGAGCGTCTGGCCGATGGCGTCGACGTCGTTGGTGATGCGGGAGAGTACGTCGCCGTAGCTGACCTTGTCGAAGTATTTGAGCGGCAGCTTGTTGATTTTGACCGAGATCGATTCGCGCAGGCGCTGGGCGGTGCGCTGGGTGACGTTCGCCATCATCCAGCTTTGCACGTAGCTGAGCACCGCGTAGCCGACGTACAGTGCGACGAGCAGCCAGGCGATGCGGCCGACGGCGTTGAAATCGACCGAGTTCATCACCGGCTTGCCGTTCACGACGGCCGGCAGTCCCTTGACGATCTCGTTGGTCATGTCCTTGAGTTTGTCCGGTCCGATGATCTGGCATATCGTGCCGACCGCGCCCAGCACGAGCGCAATGATGATGACGGGCAGGTAGTTGCGGCAGTAGTGGACGAGCTTGCCCATCACGTTGCCGAAATTGGCAGGCTTTTCGACCGTGCGGCCGCCGCCCATTGGTCCTCTTGGTCCTGGCATTTGTTACTCCTTAAAAGTCCGTATTGATCTCACGCGGTCAGTTCCGACTGACTGAGCTGGGACTCGGCGATCTGACGGTAGACATCGCAGGTGTCGAGCAGTTCCTGATGGGTGCCTTGGCCGACGACCTTGCCGTCATCGAGCACGATGATGCGGTCGGCGTTCATGATCGTGCCGATGCGCTGGGCGACGATGAGCTTGGTGGATCCCTTGGCTTCTTTGGCGAGTGCGTCGCGAACTTCGCGGTCGGTCTTGAAGTCGAGCGCGGAGAACGAGTCGTCGAAGATCAGGATTTCGGGGTGGCGGTAGACGGCGCGCGCGATTGACAGGCGCTGCTTCTGTCCGCCGGAGACGTTGGACCCGCCTTGTGCGATCGGGGCGGTGTATGTGCCGTCCATGCGCTCGACGAACTCGGTGGCCTGAGCGACGCCGGCCGCCGCCTTGACCCGGTTCATCTGTTCAGCCGGCATTGCGGCGCCTTCCGCTCTCTTGCCCGCGGCGATGAGTTCGGCTTCGCGTTTGCGGCCGGCCGGAGTGGAGGTGTCGGCCATTTCGACGTCCGCGGAGCTTGCCCCGTTCACGTCGTCGCCGTAGCTCACGTTGGATGCGACCGTGCCCTTGAACAGCACGGACTGCTGCGGCACGTATCCGATCTTGTCGCGAAGGGCTTTCAGATCGTATTCGCGCACGTCCACACCGTCGACGAGCACCTGCCCGGCCGACACGTCGTAGAAGCGCGGCACGAGGTTGATGAGGCTGGACTTGCCGGAGCCGGTGGAGCCGATGAACGCGACGGTCTGGCCCTTTTCGGCGGTGAAGTCGATGCCTTCGAGCGTCGCCTCGCGTGAGTCGGGGTAGGCGAAGCTCACATTGCGGAACTCGACGGTGCCGGTTTTCCCGCCGCCCAGACGCGCCACGTCGGCGGCGATCTTGGTGCCGGTTTTGACGATCGGATCGGTGTCGAGCACTTCGAGCACACGCTGCGCGGACACGTCGGCGCGTGGCCAGAGCACGAATACCATGCTCATCAGCAGGAAGCTCATGATGACCTGCACGGAGTAGTTGGAGAAGACGACCATGTTGGAGAACACGTTGAGCTTGTCCGTCAGGCCGGCGGCGTCGATCAGATAGGCGCCGATCCAGTAGACGGCGAGCATCAGGCCGTTCAGGACGGTGTTCATCAGCGGCATCATGAACGCCATGACGCGGTTGGTGAACAGCTGCGTGTCGGTGAGGTCCTTGTTGGCCTTGGTGAACTTGGCCTCCTGGTAGTCCTCGGCGTTGTAGGCGCGCACGACGCGCAGGCCGGTGAGGTTTTCGCGGGCCACGAGGTTGATGTTGTCGGTGAGCTTCTGCATGGCCTTGAACTTGGGCATGACCATGGCCATCATGATGACGACGGCGACGAGCAGGATGACGACGGCGATGCCGGTGGCGAGAGTCCATTCGAAACCTTCGCCGGCGATCTTGCATATGGCCCATACGGCCATGATCGGCGACTTGACGATGAGCTGCAGGCCGATGGTGATGAACATCTGGATCTGCGTGATGTCGTTGGTGGAGCGGGTGATGAGGCTCGCGGTGGAGAATTTGCTCATTTCGGCGGGGCCATAGGATTCGACCTTGCGGAATTCGAGCGAGCGCAGGCGCTGGGTGAATGACGAGCCGACGCGTGCGGAGATGTAGCCGGTGACGATGGCACAGGCGACGGAGCCGAGGGAGATGAGCAGCATCTTGCCGCCGGCGATCCAGATGTCGCTCATCGCGCTGCCCGGCGTCTCGACGAGCGTGGTGATGTCTGACATGTAATCGGGCAGTTTGAGGTCGAAGAAGACCTGCCCGACGATGGTCACCAGGGCGATGAGCATCTGACCGATCTCCGCTTTGGAGAGGTATTTCAGGATGCGAAGCATTGGCTTTCCCCTTGTGTTTTGTTGGTGATTGGTTACGTTATTTGCCGCGGCATCGATATCCGATGCCCGAATTAGTTTCTGTTGTTAGATTACTTACAGTGTAAGATATTACGCATTATTCTGTGTATTCGCTGTGAATGGCGCGCTTTGCGCTGGCTGCGCACGAGAGACACGGCACGCACGCCGTCCCCCACGTCATCCGCAGCCGGCGGAAGAAGCTACTCCTCGCCGGCCTTCGCGCGCTCGGTCCGCATATGATCGGCGACACGCCTGTCACGCTCGGCGAACGCGGCCCGCACCTCATCGGGGGTCGGGCGCGGCGCGCCGGGATGGCAGATGGCCATGTATGTCGAGAACTCCGACAGCAGATCAACGAACTCGCGCGTGCGCCGCTCCCCCATCTGCGAGAAGATCCAACAGATTGCCGAACGCATCTCCTCCAAGTCGCACTTGGACCGCTCTCGCCCGGCATCCGTAAGGTTCACGCGGATGATGCGGCGGTCGTCCGGGTCGATGTCTCGGGTGATCAACCCTTTTTTCTCCAGAGCGGCAAGCACTGTGGAGATGCGGCCGGAGCTGGCCTTCAGCGAACTGGCAAGCTGCGACGGCGTCATGGTGCCGCGCAGTGCGAGCTCGTGCAGAATGAATGGCTCGCCATGCGCGCCGCGCGCGAACTCCTTCTGCATCTTGGAACGGTTGCCCCACACGCTGGCGTACAGTTCGCTGAGCGCCTCCCGCTCAAAACCCATTTCGCACCGCCTTCCGATTCGACCATTGCCGCACTACCGCGCTCCGCGGAGTACCGCCAATACATTCCAGCGGCATATACATCGTGCAAACATCTGTAATATTATCTCACACCGTAAACAATTTACAGTATGTGATTATATGTCCGCGCTTTACTCCCCCGCTACTAAACTTGATCTGTACGCATTTTTTCCGTACAACCATTCTATGGCGACACTAACGAAGCAAACGGTATCGAAACAGAAAACGTCCCGGCTTGACATTCGACTGACGGATGCGCAACGGCAGCTCATCGAGCGTGCCGCCGAGCTGACCGGCAGCACGCTCACGCAATGGACCGCTCGCCATCTCCTGGAATCAGCCCGTAAGGATATAGAAGAAGCAACCGTCCTGCATCTGGAATCACAGGCATTCCAAGATTTCATACAGGCATTGGATCAGCCGGTTCCGCCAGCAGCCGAAAAACTCATGGAAAGGGATCCGCAGTGGGCATGATCCATCATTCCCAACGTCCGCGCAAGCTCGGCCCGGAAGAGAGAATGGGGAAAGTTCTCTTGTGGAGTACCGTTCATCGACAAGTGGGCCGCACAACACGCACCGTCATCGGCCCAGCATGGGACGGCCGTCGCGTACGTGTCATTCACTGCGTCAGGTGAACCGGCGGGATTCTACACGCTGAGTGCATATTCGGTACTGCGAGCACGATCCGCCAGCGGCGCACTAGGGTCACGTGCGCTCATTGTGGAACCTTACGACGATAAAGCACGCGCGTTCTATGCGCATTTCGGTTTTCAACCGATTCCCGGAACCACCAGCATGTATCTCAGGCTCGTTTGACGACGAGCCTGTTCCGTATTTATGACGGTGACTCATAGCGTTGATTCACGGCAGTAAAGACAGCTCCTCAGGGGCGAGCGTGAGATTGACTGCGGCGAACGAGTCCCGGACCTCATGCGGGTTGCGGGCACTGGGAATGGTGAACAGACGGTCATATCTGGTCAGCTCCCACGCGAGCACCACACGCTGGTACGAGACGCCGCGGGCCGCTGCGGCCGTGCGGAACGGATCATACGCATGACTGTCGAATGCGTCTAGGAACCCGCCGAGCGGCGACCAGCACACAAAATCAAGACCGAGATCGGCACAGTGACCCATCGTATGCTCGGGGTCGGGATGCGATGGCGAGAACTGGTTCTGCACCGCAATCAGACGGTCGCCGAGAATCCCACGGGCTGTGTCAATCTGCGCATTGTCCACGCGCGAGATGCCGGCGAACCGAATCACGCCCTCATCCAGCAAGGTTTTCAGCGCGCCGACCGTATCCTCATACGGAACCGCGGGGTCAGGGCCATGCGAATACAACAGATCGAGCGCGTCGACGCCGAGGCGGAGAGCGGACTCCTTCGCGTCACGAATCATCGTCTCCGGGCGCGAGTCGGCCATCCACCCGTACCGGCTGCCGGCCGCCTGCAGGTGCTGTCGCTCGGATGCGGATGCGCTCGCGCCGTCGCCCGGGGATTGCTGAGGATCTTCCGCGTCGCGGTTCGTCACTTCCAGCGTTCGGCGATAACCAGTCTTCGTGGCGACCAGAACCTCATCGCGCGGACCGCTCCAGCTGGCGAGCGCCGCATGAACCAGCATCTCGCCGTACCCGAAATCACGCGGCACGCCTGTACCGTCAGGCCCCGGTTCGCTTGGCAGATAATACGACCATGCGGTGTCGAGATAACGCACTCCGGCGTCAAGCGCGGCATGGATCGTGCCGATGGCCGTCGCCCGGTCCGGGCGTCCCTCGATAGAGAGCGCCATCGTTCCCATGCCGAGGCGCGGCATGCGCGCTTTCCCCGCAAACTCCACAACGTTCGATGTCACCATGCCACCATCATCCCACGCGACACGAACACAGGGCCGACTGGCAATGCGCCAGCCCATGAGTCCCGGCCCCGGTTCCTTTCGACTTGTTCCGGCGAAAGTCCCATCCGAAGACACTCAGATGGGACTTTGGCGGGATGGGTGGACTTCACCTCCCGCGTGAGGCCCCGGCAGTCAACAAAAAGTCGGCCGGCCACCGAATAGGTGACCGACCGGCATCATATGCCGATCCGCTGATTCAGCGCCGGGGCTCGCGCCGACGGCGGGCGGCAAGCGCCGCGCCGACACCGACCGCGAGCAGTGCCGCGAACGCGCCGAACACGCCGCTCACAGAGGCGCCGGTCTTCGACAGGCCGGGCTGCTTGTTGCCGGCATCCGGCTTGTTCGGCTTCACCGTGTCGCCGGGTTTCGTCGGCTCAGTCGGCTTCGTCAGTTCGGTCGGTTCGATCGGCTTGCTCGGTTCGATCGGCTTGCTCGGTTCGATCGGCTCGGACTTCTCCCTGACGGTCACGACACGCTTGACCGTGTACGACGCACCTTCGGAGTCGGTCACCGAATACGTCAGCGTGTATTCACCGGCCTTCTCGGTGTTCACCGAACCTTCGACCAGGATCTTGTCGGTCAGATCGCCGTCCTCCTCATCGGAAGCGGCCGCACCGGCCTTCGGGTCGAACGCCGCGGCCAGCTTGTCCTTGTCAGCCTGCTTGGTGGTGATGTCGTCGCCGTACGTGCCGAAGCCGGTCGGGTCGTCCTTCCAGGTGCCGGGCACAGCCGCGCCCTGGCGCATGAACGGATATCCGTAGGCCGCGTCGGACGCGCTACCGCCGCCGACGTTGTAGCGGGCCATGTTCAGATCAAGGCCGTTGTCGCTGAAGATGGACTGGTAGAACTGCTCGCGCAGTTGCTTGCCGTATTCCACGGCCTCGGCTTTTGACGTCTCGTCGCCGAGGTCTGTGGTGATGAACGATTCCTCGTCCAGGTTGCCGGTCGCGTTTCCAGCGCGCCAGCGCCCTACGTGACTCCACGCGCCTCACGGCAGAATAATTTTCCATCGGCGGCGCAAGCCGGCGTATTCATCCCTCGCCGGCATGAGTCGGTCGAGCCATGGGTCTCATCCCCTCCACGAACCATCTCTTCAACATAAATAGAACATCATTCATGTTCGTTTTTGCGCTGAATTTATCAGATTCTCCCATATCTCAGCACAAGCGAACAATTACGTGAACAATCGGATAAATACTTGAAAATCCAGCATTTTACAATATCCATGCAACAGATGACAGTGCTATGGTAAGGAACCGTTACATCGAGATACAGCACATATCGTGATAGCGAATATGTTATATCGAATGTTCAATATCACATAAGGTGATGCGCGAAAGGAACTCATCATGGCAGAAGACAATCTCATCATCGTGGACACCGACATGTTCTCCAAGGACCCGGCCGCAAAGACCGCCGAAGCGAACATCGTCGCGAAGAAGTACGGCATCAGCGACAAGGACCTCGCCGAGGTCGAAGACTACAAGAAGGAACTAACCGAGCACAATGCCTGGGATCTGCCGTTCATGGGATACGTGAACGAGGACGGCTACGGTTACGCCTACGTGCCCGACCAGGCGATCACCGAGACGGGATGGAACGCCCACAAGGCGTTCCGCGCCATGCCGCACGACGCGCAGACCGCATTTGCCATCCGCATGCTGTTCACCCACCGCGACGCGGACCGCTACGGCGCCGACATGTTCCTGCACTACGAGCGCGGCTTCAACGTGCGCTTCGAGGGTGCCGGCTCGAACAACTACTGAATTCGGGCATCGGAGCGCCGGAGGGATCCCGGACGCGCGAGCCGCCAAGCGCGACACACGCACAACACGCGACGGTTTTGCTTGTCCGCGAGTCTGTGGTATTCTGTTTGAGTTGTCTGTTGAGGCCAAAAGGCCGCGGCAAACAGCGCAATGGAGGATTCGCCTAGTGGTCTATGGCGCACGCTTGGAAAGCGTGTTGGTGTAACAGCCTCACGAGTTCGAATCTCGTATCCTCCGCCATCAGGGTTTTGGCTTCGCACCAAAGCCCTTTTTCTTTCTCGAAAATGGCGGAATTTCAACGATTTCAGCCAATCTGCCACCTTCACATAATCTCCCCAGAAGCACGTGAAGCGCCTTTTATCCATGTACAATCAGTGGTAAATAGCGTGGTACTTTTCTGATGCACCGGATTTTTACCACGGATTGTCCGATTACCACTCTTGGAGGCGACATGGGCAACAGGCGCAACTTCGGTTCAGTCAATGCCCGCACAAGCAAAAGCACTGGCCACAAGTATTATGAGGCCCGTTACCGCCCGCCGATCGAAGCGCGCGCGAAATGGTCTAATCTGCCCCAGTACATCACCAAGAACTTCCCCCAGCGCCACATGGCCGAGGCGTGGCTGTCTGAAGCCAAAAGCGAGATCGACGATGGAAGATGGATCCCGCCAGTCATCGCGTCGAATCGGAGTGCTGCCTTCCAAGTCACCTTCGGCGAATATGCTGCGAATTTCGTGGAGAACCGCCGCAAGAAAAATGGCGAGCCACTGGCCATCACCGCCAAGCAGAAGTACGAACAGTACCTGCGGGACTATCTGATTCCCGTGTTGGGCAACAAACTGATGGGCGGTATTACTCCGAAAGACATTCAGGCCTGGGCTGACACCATGCCGCTGGGGGCTGCGGGAGAGGGCGGGGCCATCAAGCGCAAAGTGTGGGAGCTTTTGCGCGCCATCTTCAATCATGCTGTGGAAACACCTTTGGATATGGACGGCACCACGCTGCTCACGAAATCTCCCGTACTGATTGAAGTCAGCAAGCCGTGCTCGGACGTGGCCTATGGCAATGTGTCGGCGGAAGAACTTGAGACGCTCTATCAAGCCATGACGCCACGTTTCGCACCGGTCATCTATCTGATAGGAATCATGGGCATGCGCCCCGGCGAGGTCACAGCGCTCCAGCGTCAAGATATCGTGCTTGCTGACGATCTCTCTGGCGGCATCATCCACATCACCAAAACCGCTAAGCCTATACGCGTGCCTGATTCCGAGACGGGTGGCGGACATCGAGATATCCTCATTGGACGCCCGAAAACCCGTGGTAGCGTACGCGATTTAGAGATACCCGCATCACTCGCTGGAATCCTTGACAAACACATACGCACCTATGTTCTCGACGCGCCCGACTCCTTCCTGTTCACCGGCGAACGTACGTATACCGTAGTGGACGATCAACGCTTGCGCAATGCCTGGTACAACGCGCGTCGCAGTGTGCCTCGTCTTGAACAACGTGGCCTTCGTCTTTACGATCTAAGGCATCGCGCGGCCAGCGTAATGAAGACCTACACCAACTCCGACAAGACAATCATGAAGGTTATGGGCCACACGCAGCTCAGTACGGATCTGCATTATCAGCATGCAATCGATAGCGAGAACGCCAAGATTCTCGAAGGCATGGAGCATGACATACGCGGTCTGCATCGATCCCCGAACAGCGAGAAGGTCGTCTACGAAGATGCACCGAGGCAACAGCTAGGGATGACATCTCAGTTGCCGGCGACGCCAATAGACGACGCGGAGAGCACGCCTGAGCTGATGTCCGAGTATGTGAAGAGTATGCCGCTGAATACCCAGGTAGCGTTTCTTGAGGCCATGACGGATGACGTACGCACGGCGATTCTGAATGTGCTTCCGTTCGGCGTCGCTAAGAAAATCCTTGCCCATATATCCGAGAAAGCCTAGATTTATGCACTGGCAACTCACTGATACCACTCGTCGCCGCGCCGAGCGCACCATTCGTACCATCGTGAATGATGGTCCGAATACTAGCGCTCCCATTGAAACGAACTTATTGATGCGGACCGTCACTTGGTATTTTATTCCGGTCTCCGATCCTCAACGTCTCTGGAGCTGGGGTTGGATGGAGCCGCCCTCTGTACGTGAATTCGCACGTCAATCGTTGGAAAAGGACGGGGCTATAGATGACTACGCGCTTCGCGATCTGCTTGTTGAAAAAGAGGATATGGAGTGGCAAAAACACGACGATGATGACAAGCAGTTCTGGCACGAAAGCCATGAGCTATTGGATGAGATCACTCGTTTCCTATCCCTATTTGAGTCTATTCGTCCCTCTGATGATTGGAATGTGATGTTCTCGCGAGCCTACATTGACCTCTTTGAGCGCGAGTGGGGGCAATCCATCGGAGTTGAAAAAGCACCATCGTTCTTTCTGAAGCTTGGTGCATATATTGCCGCGCATCTCTATGCGACCAGCCAATACAGCTCCTTGAAACGAACTTTGGCGAAGTCGGGCTCATCCGTTGATGAGGACAGAATCACTAAGTATTGGCACTCGTGTATCCACGAGTACAACCGCTGGTTGAAGTCCGGCATAGCAGACAGGAAGACCATGCCGGGCTATGTCAAGGCGGCTTATAGCGGCGATATCGAGCTGTATTGGAAGTCTGTTAATAAAGCTCACTCCATGCCTCACCTAGGAAAGAGCCGCAGACTCTGAAAGACCGGTACGATCAAACAGAGCCGTTTCGGAACACTACCCAGATGAACATCTGCGTTTGCATTTAGAAGCTTTCCACAATCTCGTGGATTGCCATGCTCATCGACTCCGCTTGCGCCTCGCTCATCCCATTGAGCCGGTCCAGGTCGGTCATCTGGGGTGCTGCCTTCAGGCAGTCTGTCCGGTTGAGCAGGTGTCTGGACTCCATCAGCCGGTCCACAATCTGTGCCTGGCGTTCCCTCGTGCGCCTCTCGATGTCCCGCAGATGCTCCTCGAGCACGTTGGCCATCATCATCTCCCTGAACTGCTGCGGATGGTTGTCCATCAGCCAGTTGATGCGCATGTTCTGGATCCCGTGCAGGCTGCTGCGGGTGAACACCTTGTACGGCACCGCCCACTTGTTGAGCAGTTCCGGATGCGCCGCCCGGCGCTGCTCCATCGCCTTGAGGTTCCTCTCGTAGCGCGCCTTGAGCTGCGGGTCGGTCCATGTCATCTCGTCCATCGTCGTTCCTTTCTTCGATATTATTTTCCGTGCCGGAGGATTGTGTGAAACGTTTTACCACAGGTTGCGGCGTGGTTCGCGACACTGCGTCCAGGCAATCTCCCCATTTAATCGTTTCCGCATCGACAGTCATAGGGCTCACCCCGTAGCGCAGGGGCAGCCGTTTGGGTGTGGTCAGTGGTTTACAGTCCTGTATGACAACATGGTGACAACAATTTGGGAACGACTCGTTTCGAGGCGTTCTCTCATGTACCGCATGGTCCATCGCATTAGCTGTTCCTAATGAATCGGCTGATTGGGCCCGCCAGCTTTGCCAGATAGATCAGGTGCACGGCAACAGTGAGAAGGATCCACCAAGTGGGCCAGCCCATCGGATTGTGCGGGATCATGGCGAGATGGCCAGCCAGGACGAAGCCCACCATGGCGGCCAACGTCCAAAGAACGATATGGACTCCCAGGGTTCCTTCCGTAAGCCAGCCTCTCATCGTCGTAAAAACCACCATCACGTATCCGCCTGCCGCGAGCAGAGGCATGCCGCAGACCACGGCTGCCAACAGCAGCATGAGCAGAAACACGAGTGGCCGATCCCACCATCCGCTGGGGATGATCTCATTCAGCCGCGCATTGATGCCCGCAAGCCATTGGCCGACCGCCGTGAGCTGCTTCCCGCGCATATGAAGCCAGTCGAACAATGAGTCGGCGAAGGTTTGCCAGCGGCCTTGCATGACGACAGCGAGCATCGGCACCATGGACGAGCACACGCCCAGGCACAAGGCAAAGAGGATGCGCCTGTCACGCTCACGCTGCCTGTCGCTGCTCTCCTTAAGACATCGACGCATCCGCTCCGATTCCCGTTCGACTTGTTCGGCGATGTCCTCACGTATCCGCTTCCGCTCGTTTTTAAGACGTTCGCGTTCATCCCGAACTCTGGATTCGTCGGCTTCAAGAACCGCCTCGCGACGGAGAATGCGGTCACAACGTTTTTCCCTTTCTATGCACGCGCGTTCTCTCTTCCTGGTCTCTTTGAGCAATCTGGCCGTCTCGTTGACTTCGGAGAGTTGCTTCCTGAGCGTCTGATTCGCCGACAAGAGCCGCCGATTCGTTGATTGAAGCTCTTGATTCCGTGATGAGAGCGTCGAATTCTCGCTCCGAAGTTCCGCAACCTGCCGGTTGAGCCTCCGGCTCTCTTCCTCCGCCCGAATCGTATCGGCCTCCGACGCCGGCATGGTGTTCTCCGGCTCCATCGGCTGCATCCGATCGAACATCTGGGAGAACATGCCGCCCATCGGATCGGATTCCATTCCGCTGTTCATGTTCGTTGGCTGGTTCATCGTTCCGTTCCTTGCATATCCATTTGGGCAGTCCGACTCCGGAATTACGGGCGACTGATCTGATGGCGTCGAGTTGTCTCCGGCATTCAAGCAGCGTTCGCTCGCGACGTTCGATCTCCTCACGCGCTTCCACCACAAGATCGGGGTCATGGCTGTCGATCACGTCGTTCAGCGCGACGACCGCGGCACGTAGTTCGCCGTATGCCCAGTCGGCCTTGGCGTTTAAGTCACGCAGTCCCTTGGCCAGGCCGCCACCGTTCTCTCGCTGGAGTCTGCACGCCGCGTTCAACCCCTCGGCCATCGTCCTCAGCTCGTCGAGTTTCCTTGCCTGCACTTGGTAGTAGCGGTACTGCGCGGGACTCGCCGCATAACGTCTGGGCATCGTGGAATCGTCTCCTGCCAACGATTCGACGCGCTGCCTCGGGTGGCCGAACGCCTCCGACAGCGTGCCGGTGTCGAAACGGGCCGCGTACCTGTTCGACTGGTCCATGAGCATGCCGGTGAACGTTGCGGGCATGAGTAGATGCCATGTGCTGCCATCGCGGCGCAGCATGCTCACGGGCAGATTGACCTTCCTCCGCCGTTTGGTTCCGGGCAGCCACACGCTTACGAAACGATCGTTCACGGCGGCCACGAGACGGTTGTTGAACGTCAGATGCAGCATGCTTCCACCGTCCGAGAGCCGCATGCCGAGTGCGTCGAGCGAATACGCCGGGCCGAGACGCGCGCCACGGAATCTACGGCCCGTGGCCCTGTCCATGAAGGTCACGCCGCCACCGTGCAACGTCAATCCGACGCCGTGCGAGTCGAGCAGTTCGGCGAGCTCTCCGATGCTGTTCGCCCTGGCCGCATCGAGATCGATCAGGATGCGCAGCCGCTCTTTGACGCCCACGCCCCTCGCCGCCGCATACAGTTCGCCCATGTCCGCGCCCACGCCCGTGGACGCGATGACAGGGGACTCGACTCCGAACTGCCGCCCGCTGCTCTGGTCGGGCGCATGCCGCATCGCTTTGAGCATCTCATCGTGTTCCACGGCGGTTTCGACCTTCGGGTTCTCCAATACGGCAAGGCCCTCACGACGGCATAGCTCGTCGCTGACCGCGCGCCACCGGTCGATGCTTCTGCGGGTCAGACGCATCTTCCTTCCCGTCCTCCGGTTCGCCGCGCAGATGACGATGTGGTTGTGCAGGTGATGCCGATCCATGTGCGTGGAGACCACATACTTGTAGTCGCCGCCCGTGATCGCCTCGGTCAGCATGACGCCCAGCTCATGCACCTGTTCCGCGCTCACATGCTCGTCGGGACTGAACGAATGCTTCAGATGCAGGGCGAGCACGCCATCCTTGCGCAGCCCATTCGCGCATCGTTCCAGATCCCGGATCATCGGTTCGGCGAGCGTGTTCGCGTCATGCCGCTCACTGCTGTAGCTCGCGTATACGAGCCTGCCGCCATCGTTCTTCTCGGGATTGATGACGTAACGAATCGTGTCCGGAAGATTCGTCTTGACCTTGTTCCCAAGTTTGACCACGGCCATCAGTACAGCCCCTGTACCGCATCTATCTCCGCTTTCTCGCGCTCCATCCCCGTCATCCTCTCATCGATCAAGGCGAGCAGATCATGCAGCTCACGCATCTGTTGCGGACTCACGGAGCCCGTCAGATTCGCGATCCTGGCGATCTGGTTCACGTTCACGCCGATGTGGTGGAGCTCGGCCTTGAACACCTCCGGATCGCTCGCCAGCGTCACCGAGACATTCATCAACGCTCCATGCATGAGGGTCTGACGGGCGAAATCACCCCACCGCCTATACACCGGAATGTTCCTTGCCCAACGCTCGTGGATCCTCCTCGCCTGTTCCCATTCCTCCGGCGTGAACATGATTTTCCTGCATATGCTGCGCCTGCGATTGTCACGCCAGCCCATAAGGAAACACCTCCCCACGGGAGCCGGAACGGTTCATTCCATAAGCCGCGTCAGCGGTCCGGAGGCCTTGCCGACCATGGGGTCCGGGTCTCCCGGCAAGCCGCCCCACGTCTGTGGAGCGAGCATGTGTGGCCACACATGCGTCGCTTGCTATCCCCGTATCCGTTCCAGGGATCTGGGATGGTTCCGCATGATGCGGCCGTGGGATTCCTTGAGGGATGATCGCGCTCATTGCTCCGCTCCTTACGTCATCAGCTTTAGCGGCAACAACCTGTTGCATATTCATCATCCATCAAGACAGCGGAGACCAGTTTGGACGTTGGACAAGCTGCTGGTTTAGACGGCAATCGGGGCTCCGCAGATTTTTCTGCGGAGCCCCGATTGCCAAAAGTATGGTCCCCGGTGTCCTCATTCCGTTTCGGCCCCTGGGACGGCCGTTCCCTCACATTCCGACGAAGCGATCGAAGTATTGGCGGAACCGTTCGACGACTCGGCTCTTCATCAGCTCGTACGCGTTGCTCGGCGCGAAGCGTGACACAGGGGGCAGCATCGACACTATTCTGGTGCCGTCCGTGTCGACATAGCCTTCCTTGAAGCAGTCGATGATGAACTGCTCGGCCAGTCCCGTCTTCAGGTGCTCCTCGCTGACAATGCGCTCGAATTCCTCCTGCTTCTTGCGGACGATGTATTCCTTCCAGTCGCGCTGCACATCCGCGCCTGAGGACAGGGACTCGACGAACGAGTCGATGAGGTCCTTTTTGCTGCGCAGGTCGGGCGAAGACATGATGGTGCGGCTGATGTCCGCGAGAATCGACTTGTCCTCCATATGCCCGTCATGGTATTTGGCTACGAGTTCGAGGATGTAGTCGATGTTCACTTCGATCTGTTTGACCAGTTCGGCTTCGAAGACGACGTCGTCGTTGATGATTTCCCTGTCGGCTTCCTCATGCGAACGCCACTGTTGGTAGAGATCGATGTACAGGCTCTGGTAGTCCTGCAGGTCGCGCAGGCTCAGCACATCTTCGTTGGAGAAATCGTCGAAGGCCTGCAGGATGTTGCGCAGCCGCAGGATCGAGCCGAACAGGGTGAGGAAATCCTTCTGCGCCTGTTCTCCGACGATTTCCTCGCCCAAGGGGAACCGCTTAAGCAGCTGCGAGACCTTCTCGGTGTATGCAGCGAGATATTCCGCATATGGTTTAAGCACCACCGTGCCCTTGGCGTCCTTGTCCCCGAACAGAGCCAAGGCGTCATCCACCTCCTGCCGCAGATCGCGGAAGCAGACGATGTTGCCGAAGGTCTTCACCGAGTTCAGGATGCGGTTGGTGCGGCTGAACGCCTGCATCAGGCCATGCTGCTTCAGGTTCTTGTCCACCCACAGGGTGTTGAGCGTCGTGGCGTCGAAGCCGGTGAGCAACATGTTCACCACGATGGCCATGTCCAGATCGCGGTTCTTGAGCCTGAGGCACAAATCCTTGTAGTAGTTCTCGAACTGGTCGGAGGCCGTGCTGAAGCTGCTGCCGAACATTCGGTTGTAATCGCAGATCGCGGCATCGAGGAAATCCCGTGATGACTGGTCAAGGCCAGCGGTCTCGAAGTCCTCGTCATCAATGAAGCCCTGCTCGCCGGGGTCGGCCTCGTTCGGCGCGAAACTGTAGATCAAGGCGATTTTCAACGGTTCCCCGCCGCGCTCGGCCTGCTGGCGCTGGAACTCGGCGTAATACTGCTTGGCCATGCCGATGGAATCAGCCGCGAACAGCGAATTGAAGCCGCGGACGCGCCGGTCCTTGAGCATGTAGCTGGATTGCCGCTTGGTTTTCTGGTCGAAATGGTCGAGCACATACGACGTGACCGCGCTCACGCGCCGCGGGTCGCTCAGCGCCTTGGCCGCGTCGATGCCGTACACCTGTTCATCCCTGACGCCTTCCTTGCGGCGCACCGTGTCCACGTATCCGATACGGAACGGCAGCACGTTGCCGTCCTTGATCGCGTCCACCACCGTGTATGAGTGCAGGCAGTTGCCGAACGCCTGTCCGGTGGTGCGCAGATTGGGGGAGCCTCCGGTTTTCGCGTTCACGGCGAAGATGGGCGTGCCGGTGAATCCGAACAGATGATAGTTCTTGAAATGCTTGGTGATGGCGGTATGCATCTCTCCGAACTGGCTGCGATGGCATTCGTCGAAAATCAGCACCACATGCTGCGCGTAGGCATCGTGCTTGGGATTGCCGCGGATAAATGAGGAAAGCTTCTGAATCGTGGTGACGATGATCTTCGCGTCGGGGCTGGCAAGCTGGTCGGCAAGCACCTTGGTGCTCTTGTTGGAGTTGACCGCGCCCTTTTTGAAACGTTCGTATTCCTTGATGGTCTGGTAGTCGAGATCCTTGCGGTCCACGACGAACAGCACCTTGTCCACACCATCCATGTTGCTGGCGAGCTGCGCCGTCTTGAAACTGGTCAGCGTCTTGCCGCTGCCTGTGGTATGCCACACGTATCCGCCCGCCTCGGGCGTGCCGAGTCTCTTCGGATCGTATTCGCTGATGAGAATGCGGTTGAGGATGCGTTCGGTGGCCGCGATCTGGTATGGGCGCATCACCAGCAGGTCATGCTCGGCGGTGAACACGCAATATCGCGTCAGGATATTGAGCAGTGTATGCCGAGCGAGAAAAGTCCTGGCGAAACCCGTCAGGTCGGCGATGACATGGTTGCGCCCGTCGGCCCACCAGCTGGTGAACTCGAAACTGTCGGAGCTCTTCTGCGAACGGCCGGCTGCGGGACGGCCTTCCATTTCATGGATGTGCTTGAAGCGCGTGGTGTTGCTGTAGTACTTGGTGTGCGTGCCGTTCGAGATGATGAAGATCTGGGCGTACTCATAGAGTCCCGATCCAGCCCAGAAGCTGTCGCGCTGGTAACGGTTGATCTGGTTGAACGCCTCCTTGATCGCCACGCCCCGCCGCTTCAATTCGATTTGCACCAACGGCAGGCCGTTGACCAGAATCGTCACATCATACCGGGTCGGATGGCTGCCGCCCTCCTCCTCGAACTGGTGAAGCACCTGGAGGCGGTTGCTGTGAACATGCACCTTGTCGATGAGACGAATGTTCTTCGTCGTACCATCGTCACGGTTCAGGATCTGGATGTTGTCTTCCTGGATCAGCCGGGTCTTGTCCTCGATGCCCGCCGTCGAAGGGGCGATGGCCTCGTGGAAGAAATGCGACCACTCATTGTCGGTGAACCGGACATCGTTCAGCTTCTCAAGCTGGGTGCGCAGGTTTGCGATCAGTTCGGATTCCGTATGCGCGGAAAGTCGTTCATAGCCTTGGGATTCAAGGATTCGCAGCAGCTCCTCCTCCAGATCCGCTTCGCTTTGGTACGCGGTCTCACGACCGTGGTCAGGCTCGTATTCGGCCACCACGGTGCTTTCCGCGCCCTCGGCCACGAGCTTGTACGACTTGCCGCCATCCGGCAGATCCATATCCGACCGCTCCGTCATCATGGGCTCCTTCTTCATCCGTATTTATCCGCCATCCTACTCAAAGGAATTCGGATTCCGCAGCGCATATGGGATTCCTGAATCCTGCAGCTCATTCCCAATGCAGGGCCGTCTTGATTCCAGAGACGTATGCATCGTTCGCGTCGAGGAAGCCTCGTATCTCCGTGGCGTAGTCATCGCCGTCTTCTATATTCCGCACGAGGTACATGAGCGCAAGCAGCGAGGACGCCACGGACTTCTCGCCGTATTCGAAATCATCGAACGCCGTTTTCATGTCACGCGTCATAGGCGACGGGATGACCATCTCCCGATGCCACAGCCTGGCATGATGCGAGCACAGATTACGCAGATAAACCATGGCGTGCACGACCTCCGAGGAAGTCCGCAGATTGGTGCGCAATCCGACCGATCTGTACAATTCCCTGAGCGCCTTGGCATCCACGTGCAGGGAAAGCATCCGGGAAAGCGTATCGAACGGGAACGTCTCGACGGCCGCCCACACAGGCACCGGTCCGCCTTTGCGCCGGTAATGCCGCATGCATACCTCATTGGACATCTTCATCCATTTGCTCATGTTGCGCAGCAGATTGTCGCGCAACAGTTCGCCGCGTTTGCTGCGCACGCTCTGATAGGATTCGGGATCCATATACGTGTAGGCATTGCCGTCTGATGCCAGCAGGTACGCGAACCTCGAACGCAGGGTGAGTTCCACCTTCGCGGTGCCCTTGAGGATGATGTTGCGTAGTTCCTCGTCCATCGTGTAGGGAATGAGGAAGTCAACGTCCTGGGTGCCGGGCCTGTACCTGTTGTCGCCAACTGCCGGGTTGACTTGGAATGGGCGGAAATAGCCCGAGAGACGATAGTAATTGCAGTCAAAGAGTACCTGCCGCAGTCTTGTCTCATCCGTGATCGCCAAGCCGCGATCCGACATCAGAGCAATCATCTGGTCGATGGTCTTCGCGGGTTTGGATTCTGCCTCGATATGAGAAGAGCCCCCTGGTTTGAGCACTGTGAGTAGGCTTAGGGAGCTGCTGTTATCTGCCATGCTAGTCGTGTCCTCACATTTTGAAAAGTCTGCGGCGCGTCTCAACCATGCTATGCATTCCCATGGTCCTGCAGCCGATCATGAGCCGATCTGGCAGTTCCCACGGCGAGGCATCACGCGGCAAGCTCATCGAATGACAGCAAACGGTCGCGGTAATACTCGTACTGCTTGCGACGGGCCTCGATCTCCGCAGGCAAACCAGAGCTCAGGTCATTAGTGAGCTTGTCGAAGCGATCAAGAATGGAGATAATCATATCCTGCTCAGCCAAGGAGGGAATCCCCACCTTGATCTGCTTCATGACATTACTCATCAGTTTGGGATTTCCCATGCCGGTATTTACATACTGCTTAGCAGTCACATCTAAAACATATTTAAGATACTTGGCTCGCACGCGCGAATCTTTGATGCGTAAAAGTCCGCACACGTTAGTAATACTAAATTTTTCATCATGGTAAAAGACAGAGCCGGCATTAGCTCCATCTGTTGTCCAAGTGATGTATTCTCCGTCATAGTCGTAAGAATTAATAAAACCAAAACGGCCATTATTCGCAGTCTGAGATGAGTACACCGGATATGCGCCGCGGTGCTTTTCCAGATAGCCTTTGGACATGATCCGACCGCGATTGATATCGCATAGCTCTCCCACAGTGATGACTAGGACTCTCTCTATCGAATGTGAGCAGTTCATCACGGTAATGGGTATACTGCTTCCTCCGCGCCTCCAGCTCCGCCTCCAGCGAGCTGAACGAATCCAGAATCCGAACAATCTCCTCCTGCACGGGCAATGGGGGAATCGGAAAACGATAACGTTTAAAACCTTCCATATCCACTGAGGCGAAACCACCAGCATGAACATTGGTCTTGCACCATTCGTCAAGTACATAACAGTAGTAATTGACGAATTCAGGTAGAAGACGATTCACATACTGAGTCTTTCTCGAAAGAACCGTGAACCTTTGATTGGTCAAAGCATCTACTTTTAGGAGCGCGTGCTCTCCAATGGTTGCACTTGTTGCAATCATCACAGAGTCCTTTGGAAATAATCTGCCACCTTTGACTCCAAGTTGGCTCACATGCTGAATGGAGTCAAAGAGAATATGTCCATTAGCTCGAATGTCTTCCATACGAAACCATGGGACGGTCCCATTCGTCCAATACTCCAGTTTGGATTTGGATGGCGTATAGCCATTTTTCAAATCAAAGATCTCAGAGATACTATGAAATTCAACCCCGTCGGGGCAATATTCCACAATTAAATCATCAATCCTGCTCATTCTCGGCCTCCTCAACTTTCGAATATGCATAGAGATAGAACATGGCCCATAGGAACAAGTCTTCCATGGAATGCATCTTGTCGGATAGTGCGTCGCCCGGCATGCCGTAACGATTAGCAGCGGAGCTATCTTTCAACGCGTACAAAGCTAGATATCCGGCAATCATAGAGGCCAGTTGACATGCTTCGATCTCAGGGCAACCGGAGAAATTATATTCAACATAAAGTTGATGCACCGGACAGGTCTTTTTGTCCTCTTCCCTAAATGCGGCAACCAAGACGTCCGTTAAGTAATTTCCATATTCAAATTGCTTGTGAGGAATCACTTCGGATGAATGGTGATCAATGGTATAAAACAGATATTTTCCGTTGTCATAGAAGATATCCCTATCCTTGGGAAAATGGTCCCGAACTATTGACCTAAGAACAGACAGACAGTGATCGTAGAAGAGATCGTCCTCATGAACGACAAGATCTAGCTGCAAGTATTTCAGAACCGTATTCTGGGTTTCTTCCGTCAGACAACAGAAATCACGGTACATCTGCCGCGAATAGTAAAGGAGGGGATTGTACATAGCGGCTATTGCACACAAGGGAATCAACTCCCTGTCCACGTAATAACGCGAAATAAACGATACGGCTGACGCTTTAACTTCCTGGACACGCCTGCGCTCGTCACGTTCGTCCCAAGCGCGCTCCATGGATGCTATCTTCTTGCTCTGTTTGTACTGAACGACCGCGATGACAATCGTCAGAACAAGCGAGGCAAGAGCTCCGATGAGACTAATCCAATCCGATACGTCCATCAGCTCTCCAAATCTGCGACTATGGTGTCGATCTGGGTGCGGAGTTCGTTCTCTCGTGCCACGATGTCGGAGATCTGCCGGTTGAGTGCGGCGATGTCGATCTTCTCGCGTGTGTCTTTGGGTTGCACGTAGCCGCTGACCGACAACACGTAATCGTTCTTACGGATATCCTCAAGCGAGGCGACGGCGGAGAAATGCTCAACCGGTTCGCGTTTCACGTAGGCGTCCATGATTGTGGCGATGTCGTCGGGTGAAAGCTGGTTTTGGTTGCCGACGTGCACGAATCGTTCCGACGCGTCGATGAACAGCACGCTGTCGTCGGTCTTCGATTTCCTGAGCACGATGATGCAGGTGGCGATGGAAGTGCCGAAGAACAGGTTCGGCGGCAGTTGAATCACTGCGTCGATGAAGTTTTTCTCCAGCAGGTATTTGCGGATTTTCTGTTCCTTGCCGCCGCGGTAGAGCACACCGGGAAACTCGACGATGGCCGCGGTGCCGTCAGCCGCCAGCCAGGAGAGCATGTGCATGGTGAACGCCAGATCGGCCTTCGACTTCGGCGCAAGCACGCCAGCCGGGGAGAATCGCGGATCGTTGATGAGCGTGGGGTTGTCGTCGCCCTCCCACTTGGTGGAGTAGGGCGGGTTGGACACGATCACCTCGAACGGTTCGTCGTCCCAGTGCTGGGGATTGATCAGCGTGTCGCCGTAGGCAATGTTGAAATGGTCGTAGTTCACATCGTGCAGGAACATGTTGATGCGGCACAGGTTGTACGTGGTCAGGTTCTTCTCCTGGCCGAAAAACCCTTGCCGGACCTTATCCTTGCCCAGCACCTTGATGGATTGCAGCAGCAGGGAACCGGAACCGCACGCCGGGTCGTAGACCTTGTTCACTTCGCTCTTGCCATGGGTGGCGATTCTGGTCAGCAGCTCGCTGACCTCCTGCGGCGTGAAGAACTCGCCACCGGACTTGCCGGCGTTCGCCGCGTACATGGTCATCAGATACTCATACGCATCACCGAACGCATCAATTGTGTTGTCCGCGAAGCTCTCCGTACCCAAGTCCAGATCGCCAATGGCATTGAGCACCTTCACCAGCTTGGCATTGCGATCCACCACGGTATCGCCGAGCTTGCGGCTGTTCAGGTCCAAATCGTCGAACAGGCCGCGCAGACTGGATTCCGAACGCGAGCCGATGGCTGAGCCCTCGATGTTCTTGAACACCCGCTGCAGCGTCTCGTTCAGGTTCTCGTCCGCATCGGCACATCTGCGCACGTTGGCGAACAAGTCGGACGGGAGGATGAAATAGCCCTTCTCCTCCACCATCGACTTACGCACCTGCTCGGCCGTGGCATCGTCCAGCTTGGCGTAGTCGAAATCCACATCGCCGGCCTGGTGCTCGTACTCATTCAGGTATGAGGTGATGTCCTCGGAGATGAACCGGTAGAACAGGAACCCCAACACATACTGTTTGAAATCCCAGCCGTCCACTGAGCCGCGCAACACATTGGCGATACTCCAAATCGTTTTGTGCAACTCCGCGCGCTGCGTTCCGCTATTCGTCATGCCATGCCTTCTTCAAAACCGTAGATATAGCCTTCAACAATACCAAGTACGCAGATTCACACACCAGTAGAAGCAGACGACACCCACACTGTGCGTCATGCTGAGGGTCATGGCTTTCCCATGTTCCAGTTTCGATAGCCGGGGTTTAATCGTCGGTCAGAATTGGTCTATTCCCAAAAACCTACCAACCTACCGACCTACCTGGTGGAATCACTGGGATTTGGTCGCCTACTGAGCTCGCCTACCGACCTACCTTGGATTCCCGTAGGTAGGTCGGTAGGCTCGGGTCGGTAGGTCGCGGAAAACCTTACGGCAGTAGTGAGTAGGCGGGTAGGTCGGTAGGTCGCTCACGCAAGCGAATACCAGTGGCCGCCCTTCATGCCCTTCCTGTGTTTGATCTTTCCTGAAGCCATCAGGTTCTCCAGAGCGGCATCCAGACTGGCTTTCTGTCTTTTGGACAGGGAACGGGTCAATTCCCCTTTGGACACGGATGGCTTCGGCGAGTTGGACAGCACCTCCATGATGCGCTCCTCGGTGGCGAGCTGGGAACGCATATCGACCTGTTCGCGGACCAGCTCGTCCTCCTCTTTATAGTCCGCGCGTCGTTTGAGGTTCTCATTCCTATACTCTTGCAGGTTTTCCTCGTAGCATCGACGCGAGTAACGCATCATCATGCCCGCGAGTTCCCAGTCCTCCTGCATGATTTCGGATGACAGCGGGTCTTCAAGCAAGCGGAAGGCCGCCGACAGTTTGGCACGCAGGAACATGCCGTGGGCCCGGCGCGGATCGCCGCCATGCTCCCTGTTGACCCGTATTTTGTCGGCTCTCATTTCGGCTATCGCTATCGGCGGCAGACGCATGGGGCGCTTCTCCAGATGGCTGGAATCCGGCGTGGAGTCATTGGCCTTTGCATAGCTGCCGCACTCGTAGAGCCGGTTCATCTGCTCGATGGGATAGTCAACGGGCAGCAGACCGGTGTCGTAGGGAAATCTCGTCAACGATGACAGCGCGACCGGATCCTCGTCAAGGGCGCGGACATTGAGCCTGTCGCTGTACGCGGAGACGTACAGGAACCGCTGCTGGAATCCCACACCGACGCCAACCTCGAACATGCCCATCATCGACGGCTGGGCGGAAATCACCACAGCCGTTCTATACCCGTGTTCCGGAATGGTCACGGACAGCTCCTTGTTCTTGGTGTAGTCGCCGATCTGCTGGCCGGAGAACAGCGACAGCACCTCCGCCTGGAGGTTGCTTTCCTTCGCGCTTGACAGCGCCTTGAAATTGGACGCCTCGGAATACCTGATCATCGCGCGAGGAGTCTTGCATTCCAGTCTGAATCTGCCGTCGTCCTGCACACGCTGGCCGAATAACGCGCTGATGGCCTGCCCGCTGGCCACGCTGGTCACTGGGGCGTCACGAATGTCCGGCACCAGTGCCTTCGCTGCGCCAAAGGCCGCATCCTTGCCCGAGCCCGGATTACCAAGAATCACCACGCCGAAATTCAACGATCCGTAATCCGCGCCAATGGTGGGTGGCAGCACCACATGGGGCGGCGTCGCCACGATGATGCGGCAGAGCGTCACGGCGAGCACCGCGTAGGGGGAAACGAACCTGCTGACCGCATAATCTTTGATCTGTTGCAGGCTCTCCCTCGAATTCCAGAATTCGTCGTCAGGAAATGACGCGTTGTCATCGGATTCCGGATTGTACGGGATGTTTCCCGCGGTTCTTGCTATGCCGTCCCCGATGAATTCGCCCCTCTCCGGGCGCGCATCGCTATAATGAAGCATTGTAAGGGTCCTTTTTATCTCGCGCCGGTTTGCAAACAGCAGCGCGCATGAACATGGATTCTTTGAGGTCGTGTCAATTCCCGTTGACGTGACCTCACGTTTTCCAAGTACGGATACTTAGCCTTCAATGAGTTTTTTGAGGGACGCGTAGGAGACAAGATATACTCGCCCGACCTTGCGGGCTTTGATCTTTCCCTGATAAATGAGGTTGTAGACAGTTTTGGAGTCTTTGAAGCCTAGAAGACGGGTGGCCTCGGCAATAGTCACGGAGATAGGTTCCAAATTCCAAGGAGCGACCGTTGCTGACATGATAATCTTCCTTCCTGCAAGGCAGACCTTGCCATGGGTAATTGCTTTAACGTCATGCAGACGACAATCGGAATGATCGTGGAATTAACTGTAGCACTACTAGAAGGGACATGTTGGCCCGTATAAACAGTGGGAATTACCGTGGCGTCGTCACCTTGCAGTCTCGAAAACTGGCGGAAAATAAGGCTTTTCTCGCATTCTGCACAGAATCTCGTATCCTCCGCCCGGATTGGAACCCCGGAAACCGTTGAAAACATTCGGTTTCCGGGGTTTTGCTTTGGTTCCTTCCGATTGTCGGTTCCCTCCAGGTTCCCTCCGTGTCGACACCTTCGTCCCCGACCTGCCGCGCGTGTCACATATCGGAACCGACGATTCCGAAAACGCCTTCGAGCCTTCGCCCGCCGCGTGTCCGCCATCGAAGCCCGACCCCGCCCCACGCGTCCCGTCAGTGGGCCGATTCGAATCCCTTCATGTTCTCCGCGCAGTTTTTTCGTTTTGGTTCGCAACAATCCCAGCCTCCGTATCGCAAGCGCATCGCAGCGAATACCGGTGGTCGGCCCAGCGTGAAGGTTCCCCCTGACCCCCTCCGATGAACGCCACACGAACGCATACGGGTGCCATGAAAGTCCATCCGAACCGTCAAATCAATAGCCTTTTGCGTCCTGATTCCTCCAGTCGCTGTAAGAATCAGGACGCAAAGGGGTCTGTAAGCAGGGTGATTCCTCCATTGACTGGATGTTTTGGGTCGCTGAGCGGGTTTTGATCGGGACGATTCCTCCAATGGCTGGAAGAATCGGGACTTTTGGAGGCATGTTTGCGGGAAGAATGTTCCAGTGACTGGAAGGATTTGCCCGCTGAGAAGGCTTTGAACGAGAGGATTTTTCCGGTCGGTGGGAGAATCCAGACGCTGGAGTGGTCTGTAATAGAGTGTGTTGCGCATAGCTTGAGGGGAATGGTGGTATAGGCTGTACCTAAGCATTTCTGATACCGATGGAGGTCTTATGAGCCGCAAGAATTATGTCGATGATTATGCAATTTCGTTGGATATCGGAAACGCATCCGTTGGCTGGTCGGCCTTCACCCCGAATTATCGGCTTGTACGTGCAAAGGGGCATGAACTCATTGGCGTGCGACTTTTCGATCCGGCTGATACGGCTGAATCTCGCCGAATGGCACGTACCACACGCAGAAGGTACTCGCGCAGGCGTTGGCGCCTCCGTCTTCTTGATGCTTTGTTTGACCAGGCGTTGTCTGAAATTGATCCTTCATTTTTGGCTCGTAGGAAGTATTCTTGGGTCCATCCTGATGATGAAAACAATGCGGATTGTTGGTACGGTAGTGTTCTGTTTGATTCAAACGAACAGGACAAACGTTTTTATGAGAAATACCCAACTATTTATCACCTGCGCAAAGCATTAATGGAAGATGACTCTCAGCATGATATTAGAGAAATCTATCTTGCCATTCATCATATGGTGAAATATCGCGGTAATTTTCTGGTTGAGGGAACCCTGGAATCGTCGAATGCGTTCAAAGAAGATGAGCTGCTGAAACTTCTTGGAAGAATCACCCGTTATGAAATGTCGGAAGGTGAGCAAAACAGCGATATTGAGCAAGATGATGAGAACAAGTTGGTTGCGCCTGCCAATGGCCAGTTAGCTGATGCTTTGTGCGCAACGCGCGGCTCGCGCTCCATGCGAGTCGATAATGCGCTTGAAGCGCTTAGTGCTGTAAACGATTTGTCTCGTGAACAAAGAGCTATTGTCAAGGCTATTTTTGCTGGACTTGAAGGTAATAAACTTGATCTCGCGAAAATATTCGTCAGCAAAGAGTTTTCTTCTGAAAATAAGAAGATACTTGGTATTTATTTCAATAAGTCTGACTATGAAGAGAAGTGTGTTCAGATTGTAGATTCGGGACTTCTTGATGATGAGGAACGCGAATTCTTGGATCGCATGCAGGGGCAGTACAACGCAATCGCTCTGAAACAGTTGTTAGGAAGGTCTACGAGTGTTTCCGATTCAAAATGCGCAAGTTATGATGCTCATCGCGCCAATTGGAATCTAATTAAATTGCAATTGCGTACGAAAGAGAATGAGAAAGACATAAACGAGAACTATGGCATTCTAGTTGGCTGGAAAATAGATAGTGGCCAACGTAAAAGTGTACGTGGCGAAAGCGCGTATGAGAATATGCGAAAGAAAGCCAATGTCTTTTTCAAAAAGATGATTGAAACGTCTGATCTTTCGGAAACGGATAAAAACAGACTGATTCATGATATTGAAGAAGATAAACTTTTTCCGATTCAACGAGATTCAGATAATGGAGTTATTCCGCATCAGCTGCACCAAAATGAGCTGAAACAAATTATCAAGAAACAGGGAAAGTATTATCCTTTCTTGCTTGATGCTTTTGAAAAAGACGGAAAGCAGATTAATAAAATTGAAGGGTTATTGGCTTTCCGTGTGCCCTATTTTGTTGGTCCTTTGGTTGTGCCTGAAGATCTTCAGAAATCTGATAATAGTGAAAACCATTGGATGGTAAGAAAGAAGAAGGGTGAAATCACGCCGTGGAATTTCGATGAGATGGTCGACAAGGACGCCTCTGGTCGAAAGTTCATTGAACGATTGGTGGGTACTGATAGCTACTTATTGGGTGAGCCGACGCTGCCGAAGAACTCCCTGTTGTATCAGGAGTATGAGGTTCTGAATGAGCTCAACAATGTTCGCTTGTCTGTGCGCACTGGAAATCATTGGAATGATAAGCGCAGAATGCGTCTTGGCCGTGAAGAAAAAACTCTTCTGTGTCAGCGTCTTTTCATGAAAGGGCAGACTGTTACAAAGAGGACTGCGGAAAATCTTTTGCGCAAAGAATATGGACGTACATACGAGTTGTCTGGCTTGTCGGATGAATCGAAATTTACGAGTTCATTGTCAACGTATGGCAAGATGTGTAGAATATTCGGCGAGAAATACGTGAATGAGCATCGCGATTTGATGGAAAAGATCGTTGAGCTGCAGACTGTATTTGAAGATAAAGAAACGCTCTTGCATCAGTTGCGGCAGCTTGAAGGCATTTCGGAAGCGGACTGCGCTTTGCTCGTAAACACTCATTACACTGGTTGGGGGCGTTTGTCTCGCAAATTGCTGACAACAAAAGCTGGTGAGTGCAAGATTAGTGATGATTTCGCGCCGCGTAAACACAGCATTATTGAAATTATGCGTGCTGAAGACCGTAATTTAATGGAGATCATTACCGACAAGCAATTAGGTTTTTCTGATTGGATTGAGCAAGAAAACCTTGGTGCAGAAAACGGTAGTTCTCTTATGGAAGTCGTTGATGATTTGAGGGTCTCACCAAAGGTAAAACGAGGAATTATTCAGTCGATTCGTTTGATTGATGATATTTCTAAGGCAGTTGGCAAACGGCCGTCAAGAATTTTCTTGGAGTTGGCGGATGATATTCAGCCAAGTGGCCGGACGATATCTCGAAAGAGCCGTCTACAGGATTTGTACAGGAATGCGAATCTGGGGAAGGAATTCAAGGGAATCGCGGACGAGCTTAATGCGTGCAGTGATAAGGATCTTCAGGATGATCGTCTGTTCCTGTACTACACGCAGCTTGGAAAAGACATGTACACGGGCGAGGAATTAGATCTCGATAGGCTTTCATCGGCGTATGACATTGACCATATTATTCCCCAGGCGGTGACGCAGAACGATTCGATCGACAATCGAGTGCTCGTGGCGCGTGCTGAGAACGCTCGCAAGACGGATTCGTTCACGTATATGCCTCAGATCGCAGACCGAATGCGTAATTTCTGGCAGATACTTTTAGACAATGGATTAATCAGCCGCGTTAAGTTCGAGCGATTGACTCGTCAAAACGAATTCTCGGAGCGTGAGAAAGAACGTTTTGTTCAGCGTTCGCTGGTTGAAACAAGGCAGATTATGAAGAATGTCGCAACGTTGATGCGCCAACGGTATGGCAATAGCGCGGCGGTCATTGGTCTCAATGCGGAATTGACTAAAGAAATGCACAGATATTTGGGATTCTCGCATAAGAATCGTGACATCAACGATTACCATCACGCGCAAGATGCGCTGTGCGTCGGCATCGCTGGACAGTTTGCGGCCAATCGTGGTTTCTTTGCGGATGGTGAGGTTTCTGACGGTGCACAGAATTCTTATAACCAGTATTTGCGTGATTACCTGCGTGGATATCGTGAGAAACTGAGCGCAGAAGACAGAAAACAAGGCCGTGCGTTTGGTTTTATTGTTGGCTCGATGCGTTCTCAAGATGAACAAAAGCGAGTTAATCCGCGTACTGGAGAAGTTGTTTGGTCTGAGGAAGACAAAGATTATCTGCGTAAGGTGATGAATTATCGTAAGATGCTCGTTACCCAGAAAGTCGGAGACGATTTCGGGGCGCTGTACGATGAGACAAGATATGCTGCGACTGATCCGAAAGGAATTAAGGGTATTCCTTTCGATGGTGCCAAGCAAGACACTTCCCTTTATGGAGGTTTCTCCAGTGCGAAGCCTGCCTACGCGGTTCTGATTGAATCAAAGGGGAAGACCCGCTTGGTCAATGTAACGATGCAGGAGTATTCGCTGCTAGGGGATAGGCCGTCTGATGATGAGCTGCGAAAAGTGTTGGCGAAGAAGAAGAGTGAATATGCGAAAGCGAACATTCTGTTACGTCATGTGCCGAAGATGCAGTTGATCCGTTATGGCGGTGGACTGATGGTGATTAAGTCGGCTGGCGAATTGAATAATGCTCAGCAGCTTTGGTTGCCGTATGAAGAGTACTGTTATTTTGATGATCTGTCTCAAGGGAAAGGTTCTTTGGAGAAAGATGATCTGAAGAAGCTTCTCGATTCGATTCTGGGCTCTGTACAGTGTCTCTATCCGTGGCATAGATTCACCGAGGAGGAGCTCGCTGACTTGCATGTTGCTTTCGACAAGCTTCCAGAAGATGAGAAGAAGAATGTCATCACGGGTATAGTCAGCGCATTACATGCGGATGCGAAAACGGCAAATCTGTCAATTGTGGGAATGACAGGTAGCTGGCGTCGAATGAATAACAAATCTGGCTATACATTTTCCGACGAAGATGAGTTCATCTTCCAGTCGCCGTCAGGACTTTTTGAAAAGAGAGTAACGGTAGGGGAGTTGAAAAGAAAGGCAAAAAAAGAAGTAAATAGTAAGTATCGGACAAATGAAAAGAGGCTCCCGACATTATCGGGAGCCTCACAGCCATAAGGCCAGGTATAAAACCTTCTGAAGCTTGGTCGAAACCTTGCTTTATTTCAATTTATGCCTGTCAGGTCAATGACCTTGATCATGGATTGCGACCAAACAATCCTCTGTAAGTATAGCACGATGAGGTGTATATGGCATGGCGGAATGTAGTGGTAACTCGGCATTGCAAGATTTCCACAAAAATGAGATTGCTAGTTATTCAGACGGACGATGATGTGTGCCAATTGCCCATGGACGATATCGGTATGTTGATGATTGAAACGACACGGGCGGTAATCACGACATGTGCGATAGCAGATTTGTTGAAACGCGATGTGAAAATCGTATTCTGCGACGACAAGCATCTTCCAATAGGGGAGACGAGCCCTTATGAGACTGAATCAAGTCGACGGGCATACATAATTCAGCAAATACGTTGGGATGAAGCGCGTAAAGATCTGTTGTGGCAGCATATTATTCGTGAGAAAATTGCGCATCAAGTGTCTGTGCTGGAGAAGAATTGTGACAGTCTTGACCTTGAGAAAATGAAGTCACTTGTTGTGGATGTGAAGCCTGGAGATTCGGATAATCGTGAAGCGGTTGCGGCTCACATGTATTTCCCTCGGTTATTCACATATGAGTTTGTTCGTTCCGATGAGGAGAATGGAATAAACGGGATTTTGGATTATGGGTATGCGATTATTCTTTCTGAAGTGGCTAGGAAAATAACGGAAATTGGCTATCTGACGGAATTTGGAATTCATCATGATAACGAGAAGAATCCGTTTAATTTGGCTTGTGATTTGATGGAGCCGTTCCGTCCTTTTATGGATGAAAGAGTCTTTCAATTGGGTGCTGAACACCTTGATTCCAAAGTCAAAGTTGAATTGATGAGATTTATGCGAAGCGATGTGCCCGAGCTTGGTACTACGATTACTCAACTTATCAGTGTGTTTGTGAGAGATGCTCTTCGGTATCTTTCTGGTGAAGAATGCTTGCCGGAATTGGGGTTTGTGCGATGCGGTACAGAGTTATGCGAGTGATAGTTTTTTTTGACCTTCCTATGAAAACCGCTAATGAGAGAAAAATATATGCGGAATTTAGGAAAAATCTGATTCGTGAGGGATTCCTTATGATTCAGGAGTCGGTTTATGTGAGAGTGGCGACCACGCGTGAGTCTGCGCATTTTTTGGAGAATAGAGTAGCTAGTTTTGCGCCTGCTGAAGGTTTGGTTCAGTCGTTGATTATTACGGAAAAACAGTACTCGTCTATTCGGTTTTTAGCTGGGTCGATGATTGATGATGCACAGAATAGTGATGATAGGACTGTGATTATATGATAGATAGCCTTGTTGCGTACCCTCTTGATCCTGTGCAACTTGAGATGGGGCTGAATGTTATAGGATGCGCATCTCCAAAAATTTTTTATGAGTTATCTGCGGGACTTCAGGAAGATGCCGATTCTGTTGTACTTGGCGTGGGAGAAAAAACTGTTTTGGCTTCCAAAAGTATAATTTATATTGGTGATTGCGCGGATGAAGTGGATTATAATGCTTTGTTCCAGAAGCTTGCTGTCAAGAAAATAATCGAAGGATTTACGCCGGAGCAAATCAGTAGATTATTGTCTTTGCAGGCTGAGTTAAAAACAATTATTCAAGATGAGATATGGGGTCAAAATCTACCTCTGACTATTCCCTGCGATTTGGATTTGAAAGCAGCAATTGCAATGGCCAAACCTCGGATTGACACGAGTTCTTTGGGATCCTTGTATGATAAAATTTCGACGGCAGTAGATACTGCCGGTGCTCTTGCCGAGAGCAGGATGCTGGTGACGCTTCATACAACTCAATACTGTGATAACGACCAATTACTTTATCTGCACCGTACTTTATTGCGGTACCAGTTGCAGCTTCTTGACCTGGAATGCTGCAGCAAGAAAGTCATGCTGACAGAGGGGATGAGCCACTATGTCGATGAGGATTACGTTCAGTTCTCATGAACTGTTCAGGAATCCTTAAGGCTATCGGTTTCAGATGCCTGTCAGATCAATGACTTTGACCACTAGCGACACCACTATGGCACCTCACGTACAGTTTCAGATGCCTGTCAGATCAATGACTTTGACCACCATGTTGGGCTTGACGAGATCGTATACGATGTTTCAGATGCCTGTCAGATCAATGACTTTGACCACTTGTAACACCCGTGGTCAGCATGGTACGAAGTTTCAGATGCCTGTCAGATCAATGACTTTGACCACACCATTGAGTGACAGAGTTACAAATCGTCAGTTTCAGATGCCTGTCAGATCAATGACTTTGACCACTTGTAGATCGCGTAACCGTATGCATTGTCCGTTTCAGATGCCTGTCAGATCAATGACTTTGACCACCCGACGGCGATAAATATATATGTTTCGCGTGTTTCAGATGCCTGTCAGATCAATGACTTTGACCACGCAATCCGGCTATGATTTATCCCGGTGAAAGTTTCAGATGCCTGTCAGATCAATGACTTTGACCACTTGTAACACCTGTCGTGAAGCGGTCACGTAGTTTCAGATGCCTGTCAGATCAATGACTTTGACCACCGTACTACCCGCATATCACCGCGGGCATAGGTTTCAGATGCCTGTCAGATCAATGACTTTGACCACTGATACAATAACAATATGAGTAGGTCTAAAGTTTCAGATGCCTGTCAGATCAATGACTTTGACCACGTTGCATGATAGTATCAAAAAGCTCACTAAGTTTCAGATGCCTGTCAGATCAATGACTTTGACCACTTGGCGACTCTACGACGGTTCGGCCTTGCAGTTTCAGATGCCTGTCAGATCAATGACTTTGACCACGGTGCGCATGATGATGGTAGTCATGGCTTTGTTTCAGATGCCTGTCAGATCAATGACTTTGACCACCGTACATGACCGCGCAACGCTACAATTATAGTTTCAGATGCCTGTCAGATCAATGACTTTGACCACTTGAAAATATTAAAAGAGCGTCGCCGTTCCGTTTCAGATGCCTGTCAGATCAATGACTTTGACCACCGTACGTGGCGGAGTTCGGCGCGACATCAAGTTTCAGATGCCTGTCAGATCAATGACTTTGACCACGCTGACTCCGAGCCGTGTGGCGATAGCGGAGTTTCAGATGCCTGTCAGATCAATGACTTTGACCACCAGTATCCAATATCGTGGACGGATGACGAAGTTTCAGATGCCTGTCAGATCAATGACTTTGACCACTGTATTGGTCGGTCAACGCGGCGGGGTCGCGTTTCAGATGCCTGTCAGATCAATGACTTTGACCACGAATTTTGCGAAAAAGCGCCCGAAGACACCGTTTCAGATGCCTGTCAGATCAATGACTTTGACCACCGTCTTGGGACGTTTCGCCGCGAAATTATCGTTTCAGATGCCTGTCAGATCAATGACTTTGACCACTTGCGAAACTTGTCGATACCGTGACACGTGAGTTTCAGATGCCTGTCAGATCAATGACTTTGACCACTAGGCACGATGCCTTTGCCAATATATCTGCGTTTCAGATGCCTGTCAGATCAATGACTTTGACCACTGGCGGTGGAGCAACCCGCTCAGCGTTTTTGTTTCAGATGCCTGTCAGATCAATGACTTTGACCACCTGCCTTATCCAGCTGAAACACCGAGGACAGTTTCAGATGCCTGTCAGATCAATGACTTTGACCACCGGTGTTTTTTGATGAAACCTGTTTTGTCGGTTTCAGATGCCTGTCAGATCAATGACTTTGACCACCACGCCCACGCCAAGCCAGCCGTCAACGGCGTTTCAGATGCCTGTCAGATCAATGACTTTGACCACAGTATAACGCACTCAACGTCACCGATATTCGTTTCAGATGCCTGTCAGATCAATGACTTTGACCACACAGCGTCAACGCATCCAACGGCAACGCTTGTTTCAGATGCCTGTCAGATCAATGACTTTGACCACAAGTCGGTGATCGCCGCCGCTGGGGTGAGTGTTTCAGATGCCTGTCAGATCAATGACTTTGACCACCATGCCGAAGTTCTGTAGCTGGCTGCCCACGTTTCAGATGCCTGTCAGATCAATGACTTTGACCACTACACGATGCGCACACGCGCTGGTCATGTGGTTTCAGATGCCTGTCAGATCAATGACTTTGACCACGCGTGATTCTAGCGGCGCTAGGGCGTGCGAGTTTCAGATGCCTGTCAGATCAATGACTTTGACCACGTGGACAGTGCGGTGAGCGCCTTGGTGGTGGTTTCAGATGCCTGTCAGATCAATGACTTTGACCACGCGGGATTCTTCCGGCAGAATCTAATCTCTGTTTCAGATGCCTGTCAGATCAATGACTTTGACCACGCTGATCCGCGACGGCGTGCTTGATTCGTTGTTTCAGATGCCTGTCAGATCAATGACTTTGACCACGTTCAGGAACTTCAGGTGGGTCACATCGTCGTTTCAGATGCCTGTCAGATCAATGACTTTGACCACATGACTGTCGTGATGTGGTCGCGTCGTTCAGTTTCAGATGCCTGTCAGATCAATGACTTTGACCACAGTGTCCTCCTCCCTCCGACTGTCCACACGGTTTCAGATGCCTGTCAGATCAATGACTTTGACCACAGATCGACCCCGCGCAGGCCTGCGAATTGCGTTTCAGATGCCTGTCAGATCAATGACTTTGACCACCTCGACGCGCTGAATGAAGTAATACCATGCGTTTCAGATGCCTGTCAGATCAATGACTTTGACCACCGAGAAGGCCGACGACGCCTTGCCGCGCATGTTTCAGATGCCTGTCAGATCAATGACTTTGACCACGTGAGGGTGCATCATGCCTAGTCGCAGTCGGTTTCAGATGCCTGTCAGATCAATGACTTTGACCACCTTGGAACGCGGTCAAGGACGGCGTATCGTGTTTCAGATGCCTGTCAGATCAATGACTTTGACCACTCCGCCGGGGCCAACGTGATGCCGCTTAATGTTTCAGATGCCTGTCAGATCAATGACTTTGACCACCCGCGTCGCTCATGTCCGCGTCGCTCATGTGTTTCAGATGCCTGTCAGATCAATGACTTTGACCACCGCTGTCAGCTTGTGCATCGGCTTGTGCATGTTTCAGATGCCTGTCAGATCAATGACTTTGACCACCGCGCTGCTGAGCGAGTTGCAGCAGCGCGCGTTTCAGATGCCTGTCAGATCAATGACTTTGACCACTCGCGGGTGATGGGCGCGCGCTCCGGCGTGGTTTCAGATGCCTGTCAGATCAATGACTTTGACCACTCCAGCTCTGTTCGACGCCGTCGATGCGTAGTTTCAGATGCCTGTCAGATCAATGACTTTGACCACCACGATGTATCACAATCACTGGGGCGTTTAGTTTCAGATGCCTGTCAGATCAATGACTTTGACCACCGGAGCCAGTACGGTACGTGCTGATATGACGTTTCAGATGCCTGTCAGATCAATGACTTTGACCACCGTCTTTAGCCGCGGAACCGGTGGAAACGCGTTTCAGATGCCTGTCAGATCAATGACTTTGACCACTGCTTGACGGGTACAACGTGATAGGCGTGTGTTTCAGATGTGAATATTCGTAGCTTTTGAGGCCACTGGTTATTGTGTTTGGAGGCCGGGGTTAT
>OGPW01000155.1_pt1 | contig 56457 bp, 52 predicted proteins | sample 1553061 | NCBI WGS metagenome assembly OGPW01 (sample SAMEA2580292, study PRJEB22360) | human gut metagenome | biome: human gut; feature: human-associated habitat; material: faeces | place: Denmark | collected 2008/2010
GATATCTTGCATGGCTCCACCACGTACCTTCTGATACAGAAAAACGTCGTAAAGCATAGCCATGATCATGCAGATCAGGGAACCAAATGCAAAATATTTATGTGATTTCATATGATACCTCCTTAGATTTGTTTATTATATAGTTTCTTTGTTTACAATTTTCTCAAATATATCATCAATTTCTTTCCAATTCATGCATCTCACAAATCTTTCATCTGGAAATTTTGCCTTCTGATTCCATGGTCGGTCATAAACAGCTACTCTACAATTTTTAAAATGCTGGACATGCTCAAATGCAGCTGGTGAGTCTTCAATTGCAAAATCAAAGTGCATCTGATAAAGTTCATCCAATGTCAGATTATAGGTATGATCCTGTTTGAACGTTTCTCGTCCATATTTATCGACAAAATAAATCGGGATTCTGTCTAAATGATGTTCATCCAACCATCTTCTGGATGGTTCATAAGAATCAAATGGTCTTCCTGTGACAACAGAAACCTCATGTCCTTCATCAACCCACTTGTTGATCACTTTGGAAGCTCCTGGTGTCTCTTCATAATCCAGTAAATTTTCCGGAATATGCCCTGCTTTCATCAATTCATCATACTGTTCTTCACTTAAATCAAATGATTTCTGAAGATTAAAAAACTGAACTTCTCGATATGGAACATCAATATCAAATAATTCTTTTGCAATCTTTGTAAAGTATTTTGCTGTTTCGCAGATAACATCATCAAAATCTATATATATTTTCATAAGTAAACCTTCCTTGAACTAATTCGTATGCTTATTTGGTGGTTACCGACTTAACGGATGACCATCCTGAATAATATTTTGTACCACCTACTGTTTTATAAGTACAGATTCTTATATAATACTTTTTCTTTGCTTTCAATTTTTTGATCGACTTGCTGGTTGTTTTATTACTTGTTATCATAACATACTTATTTCCTGTTTTAAATTTGCTGTTCATTGAGTATATCAGACGATAACCTGTTGTTTGTGTATTTTGTTTCTTCCATTTTACAGTAAATGATTTCTTTGCCTTACTTAGTTTACTGATAGATGTACCTTTCGGGTTGATAATAAATTTCTCTGTCAATGTCATTTTCGCGTAATCTATAATCATATCAATACAGCAAAAATGGTTGGCTGTTTCAATCACATCATCTACATTAAGAACTTCATTTTCTACTCCTATCGTATTTGTTTCGAAAATATATCGTGTCTGATCATGTGTCAGACGGCTTCCTTCCATATGATTTGAATTATATGTTAAGTCAATCTGTGTCTTATGGTAAATGCCGCCTGTATATTTATCTGTTTTCTCTTGTAATCCTATAAAATGTACACACAAAAATGATTCCTTTCACAATCGATGTCACAGAAAGTGCCCACCAAATACCATCCAAACCAAGCAATGTCCCACTTAAAACAATTGCCAACGGAATCCTTGCGCCAGTAAATAAAATGCTGATCACACTGCATAAATGCGTTTTTCCTAATCCAGACAACGCACCTACTGTCATCAGTTCCACACTCATAAACGCTTCACTTAATCCAATGATCACCAAATATCCGATCGCGATCATAATTGCCTTTGGTTCATGGAAGAAAATATGTGCAATTGCTTTTGGCTGAAAAACAAACATCATCGTAATAAATATTCCCCAAATTCCAATGCTGCACAATGAAGCTTTATATCCTTTTTTGACACGATCCATCTTTCCAGCTCCATAGTTTTGTCCGATAAATGCATTTAGAGCTGTTCCAAATCCATCGGCTGTATTCCATGAAACAGATTCAATCTGTCCTCCGACTCTCTGGACTGCCACTGCTTCTGCTCCAAATCCTGAAACCATGCGAGTTAATACCATGGATATTCCACAATAAACCATTCCCTGAATCGCTGTTGGAATACCGATCTTGCAGATTCCTTTTAGATATTTGAATGGAATTTTGGCAAATAGATTGATCCCTTTTAATACATTCTCCTTTTTCCTTATCACAACGCCTAGGATTAAAATTGACATAACGATTGCCTGTGCACTCACCGTCGCGATTGCTGCTCCATTTACTCCGAATTTGTTTACTGGTCCTAAGCCTAAGATCAGCAATGGATCTAGGATCATATTTGTTACAAGTCCTATGAAATTCGCCACAAACGGAGTCTTGGAATCTCCTTGTGCTGTGTAGATTCCTGTTAATGTTAGTGTCAAAAATGAAAATACGATCAAACCACAGGCTATTTTTGTATAAGACAGTGCTGCCTGCAATGCTTCTGGGTCTTGTAGTTGAAAAAATCCTACCAGCGGATGTAAAAACAGTAGCATCACGGCTGCAAATAAAAGTCCCATAAGTGTTGCCAGCTGAACTGCTGCCTGTGCATACTTATGAGCTTTTTCCCTGTCTCCACGTCCAATACATTGCGCTACTTGTACCTGTCCGCCCATTCTTGACATCGCTGCTAAGCCTTGCGAAAGCCACGTAAACATTCCTCCAACTCCGACTCCAGCAACTGCTTTTGATCCAAGAATGCCAATCCATGCCATATCTGTAATATTGTATAATGTTCCTAGAAACGATGATGCCATGATCGGAATTGCTAGTTTCGTTAGTGTTTTTAAAATTGGTCCTTTTGTTAAATTTCCTTCCAATTAATTTTTCTCCTCTAAGTTTTTTCCTCTTTCATTTTGTTTTTCGTTTTATTTTATCATATAATCTGTATTTCCTCTATAAATAAAGAAACCCTTCAGAGTATTTTGCTCTGAAGGATTTTCTTCTTTTTAATAGAAACTATTTTTCCACTTTAATTTCCCAATGTCCACTATATCCACTTCCAACATATTTTATACTTTCTATGTTCTTTACATGACGCTTAACTGTTTTAGTACTTACACCTATTATAGCTGCTATCTTCTCTGTACTTATTTTATTATCATTGCGTATTAATTTTATAATCTGTACATCCATCTGATCTTGAGGGACATCTTGAGGGACATCGTAATTTAAATTTGGCATTATCACCGTAAACTGATACCTATCTGACCGAAATGATGGCTTCTTACTCTCATTATAATTAATCTGAAATTCATATCCACCGATTATTTTTCCAAAGCCACTTCCTTTTCGTTCCATATAACCAAGCCGATTAAATATATCTGCCAAAACAGGATTTCTTCTAGTAGAAGGGACCATTAACGGATCTCTTTCTTGAATTAATGAACCATCTGGCATTCCACCCGGAGAATAAATTTCCATTCTATCATCAAAAATATCAATATGAACTTCACTTCCATAAATCAAGTAATCTCGATGTGCTATTGCATTTACTAACGCTTCATGATAACTACGTTCCACATATTCTGGCATTTCTTCTCTTGAATTAGCAGTTTTTCGCCACATTTTCTTCGCATTCCGTTTAATAAATGCTTCTCCATTATCGTTCAATGATATAACACTTCCTGAATATTCTGCATCATTTTCTGGATCTTGTAAACCAACAATCTCATTATTATCCGTAATTCCAAAAATTAATTTGCCTCCATATGTGTTTGCAAATGCACTGACACTTTTGCACCAGCTTTTTGGTTTCTTTGTTTCGAGTGCTGTTTTCTTATCGTATTGTGTTGTTTCGCCGATTAGTTCTTTGATATTCATGGTAATTCACCTTCTTATATTCTTTCAATGTAAAATGAAAACGTTCTCTTATTAGTATGGTATCTTCATAAATTTTTCATTTATTCTATTTTTTACCATTTTATCACTTGTATAAAAATAATCAACATAATATATTAGCAAATTAATATTAATATATTATCTCTGATAAAAACAAAGAAATCCCTCAGAGTATTTTGCTCTGAAGGATTCTGTTTGTTTTAATAGAAATTCCCTGTTCTTTTTATTTTATAACGCTTTTACTTTCTGTTCAAATTCCTGCTCTGTATCAACAAATTGATATGGCTCATATTCTCCATATGCCGATGGTCTGCTGATTGTAACTAACTGAATTTTGTCAAAATCTACTTCTGCTATTATCTTTTTCTTAAAATTCACTAAATGTTGACCATGGGAAGTCTGTAATGCTAAGCTGCCTATGCTATTAACTTTTTTTGCTACTAGATAACACATGATCTAATGCCTCCTTAAATTCACTTTCCGTTTTTATTTTACCATTCTCATATTCTTTTCGCAATAGATAGCCTATCGTATTCTCATACTTACGCTTATATACATACTTATGCAACCAATTATTTAATTGACGATCATAAAATGTATTATACTGAATTTCTATTGGATAGTGATAATTACTTGCTTGGTAATAAACGTGTACACCTCTATAACCGTCATCATTTGCTTTCCCTTTTGACATATCTGCAATTCGAATATGTTCATATGATTTCAATTTCAATATTTCTTCATAATTATCACATAATGTACGAAATCCCAATAAATCATCAAATACCTTTCTTGTTTGATGATCCGGAAAATATCTATTATATTTAAAGAAAGCTGACTGAATACTTTTTATCCGATAATCTGTTGCAATATTATATAATAAATCACAACTATCATACCATTCATTCACACAAATTAATTCCTGAAACAAAATGTTCTTCTCAAAATAATGAAGATTCTTTTTTAAGTTTATTCCTAATTATGACTGGTATGAAAGTTTATTCAGAATTTCTAATGATAAACCATCCTTTTTCAAAATCTGATTTGCTACACTCATAATAATTTTCCTCTCACCATATTTTTATCAATATTATATTTAGGACAAAAATCTTCGTATTTTATCCTTTATTCTTATTACCTTTGCTGCAAAGTAATTTTCATATGCATTATTTTTAACTTCTTTTTCATTTTCTGTAATTTTAGGTATCAGCGCATTCCAAAACCATTCTTTGGTATAATCAGCTTTCCATTTAATTTTATTATCAAAATACCTCATACAATAACCCTCTTCTGTATCTTTGTATCCTGGACCCCAATACACATTTACACTATCATATAAAAATTCTGCTCTAATCTCAGCATGTATAATACCTTTACCTTTATTTCCATAAAAATATGGAGACAAGTAAAAATAATCACTTGTATTTTTATCATCAAATATATTCCATTCCTCATCTCCGCCCTCTTCATAGTAGTCATGATCTTGTGCAAATTTAATTATTTTAAACCATTTCTCTTTTGAAATGTTCGCAATTAAATATTTCCCATTTTTCTCTACTAAATCTTCTGTTCCCATAATTTTGTTAATTTCAGCTTTTGCTTCTTTATAAGCGTTATTCAAGTCATCAAAAAGGGTATATAAATGATATGCCGAATGTGCATTTATTTTCATCCTAATATCTTGAATTTGAATCCAACAATCATCTTCTAAAATTTCTCTTCCTACAATATGCTTATTTTGAAATACTTTTTTTGAAACGAAATAATCCTTAATTAATTCTTCTTGATTTATAGAAATAATTATACCTTCAATATTATATTTTCTAAATTCAACTATACACGAAAGTTTATCTTTATAACTTTTCGGAATAAAAGCACATAAACTGACATCTCCTAATCCCTTTTTCCACGTATAATATTCCTCTGTCTTAGAAATATTTTCTTCGGATAATTCATCTGTCTTCGAAATAATACTTTTCCACGATAATCTTCCTGTTTCAAAAACCATACTTATGTAATCATAAATTTTTATTAACAATTCCTGATTATTTTCACTTTTTTCTTCTATCTCTTTTATTAATTTATCAAAATTAATAACATTCTCTTTTATTGAAAATTTTTTTGTTGTTTTTATATCTATTTTTTCATCCTCATTCCGATATTTGTGAGGATCATCATTTAATATTAGAATATATAACTTATCTATATCCTCATACAATTTATTTTTAACAAATTTCTCTATTGTACTTATAATTTTACCTTTATGTAACTGTGATGTAACTTGATAAGCAACTTTATTTTTCTTATCCACCAAATCTACCGCAACATAATATGCCTCCGCTTGTACACCTTTTGCAACTAGTTCATACCCATATAATATATTTAGAATTTCTCCAAAAATTTCTTCACAGATAATATTAATGTCGCAAAGATTTAATTTATTACTACTTTTTATTCCTTTTGAAATTTGTTTTAATCTATTAGCTACTCTTTCAATTGTAATATCTTCATCCAGTAAAATTTCATTTGTATACTCTACCATTCTTTTTCCTTCTTTCTTTTTATTTACTTAATCTTTGTTTACAAATTAAATATGTAATTTTATGGTAAACATAACTTATTTCAGCATTATAACCGTAGCCAAATATTAATTTCAAAATATACTTTTTATCTATTTTTTCTATTCTATCATTTAATTTTTATAAGTCAACTTATATTTTTATAATATTTTCAATACCTTTATTTCCTTGTGTCTAGTGTAAGTGATAAAAAAATAGGCCATACATATCTATGTATCAGCCTATTTTTTATCACCTATAATTTCTTTTCATATGTATTATCCGCTACCATTTGTAATTCTGTCATATCTTCAATATCATATGTGACTTTCTCTTGATTTTCCTCTGTAAATGTTGATGAACCACCGATGCCAAAGTATTTTTCAAAAAATGCTTTTAATCTATCAATAACATTTTGTTCTCCCTCCTCCACCAAAACGTGATATTGGCGGCATCAATTTGTCAATATCTGTTCCTACTGTTTTAATTTCTCCATCTCTAAATGCATTTTCAATAAACTTGCGAGTATCTTCTGGTTTTAATCTTTCTTCTGTGATAATTGTATCAAGCTCTTGTTTCCGTTGTTTTGCAACATAGCTGTGCCACTCATCCATAACATCATTGATTCCCGAAATAAAGTTCTCAATCAATTGTTTCTTACTGCGTAGTTCTGGACTTGCATCTATTGCCTTATTAATTGTTATCAAAACTTCTTTATTTTTCATACGTAATGATACATCTTTATAATAATTTTGGAACTTGTCACTCGATGTATCATAATTCGTCTGAAACGTTTTATTATAATCATCAATGGCTTGTTCCAAGAAATCTCTTGAAGATTGATCAAATGCCGAAGTATCTTCTGAATTTTCTTCATATAAAATTCCATCGGATTCTTCTTCATTTGCTTTTTAAATTCTTGATAATACAATTTTGCCATTGGTACACTTGATACTGCAAATATAGAATTAAACCCACTGATTCTTTGTTTTTCTTTAATTTCTTCTACCTCGTCGTCACGCTTTGCAGAAGCGACTTCCTTCACATTCATCAGCCTATTATATATGTATGTTTTATCTCCTCGGTAAGTCTTCTGATCAAAATGTTCCAGTATATATTGTGTAACAAGCTGGATACGTTCCTGTGCCGTTGTAAAAAATCCTTTTTCTTCCACTAAGCCTTCTCTTGCTTCCTCATCTGACATTTTTGCATAATCAAAATCTGTATTTCCCGCTTCAATTTCACCACTATTTATATAATTGCATAAATTTTCAGAAATATAACGATAAAACATTGTCCCAAGAACATAGTTTTTAAAGTCCCATCCATCAACAGCACCTCTTAATTCATCTGCTATTGCCCATATTGCCCGATCTAATTCATCACGTTCCTGCTCTTTTTTGTATCGACCATTTTCTTTTTCCTCCGTTATCCTCTAATATTATAAATTTTATCATATAGCTCTTTTATGAACAAGAAAAAGCACCTGCTATATGGCAGATGCAAAAGAATATACTATCATGATTTTGCCCTCATATCGCTTTGAGGCTTGCGGAAAGAAATCAAATAATAATTTTAGGAGATAAATATTATGAATAAAATAAATACATTTATTGCATTGTAATTTTATTATTATTTTCTATTGAATCTTTTGTCATTATAATTGTGAAATCACCCTTATTGATTACCAAATTATATCTTTGATTCATCATATTATTAATAGTTTTACAGATTTCATTAATTCCATAAACAAATATTGGAATAACCACTACTATTCTATCATTTTTTAATGTGTTTTTTGCGAAATTAATCACTTTATTTTTCTTCATTTTATTTACCTCTTTTATATTATTTCATGACAGCTTACTCCCTTCTTTAATAATTTGATTATAACACATTATTTCTTCTTATAATATAATAATTTACAGTTGTAATCACTTCTATAAATATTTTTCTAACCTATCATCACACCCATAAATTGCAACACTATCATCAAATCCGCCCCAATCGTAAACATACAAAAAACAACTGCCACAATCGCAAGCACTCTCACCACGATTAAATCCTTTGCAAGCACCGCACTAAGTATTCCCATGATCACTGCGAATCCTGATACAAACGGATACATGAAAAAACCACTGATTGGTGCCAAAAATACAATTCCTGCAAATAACTCTGAAAGTATCATAACAATAAACAAAATAATTGATATCTTCTTTCGGTTCATAAATCTACATCCTTCCCCTGTCTGTCTCTTCTACTCTGGCATCTCAATGATCTTATGTACTTTTGTGTCTAAAATAGATCTAGTATAAGATGGTGTCAGTAATACCACCGTATCTGCTCCTCTTCCGCTCCCTGCTATTGCCACGATCTTCTCCTGATATGGAATCTTTCCAGCATCGAGTGCCATAGTACTTACTTCCACACATACTTTTACACCTTGTGAGAACATACGAAGTGTGTTAGCCACAATTTCTATTGGTCCATATCCTCCAAAATATGTAGAAAAGCATCTTTCTGCACCGCTTAGGGCGTGTCCTGCTGTGACAATGTCCATTCCTGCTTCTTCAAAATGCTTTCTTGTTTCTTCTATCATCTGATTTCGTCCCTGATCATAAACGTTTGTAACTCCGACGATATGTAAATCTTTTTCATCTTCCAGATATGTAAGGTTACCACCTGTCGTTGTTGCAACTACAATATTTTTGATATTATTTTCTTTTGCATAATCAACTGCTTTTTTGATTGTTTCTTGTGTTGTCATATAAATCTTCCTTTCCTTCTTTAATTTTTATATTCAAAGAGAATTTATAATCATATCAATTATTTAATCCTGTACTTCGTACCTCTTCCCCTTCCAGCAATAACTACAACGCCTTTTTTCCTCATCTCTTTTAATAACTGCGTTGTCTTTGATTTTCCAAAAGGTACATATGGTGCAATCTCACTGATTGATTTTAACATCGTTTTACTTAGTACTTTATATATCCTTCGCTCGTCCTCTGTCAGATTCGCATTCTTTTCAAATATTGGTAAAATAATCTTAATTGTATTCTCTGTTACATCAAAATCTGGTTTTTGTAATCCTTCTTCATAAAGTTGCTTAATTCTTTTAATCCCTGTTCCAAATATCTCTACAAACCCTAATCTGTAAAATACATTTGCAAGATTTCTATTTCTTAATACCAAAATTTTACCATCCAAATATTCATCTTCCGTAATTCCAGCTGGCAGACCTCCTGGAGATACTATTTCTATCTTATCATCGAACATCAAAACCCTAATCTGTGATTCTACATCCCAGACTCTGTAAATCAATGCATTAGCAATTGCTTCTCTGAATGCTGCTTCTGGTACCTTTTCTACTTTCTTCCTATCAGCACTTTCGATTACTTCATATTGATAATAATCTCTAAATATATCAATTGACTTATCATACACTTCCAATATAGATATATTGTCAAATGTTGCTCTCTTTTTGATAATGCTGATATTTTCACCAAACTTTACAATGTCAATTCCAGGAAAGTCATTTTGATCTGCCAGAATGCCTGCTGCATTATTATATCCATTCTGATCATTATATAAATTCAATGTTTTTAATGTATCTTTATTAAACGATTCAATTTGAACACTTTCTTTTAATTTATGTTGCAAGACATCGAATGATAAATTCTGTTTCTTACATGGCAATTCTTCAAATCTAATATTTTTTCCATCTAAAACAAGTCGTGAAAACTCCAGTGTATCTACCTCTATCGTTGCTGAATCATTTCGTTTATAGGCTTTTGATTTATATAAATAAGGCTTTTGTTCCCCTGGTCTTACTGTAAGTTTTATCGTCTGATCATTATTTTGTAATTCAAGGATATAATTAGGCTGTGGTGAAATACTATCATTAATTTTATTTTCAATATCTAAACAAGCTTGTACTGGATCTGGTATTCCTTTCACATTTCCATCGTCATCAATTCCAAAAAGAATACTGCCACCATCATAATTAGAAAAAGCACTGACTGTTTTTAAAAATGTATTGGTAATGGATTCTTTAAACTCTAATGTCCTTGTTTCACGCATATCGGCTGTTTCCTTTCATTTTTATTGCTTATATTATATGCAAATATACGCAGAAAATCAATCGTAAATTTTTACGATTGATTTTCTGATTGTTTTTACCTATATTTTAATTTTTCATTTTACATTATATATCCAGATCTGCTAATACTTTTTTCAAAGCCCCTGCTGATTTCTTCAATGCTTCCTGTTCTTTTTCATTCAGCTTGATTTTTACTTGCTTCTCAATTCCATCTTTGCCTACGATTGCTGGCATACTTAATGTAACGCCTTCAATTCCGTATGTATCATGCTGGATAGAAGATACTGGTAATACAGATTTCTCATCACGAATGATGGCTTCGCAGATTCTTCTTACCGCCATCGCAACTCCATAATAGGTTGCTTTTTTCTTTTCAATGATCTTATATGCACTGTTTTTCACTCCCTGTGCGATCTCTTCCATATGTTCGTCATGTTTTGTGTATCCTCGCATCTCACAAAATTCCGAAATTGGAACTCCTGATACATTGGCACTTGACCATGCTACGATTTCTGAATCTCCGTGTTCTCCGATGATCCATGCATGTACAGATCTTGCATCCACCTGTAAATGTTCTCCGAGCAGATATTTTAATCTGGCTGAATCTAAAGTTGTACCTGAACCAAAGACTCTGTTTTCTGGAAATCCTGATAATTTGACTGCTACCTGTGTCAGAATATCGACTGGGTTCGCTACGATCAAAAGAATTCCTTTACAGTTCCTCTTTGCAATCTCTGGGATAATGGATTTAAAGATTGCCACATTTTTCTTTACAAGATCAAGTCTTGTCTCTCCTGGTTTCTGTCCCGCACCTGCTGTTACAACGATGATCGCTGCATCAACGATATCATCATAATCTCCTGCTGCGATCTTCATCGGCCTTGCGAATGGAAGACCATGGGAAATATCTAAAGCCTCTCCTTCTGCACGATTCTTATCCGCATCGATCAGCACCATTTCTGTAAATAATCCGCTTTCCATTAGTGCAAATGCAGAAGATGAACCTACAAATCCTGTTCCGATCACTGCTACTTTTCTGCTATTTATTCCTTTACTCATAATTTTGTCCTCCTTTTGCATTGCTTCTTTTGTTTGCATTTATGATTCTATCAAAATCTTTTCCTGTTTTATGTTGTTATGACAACATTTTTACATTTTATTTTCAATAATAATTCCTATTATCATATTTCCATATTAACTTAAAACGCACAAAAAATCAACCGCAAATATTTACGATTGATTTTTTTGTGTGTATTTATATTTTGCCAGAAATCATTTCTTATTTTAATTTTCCATATTCTTCATCAGATACCGCTTCGCACCATTCATTCGATGCTTCTTCTCCTGGTACTTCCACTGCTAAATGTGAGAACCATGAATCTTTGGCTGCTCCATGCCAATGTTTTACTTCTGGTGGGATGTTGATGCAGTCACCTGGTTTCATCTCGATGGCTTCTTTTCCTTCTTCCTGATAGTATCCACGTCCCGCAACACAAATGATGATCTGTCCACCACCATTTTTTGCATGATGGATATGCCAGTTATTTCTGCATGATGGCTCGAATGTTACGTTGAATATTCCAACCTGTTCTGTAGAAACCGGTGCTAAATAACTGTTTCCTACAAAATACTGCGCAAATCCGTCATTTGGTTCTCCGATCGGGAATACCATGGATTTGGCATGTGCTCTCATTGCTTCATCTTCATATGGAAGATCTCCTTCATTGACTTCCCATACTTCTTTTGCAAGATTAAAGACTGCCCATGCTTTTGGCCATCCTGCATAAAATCCTACGTGAGTGATGATCGCTACAATCTCTTTTTGTGTAACTCCATGGTCTTTTGCATTTTGAAGATGGAATTTTAAAGAAGAATCTGTGATCCCCTGTGACATTAATGCTACTACTGTAATGATACTTCTTGTTTTTACATCGATATCTTCATTGTTCCAGTTTTCTCCAAATAATACATCATCATTAAAATATGCAAACTGTGGAGCAAATTCTCCAAGTACATTTCTTCCTGCTGTCTGTACGATCTTTGCCATTTTTCATTCTCCTCCTATAATGTCTCTACAAATTTTTCAATGGTTTGTTTGTCTGCTCTGTTTAGAAGTTTTCCTTCTACAATATCTGCACCCGGTACAGATGGCTGTAACTCACTGACTGTATTTCCAAATCCACTTCCTCCGGATGTTGCAAATAAAACGATCTTCTTTCCGCTAAAGTCATAGCTTTCTAGAAATGTATTGATGATCGTTGGTGCTACATACCACCAGATTGGAAATCCTAAAATGATCTCATCATAAGCTTCTACGTTTGCATCTTTATCTGCGATGGCTGGACGAATTGTCTTATCACTCATTTCTACACTGCTTCGTGATTTTTTATCCATCCAGTTTAAATCTGCGGTTGTATATGGAATTTCAGGTTTGATCTCGTAGATGTCAGCTCCTGCTGCCTCTGCGATCTTATTGGCTACTTTCTCTGTGACTTTGCTTGCACTAAAATATGCGACTAATTTCTTACTCAAAAGTATCAACTCCTTCTTTGAATTTTGTTTGCTCTATACAAAAAATGTGTAAGATATGTTTTTGATATCTTACACATTGATTATAAGCATTTCTTCTTAATTATGTCTAATACTCATATTGTATCTTTTATTATGCCTTAAAGGCATTTATCTCTTCAATGAATTTATGAACTGCATAAGAATGAGGAATGTTCCTTCTCCATGCGATCACAGTGTTTGCCGTGATCTCTGGATATAGTCTTTTCTGGATCAGGAGATCTTCTCTCCAGTACTGAATCGCAGCTTCAATTGATACTGGATATCCAAGGCCATTTAATGCCATGATCCCTGCATTTGTGCTAAAATTGCTTGTAAATACGATCTTTATCTTGTTAAAATCTGCTCCTAACCAGTTCGCGAGCTCACTTTGTACTCCTAATCGTTCTGGAACGATCAATGGCAGTTTCAAAAGATCATCTTTTGTAATATATTCTTTTTTCGCAAGCGGATCATCTGGTTTCATACTGATAACCCAGTGGTCACTTTCTCTGATCCTGATATAATCAAGGTCCTCTGTGCTGACAGGTTCCATAAAAGCTCCAATATCGACAAGTCCTTTATTCATCATTTCCTGCACAACATCTGCAGTTGCCGTGTGGAGTGCGATCTGGATTCTTGGATATTTTTCCTGAAATATCTTGCAGATCTTTGCGATATGATCGACTGCGTTGAATTCACCACAACCGATCGTAATCGTACCTTCGATCACCTCTTCATTTCCTTTAAATTCCTCGATGATCTTATTTTCAAGGTCGATGATCTCCAGAGCACGACGTTTTAGCAATAATCCTTCTTCGGTCAATGTGATCTTGTGCCCTCCACGATCTAATAATTTCGCTCCTAATTCTTCTTCTAGTGCTGCTAATTGTCTGGAAAGTGTTGGCTGTGTGATATGTAATTGTTTGGAAGCTTTGGTAAAGCTTTGTTCTCTCGCTACGGTTAAAAAATAATGTAGTACTCTTAAATCCATTGCTGTTTATCCTTTGATACTGTCCTTTTTATCTTATCAATCTTTGAATCCTGTCCCTGTTATATCTCTGCATCATCACAAAGATCAGATCAAATCCAGCAGAAATAACGGATGTGATCACAAATACCCCAAATGCTCCAAACCATTTTGAGGCAATGATCGGTAGAAAGCTAAATCCTATGATCAACTCATGCCCGACTTCTGACTGACACATTGTCTGGGCAATCTCATGCCAGCTATGTTCTTTAGGTGAGAAATCTTGTGGACGATACGTTGGCATTTTATTTTTCCATCTTTTTATTTTAATCTTTTTATAGAATGCCTTTTCCCATGAATGCAATTGATACCATTGCTTGGTGTAATCGGCTTTATTTTTCATAAGGATCATAACAAGCCATCCGATCAGCAGACGCATCCCAAAATGATATGTGATCGTTCCAAATGTGATCGCCAGCGTAAGGAAAATGCTACTGTTGTTATTTTGATAAATGATCATTGTAACTAATGTAACTAAAATACCTATAGCTGTTATCATTTTCATTACTTTTGGCATCGTTATCTGTTTATCCAATTTCATATCCTTTACACACACTGAAATCTTCTTTGATTCGTTTGATTTTCATTTGCTTTCTCCATTTTTATTCAAATTTTTCTTATTTTTAGTGTATGACAGGAAAGAAAACAAGTCAAGGAAAAGGATCATATCTCACATAGCGCTACTTCACTATACTCACAATCCTTTAATTTTTCTTCTGGAAGATGACAGATCCTTCGTTCTTTATCTACCAGTCGTTTTGATACGGCTTCTTTTGTCTTGATATTCTCTCCATGGACCAGAATATCTCCCTGATCTGGCGTGATCAATCCATTGACCATTTTCAATGTTGTTGTCTTTCCGCATCCGGAAGATCCGATCATTGTAACAAACTCGCCTTCTTGTATAGAAAGATTTAAATGATCTATGATCGTTCCCTCTAATTTTTTAAATACCTTCTTTAATTCTGGGTGTTTCTTTAACACTTCATTTCGAATGACATTTCCACAAAGATAGGATGGATAGAATTGTTTATCGTCTTTTAAGACTGTAACATCAGACGCTGTCAGCTGTCCATCCGTTGTGAATATCACCATTACATCGATCTTCTTCTGATTGATCGCTTTATATTTTAATCCGATATCCATATCCATGGTTTTCTTAAAGTTTAAACCATATGTATTGTTAAATCCATACATACCGATCCATTGCAATTTCAGTGACTTCTTATACTGATCTTGCATTTTGGAAAACATATCTTCGGTATACAGACCATCTTTTTTTACACCATATTCCATACGCTTTTCAACAAATCCCAGGATCAGATCCATCACAAGTGCTAACAACGCAATCACTGCTGTTGCATTTCCAACTCCTGAAAATGGAATCAAAAAACCAAGCATGGAAATGGATGGAATCGTATAAAGAAAATTGATCACTCCTAAAGTTAATTTCGCAGATCTCTCAAATTCACTGATCAAGATTCCAACGACTCCTCCAAGGACGATCGCGATCAAGATCGCAATCAGTGAAATCTCAATATGTTCTACAAATAACTTGATAAACAAAGATTTTTCTGTGATAAATGTCGTCCACATATTTTGTAACATGATCATTCTCCTCTCTTTTTGATCGCTCCTGCCGGACATTCTTCCTTACATAATCCGCAATGAAGACAATGTGTCTGGTTGATCTCGTATCCTCTGATGCACTGCTGTGGGCAGATCTTCTCACATTTTCCGCACTGAATACAGTCTTTTGTAATCTCAAATCCTGTTTGTTTCACCTTCCATTCTCCGATTCCAAAGTTTTCTCTTACGATCGGTTTCTTTAGCAGATCAAAAAATACGATCGATCCAGTATGTTTGATCTTCTAGCTTTTCTGCGATTCCACTAAGTCTTACCATCTGATATTTCTCATTCATCGCACTGATCGCTACATGATGATCATTGAGCAATTGTTTATAAAAATCTTTCCCTCTGGCAGTACAAAAATATAATTTTTCGTCTTCTACGATCATGACATCGATAATCCGAACCTGTGGAAGCCCTTTCTCATCAACTGTAGCAAACGATACATCTTTGATCTTTCTTAATATTTCTAGACATTTCTATGCATTCATAGTTATCTCCTTTTGTTGTAATCATCATCATTACATTCAAGAATATATCAACATTTTAATGTAATGTCAATAGTTACATCAAAATTTCCTATGAAATAAAAACAGCAGATTCAAACTTCGATCAGTTTTAAATCTGCTGTTTTTTTTAGATCAATTCATTTTCCAAACAATACTGGTAAATCCCATCCTCTGAAACATCTCCACAAATTTCATCTGCTACTGCTTTCAGATCATCAGATGCATTTCCCATCGCAATTCCATTGCCAACGGCTTTTAACATTTCAATATCGTTATTTCCATCTCCGAACGCCATAGACTGGGACTTTTCTATGCCATAATATTTTAATACCTTCTCAATCCCAATCCCTTTTCCTGCATTGATCGGTATAATATCAACGGCTCGATTCCACCATGCTGTGATCTCTGCTGCTTGGACACCTTTTAGAATATCTTGATATTCTTCTTTCCTTGCACCCATTAGTACTTGATAGACTGTTTCTTTTTTTACTTCTTCAAAATCTTTAGCTACCTCAACTTCTGCATTCCCAAATGCATAATAATCGATCAGATCCTGATCTTTTCCATTGGCGGCCATACGGTCTTTCGTTGCTAGTGCAACTGGTCTTCCTATTTTGACTGCATTATTTACGATCGTTTCAATATCTTTTGATGGAATGCAATTGCGATAGAGAGTTCCTTCATGATCATAGCAATACGAACCATTGTATGTAAGAAATGCATCAAATTCAACTCCATCAAAGTGTGGAACAAGCATTGGTCCCCTTCCGGTTGCCAGACAAAGTTTGATTCCATTTGCCTGTAGTCGTTTTAATGCCTCTAATGTTTTGTCTGAAATCGTATCTTTATCCATAGCGATCAATGTGCCATCAATGTCAAAAAATATGATTTTAATATCTTTCATGTCTTTCTTTTTCCTTTTATGTTTTCTTATGATACAGCTAAATTGTTCCATTTCTGCACAATTTAAGCTAAATATCGAAATGCCTGTATGATATAAGATAAAATTCTGATCATACACTGCTTTTTGCCATCCATTGTACTTTCTGTTACATTTTTACCACTTTGATAACTTCCATCTTTGTTTACTTTCAAAGATTCATTCTTTAATCCATCAAAATCTTCTTCCAGTTGTTTTGTGATTTCTTTTCCTTGTACAACTAACATGGTTTCTGTGTCAACATAAGTACTTCTGCAGTCAAAATTATAAGATCCTACCACCGCAATATCATCATCGATCACCAGTGATTTCCCATGAGTAGAATGTTTGCCCATATATTCATATAATGAAATTCCTGTGTCTAAGATCTTTGAACGATTCTTCCGATAATCTGCAGATGCACAGATATTGTCTCCAGATGCGATCGAATTTAAGATCATAGTCGTATCTGGCACCTGTTGTTTTACCTGCGTGATTCCTTCGTACATTTCTTTGGAAAATACAGCATACGGCGTGTGAATGATAACTTGATTCTTTGCCTGTAACATCAACTGCTTCAGCGTTTCAAATACCACTGGCTCTTTTCCATAGATCGTTGTCGGATTGGTCACGAGTGTCGTCTTCTTTGTTGGAACTGTGATCTTTTGGTAATCATACTCTGGAATCTTTACTTTCTCTGCATGTGATAAGAGTCGTTTGACTGCCTTCTCTTTTTTATTCTTTGAACATGTGTTAAATTTTGTTTTACAGACTTCTAAACTCCAGACTTTTTGAAAATATCTTCTAATCTGTCCAACCGCCCCCTGGTCTTTTGATCCTTGATTTACGATCAAAATTTCTCGGTCCACACCCTTGCTTTTACCTTTGTATGTTCCAAGAAAATAATCAAACATATTTCTGCCGCCCATCAATAAATATTTGTGATCTGCCACAATATATTTATCATGCAGGCATCCATTGATCGTCCATGGTTTTAAAAGATTTGGTGTGTTGTAAAAGCGGATTTCTACATTCGGCTCGCTGCCAACTGCTGCAAAAATATCCTTTCCAGACATATGAATCGTTCCATAAAGTCCATCAACCAGAATCTTTACTTTAACACCTCGCCTGGAAGCTTTGAGTAATTCTGAAAAGATATCGTCACTGCTGTTTCCTTCTCGAATATCAAAGGTTGATAAAATAATCTCTTTCTTTGCTTTTCGTATCATATCAAGACGCAAATCCAGTGCTTCCTGATTATCACTTACGATCTTTGCTCGGTCTGATCCGTTCTTATCTGCTCTTGAATAAAATGATTCGGTATGAATCTTGGATTTGTTAGTTTGGCTTACCGATTTCATATGTACAAATGGCACAAGCATTCCAATGATCACATACAAAATAAACAAAATCAGAACAATTCCTACAATTTTCAATTTCTTCATTGCTATAAAATCCTATTTTAGCTTGGATAAGATCACTTCACATGCAGCGCATGCAGGACAATCACAATATTTTCCTCCAGCTGCTTTGACTTCTTTTGCATGTGCTTCTACTTCTTTTGCTTTCTCTGCTCCGAATACAGCTGCTCCCGCTTCAGATCCTGCAAATCCGATCAATCCGTCGATTGGCATGATATCTTCTTCTAACTCTGCGATATATTTCTTTGTCTCTGCTTCTTCGTTATCTGTCCCAACAGCATCAAGCCATGCGTTAGCTGCATCTTTTGCTTCCTGGCTGCAAGATGGTGCTGCAATTAATTTCTTTGTTTCTTCAATAACTTCATTTAATATCTGTTTTTCCATTTTACATAACTCCTTTTTTGTTGTATTTCTGTATTTTTATTCTAACATATCCAGTAAAGATTTTAAACTTTGGATTTCATAGTCTGGTCTTGGTTTAGGATCATCTGTCTGATCCTGTGGTCTATGAAACCAGATTGTCTTGATTCCTGCATTTTTACCTCCTTGAATATCAGAACTTAAGCTGTCTCCAATGATCACTGTATTTTCTTTTTTTAAATGTGGAATCTGTGCAAAACATTTTTCAAAATATTCAACACTTGGTTTATTATAGCCAATTCCTTCTGAGATAAAAACACCTTGCAGATATTTTTTGATTCCTGAACTTTTTAATCTTCCGATCTGTACAGATAACGTTCCATTTGTTACCACATATATTCTGTATTTCTTTGATAATTGTTCTAAGACCTCTTGGGCTCCTTCGATAAAGTAATGCCCTTGTCCTAGATATATCTGATAGTTACTTGCAACTTTTTCTGGTGATACTTTGATATGAAATTCTTGAAATAAGAGCTTAAATCTGCGAATTTTTACTTCGTCCCTCGTCATTTTCCCTTGTTCTAACAATTTCCATTGAGTAAGATTGATCTTATTATAACGTCTAAGCATCTCATCTGTCACTGAAATTCTTGCATCATCTAATGCTTTCGTAAGTGCATGGGCTTCTGCTTTGTCAAAGTCCAGTAATGTGTTATCTAAATCAAATAGTAATGTATCGATCATAACGTTATCTCCTGTTTTTCGTTTATACTGAGATTATATCATTTTTTGACCAATTCTCCTATAAATGATCACTCGGCAGATATAAAAAAAGATCCCCCATAATGATGAATCTCTTTCATTCTGTTTCGGGGCAAAGTTTTTATCCTGTATAAATTCCTTGTCCTTCAGAGATTTCCCTGTTCAACACCTATATCCACCACAAAAAAGACTCCTGAAACTTTAGAGGTATTCCCTAAAGAGACTTTTACATCTCTTATGGTCGTTTCTCCAAAGTTCCAAGAGTCTTAATTTATGCTTGGACAGTTCACGTAAAATTTATGATATTTTTACGTGAGTTTGATATTACTTACTGGCTGAAAACTTTCTATTCTGTTGAGCATCAACTGGATAGTTTTTTTGCCCTAAAAGTGGATAGAAGTGTTTGCCCTGTAATATGAATTACAATGGATTTTATTTATCTTTTAAAACTGCCTGAGCTGCTGCTAAACGTGCAATTGGTACACGGAATGGTGAGCAAGATACATAGTCTAGTCCAGCTCTGTAGCAGAATTCTACAGATGATGGATCTCCACCATGTTCTCCACAGATTCCTAAGTGGATATCTGGACGAGTTGCTTTACCTTTCTTCGCTGCCATCTCGATCAGCTGTCCAACACCTTTCTGGTCTAATTTAGCGAATGGGTCAGATTCGTAAATCTTATTATCATAGTAAGAATCTAAGAACTTACCTGCATCATCACGAGAGAATCCAAATGTCATCTGAGTTAAATCATTTGTTCCGAAGGAGAAGAATTCTGCTTCTTCTGCAATCTCATCTGCTAATAATGCTGCACGAGGAATCTCGATCATAGTACCTACTTTGTACTGAATATCAGATTCATAGTAAGCTTTTACTTTCTCAGCTGTCTGTACAACAACCTGTTTTACAAATGCTAACTCTTTCTTCTCTCCTACTAATGGAATCATGATCTCAGGAACGATGTCATATCCCTTTTCCTGTTTTACTTCGATCGCTGCTTCCATTACAGCTCTTGTCTGCATCTTGGCAATCTCTGGATAAGTAACTGCCAGACGGCATCCACGATGTCCCATCATAGGGTTGAATTCATGAAGAGCAGCACGTCTCATATTGATCTCTTCTACTGTAACTCCCATATCTTTGGCAAGAGCTGTAATCTCTTCCATTGTGTTTGGAAGGAACTCATGAAGAGGTGGATCTAAGAAACGGATTGTGACCGGTCTTCCTTCCATAACCTCGTATAAGTCTTTAAAGTCTTTCTTCTGATAAGGAATTAACTGATTTAATGCGATTTCTCTTGCTTCTTTTGTTGTAGAGAGGATCATACGACGAATCTTTGGAATTCTCTCTGCATCAAAGAACATATGCTCTGTACGGCAAAGTCCAATACCCTGTGCTCCGAATTTGACTGCATTCAATGCATCGGCAGGTGTATCTGCATTTGTTCTTACCTGTAATGTACGGATCTCATCGGCCCATGTCATGATACGATCGAAGTTACCACTGATACTTGCAGGTACTGTACGGATCTCTCCAAGATAAATCTTACCTGTAGATCCGTCTAAGGAAATGTAATCTCCTTCTTTAACTGTCTTTCCACCTAATGTGAAAGATTTACCATCTTCAGCAAATTTGATATCTCCACATCCTGCAACACACGCTGTTCCCATACCACGTGCTACAACGGCTGCATGAGATGTCATACCACCACGAGCTGTTAAGATACCTTCTGCTGCATGCATTCCTTCGATATCTTCTGGTGATGTCTCTAAACGAACTAAGATAACTTTTAATCCTGCTTCATGATGCAGTTTTGCCATCTCAGCATCAAAATATACTTTACCAGCTGCTGCTCCAGGAGATGCTGGAAGTGCTTCTCCGATTGGAAGAGCTGCCTTCAGTGCTGCTTCATCAAAGTTTGGATGCAATAACTGATCTAATGCTTTCGCATCGATTCTTGAAACTGCTTCTTCTTTTGTGATCTTTCCTTCATCTACTAATTCGCAGGCGATACGAAGTGCGGCTGGCGCTGTTCTCTTACCATTTCTTGTCTGTAAGAAGTACAGTTTTCCTTCCTGGATCGTAAATTCCATATCCTGCATATCACGATAATGTTCTTCCAATGTATGAGCAATGCTCATAAACTGTTCATAGCATTCTGGTAAGTCTTCTGCCAGTTTTGTGATTGGCTGTGGTGTACGAACACCAGCTACTACGTCTTCACCCTGTGCATTGATCAGGTATTCACCATAGATCTGTTTCTCACCTGTAGATGGGTTTCTTGTAAATGCTACACCTGTTCCTGATGTATCTCCCATATTACCGAATACCATTGTCTGAACGTTAACGGCTGTTCCCCAGTCTCCTGGAATGTCGTTCATTCGGCGATAGTAAATGGCACGTGGGTTGTCCCAAGAGCGGAATACCGCTTTGATCGCTTCAAATAACTGGTCTTTTGGATCCTGAGGGAATTCTTCATTCAGTGCTTTACGATAGATACCTTTGTATCTCTTGATCACTTCCTTCAGATCATCAGCATCTAAGTCTGTATCAAACTTCACACCTTTTTCTGCTTTGATGTCATCTAAGACATCTTCGAATTTTGCTTTATCCACTTCTTTTACAACGTCTGAGAACATCTGGATAAAACGACGATAAGAATCATATGCAAAACGAGGATTTCCTGTCTTCTTGGCAAATCCTTCGACAGCTTCATCATTCAGTCCTAAGTTAAGAATTGTATCCATCATACCCGGCATGGATACTCTTGCTCCGGATCTTACTGATACTAATAGAGGATCTTCAAGGTCTCCGAACTTCTTTCCCTGAATCTCTTCTAAGTCTTTCATTGCTTCGATCACCTGTGATGCTACTTCATCACTGATCTTTCCACCGCAGTCATAATAATTTGTGCACGCTTCTGTTGTAACTGTGAATCCCTGAGGAATTGGTAAATTAAGTCCTGTCATCTCTGCTAAGTTTGCACCTTTTCCTCCAAGAAGGTTACGCATTTCGGCATTTCCTTCACTAAATTTGTAGACCCATTTTGTTGCCATGTCAATACCTCCTAAAATTAATTATGTCACATTCATATGTCATTGAACTTATTGTACCACAAATTTCAGATTTTGCAAAACTTTTTTGTGTATTTTACATAATTTTTTTCATTTTTCTCGTTTTTTCATTATAAAAACTGCACATTTACATGATTTTCGATACAATTTGCACTGTTATTTTTGTTTTATTTTAACGATTTTTGTGTTTTATTTTTTGTATACAATATATAAAAAATCCCAGAGTCTTTTCACTGAAAAGATCCTAGGATTTCATTTTTATATCAAAGTTATTCAGTTTTTTAAGAATGTTTTCTTTTTATAGTCTGGTTTTTGCTGCTTCTTTTTTTCTTTATCCAAAATTTCTAATTATTTATTCTTTAAACAGATTCTCTCCATCCTGTTTGATCACATCTTGATACCAATAAAAACTATCTTTCTTATATCGATCTAATGTAGCGCCCTCTTCTTCTTCGCGATCTACATACACAAATCCATATCGTTTTTGATATCCATTCAGCCAGCTTAACAAATCCGTAAAAGACCATGTACAATATGCAAGCACTTCACAGCCTTCCTCGATGGCTTTTCCTAATTCTTTTAAATGTTCTCTTAGATAATCAATTCGATATTCATCATGAATCTTATGATCTTCCGTCTTCTTATCAAATGCTCCAAGTCCATTTTCCGAAATGATGATTGGCAGATCATAACGACTTGTGATCTCACGACAACAATAGCGAAGCCCAACTGGATCAATACTCCAATCCCAGTCTGTTGTCATCAAATATGGATTGCCTGGATTTTTATAAATTCCAGGAACTCCAAGTACCTGCGCAGAACCTTTCACTCCTGTTGTATTCATTGTACCATATGGTGTTACTCCATCCATCGGATTATACTCGCATACACAACTTTGATAATAATTAACTCCCATAAAATCAATCTCTGCCGCTGCTGCCTTTAAAATTTTCTGATCGTCTTTTGTGACAACTGGTGCAAATCCTTTTTTTCTTAAATAATTCATGGCTGCTTTTGGATATCTTCCATATGCATAAACATCCATCCACCAGAAATTCTTCAGTTCATCATAATCATGTTTTGACATAACATTTTCAGGTTTACAATCAAGTGCATAAGATGGTGTATAAGCAAAGCTTGCACCAATCTTTCCTGTTCCGCCCATCTCGCGATATGCCAAAACAGCCTTTGCATGTGCCATAAAGACGTGATGGTTCACTTGATAAAATGTTTTCTGATCGTCAAACTTTCCTGGAGGATGCTGTGCTGTCAGCCATCCAAGTGATGTAAAAATATTTTGTTCATTAAATGTAATCCAGTATTTTACCTTACTTCCATATGCCTTAAATAAAGTCTTAGCATAATTTACATAATCCTCAATGATCTCCTCAGATTCCCATCCTCCATAGAGATCCACTAATGCCTGAGGAAGATCCCAATGGTAGATTGTCACCATTGGTTCAATCCCATATTTTAAACATTCATCAATAATATTTTCATAAAACTCAATTCCTTTGGGATTGACCTCTCCTCTTCCTTCCGGATAGATTCTTGCCCATGAAACAGAAAAACGATAAGTTTTTAATCCCATTTCCGCCATCAACGCGATATCTTCTTTGTAGCGATGATAATGGTCAACTGCAACATCTCCAGTTGTCGCTTTATATGTTTTTCCTGGAATCCTTACAAATTGATCCCAGTTTGTGATCCCTTTTCCATCTTCTCTCCAGCCGCCTTCAATCTGATAGGCAGCTGAAGCACTTCCCCACAAAAATCCTTCTGGAAATTTTGTAACTTTCATTTCTTCCATAAATGTTACGCTTCCTTTCTGCTACTGTACACTTAATAATTTACTTTCCTTTGTTACTACTTTATCTTCACATGCTTTAACTTTTGCAAATTGTTCTGTATTGGAAATAATGATCGGTGTTGTTACATCGTATCCATTTGCTTTAATCTTGTCAATATCAAATTCTAGTAAGATATCCCCTTTTTTCATTGTATCTCCAGATTTTTTCTTTGGAGTAAAATATTTTCCTTTTAAATTTACTGTATCGATTCCTACATGTACCAAAAGTTCTACTCCATCTTCACTTACTAATCCTAATGCATGTCCTGTTTCAAAAACAGCATCTACTTTTCCGTCAAATGGTGCATAGACAACTCCTTTTTCAGGAATGACCGCTGCTCCTTTTCCTAAGATTTCTTGCGCAAATGTTGAATCTTTCACTTCTGTTAAAGGAATCACTTTCCCTTCAACTGGACTTGTAATGCTGATCTCATTATCTAATAACTGTGCATTAGATTCTTCTACAAAATCTAAATCATCATCTTCATCTACAATATCTTCAAAGCCAATAATCAGTGTTGCAACAAATGTAACAACTACTGTAACCAAAATTGTGAGTGCTGCAAATAATAATGTCTGTGGTTTTCCTTTTTCTACATACTGAACAATCGTTACGATTGCTGGTGTTGCAATTCCAAAACATTTCATTTGGAAAAATCCACCGACTAATCCACCAACAGCACCACCAATACATGCTCCTAACATTGGTCGTTTTAAACGAAGTGTTACACCATAAAGTGCAGGTTCTGTGATACCAGCAAATAATGCTGAAAACGCAGAAGATCCTGCGATCTGTTTAAAGTCTTTGTTTTTGCTTCGAAGCGCAACTGCAAGGGAGGCTGCACCCTGTGCCATATTAGAACATAATTCTCCGATACAGATAAAGTTCTCATATCCTGTTGTTGCGATCATCCCTAATTTAATCGGTGTAAATGCATGATGCATACCTGCCATAACAACGAATGGATAAACGCCAGCCACAAGACCAATGGCAATAAATCCTAATTTATCATGAATTGCATAAACTACTGTTGATAATCCATTACCGCAAATAGCTCCTAAAGGTCCAAGAATGATCAATGCGATCGGTGCTTCAATTAAAACAACTAACATTGGTTTTAAGAAGTTCTTTGTGACAACTGGCGTGATTTTATCTACAAAACGTTCTACATATCTTAGAGAATATACTGCCAAAATGATTGGGATAACCGAATAAGAATAGGATGCATAAGTTACCGGAATATATTTCAAAAATTTCACAGTCTGTCCTGCATCATGTGCTGTATTCATCAGTGTGATCAAGTTTGGATGTAACATGATCAGTGCAATACTTGCTGCATAATACATATTTGTTCCAAACTTTTTGGATGCTGAAATTGCAATCAGTACTGGCATGAAGAAAAACGCACCATCTCCTATAACACTTAATAACTGATATGTTTGCCCATTTGTGCTTAACACACCGATCATAGGAAGTAATGTAAGCAATACTTTGATCATAGCTGCACCAATGATTGCTGGAATAACAGGTGCCATGATACCTGAAATCGTATCCATCAGCATTGTAAAGATATTTTTCTTTTCATTCGATTTTACTGGTACTTCTTTTACTTCATTAGAAAAATTCCCAAGTTTATTTAGTTCGTTAAATACGTTTCCAACATCATTTCCAATAATGATCTGATATTGTCCGCCCTTTTTCATGATTCCCATAACACCTTTTGTTTTCTTTACTGCTTCATCATCAACGATGGATTCATCTTTTAATGTGAAACGAAGTCTTGTCATACAATGTACCAGATTGATGACATTATCTTTTCCTCCAACTCTTTGAAGGATCTTTTTTGCTGTATTTTCATAATCCATTTTGTTTTCCTCCTTTTTTTCTGGATTTAAAAATTTTCATTTTTCTTTATATAACAAAGACCTGACAATAGATAAAATAATTCCCGGGGTTATTTCATCTATTGTCAGGTCTTGCTTAACTTAATAATAACAAACCTATGATTATTTTGTTTGTTCATCTAAAATTCGTTTGATATGAATTAATAAATATAATTGTTCATCAATTGTTAATTTATAGTTATATTGCTTTTTAATATATTCTGCAATTTTTTTTACTCCTGAAAAAGCATTTTTATTCTGTTCTACCATCACTTTATAAATTTCTTGCATCGTATCTTCATATTCCATATGGTCAAAGACTCTTGCCGCAAAAAACTTTAAATGTGTTAAAAATCTCTCATACGAAATAGATTCTTCATTTAAATCTATCTTAAAATGAATCCTTACAATCTGTAAGACTGTATTGATCAACTCTGTAATCTGATTCACATCGATTATATTCTGTGCATTTAATTCTGCAGACACGATATGCATTGCAATAAATGCAGCTTCATCATCTCCCAAATCCTCTCCTGTCTGTTCTTTAATCCATTCAATCGCATGCATACCAACCTGATATTCCTTTGGATAAAACTTACGAATATCGATTTTCATCATATTCTTTAATGCGATTCCTTCTCGATAACGAGCGACTGCTGAATTGATATGATCCGTCAGTGTCACATATAAGGAATCTCTTATTTCTAATTTTTCTTTTTTTGCCTCTTTTACTACACGATCCGCAATTCCAAGGTATTCTTCCGAAATCTCTTTTACTACTTCCTGTAGTCTCTTGCTTTCTTCTTTATTCTCTAGATGATATGTCTTATCTACCAGAGACTGATCAATATTTTCACCTTTTCTTTTTTTAAATCCAATTCCTGGACCTGTCATGATCAATTCCCTTCCTTGTGAATCTACACTGACAACAGCATTTGTATTCAGAACTCTGATTATTTTCACGTTCATCCTCTCCTCTAATTTTATCTAAGTTTTTCATCATTTTTTGTATCATAGGGGATTCCATCGGAATTTCCTATAACATAAAAAAGACTGCTTAAGACATACTTCTCTTCCTATGTCATAAACAGTCTTGCTTACCATTACGTAATAACAAACTTACTGTCATTATAATATCAAGTAACTTTTTATTTGTCCATTGTTTTTTCTATTTTCGTCATTTATTCCAATTTCACAAACTTTTTTTGTGCATTATGACGAATGTTTCTCGGGAGTTTGACAGTTGAATAAATTAAAAACACTTTGCAGGCTTTATAAATCCTGCAGGATTTTGATTACAGTGAGTTCATCTTCTGTTCTGATGCCAGACTCGAAAGTTCCAACAATCGTCGATTTAACACGCTGGGAAACCGGGCATATATCATTACCCATTCTTTGAAAAAAATGAAGAAAGAAGAAGAATCGTATCAAAGCACATTTTATTTTTTGTATACAATACACAGGGTCATTATTCCTATTGCATCTTTCCGTTCGCTTGTTGATCATTATGCAATTTCCATAACAACAAAAAAGAACATTCCACAAAATATCTCATTTATGAAATGTTCTTTTTTATTTTTAATTCTAATCCGCAATCTTATCGATCGCATTTGTCACAGCATCTATGTTTTTGTGACCATCTAACATCTTTTGTTTATAATCTGGTTCTTCCTGCTTCTCTTCTTTCACACTGATCTCCCAGAATGGTCCCCCTGCATTAGCACCTTCTTTGCCTTGTCGGATTACTTTCTTAAGCGACCACGTCTCAGCTGTTCTGGCTCTGCTTCCTACATCAGCAATCTTTACTTTATCTTTGCCGACCATTCTTGTTAATACAACAAAATGTCCATTCTTTGTGAAATCTCCAGGCCCCATCAGTGCCACGACTGGATGTCCTGCTCTTAATGCTTTCTCTACAGCATCTTTATCCATTCCGAGACCTTTACACTGCATTCCGTATAATTTGGATAATCCTGGAACTACGCTGTGAGAACATCCCTGTCCTGTGTAATACCATCCATGTTTATATGCCTGTTTGCACATCTTTGGAACATCAGCTTTCTTTCCAGTTAAAGAACTGTAGCATACAGCAACTGCGGTTGGTCCGCATCCTGCTGCCTGAATCGTACTTCCGCCGATCTTCTTCCCCGGATAATCTGCCTGATTATAATAAACAACTTTTAATTGCTTGTTCTCTGTCTGCTCTGCAGCCATAACCCCTGCTGTCTGTGTCATCATCATTGCTGCGATTCCCATCGTTGCGATCACTCTGCCAGTCATCTTGTTCAATCTCATAGTACCCTCCAGATAACTTCTGCTTTTGACATAATACATCAGTTATTGATTATAACAGAGGGATATTTGTTAATCAAGTGTTTCAGATGTTAATTTTTTATTAAATATTCTTTATATTTTTATTTGTCTTTAAAAAACTATACGAAAAACTTTCTCTTTTCTAATTAGTCCTATCTCTTTTTTCCTGCTTTCTCCTCCTCGATGATCTTCTGAAATTCTTTCACATCCTTAGCGATCTCACCGCTTAATAACAGCATACAGATCAAGTTTGGAATTGCCATCAACGCATTAGCAATATCTGAGAAATTCCATACAAGTTCTAGTGTCTGCGTTGCTCCCACATATGCTACCAGTGAAAATATAATTCGATAGATCATATTAAATTTATGAGTTCCCATCAAATACTCAAATGCTTTTTCTCCATGATACTCCCATCCAAGGATCGTTGAAAATGCAAATAATACAATTCCGATCGTTACTAAATATGCTCCAACCTTTCCAAGAACTGTTGAAAATGCTGCAATTGTTAATGCTGATCCTATGTACATCTCACCTGTAGCCGGATCGATCTGTCCAAGCATTCCAGAACTTGCGATCGCAAGACCTGTGATCGTACAGACAACGATCGTATCCCAGAAAGTTCCTGTCATATTAATATATGCCTGACGGACTGGATGATCTGTTGTCGCTGCTGCCGCTGTGATCGCTGCAGATCCCATTCCTGCCTCATTTGAAAAACATCCTCTGGCAACTCCATAACGTGCTGCATTCATCATAGATGCTACGATATTTCCACAAAGAGCACCGCCAACTGCTTTGACACTGAATGCCATATGGAAGATCATGGAAAGTCCTGCTGGAAGATTGCTGATGTTTCCTAAGATCACGATAATTCCTGCGATGATATAGAAAATTGCCATTACAGGGACTACGATAGATGATACTTTGGATATCGATTTGATTCCTCCGATAATGATCATTAAAGCTAATACTGTGATCGCAGCTCCCACAACCCCTTGTGAGATACCAAATGTCTCATGAACTGCTGTAGAGATTGAGTTTCCCTGCGTCATATTTCCGATTCCAAACGATGCGATCACTGCAAATAATGCAAAAAGCCATCCAAGTACTGCTCCTAGTTTTTTATTTTTGATCGCTTTCTTCATTGTGTACATTGGACCACCAGACATTTCGCCTCGCTCATTGACTTCTCTGTATTTGATCGCTAACATACATTCTGAAAACTTAGAAGATAATCCAAAACAAGCTGAAATCCACATCCAGACCAATGCTCCTGCACCGCCGGAAACCATCGCTGTTGCTACTCCTACGATATTTCCAGTACCAATCGTTGCCGCCAAAGCTGTTGTTAATGCCGAAAATGGAGATACATCTCCTTTCCCTCTGCTTTTTGTTCTGGATTCCTTGCTTAATGTCTTTTTAATTGCCCAAGGAAGATTTCTCCAAGTCAAAAAGTTACAGCGAATCGTCAAAAGGATTCCTGTTCCTACAAGAAGAACTAGCATCACTGGTCCCCATACGAAAGCATCTACATCAGATATGATCTTACTTAACATATTTATCGCTCCTCTCTGATCTGTTTTTTTATTTTAAATGCAAAAAGGAGCAACGAAAATTCGTTGCTCCTTCAACTTATGAATTCAGTATACGCATATATGACGATTCTGTCAATATTTTATTCTAAGGTCATACCAATGCTCTTCCGATCATCTCACCTTGTTTGATCTTTGTCTCACACTGATTCTTTGTGCGTTCTAATAATTCTTCTCTAATCTCCACTCTATCCTTCTCGAATAATAAAATGATCGTTGATCCACCAAACTTGAAATATCCTTTTTCAATCCCACGTTTCATAGATCCTGCACCATCGTGATTGACAATCTTTCCTACCATCAATGCGCCGACTTCCATCTGGAGTGCATCCCCAAAATGCTTTGTCTTCATCATTGTGTATTCTCTGGTATTCTCTTTATAGATCTTTACATGATCATTAGCAATTGGATTGACCGTATGATAAACTCCTTCTATCCTGTGATTCTCGCTCTTGATCCCATCATCGAAATAACAGTATCTGTGATAATCATCAACCGTTAAACGCAAGATCACTGCATATCCATCTTGAAAATGTCTTGCGATCTTTCGATTTCTGATCAATGAATCCAAAGTGTATCTTGTATTCTTTACAACAAATGATGTATTTTCTTCAATCGGATAAACACTCACTTTACAGTCACATGGACTTCCTAAGATATTTTTGTCTTCCGGAAATGGACGTTTTCCTTCTTTGATCTTTCTTGAGAAGAATTCATTGTATGACTTATAATTCTTTTCCTCATATTCACTCATATCAATGTGATTATTCTTAATAAATCCCTTGATCAGACATTTAGAAATGGGAGAACTTAAGAAAGCTCCCCCTAATTTGGATACCCAAGGTCTGGTCAATATCTTTAAACTATATCGTCCTGCCATAGTTGTATACATCCAGTTTAACAGACGATCCTGCCCATTCTCTTCTTCATAAATATTCCCATCTCTATCGGCATATCTCATCTACAATTCTCCTATCATCTTACAGTAAGAACATCTTTACTGCGATCAATGCTCCAATAACTACAAATGCAAGCATACATTTCTTATCTGGTTTAAAGACTTTAAAATCAAATACAAATAAGAAAGCAATCACTGCTAACATTGCAACATATATGTATGGAAATTCTTCTGGAAAGAATCTTCGAAGCTGATATACAATCGGAATGATCAGTGCAACCGATGTAATTGGCAGTCCCTGATAATGTTTTCTTCTGGAACTGCTGTGTGCCTGACGCTGTTCTTCTGTAACATTAAAATATGCCAGACGAATAACTCCGCCTAAAACATAACACATATAAATGATCCTTGCATACCATTGGTCCATTCCAAGGCAGTAACCGATCACAACCGGATACACTCCAAAACAGACAAGATCACATAAAGAATCAATCTCGATTCCAAACTTCTTGGCGTCTTCGCTTCTCTTGATCATCTTTGCGATCGTTCCATCATACATATCTGTTAATCCTGAGATCATCAAACATAAAATTGCGATCTTAAAGTTTCCATTGAATGCCTGTGACATTCCAAATACTGCACTGACAACTCCTAAATATGTCAGTATTACAGATGCATTATAAAATCCTATCATACCTTTTTCCCTCTATTCTTTACGCTTTATCGTAACATGTGCGACTCCTGTCATCACTGCACTGATCAATACCAGTGCATAATAACTGATTCCTCGGCTTAACAGCATTGCCGGATATAATAATCCGCCAACAAAAATCTTCTTAAAGATATTTAAAAATAAGCCTTCACTGATTCCCATTCCGCCTGGCAACGGAAGCATATCCACAGAAATTGAAATAACACTCTGTAGAGCAACTACATCAATAAATCCTAATGCAGAAAGTCCCATTGCTCTGTATACAAGATACGTAATTGAAAAATGGATCAGTCTCTGAATCAATGTGACAACGAACATCCGAAAAATAAAGATCCGATGTCCTTGAATGATTGCTGCTGCTTTATGATACTCGATCATAGAATTCTGAAGTTTTTCAAGACGTTCTTCTTTTTTCTTTAAAATATGGAACTTTTCTAATTTCTGAAACAGCCACAGCACGATTTTGGATGCTAACGTTGGCTCAAATACAAGAATCAGCATGAACGCAACACAAAACACATTCAATGCCATTCCAAGGTAAAAGAAGAATGCTGCCTTCCCAATATATTCTGCCACAAGAAAATGACGGAATAAAAAGATCAGTGCTCCTAAAAATACCAGGACAAATTTATATAAAATGGTAACGATCATCAAAATGACGGTTCCCACGGATATGTCAACTTTATCGCGGTTCATGTAGTAAAGCTGCATTGGCTGTCCGCCAGTTGCAGACGGTGTAATACAACTGAAAAAGAAACCTACAAACGAATATTTGACGCAATTTCTCTTCGGCACATCATTGTAATGAAGCAGCCGTAGCATGCGATAAATAATATACGACTCGCAGCACACAAACACAACGATCATAACCAATCCCGCAATATAATATGCAGGTTTTACTGATTTTAGAACTTCCGCCAGCTCAGAAAGTTCCTTTCCTTTCAATACGGCATATGCAGTCAATCCAAATAATGCAAAGAAAAAGACTGTATTACCGATGACTTTTTTCTTATTCTTCATCTTTCCTACCCTTTGATCTCCGATAATTTTCCTTTGTATTTCACAGATCTTCTCTCCAAACCAACTTGTTGGTTGATTTTCTCAAACACTTTCCAGAGTCCTTGATACAAATTGGTCTTTCTTCCGATCAGATAACAGACTTCACTTAAAATGATCCCGCCAAACACATCTATGATATAATGCTGCTTGGTTACCTGCGTGGAAATACAGACTAAAATTGCAAAAACAAGTGAAAATCTCTGATACCACACTGGAATCTTCTTCTGATGCCTGATCCCAATATAACAAAACCAGCTTACCAGACAGTGAATCGATGGAAATAAGTTTGCCGATTGATCGATCGAATACACAAATCGTAATGCCTGATCCCAAAATCCTGTTCCTGTGATTTCTGGTCTTACCAGTGTTGTTGGCAAAAAGACAAATAAAATCCCACATACGATCCTTGACAGATAATCTGCTGTCAAAAATCTATACATATGTTCTCTACTGATTCTCGCAGTCATAATGTAGTTCACAACCCAAAACACATAACATATCAAATAAATACTTGTAAATTCTGGGAGCACCGGTACCATCCGGTCAAATGCTGTTGTAAAATCATGATGATATAATCCTTTACAAAGCACCATTGTTCCACTGTAAACCAAAGTATTCAGTACTAACGCTGTGATCAGCGGAATGATAGAATACTTCGGAATCCATCTCAGAACATAATCTTTTTTCTGATTCATATGTCTGCTCCTTCCAATGATCTATCCTCTTTCTTTTCTCTCTTATGGTTCTTCCATATATCAAAGAATCATGTCAATTCTGACATGATTCTTGTACTATTATATCTTTTCTCTTTTTAAAAGTAAAGGAAAGCGGTCATATTTAATAGTTTTGTAAGATTTACTCTGCTTTCTTTTTTCTTCTATTGAAGAGTCCATAAATACATGGAACCACTAATAATGTTAGTAAAGTTCCATAAATCAAACCACCGATCGTAACGATCGCCATCGGCTGCATCATCTCGGCACCTTGACCTAAACCAATCGCCATTGTAGATAATCCAAGGATCGTTGTAAGGGCTGTCATCAAGATCGGACGTACACGCATCGTACCTGCTGTCAGGATTGCTTCTTCAAATTCGTATCCCGATTCTCTTAACTGATTGATCGTATCTACCAGCACGATACCATTATTTACAATGATACCGGCAAGCATAACAAATCCGATCATCGCAATTGCACTTAAATCTTTTCCTGTAAGCAACAGTCCTAAAAATCCTCCTGTAAATGCCATTGGAATCGTAAATAAAATGATAAATGGTGATTTCAGTGACTGGAACTGTGCTACCATGATCAGGTACATAAATGCTACAGCCAGTAACAGCATTAATCCAATCTGTCCTGTTGTTTCCTGAATGGATTCCATCTCACCTTTCATTGTGATACTGTATCCTTTCGGTGCATTGTATTTTTTGATCTGCTTTTGTACGGCACTGCTGACTTTTCCTACATTATATCCATCTTTGATTTCTGATGTTACAGTAAGTGTTCTTTCCTGTTGATTTCGATTGATGGAAGACAAGCTGTCACTATTTCTGAATTTCGCAACCTTATCCAGCGTAACTTCTTTTTCTTTTCCACTTACCGTTCCTGTCAATTTCACTTTTTTAAGATCATTTCTTGTCAATGTATTCTTTGCGCTGTTTCCAACATTGACACTGTATTCCTTTTCATTGATCGTGATCGTTGTTGCTTCACTAGCATCTTTTAATTTCTCACTCAACTGCTGATAGATCGTTGCAACTGTAAGTCCATTCTTGACTGCCTTTTTCTTATCTACGACAACATGAATATCTGGTGTTGTCTCTTCACTTCCATTAGATACATTCTGTGTTCCTTTCGTATCCTCAGCGATCTTGGCAATATCTTTTCCGATCGATCTTAATTTATTTAAATCACTTCCTTTGATCTGTATGGAAATTCCGCTTCCACCAAGTGCACTCATATCCATACTAGATTCCTGAACTTCAATCTCACAATCAAATTTCTTTGTTTTCTTTAAGATTTCTTTCTTAATCTCTTTATTTGTATGTTTTTTCTTTTCTTTTAATAAGATATACATACTAGACTGATCTTCATTGGAAGATCCTCCTGATGTCATTGCAGACATTCCTGAAGATCCTGAAGATATCATTCCTGCTACACTGTCAACATCTTTGATTTCTTGTACTTTCTTCATTACCGTATCTGTCATGGATGCAGTTTCTTCCATAGAAGATCCCTGTGGCATCTTGATCGTCATTGTCATCTGTGTACTGTCCATGCTTGGCATTAAGGAGCTTCCGATATTCATTGCTCCAATAATGCTTCCTACAAAGAGTGCTAATGTTACAATGACTACAATAATCTTTCGGTTTAACAGTTTTGTCATGACTTTGCGATATAATTGCTGTAATTTATCAATGAATTTGCTATCTTTTTCTGTAACTTTATTAAGTACACCAGCTGACATCATTGGTACAAATGTTACCGCCACGATCAGACTGGCTACTAAAGAATAACCAATGGTCAATCCCATATCTGTAAAAAGCTGTTTTGTAATTCCAGCTGTAAATACGATTGGCAGGAATACAGAAATTGTTGTTAAAGTAGAGGATGTAATTGCTCCTGCAACCCCTTTTGCTCCTGTGATTGCTGCTTCTTTAACCGGAACCCCTTCTTTTCTTAATCGGTAGATATTCTCAATGACTACGATCGAGTTATCCACAAGCATTCCGACTCCAAGTGCAAGTCCCGACAATGAGATAACATTTAGCGTAATTCCTGTAAAATACATGAGTACCACCGCAAAAATAACACTTAACGGAATAGAGCATGCAATAACGATCGTTGGTCTGATATCTTTTAAGAACAATAGCAAAATAAAGACTGCAAGGATTGCTCCCATTAATAGATTCTGAATCACAGAACCTGTCACCATATCAATGTATACACCCTGATCCATGATATTTACATAGTGGAATCCTTTATTTTCTTTTGTTAATGTCTTCATCTTCGCTGCAACTTTGCCAGCAACATCTGCTGTCGAATAGTTATTCTGCTTCTGAACCGTTAATACCACACCATTGTTGCCATTTACACGGCAATATGTATCTGCAGAATTATCTACAATCGCCACGTCTGCTACATCACAAAGCTTGATCGGTGGGATTCCTTTAATTCCAAGATCTAATAATTCCATATTGGCAAGATCTTTTTTGTTTGTAACTTTATCTCCAACACGGACTAAATACTGGGTATTACCTTCACTGATGTATCCCGCTGGCATCTCAAAGTTCTGTGCTGTTAACAATGCTTTCACATTTTCAACTGTCAACTTATTCTTGATATTTGCTGCTTCTTTTGCCTGTTCTTTGCTGGAATCAAGCTGGCTCTGACTGGAATTTAGCTGTGCTTCACCTTGTGCAAGTTTAATCTCCCCATCATTCATTTTCTGTGTTGCTGTCGCTGACTGTACATTAAACTGTGTCAATTGGGAATTGATCGTTTTCTTTCCTTTTTTGATCTGTTTTAATGCACTATTTAGTGTTTTTAAATTCTTATCCAATGCCTTAATCGAAGTTTCTGCTGTTGTTTCTTGCTTTTTCAATTCTTCGATCTGGGCTGCAAGCTGCATCTTTGTTGCAGCATCTGGAACCTGTTTTTCCTGTTCTTCCAACTTAGCAATCTGGGTTTTTAATGTCTTTAAAGATGCTTGCAAAGATTGTTTCTGCACTTTCAAGTTTGTGATTGAGCTTGTCACCTGTACTTCTTTCTGTGCAAGGCTTAACTGTCCATCACTTAGAGCCGTCTGGGCTTTAGCAAGCTGAGTATTTGCCTTAGTCCTTTGTGCATCTAACGTATTCTTTCCAGTTTCCATCTGGGCTTTAGCCTGATCAATCTTATTCTGTGCTTCATCAAACTGACCATTTAAAGCTTTCTGTATCTTCTTATTTAATTTGTTGATCTTTTTCTCACTGATGATCGCATTGATCTGTTCTGTCACAAGTCCGGTGCTACTTACGGATGCGACTCCATCAACAGCTTCTAAAGACGGTGCGATCTTATCATTGATCAACTCTGATAACTCAGCACTGCTTAACTTATCAGAATCCATGGCTGTTACCATAACTGGCATCATATCTGGATTTAATTTCATGATCGTTGGATTACCCACTTCATCTGGCCAGTAACCTTTGATCATATCAAGTTTCTCTCTCATATCAAGAGAAACTGCATTCATATCTGTGTCACCTTCAAATTCCAGAATAACCATAGACATATTCTCACTAGAAATTGAGTTTACTTCTTTGATATTTGAAATCGTTGCCATCGACTGTTCAACTGGCTTTGTTACAGTTGTCTCTACAGTCTCTGGAGAAGCTCCCTGATACGTTGTCATAACAACCGCATATGGTAGTTCCATGCTTGGCAGCAGGTCTGTTGTCATCTTTGTAAATGATACGATTCCTAAAATGATGACTAATATGACCGCCACAATGACGGTATACGGTTTTTTTACGCTGAATTTTGAAATCATTTTTTACCTTTCTCATATTTCTCTTCTTATTTTTATTTTTCTTTTGATCACTATTTTGAAAACCAAAGTAATTTAATGATATTCCTGTTTCATTTATAAGTCAATCATTTTTTATTGATAATTGTCAATTAACAAATCTGCTCCCATTTTTTAAAGCAAAAAGGAACCAGAATACATCTGCTTTTGTACTCTGGTTCCTCTATCTTCTTAATTCTTATTCTACACTATAGTTTGGTGCTTCTTTTGTGATATGAATGTCATGTGGATGACTTTCTTTTAAGGATGCAGCAGAAATCTTAACGAATTCCCCTGTCTCCTGTAATGTCTTAATATCTTTTGCTCCACAATATCCCATTCCAGAACGAAGACCTCCCATCATCTGGAAGATGGTATCTTCAACAGTTCCTTTATATGCTACACGACCTTCAACACCTTCTGGAACTAATTTCTTAGCATTTGTCTGGAAATAACGGTCTTTACTACCATTCTCCATCGCTGCTAATGATCCCATTCCACGATATACTTTATATTTTCTTCCCTGATATAATTCGAAATCTCCAGGACTTTCATCGCATCCTGCAAGCATGCTTCCTAACATACATACATCTGCTCCGGCTGCGATCGCTTTTGTAAGTTCTCCTGAATATTTGATACCACCATCAGCGATGATTGGGATTCCTGCTTTCTTAGCTTCTTCATACGCACTCATGATCGCTGTGATCTGTGGTACACCGATACCAGCTACGATACGAGTTGTGCAGATAGATCCAGGTCCGATACCGATCTTCACACAGTCAGCTCCAGCTTCGATCAACGCCTTAGCTCCAGCTCCTGTTGCAACGTTACCTGCGATTACCTGAAGATCTGGGAACTTATCTTTGACCATTCTTACCACTCTTAATACATTTGCAGAATGTCCATGTGCAGAGTCAACAACGATAACGTCAACATGAGCATCGACTAATGCCTGAACACGATCTAAAACGTCTGCTGTGATACCAACACCAGCTCCACATAATAATCTTCCCTGATCATCTTTCGCTGCATTTGGATATTTGATCTGTTTCTCAATATCCTTAATTGTGATCAGTCCTTTTAAATTAAAGTCATCATCAACGATTGGTAATTTTTCTTTTCTTGCTCTTCCAAGAATCTGTTTTGCTTCTTCTAATGTAATTCCTTCTTTTGCTGTTACCAGCCCTTCAGAAGTCATAGATTCTTTGATCTTCTTTGAATAATCTGTTTCGAATTTTAAATCACGATTTGTAATAATACCAACGAGCTTTGTACCTTCTGTAATTGGTACACCTGAAATACGATACTTCGCCATTAAATCGTCAGCATCCTGAATGGTATGTTCTGGTGATAATGAAAATGGATCTGTGATAACTCCGTTTTCAGAACGTTTTACCTTATCCACTTCTTCTGCCTGCTCTTCAATTGACATATTCTTATGTATAATTCCGATTCCACCCTGTCTTGCCATTGCGATTGCCATGCGATGTTCTGTAACTGTATCCATGCTGGCACTCATCAGTGGAATGTTTAACTGAATTTTGTTTGTCAATCGTGTGCGTGTATCCACATCATTCGCAATTACTTCCGAATATGCTGGAACTAATAAAACATCATCAAATGTAATCCCTTCACCAATTAACTTACCCATTTTCTTGTTTTCCTCGCTTTCTTGTATTTTAATATCTGATTTGTATTGTTAGATATGGTAACAAATAGTTTCTTTTATGTCAACAGATTATTTTACATTTTTTCAAAAATGTATGGATTATTTTCTGTACATGGTTATAATTATCTGAACATTCAAAAATATAACTATCTGATACTAATTTCTTTTTTGTACAATAAAAGGAATTACTGCTTTCGCAATAACTCCTTTTATATAATCCTGATACCAATCTCTTGATATCTCTTGTAAATTCTATTCTTCTACGATAGAAAGTTTACTTCCAATCGTAAGCTTAGGCATTGGTTTTGCCTCAACACAAATACTTCCAGGAAGACCTGCTTCTTTTGCACCACTGAAGACAACTGTCAGATGTCCCAATGTCTCCAAATTAGACTGGGCAATATCTCCAACGGCAGTGATGAGATATTCTTTCTGATCCACAACCAGTTTATCTCCTTTTTTGATTGTTCCATCCACTTTCTTCTGATCGATGAAATGACAGAAATCTTTTAATGTATCCGGTACATTTTCTCCAAAAAGCACGAACATACCTTCCTCAAAAAAAGCATCTACCTGTTCTCCGAGTTCGATAATCTCAGTCTGAAATACTGCTTTTCCCATCTGGAATCCTCCTTTTATTTTCCCTGTAATTTCTGATCGATTGCTGCAGCTGCTTTCTTTCCTGCTCCCATGGCAAGGATAACTGTTGCTGCTCCAGTTACTGTATCTCCACCTGCGTATACACCATCTTTACTTGTCTCCATTGTTTCTTCATTAACAATGATTCCTCCCCATTTCTGAGTGTCAAGTCCTGGTGTTGTGTGACGGATCAGTGGGTTAGGGCTCTGACCGATCGCAATAATAACTGTATCAACATCAAGATCATAGTTAGATCCTTCGATCGGACGTGGAGAACGTCTTCCTGATGCATCAGGTTCACCTAATTCCTGTTTGATAACTTCCATACTCTTAACCCATCCATTCTCATCTGCTTTGATCGCAGCTGGGTTATTTAAGAATTTAAAAATAATTCCTTCTTCTTTTGCATGATGTAATTCTTCTAAACGTGCTGGTGCTTCTTCTTCGCTACGACGATATACGATGTAAACTTCTTCTGCACCTAATCGTTTTGCTGTTCTGGCAGCATCCATTGCTACGTTACCAGCACCTACAACTGCTACTTTCTTACCAACTTTGACTGGAGTTGGGCATTCTGGGAATTTATATCCTTTCATTAAGTTCACACGAGTTAAGAATTCATTTGCAGAGTATACTCCTAAGTGGTTTTCTCCAGGAATATTTAAAAATCTTGGAAGTCCTGCACCACTTCCTACGAAGACTGCTTTGTATCCATCTTCCATTAATTCATCGATTGTGATAGAACGTCCAACGATAACGTTAGTTTCGATATCTACACCTAACTTCTGAACGCTTTCGATCTCTTTGGCTACCAGATCTTTTGGCAGACGGAATTCTGGAATACCATAGCTTAATACTCCACCTGGTTTATGTAATGCTTCAAACACTGTTACATCATAACCTTTTTTGATCAGTTCTCCCGCACATGTGATACCTGCAGGTCCACATCCGACAACTGCAACTTTCATTCCATTCTTATCAATATTAACTTCTGTTTCTTTGGCATGTGCCATATGCCAGTCAGCGACAAAACGTTCCATACGTCCGATACCAACAGGTTCTCCCTTGATACCGCGGACACATTTACCTTCGCACTGGTTCTCCTGTGGACATACTCGTCCGCAGATTGCTGGTAATGCATTCTCTGTTGTGATCACTTCGTATGCACCTTCAAAATCTCCAGCTGCTACTTTCTCAATAAAAGCTGGAATTGGTACGTTAACCGGACATCCTCCAACACAAGGTTTATTCTTACAGTTTAAGCAACGAGTTGCTTCTTCCATTGCCATCTCTTTTGTATATCCAAGAGCAACTTCTTCAAAGTTCTTATTACGGACATTTGGGTCCTGTTCTGGCATAGGTACCTTCTTAAGACTCATATTTGCCATCGTTTACATCCCCCTTCCAATTCTACACTGATGTTCTTCTTCTTTGAACATACCCTGACGCTGCATACATTCGTCAAAGTCTACTTTAAATCCGTCAAAGTCTGGTCCGTCAACACATGCAAATTTTGTTTCTCCACCAATGTTGACACGGCATCCACCGCACATACCAGTTCCATCGATCATAATTGGATTTAAAGATACCATAGTTGGGATGTCATATTCTTTTGTGATCTTAACCACGTTCTTCATCATGATCAGTGGTCCAATTGCGATAACTTCGTCATATTTCACTCCGGCTTTAATCTGTTCTTCTAATACAGTTGTAACAAAACCTTTTGTTCCAAGACTTCCGTCATCTGTTGCAATATATACATTATCACAAAATTCTTCAAATAATTCCTTAAGAATTACAAATTCTGCACTCTTACCACCGATGATAACATCAACTGGTACTCCCATCTTCGCTAACTTACGAAGTTGTGGATATAAAGGAGCTGCACCTACACCACCGGCTACACCGATGACACGGTCACATTTGTGTAAAGGAGCTGGCTGACCTAATGGCCCTACGAAATCCTGTACATATTCTCCTTCTTTTTTCTTACTTAATAATTCTGTTGTATATCCAACTACCTGATAAATGATCGTTACAGTCTCTTTCTCACGATCAAAATCTGCAATTGTTAAAGGAACTCTCTCTCCATCTTCATCGACTCTGATAATGATGAATTGTCCTGGTTCACACTTTCTTGCCACATAAGGAGCATGAATCTCCATTAACTCAACAGCCTGGTTGAGTGTCTGTTTCTTGACAATCTTATACACCACGTACACCTCTTTCTTAAAATATCTTCTTTTTATTATACATTGTAATTGTATAATAAGAAAGTATTTTTTGTAAATATTGAATAATAAACATTTTTTGTTTTATCTTCTTATTTTATTATGGCAATCTCTTCTTTATGTAACCATCCGATCAAAAGTCATACAGAATTAATTCCAGCACTTGGACATAAGCCAAAATACGGAAATACAACTCTTGCGACTTTTACACAGGATGGTGAAACTGCCTGGAAATGCACAAATAAGGGTTGTAATGTAATTGGTGTTCATATTTTATACAGACTTTCAAAAGTAACATTAAACAATACGACTGTAACTTACAATGCAAAGGCACAAAAACCTTCTGTGACTGTAACTACAAGAGATGGCAAAAAACTTTCTGCTTCTTATTATATAGTTTCTTATAAAAACAATACTAATATTGGAACTGCTACAGTCACAATTACTTTTAAAAATGGTTATAAAGCAACAACAAAGAAAACTTTCAAAATTGTTGCACCAAAGATAGCAAAAGTTTCCATTTATACTCCAAAAGCTGAGAAAAAGGCTCTGACTGCTAAATGGAAAAAGATTTCCGGAATCAGCGATTATGAAATCATGACTGCTCAGAATGCTAAATTTAGCAAACGTAAAAAAACAATGAAAGCATCAAGTAATGTAACTTCTGTGAAAGTCAATAAGCTTTCAAGCAAAAAAACTTATTATGTAAAAGTCCGTGGCTATAAAAAAGTCGGAACTAAAACATTCTATGGTTCATGGTCGTCTGTTAAAAAGATTAAAGTAAAATAATTTCTATATCTCTGCACAACAAAAATAAGCAGGATCTTAAACCTATTTGATCCTGCTTATTTTTGTTCTTATAAAGCTGCTTCAAAAATACTTACGATATCTTCTTTACTCAATGGTACAAAAGATCCAACACATCCATCGGCTGCTTTCTGTGCCATGATATCAAAATGTTCTTTGTCGATTCCAACATCTGATAAAGTCTGTGGAAGTCCCATCTTCTTGAAGAATTCTCTGGTGCATGCGATTCCTTCTTTGGCTGCTGCCATATCATCATCATTTACTACATCCCAGACATTTCTTGCATAGTCCGCAAATTTAGATGCGGTATCGTCATTTAATGCAAAATCCATCCAGTGTGGTGTTAAGATTGCTAATCCTTCTCCATGTGTGATATCGTAGAAAGCACTTAATTCATGTTCCATCGGATGAACACACCAGGAAACTTCCGCTCCGTCAGAAAGAATTCCATTGATCGCCATACTGGCTGTCCACATCAGATTCGCTCTTGCATCATAGTTATCTGGTTCTTCTAATGCGATTGGACCGTATTTAAAGCAATTCTTTAACAGTCCTTCCGCAAATCTTGCCTGAACATCTGCATTCTTTACATTGGTAAAGTAGTTTTCACAAATATGACTGATCATATCTGCTGTTCCTGCTGCTGTCTGTTTCTTTGATACAGAGTAGGTATATTCTGGATCAAGAATTGACATCTTTGGTTTCATATGTTCGCTTGATGTTCCCCATTTTTCATTCTTAGACATATCTGAGATTACCGCAAATGGGTCCATCTCTGATCCTGTCGCTGATAATGTCAATACACTATAGATCGGCAATGCTTTTTTGATCCATCTTGGCGTGATAACAAGATCCCATGGATCTCCATCATAACAGGCTCCTGCTGCTACAACTTTCGCACAGTCAATGACAGATCCACCTCCAATGGCAAGTACCATATCGATGTCATTTTCTTTACAGAGTTTTACACCTTCTCTGACAGATTCAATCTTTGGATTTGGTGCAATTCCTGATAATTCAAAGATTTCGATGTCTTCTTCTTTTAAAATCTTCACGGCTTCATCATAAATTCCTGCTTTTTTGATACTTCCACCGCCATAGCATAACAACACTTTGTTTCCACTTTCTGAAAGCTCATAAAGATGTGAAATCTGTCCTTTTCCAAAATGAATCTTTGTTGGAACAGAATAAGTAAAATTGTTCATAATCTGCCTCCTATCGTATTTTTAGTATATATTTATTATAGCAGATATTTCCTTATTCCTCCATGGTTTTCCTAATGAGTATCATGGAACTGGTTTATATCCCACTCCTTTCTTTACTGAACATTTATCTGTCTGTGTTCCTCTTGGATTATCCTGAAGAAATTTTGGATCAGAGGAAGATCATTCCGATTGTGGATGATTGTGCGAATGTAGAGTATTGGGTGGTTTGGAAGGAGTATCGGTTTTAAGCATAAAAAAGCCCCAGAAATTTTTTCGAATTTCCGGGGATATATTTTAGTCTTTGAGTCGCTTTGCTCCCTGTAGACGTCCACTCAACTACATCATTCCCATTCCAGCTGGAGCTCCTGCTGGCATTGCTGGTGCATCTTCTTTAATATTAGCAACAACAGATTCTGTTGTTAACAGTGTAGATGCTACAGATGTTGCATTCTGTAATGCACTTCTTGTTACTTTAGCTGGGTCAATGATTCCTGCTTCTACCATGTCTACATATTCTCCATGTAATGCATCGAATCCTTTTCCAATTTCTGCTTCTTTTACTTTATTTACGATAACAGCTCCTTCAAGACCTGCATTGACTGCAATCTGGAATAATGGTGCTTCTAAGGCTTTCAGGATGATGTTTGCTCCTGTCTTTTCGTCTCCTTCTAAGTCTGCTACTTTCTCTGCTGCTTTCTTAGATGCGTGAATGTAAGCAGATCCTCCACCGAAGATGATTCCTTCTTCTACTGCGGCTTTTGTTGCTGCTAAGGCATCTTCCAGTCTTAATTTGCTTTCTTTCATTTCTGTTTCTGTTGCTGCTCCAACACGAACAACGGCAACTCCACCAGATAATTTAGCTAATCTTTCCTGTAATTTTTCTTTATCAAATTCAGATGTTGTTTCTTCGATCTGTCCTTTGATCTGTGCGATACGTGCCTGGATCGCATCTTTTTCTCCTTCACCATCTACGATGACTGTATTTTCTTTTTCAACTCTTACAGATTTTGCACGACCTAACTGATCGATTGTTGCATCTTTTAATTCCATTCCGACTTCTTCAGAGATCACTGTACCACCTGTTAAGATAGCGATATCTTCAAGCATTGCTTTTCTTCTGTCTCCATATCCAGGTGCTTTGACTGCACATACAGAGAATGTTCCACGTAATTTGTTTACGATCAGTGTTGTTAATGCTTCACCTTCAACATCTTCTGCGATGATCAGTAATTTCTTACCATTCTGTACAATCTGCTCTAATAATGGAAGGATTTCCTGAATGTTAGAAATCTTCTTGTCTGTGATCAGGATATATGGATCATCTAATTCTGCAACCATTTTCTCCATATCTGTTGAGAAGTATGCGGATAAGTATCCACGATCAAACTGCATACCTTCTACTAAATCTAATTCTGTCTTCATTGTCTTAGATTCTTCAATTGTGATAACTCCGTCGTTAGATACCTTTTCCATAGCATCTGCTACTAATTCTCCAACTTCTTCGTCTGCTGCAGAAATTGCTGCTACTTTCGCGATCTGATCTCTTCCTGTAACTTTGCTGCTCATCTCAGCGATTGCTTCAACGGCTGCTTCTGTAGCTTTTTTCATTCCTTTACGAAGGATGATTGGGTTAGCTCCTGCTGCTAAGTTCTTCATTCCTTCGTTGATCATTGCCTGTGCAAGTACTGTAGCTGTTGTTGTACCATCTCCAGCAACATCATTTGTCTTAGTTGCTACTTCTTTGACAACCTGTGCTCCCATGTTTTCAAATGGGTCTTCTAATTCAATCTCTTTTGCAATTGTTACACCATCATTTGTGATCAGTGGTGTACCAAATGATTTATCTAATACTACGTTACGTCCTTTTGGTCCGATTGTTACTCTTACTGTATCTGCTAACTGATTAACTCCAGCTTCCAGAGCTTTTCTTGCTTCAATTCCGTATTTAATTTCTTTTGCCATGATCTTATTACCTCCGACTAAATGATTCTGCAATAAAATGATTCTGCAATCTGATTATTCTACAACTGCTAAAATATCATTCTGTTTTACAATAATATATTCTTCATCTTCTAATTTCACTTCTGTTCCAGCATATTTAGAATAGATAACTTTCTGTCCTACAGAAACTTCCATCTTTACATCTTCTGTTCCAGGTCCTACTGCGATAACTTCTGCTTCCTGAGGTTTTTCCTGTGTTGCTGTTGTAAGGACGATTCCTGATTTTGTCTTTGTTTCTGCTTCCAACTGTTTTAATACAACTCTATCTCCTAATGGTGTTAACTTCATAATAATATTACCTCCTAAATATATTAGAAAATTGTTTTTATTTTCGATTGTTAGCACTCACTCATATTGAGTGCTAACTCTATGTTCTTAAGTATAACACTGCGTAAAAAAAATGCAACCCCTTTTTTATAATTTTTTTTAAATGAGATTGCATTCTTTTGTATTTGTATTTATTCTTGTATATATTTTTTCGCTTCTTCCCAGCTTTTTTTCGGAATCGTCTGGAAATATACGTGGACGCCTTTTCGAATCATCTGTTGGATAGATTCCATTTCTCTGTCATCGCATGCGATCCTTCTTGCCACAGTTTTTCGTTCCCCTCGAATTCCCATACCTCCAATATTAAGCTGTGTGATCCTGATTCCACATTTCATCAGTTCTTCAAACACTATTGGTGATTCAGCGATCACGATCACTCGTTCCCCATCAAATGATGGTGGTTCTTTTAACTTTTCAACTGCACGGTCAATTCCATAAACGTGAATGATAAGACCATCTGGTGCCATCTCTTTGATCACCTTGCTTCGAAATTTATCTTTCGCAACGATATCATCAACAATAAGGATTCTGTTTGCACGTACTTCTGGCACCCATAATGTTAAAATCTCTGTATGTATGAGTCTGTCATCGACTCTTGCCAGTACTATTTTCTTCATTTTTCTACCTCCTTATATAATTCACGTACATCCCGTACTGTATCCGGTGCTGCCTTAAGAAGTTCTTTACAGATTTCTTCCGCATGCTTTCCCGAAATTCTTCCCATAATGACTTCCATCATCAATGGAAGATTAATTCCAGTAACGTGGTAAAGATCATACTCTGGCATTAATGAAATAACTGTATTAAACGGACTTCCATAAAAAATATCTGTGAGGATCAGAATCTCTTCTTCCTGTGATGCCTGTTCAATACTTTGTCTGATCTTCTCTTTTAAAGTATCCACAGATTCTTCCGACTCCAGTCCAAATGCTTCCAGGTCTTCCTGTTTCCCTGCGATCATCTGTACTGTATCCACTAGTCCTCTGGCGTAACTTCCATGAGATACCACGATTACCTTCATTTAATTTCCTCTCTTTTTCTCATCCACTGCTCCTGTCTTGAAATCTTTCATAACAGGCTTCGTATATTAGTTTGGTTTATAAGAACTCTTTAAGCTTACGATTCTATTAAATACCATATGTTCTTTAGTAGAATCTTTAGAATCTAAACAGAAATATCCTGTTCTCATAAACTGGAAGCTGTCTCCTTTATCGTACTTCTCTAATTCTGGCTCAACATATGCTTCTTTGATCACAGTTAATGAATTAGGATTTACATTAATACTTCCATCTTCATTATATACGCCTTTTTCTTCATCTACAATGTTTTCATATAGACGAATTTCTGCCTTTTTCGCAGTTTTAGCTGATACCCAGTGGATTGTTCCACGAACTTTTCTTCCATCAGGGCTGTTTCCTCCTCTGGATTCTGGATCATATGTTGCATATACACATGTAACGTTACCATCCTCATCTACATCATATCCTGTACATGTCACAAAATATGCATTCATTAAACGAACTTCATTTCCTACATATAAACGACGATACTTTTTAGGCTTCTCAATTTTGAAGTCTTCACGTTCAATATATAATTCTCTTGAAAATGGTACCTGTCTTGTTCCCATCTCTTCGTTTTCCTGATTATTCGGAACATCTACAAGCTCTCCTTCACCTTCCGGATAATTTGTGATCACAAGTTTGATCGGATCCAAAATAGCTGCCATACGTGGACGTTTTAATTTAAGGTCATCACGAATACAATATTCAAGCATTGCAGAATCCACAGAGCTGTGACTCTTTGCAACTCCCACAAGTTCCATAAATTTTTTGATAGATTCTGGTGTATATCCTCTTCTTCGAAGTGCAGATAAGGATACCAGACGAGGATCATCCCATCCGTCTACGATTCCATCTTCTACTAATTTCTTAATATAACGTTTTCCTGTAACGACATTTGTCAGGTATAATTTTGCAAATTCAATCTGTTTTGGTGGATTTTCAAATTCACATTCATTGACTACCCAGTCATATAATGGTCTGTGGTCTTCAAATTCCAGTGTACAGATAGAATGTGTAACTCCTTCAAATGCATCCTCTAATGGATGAGCAAAATCATACATTGGATAGATACACCATTTGTTACCTGTATTATGATGTTCCATTCTTGCAATACGGTAAAGAATTGGATCTCTCATATTGATGTTTCCAGATGTCATATCAATCTTCGCACGAAGTACTTTGCTTCCGTCTGGATATTTTCCTTCTTTCATTTCACGGAATAACTTTAAGTTTTCTTCTGGTGTACGGTCACGATATGGACTGTTCTTTCCAGGTTCTGTCAATGTTCCGCGATATTCTCTGATCTGTTCTGCACTAAGATCACAGACATATGCTTTTCCTTTCTTGATCAAGAATTCTGCACATTCATACATCTTGTCAAAATAATTTGATGCATAGTAAATATGCTCATGATAGTCTGCACCTAACCATTCTACATCTTCCTTGATGGAATTTACATATTCTTCCTTCTCTTTTGTAGGGTTTGTATCATCAAAACGGAAATGAAAATCTCCGCCATATTCCTGAGCCAGTCCATAATTTAATAAAATAGATTTTGCGTGTCCGATATGAAGATATCCGTTAGGTTCTGGTGGGAATCTTGTGACAACTTTCTTGCAGCGTCCCTCCTCGATATCTTTCTCAATAATCTGTTCTATAAAATTCTTAGAAATCGTTTCTTCCATGTTTTCCTCCATATAGTTTTTTCTATATTGATTATAATGTATCTTGTATATACTTGCAATCAATATATTATATAAGATCTAATGCTTCCATAACATTTGAAACTCCTACGAGTCTCATATCAGTTTCAATCTTAATCTGATCTACATTCGCCTGGGGCAGAATGCATCTCTTAAATCCAAGTTTCTGTGCTTCCTTGATCCTTGCCTCACCACCGGATACTGCACGAACTTCTCCTACCAGACCGACTTCTCCAAAAATGATCGTATCTTCTAAAATTGCTCTGTTCTTGTAACTTGATGCGATCGCCATGATAATTCCAAGATCGATCGCCGGTTCCCCAAGCTTCATTCCTCCTGCAAGGTTTACATAAGCATCACAACCTCCAAGCTGTAATCCAACTCTCTTCTCAAGTACAGCCATCAAAAGGTTCACCCTGTTATAGTCAATTCCCACTGCTGTTCTTCGCGGCATCTGGAAACTTGTTGGTGATACAAGTGCCTGGATTTCAATAAGGATCGGTCTGGTTCCTTCCATAGAGCAGACAACAACTGATCCTGACGCATCAAGCGGTCTTCCATTTAACATTGTCTTTGATGGATTCTCAACTTCAACTAACCCATTGTTGCACATCTCAAATACACCTATCTCATTTGTAGATCCAAAACGGTTCTTTACGCCTCGCAAGATTCTATAGGCTGCTTCTCTCTCTCCTTCAAAATAAAGGACCGTATCCACCATATGTTCCAATGTTCTAGGTCCTGCAACAACCCCTTCTTTGGTCACATGTCCAACAATGAAAACAGCAATATTATTCTCTTTTGCCACTCTCATCATTGCAGCCGTCACTTCTCTTACCTGTGAAACACTTCCTGCTGCCGAAGAAAGATCTTCGCTGTACATCGTCTGAATAGAGTCGATCACTGCAAATTCAGGCTTTGTCTTTAGAATCGCACTGGTGATCGCATCAAGATCTGTTTCACAAAAAAGAAGCATTTCTTCTTCAAATGTTCCAATTCTCTCAGCACGCATCTTGATCTGATGCATCGATTCTTCCCCAGAAATATATAAAACCTTGCGTTTATTATTCGCAAGATTTCTGCATACCTGTAATAACAGCGTTGATTTACCAATTCCAGGATCCCCGCCAACCAATGATAAAGATCCTTTCACGATCCCACCGCCAAGTACTCGGTCAAGTTCTCCGATTCCTGTCGGAATCCTTTCTTCATTCTCAATAGTTACCTCCGATATATTCATAGGAGAGGCAGAAGTCTTTAAAGACTTCGCCCCTCCCTTCTTCGTTTCTGTAACTTTCTCTTCTGTAAAAGTATTCCACTGTTTGCAGGCAGGACATTGTCCCATCCACTTGGAAGACTCATGACCACACTGGCTGCAAAAATAAACTGTTTTTTGTTTCGCCATTGGTACTCCTTACATTACTATTGTTTCTTTACGCGAACAGATGCAGCTGTTCCTTCACTTAATTCAACACTTAAAGTTAATTTACCTCCAAGGTTTGCTTTCATCATTCCTACATTTGTATTATCAATAAAAACTTTATATTCCTGTCCAGCTTCCACTTCTAGTGTAACCTGAACGTCAGATGAAGATTCAATATCAAATGCAACACCATCTGTTGTTGCAACAAAGTTATGTACTGCAGAACCTGGAACAGATTCAAAGATCAGCTGTCCGTTCTTGTCCAGTTTCGTCATTGTCTTAAATGTTTTGATCTTGTAGATATCCCCTTCAAACTGGATATCCCCTTTCTTAGCTTTCTGTGCTAATGTATAGTCACCAAAGCTTAGTGTTCCATTGTCTTCGCTGCGGAATAATTCAGTTACCACTGCCATTGTTTTTTCCTCCTAATATATGTTTCGGTCGTTGTACGTTTATTATAATATATTTTGGTTCTATTTACTAGTTTCCTTTACTGAAAAAGTAAGTTTTTTATCTTTTTTGCCGATTGTCATCGTCTGTCCGTTTGAAAGTGTTCCTTCTAAGATCTTGTCTGCCAGTACATCCTCGATCTCATTCTGGATCACTCTTCTTAGTGGTCTTGCTCCGTAATTCTCATCATATCCTTTATCTGCTAACAGATCCATCGCACTCGATGTGATCTTTAATGTAATCTGATGTTCATTTAGGAGACGTACTTTTAACTCATCGATAAATAACTTCGCGATCTTTTTCACTTCTTCTTTGGTAAGAACTGCAAAAACGATCGTCTCGTCAATTCTGTTTAAAAATTCCGGACGGAAGATCTGTTTTACTTCTTCCATCACACCTTTTTTCATACGTTCATGATTCTTTGCCTTATCTGTGTTATCAACAGAGAATCCAAGATATTTTGGTGCGATGATGCGATTTGCACCTGCATTGGAAGTCATGATGATCACCGTATTCTTAAAATCAACTTTTCGTCCATTGGAATCTGTAATATGTCCATCATCCAGTACCTGAAGCAGAATATTAAATACGTCTGGATGTGCTTTCTCGATCTCATCAAATAAGATCACAGAATACGGATGTCTTCTGATCTGCTCACTTAACTGTCCACCTTCTCCGAATCCTACATATCCTGGAGGTGATCCAATGATCTTTGATACACTGTGCTTCTCCATATATTCAGACATATCTACACGGATCAGATCTTCTTCCCTTCCAAACAAAGCTCTTGCCAGTGTCTTTGAAAGCTCTGTCTTACCAACACCTGTTGGTCCCAGGAATAAGAATGATCCGATCGGACGATTTGGACTCTTAAGTCCAACTCTGCTTCTTTTCACAGCTTTCGCAACAGCTTTGACTGCTTCATCCTGCCCGATCACATATTTGTGGAGTTCTTTTTCAAGATTTCGCAAGCGTTCCATATCACCTTTCGTGAGCTGCGTTACTGGGATCTGTGTCCATAAAGATACAACCTCTGCTGCATCTTCAACTGTTAATTGTGGAATCTCATTTTCCTTCCTTTGTGTTCGTTTCATCTTACGTTCTAACGATTTCTCAAGCTTATTCTTCTGCGCTTTTAAATTCTTAGCTTCCAAAATATCGCCATTAGAAAGTTCTTTCTCAATCTTCTCGATCACTTCTGCAATCGCTTTGCGTTCTTCTTTAAAACTTGCATGACTTCCGACCTGTTCCATTCGTTTTCTTGCACATGCTTCGTCTAGAAGATCTATCGCTTTATCCGGCAGAAAACGATCACTGATATATCGATCAGATAAACCTGCAATTGCTTCTACTACATCTTCCGGCACTAAAATTCTATGATAATCCTCAAATCGGTATTTGATTCCTTTTAAAATCGTAACTGTCTCTTCTACGGTTGGCTCTTTCACTCTGACTGGCTGGAATCTTCGAACTAAAGCTGCATCCTTCTCAAAATACTTTGTATACTCTTCACTTGTTGTCGCACCGATCAGCTGGAAATCTCCTCTTGCCAATGCCGGTTTTAAGATATTGGATGCATCCATAGCTCCTTCAGAACCGCCAGCTCCAATGATCGTATGAATCTCATCAATAAATAAAATGACAGAATCATCCTGTGTTGCTTCTGTAACGATACGTTTCATACGTTCTTCAAATTCACCACGGAATTTGGTTCCTGCGATCACTTTTGTAAGATCTAAGGATAAAATTCTCTTATTCTTAAGGATTCTTGGCATATTGCCGTCTGCAATTCTTTGTGCAAGACCTTCTACAATTGCTGTTTTACCAACTCCCGGATCACCGATCAGACATGGATTGTTCTTTGTCCTTCTGCATAGGACCTGCATCAGACGTTCCATCTCACCTTCACGTCCAATCATCGGATCCAGCTTCCCTGCGGCTGCTTTCTCTGTAAGATCTGTACTGTATTGCTCCAGCATACCTGCTTCTTGATTTTCTTCCTCTCCGCCATAAGAAATTGCATCATTGTATTCATTCTTTGCAGAACGAAAATCTATTCCTGCTGTAACTAAAATATCTGTATAAATACCCTCGCAAGAAATCTTGTGATCTTCTAACAGACGAAAAGCCTCATTATCTCCGTCTTTGATCATTGCCATAAGAATATGTTCTGAGCCTATTGCATCGCATCCATATTTCATTGCAAGTTCCCCTGCAATCTCTAAAAGATATTCTGTCTTTGGTGTATCTTTCACTGTTCTTCTGCGGTCTTTTGGCATCTTTGATTTCTCCTTGACCGCCTCTTCTATTAATTCTCTTGTCACTCCATGCATCTTAAGAACTTCGCTCGCAAGAGATCCATCTGTTCCGTAAAGTCCAAGAAGGATAAAGATACTGCTGACATCCTTAAATCCAAGATATCCTGCAATCTCCCTTCCTTCATTCAATGCTTTGGAGGCATATTTTGTAAATGGTAATCGGTTCATAACTCCTCCTGTTATTACTTTCTGTCTAATTTCTGGTACATGTCATGAACCAGCTGGTTCATCTCATCTTCTGTAACTCCCTTACAGACTGCTTCAGCAACCAGCATTCTTAGATTGTCCTGAATACTAGCCAGCTCCTGCTGCTTTTCCAGAGTTTCAACACTTATGACTGCACCTTTTCTTCGGTCTAATTTTAAGTATCCTTCTTCTCTTAAAATCGCATAGGCTTTATTTACCGTGTGCATATTCACTCCAAGTACCTGTGCAAGCTGTCGTACAGATGGAAGTGATTCTCCATCAGTAAATTCTTCACATGCGATTCCCATAATGATCTGATTTCTTAACTGTACATAGATTGCCTCGTCACTATTGAAATCAATCTCCAGTATCATTGTGCAACCCTTCTTTCTTCTTTCGAATTTTACAATCTATCTATGATATTTTGTTATACATAGACTATAATATAAAGCACAGTCTGTCAAGAGATTGCATCATGATAAAAAGAAAAAGATGCAGTATCTTTTCACTGCATCTCTTATGGCCTTATCTTTCATTTAAATTTAGAATTCTCTGGTTTGCACTTCCTCGGAATTTTAATGTGATATCTTTCTGGGCTTCAATAAATCGTCCATCTACCAGTATATCAATATAAGATAACATTTCTTCCGTAAATGATGTGTGTACTTTTCCACCCTGCATAAGATCCTTTTCATAAGTATATCCTGTATAACACCAGATATTCTTATCAGGATATATTTCTTTAATTTCTTTTAATAATAAAACCAATTCTTTCTGGTTCTCTGGTTCAAATGGTTCTCCTCCAAGAAGCGAAAATCCTTCGATATAATCTGGTTTTAATAATTCTATGATATGCTCTTTTGTTTCCGGTATAAATGGCTTTCCATAACAAAAATCCCATGTTTCCTTATTAAAACATCCCGGACAATGGTTTCTGCAGCCTGATACAAATAAACTTACCCTGACTCCTGGTCCATTCGCTATATCACATTTTTTAATCTCTCCGTAGTACATATGATTTCCTCTGTAAATAATTCTTATAAATGAAGTACTCGATCCTTAATCTCTTGTGTACGTCCCTGATTCCAGAACTGTGTTCCGATATATCCGCAGGTACGTCTTGCAACAAACATATGATCTTGATCTGTGTTTCCACAGTTTGGACATTCCCAGATCAGCTTTCCAGATTCATCTTCCTTGATCTGAATTTCCCCGTCATATCCACAACATTCGCAATAATCACTCTTTGTATTCAACTCTGCATACATAATGTTATTATAAATGAATTTCATAACAGATAAAACAGCTGGGATATTATCCTGCATATTCGGTACTTCAATGTAACTAATTGCTCCACCTGGAGATAATTTCTGGAATTCTGATTCGAATGCAAGTTTGCTGAATGCATCGATTTCTTCTGTTACATGGACATGATAACTGTTTGTGATATAGTTCTTATCTGTGACACCTGGAATAATACCAAAACGTTTCTGTAAACATTTCGCAAACTTATAAGTTGTAGATTCCATTGGTGTTCCGTATACAGAATAGCTGATATTTTCTGCTTCCTTCCATTCGTTACATTTATCATTTAACTTCTGCATAACTTTTAGCGCAAATTCTTTTCCTTCATCGGATGTATGAGATTTTCCTGTCATACGAACACACATCTCATAAAGTCCTGCATATCCAAGAGAAATTGTGGAGTATCCATCATATAATAACTTATCGATCTTCTCACCTTTTTTAAGTCTTGCCAGTGCCCCATGCTGCCAAAGGATCGGTGCAACATCAGATACTGCTCCCTTTAATCTCTCGTGACGGCATCTTAAGGCTTTATGACAAAGTTCAAGTCTTTCTTCTAAGATCTTCCAGAATTTGTCCATGTCTCCGTCAGAACTACATGCCACATCAACTAAGTTGATCGTTACAACCCCCTGATTAAATCTTCCGTAAAACTTGTGACTTCCATCTGCATTTCTCTGAGAATCCTCAACTGTTAAGAAAGATCTGCATCCCATACAAGGATATACATCTCCGTTCTTAAGTTCTCTCATCACTTTCGCAGATATATAATCTGGAACCATACGTTTCGCTGTACATTGTGCAGCTAATTTCGTCAGATACCAGTACTTGGAATCTTCCGTGATATTATCATCATCAAGTACATAAATAAGTTTTGGAAATGCTGGTGTGATCCAAACTCCTTTCTCGTTTTTAACACCTTGAATTCTCTGTTTTAAAACTTCTTCGATCACGAGTGCTAAATCATCTCTTGTCTGTCCTTCCGGCACTTCATCAAGATACATAAAGACTGTGACAAATGGTGCCTGACCATTACATGTCATCAATGTTACTAACTGATACTGGATCGTCTGAATTCCCTGTTTGATCTCATCATAAAGACGCATCTCCGTAATCTTATCGATGATCTCATCATCCATAGATTCTCCAATTGCTTTACGTTCTTTGACAACATTATTACGAAGTTTCTTTCTGCTGATATCTACAAATGGTGCTAAATGTGCCAGTGTAAATGACTGTCCCCCATATTGGTTACTTGCTACCTGTGCCACGATCTGTGTTGTTACATTACATGCTGTAAAAAATGAATGCGGTTTCTCAATCAGCGTCTCGCTGATCACAGTTCCATTCTGAAGCATATCTTCTAAATTGATCAGATCACAATTATGTTCTCTCTGTGCAAAATAATCAGAATCATGAAAATGAATGATTCCTTCTTCATGAGCACGGATGATATCATTTGGTAAAAGGACTCTCTTACTTAAATCCTTGCTGACTTCTCCAGCCATGTAATCTCTCTGTGTGGAATTGATCACTGGATTCTTATTTGAATTTTCCTGATTCACTTCCTCATTAATATTATCAAGAAGAGCAAGAATTCCATCATCAGTTGTATTAGATTTTCTTCTTAATTCTCTCTTAAAACGATATCTTACATACTTCTGGGCAACTTCGTATCCTCTCATC
>OGPW01000158.1_pt1 | contig 56079 bp, 43 predicted proteins | sample 1553061 | NCBI WGS metagenome assembly OGPW01 (sample SAMEA2580292, study PRJEB22360) | human gut metagenome | biome: human gut; feature: human-associated habitat; material: faeces | place: Denmark | collected 2008/2010
TGTCCTCCGGAGAACATTCCTACAACAATTATCTGAAAAAGATCCAGTGTGTAGACGGCTATTTGGAATATGATCCTGAAAATAATGTGTGGAATGAGGTGAAAAACGGATGATGAAATTTTTAGTGAAACAGCAAAAAATCGAAGCACTGGAGCGAGAGGTCATTGCCTCTGACCAGATCGCATTTGTTTCGGTAAAGTTCGTGTTCGATGGGGCTTGGAAAACGCTGCACAAGGTGGTACAGTTCACGCAGTGCGAAGAAACATACAACTTGGTACTTGGCACAGAGGGAACAACCTGCTTGCTGCCTGCCGAACTGCATCCCGGTGCGGTGAAAATGAGTTTGTTTGGTTACGATGAGGAAAGCGATACTACACTGCGTGCAACAACCGTACCAGTAACTCTTCACATTCGACCATCTGGGTTTGTTGCAGATGGGGATACGCCAATTCCGCCGACGCCGGATCTGTATACGCAGCTTTTGAAAAAGCTTTCCGAGATGCAAACCGGAGCAAACGGAAAAGACGGTCGTTCTGCTTATGAAATCGCCATAGAAAACGGTTTTGTGGGAACAGCTGCAGAATGGCTGGAGAGTTTGAAAGGCAGGGACGGTATTGATGGCAAGGATGGATTACCCGGAAAGGACGGAAAAGATGGCTTACCGGGGAAAGATGGTAGAGATGGGCGTGACGGGAAGGATGGTGTTTCTCCAGATTTGACAAATTATCCGGATACCGATGCTGTAAAAGCACTGGTTCAAGCTACTGTTCAGCCGCTTCTGGAAAAGGCACATACCCACGAAAATCAAGCTGTATTGGAGCAGATCACTGCTGCTAAAATCGCACAATGGGATGGTTTTGGTACGCAAATCAATGGGCTTAGTACAAAGGTTACGGTCTATTCGGAAAAGGTGGAGAACAATACTTCCAGAATCGGAACGGCAGAACGTACTCTGGAGAGCCTGCAAAAGCAAATCGATAATCTGACAAGCGGCAGAAATTACACCGTCCTGTTTCAGTCCGGACAGAATGCCATTTTGACCTATGCATCAAATCTCAGTATGATTCTGGACGGCAGGTATCAGACAATGGCGGATTTCCTGACTGCTTATCCGCAGTTTTGCAGTGCAGAAAATGATTTCATGTTGTCCTACTCGCAAACGTGTTTTAACTGGGATAAGTCGGTCTTGACCGTTTGTGCAAAGCCTCTGTCCCTGACGAAAAATGCGGAAATCGTGATGTCCTATCAGTCGGGTTCCAGCGAAGCCGGAAGCCTGTATCTGGTGCAGAAACCGCAGAAGATCGACATTCCTATTGGTGTGTATGTGAACACAGAGATCGATGCAAATCGTGCGGTTTCTCTGGATTTCCAATGGCTGCAGTCGGAAACCTTTATCACCACCATCACAGAATGCACCGGCATTTCTGACGGCGAATATTACCTTGCCTGGGTGGGCAGAAGCAACAATTCTCATCCGAAAATCCGATTCCTGAAAGTACTGGAGGGTTGAAAATGAAAGAAACCATTTGTGTAGCTGTCGGCTTGGCCGGCGGCTTTTTTACTGCCATTTTTGGCGGCTGGGACTCTGCTCTGGTGACACTAGTCGTCTTTATGGCAATCGACTTTTTCACCGGCATTATCACCGCCATGATGAAAAAATCGAAACACACAGAAAGCGGCGGACTTTCTTCCAAAGCTGGCTGGTTCGGTCTGGCGAAAAAGGTCTGCACTTTAATGCTGATTGTCGTTGCAGTTCGGATGGATATTCTGCTGAATACCAACTACATCCGGGATGCTGTTTGCATCAGCTTTTGCTTGAATGAGCTGCTTTCCATTGTGGAAAATACAAGTTTAATGGGGATCCCGTATCCGCCCGCAATCCAAAAAGCAATTGATGTTCTGCAAAAGCAGGCAGGGAGAAAGGAGAAGGACGATGATTAAGACCTATCTGTTTGATGATAAAACGCAGCTTTCGGCGCATTTCAATGTGTCGGAGTTTCGCTGCAAATGCGGCAAGGCGCACGACACGCTCCTTGCCGATGAGCTGGTGAACAAGCTAGAACAGCTATATTCCGCCCTCAACTGCTCGAAAATCATCGTGACCAGTGGCTTCCGCTGCTCAATGCACGACCGCAGTGTCGGCGGCGACGGCACAGGGCAGCATACAAAGGGCAACGCTGCCGATATCTGCTGTTACGGGCAAGATGGACAGCCTATCAGTTCAAAAACAGTTTGCTGCAAGGCGCAGGATATTGGCTTCGGCGGCATCGCAAATATTACGCCTGCCTACATCTACACACACGTTGATGTGCGTTCTGGTAAAAGGTGGTATGGCAATGAGGTGCAGGGCAACAGCAGCGTGACCGATAATTTCTATGAATATTTCGAAGGCGAGGATATGAAGGGTATTGATGTGAGTGTGCATAACGGCATCATTGACTGGCAGAAGGTCAGGGCTGACGGCATCAGTTTTGCGATTCTCCGGGCAGGCTTCGGCAAGCTAGCAAAGCAGAAGGACGAGCAATTTGAGGACAATTATGCAGGTGCAAAGGCGGCTAGCATTCCGGTCGGTGCGTACTGGTACAGCTATGCCATGACTCCGGAGGAAGCGGAACTGGAGGCAGATGTATTCCTGTCCGTTATCAAGGGAAAGCAGTTCGAGTTCCCGGTTTATTTCGATCTGGAGGAAAAAAAGCAATTTGACCTCGGCAAGGAGAAGGTGTCTGCTATTATGCGGGCGTTTCTTGAAAGAGTGGAGGCGGCAGGCTATTTCGTCGGTCTGTACGGCTCTGCATCCTCGCTCGTGACGCACATAGCCGATGGCATCAAGAGCCGCTATACCATCTGGCTGGCGCATTGGGTTGACCAGACCAACTACGGCGGCGCATTTGGTATCTGGCAGCATTCCGAAAAGGGCAAGGTCGCGGGCATCAACGGCAATGTCGATCTGGACATCGGCTACAAGGATTTCCCTACGATCATCAGGGCGAAGGGGCTGAACGGCTACGGCAAGGAGGAAGTTATGCCAAATCCGCCTGCGTCTGCTGCCGATGACGGCGTCACGGTTGAGGTCACGGTTGACGGCAAGAAATATAGCGGAAAACTGAATAAGGCTTGAGACAAGGGCTGTCGGGGATTATTTCTCCGGCAGCCCTTTTTTTGTTGAAACAAGTCTTTGAAACATCCGCATATCGCAGTTGTTTCATACCAGTTGTCTCAGTGAAAAATGCCGCCCAGACCGTAAGAATCACACCGCCCTAAGACAAGTTATACAACTATATCTATATAGTACAAATAAAAGGAATATTTATATAATAATGGGACGCACACACGCACATATACGCGCATAAGGGAATTTTTGTCCCACTTGTCTTCGTCAAAACACGCTCCTGCTTTCCAATGAGAAGTAGGAGGTGTTGATATGACAGATGTACAGAAGGCAGATATTATCCGTCTGCGCTCCGAAGGACAGTCATTTGGTAAGATCGCCGCTGCGCTTGAACTATCCGTAAACACAGTCAAATCATTCTGTAGCCGAAATAAGGATAGCCGTCTTTGCTATTGCTGCGGCACTCCTATTATACAGCCGCCGCACACCCGACAAAAGAAGTTCTGCTCTAACCGATGCAGGATGAAGTGGTGGTATGCACATAAGGATGATGTGAACCGCAGAGCAATTTATGATTTCACCTGCGCCTGCTGTGGGCAGCAGTTTCAGGCTTACGGGAACGATCACAGGAAATATTGCAGCAGAGCCTGTTATATCAAAGCGAGGTTTGGAGGTGAGCAGCGTGAACTTTCAGAATGAAATGATGTATCAGGCGACGATGAGTTTTGCCCGAAAGATGCTCCGGGACGGTCTGATCACCGTGGACGAGTATCGTCAGATTGATACAATGTTCATTGAGAAATACCAGCCAAAAATCGGCGTATTATTTGTTGACTTACAGCCTGAACAGAGGTAATATGGGATACTGAAAGGAGGGCTTTATATGCGTAGAATCACGAAAATTGAACCTACAGAACCCATATTGCCAAGACGAAAAAGAGTAGCCGCCTACGCCCGTGTGTCAATGGAATCCGACCGACTGGCGCATTCCCTTGCAGCGCAGATCAGTTACTACAGCGACCTCATTCAGAAGAATCCTGAATGGGAATATGCCGGAGTGTACGCTGACAGTTTCGTTTCCGGCACAGAAACCTGCAAACGACAGGAATTCCAACGGATGCTGGCAGACTGCAATGCAGGGGCGATAGACATCATCCTCTGCAAAAGCATTTCAAGGTTTGCCCGCAATACGGTTGACCTGTTGGAAACCGTCCGGCATTTGAAAGACCTCGGCATTGAGGTGCGCTTCGAGAAAGAAAACATCAATTCACTTTCCGGCGACGGAGAATTGATGCTGACCATTCTTGCCAGCTTTGCGCAGGAGGAAAGCCGCAGCATTTCGGATAATGTGAAATGGGGCATCCGCAAGCGGTTTGAAAGCGGTGATCCTTGCGGCAGAAATCCTATTCTGGGGTATGAATGGGTAGACAGACATCTGGTGATTGTTCCGGAGGAAGCCGCCATTGTCAAACGCATCTTTCAAAATTTTCTTGACGGGAAGTCACGGCTGGAAACCGAGCGTGAATTGAATGCGGAGGGCATCACGACCAAGAAGGGCTGCCGCTGGGCGGATTCCAATATCAAGGTTGTGCTGACCAACATCACCTACACGGGAAACCTTCTGCTGCAAAAGGAGTACATCTCCGATCCGATCACCAAAAAGCGCAAGAAGAACAAGGGTGAGCTGCCGCAGTATTTTGTGGAAGGAACACACGAAGCTATCATTGATATGGAGACATTTCAGTATGTGCAGGCGGAGATGCAGCGGCGGCGGGAACTTGGCGCTCTAGCAAATAAGTCGCTGAATACCTGCTGTTTTACTGGTAAGCTGAAATGCCCCTTTTGCGGTCAGAGTTATATGCACAACACACGCACTGACCGTGACAACTTTCAGGAATTCTGGTCTTGCGGCAATATGAAAAAGAAGGGCGGTCGCTGTCCGGTCGGCGGCAGCATCAATCATAAGCACCTGCGGGAAACCTGCGCAAAGGTACTGGGGCTACCGGAGTTCGACGATGCGGCTTTCCTTGAACGGGTGGATGCGATATTCGTTCCCGCACGGGAAACGCTAGAATTTCACCTCACGGACGGGACGGTTACCACGGTCGAGTGCAGGAACACAGGGCATCAGGACTGCTGGACACCGGAACGGCGGACGGAAACAGCGAAACGCCGCAGGGAGAGTGCTGCACCGAATCGCCCTGATGCCACTTGCTTTACCAAGAAAATCAAATGCCTGCGTTGTGGTCTGAATTACCGTAGGGGTACACGGAAGGATATGCATCATTGGAGATGTGCAGGCGCAAATGGCTGTCTGAGCCTGCGGGAGGATGTTTTGAAAACAGTGACCGCCGAGGTGCTAGGGCAGGCAGAATTTGACGATGCTGCTTTTCTGGAACAAATCAGCCGCATAGAGGTCGATGCCGATGACACGCTACGGTATGTCTATTACGATGGTCGCACCGAGGAACGGCAGTGGGTAACGCCGCCGAAACCAGGGCGGAAATGGACGGCGCACCAGCGTGAGGTCATGGCGCAGAAGGTCAGTGAAAGCTGGACACCGGAACGGCGGGCGGATATGAGCATCCGTGCAAAGGAAATGCGAAGGAGGGAGAAACTTGCCAAGAATCACTAAAATACCTGCATCTATCAGCCGCTATACATCAGCACCAATTGATGCTCCGGTAAAACGGAAGGTTGCGGCATACGCCCGTGTATCGACGGACAACGAGGAACAGCTCACGTCCTATGCTGCACAGATCAGCTATTATACCGACTACATCAACGGTCGTGAGGACTGGGAGTTCGTCAAGGTGTACACGGATGAGGGCATCTCCGGATGCTCGACAAAGCGCAGAGAGGGCTTTCAGGCAATGGTTGCTGATGCCTTGGCGGGAAAGATAGACCTCATCATTACAAAGAGCGTCAGCCGATTTGCCCGAAACACAGTTGACAGCCTGACGACCATCCGCAGCCTGAAAGAACACAATGTGGAGTGCTATTTCGAGAAGGAAAACATCTGGACGTTTGATGGTAAGGGCGAGCTGCTGCTTACCATTATGTCGAGCTTGTCGCAGGAAGAAGCACGCTCCATTTCGGAGAATGTCACATGGGGGCAGCGAAAACGCTTTGCTGACGGCAAGGTCAGCCTTGCGTACAGCCGCTTCCTCGGTTACGACAAAGGAGCAGACGGCAAAATGGTCATCAATCCGGAACAGGCAGAAACGGTGCGGCTCATCTACGGGCTGTTCCTTGAGGGTATGACACCGCATACCATTGCGCTCACCCTAACAGAGAGAGGCATCAAGACACCCAGCGGTAAGGATAAATGGAACGCCACTACCGTCCGGCGTATCCTTACAAACGAGAAGTATAAGGGTGATGCGCTGCTGCAAAAGGAGTTTACGGTCGATTTTCTGACGAAGAAAACAAAGAAGAACTGCGGCGAAATCCCGCAATACTACATCGAGGACGACCACGAGGCAATTATAGATCCCGCCGTTTTCGATCTGGTGCAGCAGGAAATCGAGCGCAGGAACACAGGCACTTCCCGTTACAGCGGAGTGAGCATCTTCTCCAGTAAGGTGAAGTGCGCTGAGTGCGGAAGTTGGTACGGCGCAAAGGTATGGCATTCCACGGACAAGTACCGGAAGGTCATTTATCGCTGCAATCACAAGTACGGCAAGAAACGCTGCATCACGCTGCACATCACCGAAGAGGAAATTAAGGTGCTGTTTCTGAATGCTGTAAACCGACTTCTGAAACAGCGTGATGAACTGATCGCCAATGTCAAGCTGATCTGCAAGGTGGTCAGCGACACATCCGAGCTGGAAACGAAGCGCACGAAGTATGCCGATGAAATGACGTTGGTCGCCGATATGGTGCAGGCGGCAATGGTTGAGAACGCCCGTGTCTCCCTCGACCAGAACGAGTATCGGCGGCGGAACGATGAACTGGCAAGCCGCTTTGAGGCGGCAAAGAAGAAGTATAATGAGCTGTCCGAGCAGATCGCTGAGCGAGAAATCCGTGAACAGAACCTGCGGCTTTTTCAGGAAACGCTCGAATCCATGAAAGGCACGATCACCGAGTTTGACGGTGCGCTCTGGGGCGCACTGGTAGACTACATCACGGTCTATGAGGACGGGAGCAGAACGGTCACGTTCAGGGACGGGACTACAATTTGAGGGATAGAAACAAGAAGGCACTCCGCCGATGTGGTGGAGTGCCTTTTTGTCTTGTTTTTAGTTTTTTGAGGCTGTGGGACTTGAAAAATAGCTCCGCATCGTGTATAATAAAATTAGGTATATGATACCGTGGTATCTTTCAGATGTATCATTAATGAGGTGATAGTGATGAGTGTTCTTAATGACAGTAGCATTACAATATATGAAGCTATGAAAAATATTGAAGTTGGTAAATATGTCATGCCCGCTTTTCAGAGACAGTATGTTTGGAGCATGGAGCAGATAGAAAAACTATGGGACTCTATTCTTCTTGATTACCCTATTGCTACTTTTTTGTTCTGGCACGTAGATGAAAATAATGTATCAACAGATACATATTTTTGCAATTTTCTTTCGGAAGTTACCTTCGACAGCCGCAAACAATCTGACAGCCCCAACTATGAACTTTCAAGCATAAACACGAACACAACAGATACCGCGATTCTTGACGGACAGCAGCGTTTAACTTCGTTATATTTGTCACTTTTCGGCACAGCATATATACGGCAGAAACACGCTCGTAAAATTAACAAAGGTGGTACTCTCGCCAAATTGCTCATAGAACTTAATAAACACAAGCTGACCGTTGATGAAGAAGAATACAACAGTAAGAAATTTGATATCAGGTTCAGCGAAAAAGTTGGTAGGCTCAGTCCTACGCAATTTGAAATAAGAACAATCCTGCAGGATAGATTTCAATCTGATGAAACAAGAGAGCAGGCTATTGAAGACGCTATTTCCAATGTCCCTGCTGACAGCAAGGAGTATGCCAGAAATATACTGAATAAACTGTATGAAAAAATTTGTGTTGAAAAGCTCATAAGATTTACAGAGATTCAGGATATGAAGCAAGACGATGCTCTTGAAATGTTCGTAAGATTCAACAGCGGAGGTAAGGCTCTGAAAAAGGCAGAAATAACAATGTCTATTCTTGAGGCTTACTGGCCGAGTGCAAAATCTGAATTTGGGAAACTTCTTGTTGGCTCTTATAAAGATTTCGGCTCAGATTTCATAGTTCGTTCTGCGCTTATGCTCTATGGCGATGTTGTAAAATCCAATATTACAAAACAAATTGCAAATGATCTAAAGAATAACTGGAGCGATTTTGAAAAAGCATTAAAGGGTCTGGAAACTGTATTAAAAGGCATGAAAATTGAAGTAAACAGATTCTCCGGCAGTTGGAATGTACTGCTGCCTATTCTGTATTTCATATACTACAACCCAGATTATAATAATAACTGCGAAGATATCCGAGCATATCTGATGAGGGCGATACTGTTTACATACTTCCAGGCAGGAACCACAAGCAAATTGCAACAGATGAAAAGTTACATAAACAGCTATAACTACGAGATTACTATTGATATGCTTGATCAGATTACAGATTTGCGTGTGACCGATGGAAAAATAGAAGACATTATCAATTCCGAAAAAGGCAGCAGAGTCGCAGGAGAAGCCCTGTATTATCTTAGCCTTGATTGGGTTAATAAAAACTTCAAATACGAACAGGATCATCTCCATCCAAGTGATCGTTTCGATATGAGTAAACCTGCTGGCGTTACTATGGAGGAGTGGAAAATCTGGAGAGGAAATCGGAATAGACTACCAAATTTACAGCTTTTAGAAGGCAGGAGTAATGGCAGTAAAAATGCGATGCCTTTGATTGAATATTACAATGACATGAATGATGAACAAAAAGCGGTTTTCCGGATACAAGCCATTATTCCAGAAGGTGCATCTTTGGAAATAGGCAGTTTCGGCACTTTTTATGATAGACGAAAAGGTTTGCTTACAGAGCGAATTCGTAAACTGTTAGGATAATCCAATGGTTATGATTTCTATTGTTTGAACAGGAGTGATATGTATGGTTTCAGAAGAGTTGAAAGCTATCATTGACACGCTCAAGAATCAAGGTCGGCAAACTGAGAGCGACATGGACTTTTTCGAGCCCGCTACTGAAGATCAAATCTCTGACTTTGAAAAGAATAACAATCTTTCTTTCCCTTCAAAGTTCAGAGAATGGTTGCTTTTTTCTGACGGTGGTGAATGCTTTTTGCCCGCAAGTGTTCAGTTCTATGGTGTTGCACATAAGCCCCTTATTGATGTTAGCAATCAGACCAGACCTGATGACAGTTACGTTGTGATTGGCGGAACGCCGAATGGTGATCCTGTACTGATAAAAAAGGATTCAGAAACCATTTCAATTTATAATAAAGAGGAAGGCAAAATTGAAGAAGAGGAAGTGTACGATGACTTCTTTGCATTCTTAAATGGTCTCTATGACTATCTCGGCATGGGAGAGTGATCCTATGGCAAGAGATAATGCTGCTTGTAACAGAGCAATCAGAAAAGCATGGGCGCGCGAGCGGGAACTTGTTCTTGCTGGAAAAGGCTCACGAAATTGGACACCAGAGCAACGAGAACAACTAATCACTAAAGGTAAGGTGTATGACGCCGATGGAAAAGCCTTTATTGGTCAGCATATGAAAAGCGTCAGTGGTTTCCCTGATAATCAAGGCGATGCAGATAATATTCAACTTCTCTCGCAAGAGGAACACCTTGAAGCACATAAGGGAAATTGGCATAATGTAACGAATTGGTATTATGATCCAGACACAAAGACATTTTATGATTTTGAAGTATATGATTATAGCAAATTCCCTCCCGATGACTACATTAATTTTCGCCCCGAAGAAGCTATAATACCGGTTGATTCTTCCTCGGAGGAGTCACAGAACAAGCCGGCGGAAGAGAAAAGAACGCCGGAGCCAAAAACTGAAAAGACCAAGTCTGACATTTCGCCGCAAAAACAATCAACGACAGTGAAAAAAGCAACTCCACCTAAAGCGGCTGCTGCCGGGACAAAGGCCACAAAAAAAGAATCCATTGCTGTTAAGCGATTTAAGAGCATATTAGGTGCTATGGGAAGAGGGGCTAAGAAATTAGGAAAAGGCGTAATAAAGTACAGAAAAGAAATCGGCATTGGGCTATTAACTCTTATTAGAATTGCAGCAGAAGAACAAATAAGAAAAAGTGGTTCTGAATCAAACGGACACGGATTCGATAATGACGATGATAAGCCACCATTCAATCCGCTTTCTGATTCTGATGAAGCCATTGACGATATAATGGAGAAAGAACAAAATTCTGACATATCAGATGGCATTGGTGGAACGCCTAAAAGTCCCGGTCCGCGCAAAGGATATCTTGGCCACCGTTGGAAGAAAAATGACGATGGAGAATTAGAATTGCAAGAGACATGGATTAGGGAGACGTATGTTCATCCGGAACAAAAAGAAGATGATGATTCCGATGAATAATAAAAATATAACGGTACTACGCTATAAACGGCACAGTGCCGTTCTTTTTTGCCCCTATGCACCCAATGGTTACATTTGCACCCATTGGGTGCATTTTTCGTGTATGCGGTAAATTGTATCAAAATAGCAACGGCAATAGATCCGGCTTGCGGCAGTGGTTCATTACTTATCAGAGCACTTGCGGAAGTTCCGTTTGAGATATCGGGTTATGGACAGGAAAAAGAAAGCTCGACGGCAGGTCTTGCTAAAATGAATGCTGTTCTCCATAATAAAGCTACTATCAAGATCATGGCAGGTAATACATTCTCTGATCCTCAGTTTATAAAAAATGAAGATGCTTCCGAACTGGAACGATTTGATTATATTGTTGCCAATCCGCCTTTTTCTCTCAAAAACTGGTCTGATGGCTTGAAAGAGTTCGGCAGATTCTCCGGTTATGGAGATAGACCACCTGAGAAAAACGGTGACTATGCCTGGCTGATGCACATATTAAAAACACTGAAATCTACAGGAAAAGCTGCTGTTATCCTTCCTCACGGAGTTTTGTTCCGTGGAAATGCTGAGGGAACGATCAGACAGGCTATCGTTGATAAAGGCTGGATCAAAGGCATTATCAGTCTGCCGCCTAATCTGTTTTACGGTACGGGAATACCCGCTTGTATTATTATAATCGATAAAGAGGGTGCCGAAAATCGCTCCGGCATCTTTATGATAGATGCAGGCAAGGGATTTGTAAAGGACGGAAACAAGAACAGACTGCGTGAACAGGATATCTATCGTATTGTCACTACATTCAATGAGCAGATTACAGATGATCCTAAATATGCTCGCTTTGTTCCTAATAAGGAGATCAAAGAGAAGAATGGCTATAACCTGAATATTTCCCGTTACATAGATTCTTCCGAGCCTGAGGATATTCAGGATATTTATGCTCATATTCACGGCGGTATCCCTGCTGTGGATATAGATGCACTGAGTAAATACTGGGATGCATTCCCGACGCTGAAAGATGAGTTGCTCAGTTCGCTTAGTGATAGCTATTATAAGCTGAATGTGGAAGAAAGCGACATTCGCAGAACGATATATGCTAATGATGAATTCTCGGCATATGGGGATCTTATCGACAAGGCATTTACAGACTGGAAATCTTTTGCAGATACAAAGCTGAAAAAACTTGATAGCTCCGTTTCTGCCAAAATTCTCATATCCGAGTTGGCAGAGAATATAATGAAAGCATTTGAAGATATCACGCTTATCAACAAGTATGATATTTACCAGATACTTCTTGCATACTGGAACGAAGTGCTTAACGATGATGTTTCTTTGATAATCTCGGATGATAAGGGCTATGAAATTGCAAGAGAGACCGAGAACATCATGAAGGAGACAAAGAAAACCGATGCCGACGGCAACCCTGAGTTAAGGGTTGCAGGCTGGGAAGGCAAGCTTATTCCGAAGGAAATAGTTATCTCAGAGCTATTCCCCGAGGAGAAAAAGGCGATAGATGACCTTATGGATATTGTCGCAGAGACCGATTCCAGACTCATGGCAATGATCGAGGAGTCGGCAGAAGACTCGGCATTATCAGAACTTGCAGAGGGTGGAAAAGTCAAGAGCAAGGACATTCAGGAAAAAATCGACAAGATCATGGAAAATGTCCATACTCCGCTTATTGACAGCCTTGTAACGCTTCTGAATCTTCTTCCGTCAATGAAAAAGAAGGAATATACACAGTATATCGACAAGCACGCTGAACTGAAAGTTGCGTATACCGATAAAGGAACTGTAACCAAAGCATCCATAAATAATGCTTTGAGAGTTGCCCATGCAGAAGCCCCTGCCCCTGCTGCATACGCCGATGATTACGAAGAGCTAAAGAAAGCGTTTGAACTTGCACATAGGTCTGAGGAATCGACTAAGCTTATAAAAGAAATAGATAAGGCTCTTGATGAAAAAGCTCGTGAAAGATATGCATCACTTACCGATGATGAGATCATGGAACTGCTTGTCAACAAGAAGTGGTACTATGCCATAGGCAAGGGAATTATTGATCTGTACACAGCGATCTCTCATAAGCTTGCCGAGCGTATCACCGAGATTTCAAAAGGATATAAGCTTACACTTACAGACCTTGACGGTCAGATAAACGAAGCAGAATCATCACTGTCAGATATGCTTGGTGAATTAACAGGCAATGATTATGATATGAAAGCTTTTGCAGAGTTAATAGAATTGCTCGGAGGTTCAAACGATGTCAAATAATAACAAAACTCCGGCGATAAGATTCAAAGGATTTACTGACACTTGGGAACAGCGTAAGCTGGGTGAGTGTGCTGAATTCAATCCTAAATCTGAGTTGCCTGATATATTTGAGTACGTTGATTTAGAGTCGGTAGTTGGAACTGATATATTATCGCACAGGACAGAAAGCAAATCTTCCGCACCGTCAAGGGCGCAACGATTAGCACAAAAAGGCGATGTGTTTTATCAAACAGTTAGACCATATCAAAAGAATAACTGTATCTTTGAAAATGACGAAAACAACTGGGTTTTCTCAACTGGATACGCTCAATTAAGACCTGTAAATGACGGCTATTTTTTACTCACACTTTTACAGAATGAAGATTTTGTCAAGCTCGTTTTAGATAGATGCACAGGAACAAGTTATCCTGCTATCAATTCAAATGACCTTGCTGATATTGATGTAAATATCCCCATTAATAACTTAGAACAGCAGAGAATCGGAGACTATTTCCGTAATCTTGATTCCCTTATCACCCTTCATCAGCGTAAGTATGACAAATTGACTAAAGTCAAAAAGGCGATGCTGAAAAAAATGTTTCCCCAAAATGGTGCTAATAAGCCTGAAATAAGGTTCAGAGGATTTACTGATGGTTGGGAACATTGTAAGTTGAATTCTATCGCCGATGTGCGTGATGGAACACACGCTTCACCTCAATATTTCTCAAGTGGACATCCATTTATTACATCAAAAAATGTAAAGGATGGATACATAAATTATGATGATGTTCAATACATTTCTGACGAGGATTATGAAGAAATAAATAAGCGTTCGAAAGTTGATGTAAATGACATTTTAATGGGTATGATAGGGACAATAGGAAATCTTGCTTTGATACGGGAAGAACCTGATTTTGCTATAAAAAATGTAGCTTTAATCAAAGACACTGGAGATATATTTTACTTATATTTATATCACTACTTACAATCTGAAACTGTGCTTAATCAGCTTTTAGAAAATATGGACGGCGGAACGCAAAAGTTTGTTGCACTTAAAAGAATTCGTGAATTGAACATAGCATTTCCAATCAAATCTGAACAGCAAGCTATCGGCACATATTTCCACAACCTTGACAGCGTAATTACCCTTCATCAGCGTAAGTGTGATAAATATAAAAGCATAAAAGCAGGATTGATCAGAAAACTTTTTCCATGAAATAACAAACACATTAAGGAGGAATGTACGTATGAGTATCGGTGATACCGAGAGAACCACGCAAAATCGTGTAATTGATTTCTTTAAGAACAGAAATATCCTCGATTATAAATATATTGGCAACCTGAAAGACAGAGCAAATAAAAATATCCGAGAAGACCGACTTCGTGCGTACCTTCACCTTAGCGGTTATAGTGAAAGGCTGATAGACGGTGCTGTTTCCGAACTTATAAAGGCTGCTGATGATATGACACATGGGCTTTATGATGCTAACCATAAGGTCTATACGCTGCTGAAATACGGTGCCAAGGTCAAGGAAACTCCCGAAAGCTCACCTAAGACGGTTTACTTCATTGATGTTGATAACCCTACAAATAATGATTTTGCAATAGCCGAGGAAGTAACGGTTATTGACCGTCAGGAGAAAAGACCTGACCTTGTTATTTATGTCAACGGCATCGCTATGGCAGTTATAGAGCTGAAAAAGAGCAGCGTATCCGTATCAAATGGTATCAGGCAGAACCTTACCAATCAGAAGGACGGCTTTATTGCATCGTTCTTTACCACAGTGCAGTTTTGTATGGCAGGCAATGAAATAGAAGGTCTGCGTTACGGCACTATTCTGACAGGCGAAAAATACTATATGGAATGGAAGCCTGACGGATTCCATGAAAACGAAGACGAGCGTGATCCTGAAGATGCACGTATTATGGAATACTGCGATCATATAGATAATCTTCTGCTTCAGCAGCTGTATCAGATGTTCGATAAGAAACGCTTTATTGACCTCATTGAGAATTTTGAAGTTTTCGATAAGGGCATTAAGAAGGTATGCCGTTATAATCAGTATTTCGGTATAAAGCGTACTCAGAACAGATTAGCAAAACAGCGTGGCGGTATTCTATGGCATACTCAGGGCAGCGGTAAAACGCTGACAATGGTATGGCTGTCAAAATGGATCCTTGCCAATTGTAAAGAAGAAAATCCTCGTGTGCTTATCGTCACCGACCGTGATGAACTGGACGAGCAGATTGAGAAGACATACATTGGTGTTGATGAAAAGATCACCAGAACCAAGAGCTGTGATGATCTGCTTCGCAAGCTGAATTCCTATGACAGTTCACTCTTATGTTCATTGGTGCATAAATTTGGTCGCCGTGGCGGAGAAGCTACTGAATCCGATTATGACAAGTATATTGATGAGTTGAAGAAGTCGCTCCCTGCTGACTTTAAGGCGAAAGGAAAAATCTTTGTCTTTGTTGATGAGTGTCACAGAACGCAGTCGGGCAAGCTTCATGCTGCAATGCAGGCAATCATGCCGGATGCGATATTCATCGGTTTTACAGGAACACCGCTCCTGAAAAAGGATAAGAAGACGAGTATAGAGGTGTTCGGCACTTATATTCATACCTATAAGTATAACGAAGCAGTGCGTGACGGTGTTGTACTTGATCTGAGATATGAATACAGAGATATCCCACAGGAGCTCAGCGCACATGACAGAGTTGACCAATGGTTTGACGTTAAAACACGTTCTCTTTCAAGCAGAGCTAAAGCAAAGCTGAAAGAGAAATGGGCAAGTATGCAGAAAATCTATAGTTCCCGTTCAAGGCTTGAACGTGTCGCTTGGGATATTATTCAGGATTTTGATTTGAAGCCCCGCCTAATGGACGGAAACGGAAATGCAATTCTCGTTTCAGATTCGATCTATACTGCTTGCAAGTATTATGAGATCTTCCAGCAGAGAGGTTTCAAAAAGTGTGCCATCATATCCTCTTACACTCCGCAAGCCGGTGATCTGAGAACTGATACAGTCAGTGCCGATGATGAAACTGAAACTTTTGAAAAATACGAGATATATCTCCGTATGTTAGGACTTGATCCTGATAATCTTCCCGAAAAGCTATCCATTCAGAAAAAGGTTGAGGATTTTGAAAAGGATGTCAAAGATAAATTTATCAACCAGCCTGCAAATATGAAACTGCTCATTGTGGTTGATAAGCTCCTCACAGGATTTGATGCTCCGCCGTGTACATACCTGTATATTGATAAGAGTATGCAGGATCACGGTTTGTTCCAAGCCATTTGCCGTGTTAACAGACTGGATGGTGATACAAAGGAATTTGGATATATTGTTGATTATAAGCAGCTTTTCGGAGACCTAAAGAATGCGATGGACACCTATACATCAGGTGCATTTGAAAACTATGATCTGGAAGATGTCGATGGACTTATCAAAGATAGAAGCGCTGAAGCAATCAAGCATTTCAACGAAGTCTATGACCAGTTGGAAGAACTATGCGAAGGTGTAGACGCTCCAAAGGGCGATTTACAGTATATGCATTATTTCTGCGGAGAATCCGGCATGAGCGAAGAAACTGATGAGATCTATTCTCGTCTCAGAGAAAAGCTGTATAAGCTTGTAAGTGGTTTAGTTCGTGCATTTGCAGAAGCCAAGCCATACATGGTTGATATTTATACTGCCAAAGAAGTATCTGCATACGATGAAAAAGTAAAATTCTATGTTGAGCTGAAACAGACAATCGGAAATAAAAGCGGAGACTTCTTGGATTTTAAAGCTTATGAGCCGGATATGCGTAAATTGATTGACAACTATATTACAGCTTCAGATAGCGTTAAAATCGGTGAGTTCGATGATCTAACACTGCTTGATTTCGTAGCAGAACAGGGAGACACCATGACTGATGAAAATGCTCCCTCAGATAAAAAAGAAGGAGCAGCTGAAGCAATTGAAAATAATATTCGTCGTAAAATGGTAGAAAAAGTTGCGGTCAACCCTAAGTATTATGAAAAGATGTCAGCAATACTGGATGAGCTGATTCAAAAAAGAAAGCAAGGCGTTATCTCTTATAAGGAACTCCTTGAGGAACAAATAAAACTTGCTAAAAATGTTGAATATCCGGAACAAAATGAAGACTATCCTGAAAGCATAAGAAAAAGTAAGGCTTTGCAAGCTATATACGATAATACTGACGGTAATGAAATATTAGCAATCAAACTTCATAATGCTGTTCTTAGCAGTAAAATGAGCGGATTCCGAGGTGATCCTATAAAAGAAAACAGAATAAAGAAAGCTTTATTCATTATTCTTAATGATGATTCTGAAGTCGAAAGATTATTTAAAATCATCGAAAAACAGGAGGAATACTAATATATGACAATTGTGATTTCTGGCATACCTATTGATATCCATAAAAAGAATATCAAGAATATGCATCTTCAGGTCAAGCCTCCTGAAGGACACGTCGTTATCTCTGCTCCGGCATCTATTGATGATAAGGCAATAGAAATATATGCCCGAACAAATCTTATTTGGATCAAAAAACAGATTGAAAAGTTTCAACATCAGGCAAGAAGCACTAAACGTCAGTATGTAAGCGGAGAAACGCTTTTCATATGGGGAAAACAATATTATCTATCCTTTCAGCCTAATTCACAAAAGAACGGATTTGAAATAAAAGGAGATAAGGTAATACTCTCTATGCGTGAAGAAAGTACAGTAAAGCAAAGAGAAAACTATGTGCGAGAGCAGTACCGTATCTTACTAAAAGCGGAAATTGAAAGATTACTTCCGAAGTGGGAAAGGCTTACCGAGCTATACTGTGATTCTTGGCAAACCAAATATATGTTAACTCGCTGGGGAACTTGTAATACAGAGAAGAAAAAACTATGGTTTAATTTACAGCTTGCACAGAAACCAATCGAGTGTTTAGAGTATGTAATATTGCATGAACTTCTCCATTTAAAGGAACGTACACATAATTCAGTTTTTATTTCATATATGGATTTGTACATGAAGGATTGGCGGGCTGTACGAAAAGAACTTAATGATTTAAGACTAGATTATTATAATACGGTTGAATGATGCGATTGTTTGCCTTAGGCAGAGAAAGGAGTAAAAAATGTTAGATCAGCCCAAAGAACTAATAGAAAAGCACATAAAAACGCATACTGAAAGATCAGCAGAAGACGAAGCTGCTGTCTCTACATTAGAATTCTTTTTTCGTTCAAATGGGCGGATTAACCCATTATTTGCATCTAATGATAAGTGGCCTAATACTGATGGAACGTTTGAATATGTAGCAGATCCTGATGTATCAAGGCGACCTAAGCAAAATTTCTTTGTTCAGATAAAAGGATCTCATTCATACAGAGAGGATAATGGGAAAATCAAATATTCACTGCAAAGTCTTGGTTTTCCTGCAACGATGGCTATGGATGTCACCTTAGACCCCGGAATACTCTTTGTTGTACTTTATCCTGATGAAAGAGGCTCTGAGCGTGTTTTCTGGAAATATATGTCCGTAGACTATATTAATTCGATTGATTTTTCCAAAGGTAGTACAACTGTTGCTTTTGAGGCAGAAGAGGAAATTTTTAATACCGATGAAAGTATTATTGATTTTTGTAAAAAACTTGATCGTATAATTGAACATCATTCATTTGTAAATAAGCTTAGTTCAACTCAGCTTAATCTTGATGATATCAAAAGAATTGTAATGGCTTGTAATAGGTCGATAGTCAGAAGTATTGATACAATAGAAAGCCTTGGCGCAACTAGAGATGAAGTCTCACAAGATATTCTACCGAGATTATATGATCTTTGTAGAGCGGCTCTTTTACTAAACTCTTATAATCTTGGATGCTCAAAGCCAAATCTTCAATTAGCATATGAACAAGCTCAACTCGATTTGAGAACTAAATATCTTGCTAATTTTTTAAGAGGATTAAAGTATATTGATTGCCGTATTCCGGAAGATGGTCAATCTGAAAGATTGATGCTAAAATACTATAACTTCATGTGGCAGATTAGAGAATTTTTCAATAATATTTACAAGATTTTAATCTTGCAAAACCTTGAAAAGTTCCCACTAAATACGGATCAACTTGACAACGAGTACTATAATATAGTTGCAAAAGCTATTGAATCTACGGATTTATCACCTCGTTCTATGGAAAGCACACGTTTTTATGTTCAAAAGAAAACACCATTTTATGTTGGCACCAAACGCTATTATGAAATCACCTTGCAATTAGCCAATAAATATGCTACTAAATTTAATAGAATAACTGTTTATTCAAAGCAGAATATTTCAACTGGTTATTCAATTAATATTGGCTATACCGACACAACGATTGATTTAGGGGGTATTGCTTCAAATATAAAAATCATCACAAACTGGAGGGTATCCATTACACCTACTTGTTTAAACAAACTTGGAAGGATACTAAACATTAGTTTAAAAATAAGTAAGAACTATGGTGAATATTCTGAACTGATGGATTTTTTAACGAACACAGGCATGACCTTGCTTGATCTTATCGATTTAAAAGAAATCAGCTTCAATGACGTAGTTGATCGGATCTATAAAAATGCTAAAACTTGTTATTTCAAGACGGTAATTGAAACATTAAGAATGTATTTTTCTAGCGAATGTGTCACGTTCGGAAAGAACACCATAAGATTTCTTTTGATTAATATGCGTGAAGACCGAATATCTGATGTTATACCAAATCAATTTAATTCTCCTATGCCTAAAACGCCATTTTATTTTGCCAAAAAGTGTTTCCCATTTGAAAAAAATCCTTATTTGGCTAATTATGCAGGAAGCAAGACAAGTAATGGTAATATAACAAAAATTATGAGTGCAGCTGGAACAGCACAATTAAAAACTATATCGCCGTATCTGGTTTTAAAGAACAAAATCAAGAATTCTGGTGAAATATATTTTAATTCTAGCGAAATCGCATCTGATACGGATATAGCTACATATAATGAGTATTTAGATGCGTGGGAAACACGTCAAGGGTTTAATATACTGCATGAACAAGAATATGTTACCATCGCTTCATATGAAAGCACAACATTACAAATACTGCAAAAACTATTAGATCTTTCAAAAAGTGGAATTAAAGGACAAAAGCAATTGAACGCCAAGTTCATCAAGGATAATAAGTCTATTCTTGATAATGTTGATGTATCCAAACAGAATGCAATAAAATATGCTTTTGTGAATTCCAAGCTGCTTCTCATATATGGTGCGGCCGGAACAGGTAAAACAACTCTCATTAACTATATTTCAAGTCTTTTGCCCAAGGCTAAGAAGCTCTTTCTCACTAAAACCCATACCGCAATCCAACATCTTAAAAGGCGCATTGACAATCCTGGTAATGGTTCTGAATTCATAAGTTTTGATAGCTTTACAAGAAAAGTTGAACTGCCGGATTATGATATTATATTTGTTGATGAGTGTAGTATAATTGATAATTTTACAATGCTCAAATTTGTGAATAAGATTAGCGAAGACTCATTAATTGTGCTAGCGGGAGATGTAAATCAAATCGAATCAATTGATTTTGGTAACTGGTTTTATTATGCTAAAGATATCATAACTACACAGGGAGCTAACGTTGAATTACTTGATACTTGGCGGACTCAGGAAGAAAACTTACTGAGCCTATGGGAAGAAGTAAGGAACAATGATGTTAGAATCACCGAAAAACTCGTCATAGACGGACCCTTTTCAAAGGAAATAGGATCAGATATTTTTACTTCTGATGTTAAAGATGAAGTTGTTTTATGCTTGAACTATGATGGAAAATTCGGGTTAAATAATATAAACAGTTATTTCCAAAATGCAAATCCAAATGGAGAAGCTATAATATGGCAAAGCTGGAGGTTTAAAAAGGGAGACAAAATCCTTTTTAATGATAACTCTCGTTTCACATGCCTCTATAATAACCTTAAAGGAATTATTGTAGACATAGAAAAGACAGAAGATCAAATAGCATTTATTATTGATGTCGAAACTATAATCACCGAACAACAGTGTAAATCTGACCAAATTGAGTATATTGATACACTTGATGAAAAAACTCGGATTAAACTCATTGTATATGCTTTCGATGAAGATGAAATTGATGACGAGGAAGATGCAAAGAGGACCATCATACCTTTTCAGTTGGCATATGCCGTAAAGCACAAGGCTTAGAATATGATTCTGTAAAAGTTGTTATTCCGAGCGTTAATACCGAAAAAATAACAAAAGGTGTATTTTACACAGCGATAACTCGCACAAAGAAAAAACTAACGATTTACTGGAGTTCCGAAACGATGGAAGCAATTATTTCTGGTTTTTCATCTGAACATAGTGGATTTAAGAGCTTACAAATAATAAAAGATAAACTGTCTCTGACATAAGATCTTGTATAGGGTCAAGATACGATGTAAGTTCTATACAAATACTCAAATCTCATAAAAAATAAGGACGATGCCTACTTTGTATGTCATCGTCCTTATGATGTTATTATGTAATTGATGTCGGTATGTACTGCTACTGGGATAGTGTTACTATTTGGAACGGGGATAGTTGTCTCTATAGAAGCGTGTCCCAGCAGCTCCGAAAGGGTTTTCACATCGAATTCAAGCTGAATGCAATTGGTAGAAAACATATGACGCAGGGCGTGGAAGTGAACTGACGGCAATTTTCCGTTTTTGAGGATTCTCGCAAAGCGATACTGCAATGTGCGTGGTTCCATAGGTTTTTCTTTTCCAGACACCAGAAAGGCAGAGCCGCTTTTGATATGCTTTTGCAGAATCTCAGCCATATATTCTGGAATCGGAATGGTTCTCTTAGAGCTTTCAGTTTTGGGTTCTGTCAGAATCAACTTTGTTTTTGCAAATCCATTTACACACTGAATCCGCTGAATGGTTTTTTTGACGGTCAAAATCCGTTTTTCCAAATCAATATCTTTCCACTGCAAAGCACACAGTTCTCCAATGCGAATTCCAGTTTGCCAAGGCAAGAGGAGAGATCACGGACGAGAGGTTTGCAGAGCTTATCGCTGAGATCAATACGATCCCTGAAAAGATCGAAAAGATTCTGGAGGATAAAGAGCGTTTGCAATGGTTTGCTTCCAAGGTAGTGAATATCAAGGACGCATTCTTTATTGGACGTGGCATCGACTACGCAATCGGTATGGAAGGCAGTCTGAAACTGAAAGAGATCAGCTATGTTCACTCGGAGGCATATGCAGCAGGCGAACTGAAACACGGACCGATCAGCCTGATCGAGGACGGTACAGTGGTATTCAGCGTAGTAACACAATCTGCACTCTATGAAAAAACTATCAGTAATATGGTAGAAGTCAAGAGCCGTGGTGCAAAGCTGTTCGGACTCACGACATACGGCAATTATAACATGGAGGATGTCGCAGACTTTACAGTGTATATCCCCAAAATCGATAACCTTTTTGCAGGCAGTCTTGCTGTGATTCCGCTGCAATTGCTGTCTTACTATGTTTCCGTGGGCAAGGAATTTGATGTGGATAAGCCGAGAAATCTTGCCAAGAGTGTGACCGTTGAGTAAGCGAAAAGGACTGCTCGTTGCAGTGTTTCTGGTGTATCTCTTTGTTGTTCTGTGGCTGACGCTGATTGACAGACAGTGGGGGGAACGCAGAGCAATGCTCACGCCTTTCTGGGAACTGCGGGAACTTCTCATAACTAACCGAAAGCTTTACTGGACACAGCAGATCGGGTGCAATATTCTTATGCTGATGCCGATGGGATTCTTGTTGCCATGCCTGCACCAAAAGTTTCGGAAACTGAGGATTATATTTCTTATAGCAATAATGTTTTCAGCAGCAATAGAGATAACACAGTATTTCACAGGCAGAGGTCTTTGTGAGTTTGATGATGTGTTTCACAATACGCTGGGTGCTTGTATAGGATTTATTATATGGAAAAAATTAAGCCATTGAGGATCAATTTCCTCAATGGCTTTTTGTCATTTGTGTTTATATTCGTTGTACTGTTCTTCTGTGATGTTGGCGGCTTTCAAGGCGGATTCTAAATCAAAGCCCATGTTTGAAACTAAGTTGTCAACTATTTTAGCTTTACCTCGTATTTTCCCCTCTTCAATGCCTTTTTTAAAGCCCCTTCTTTCAGAATTCGTAAGAGCAGGACGTTCATCCATGATTGCTTTTTCACGCATTTCAGTTTCGTATCTTGTTTTTTCATCAGCACTCATTTTTCTGATAGTGAAGATGATGTCATGGATATCCTTTACATTTGTTGCAGATTCAATCATTTCAAGATCACCCTCCGTTTCTGCATTGATCAAATCGAGCCAAACCTCTACGGGTTTGTTCTTTCTGGTATTTTTAAGCTTTTTCAGTTCAAAGAAAACAATCGAAAATTTGTCTGTAAGAATGCTGTATCTGGATTCCTCAAGAGCTTTTGCCATGTGGTTAGTATTCAAACCGATCAATACCGCCGGATTTTACTCTGCATCTTTTCTGACAGAAACATATGCCAAGTTTGGCAATATTTTCGTATTGTTCATCTCTTAAAGAGGCTTCGTAATCCTTATCTTCGATCTGCTGTAATGCCTCATCACAGGCTTTAAGCATTTGGTTAAATTTATCAACGATTTTGAATTCCAGTATGGCAGCATAGTGCCATTTGGAACGTTGCTTCACTACCAAATCAAAACGCCCGTTTCCCGACTCTCTGTTTGAAACGACTACATATCCATTAAATCCTGAAACAAGTCCTGCGACAAAACCATGATAGAAATTTTCTTTTTCATCAAAACAACTGATCGTATCTGTCATCCATGTACAGAGAAGATCTTCTAATTTTTCTGCATCTGCATTCAGGATAGCTTCGAGAATATCCTTTCTGCTGTCTGCATTGATTTTTTTCTCGAACCAAGCTCGAATTGTATTTTTGTAAATGCTTTTGATTTCAGTGTTTGGAATTACCATTTCATAATAAGTTTCATCACCTATTGTTTCGTAAGAAATTACTTTCAAGTAACCTGTAAAAAGCAGAAAACTCCAGATATACTCGCTGTTGATGTCTATTGTTCCATATGTGACATCTTCAAAAATCTGTGCTTTGACAGGTGTTCCGTTTATCAGTTCTTCTATTGTATTTTTCGTTCGGTCGTTAGATTCCTCAATCAGACGTTTTACAATTTCGTTTGAACTTGTATTGGACCAGTATGGTTTGCATGGAATGGAATTTTTATCGGTTGCTTCCGACAGATAATTCAATACACTCCATGGATTATATATCTCAACATCATTAAATTTATAACCATCATACCAATGCCTTATGTCTGAAGATTTATTTTCCAATCCATAACATTCAAGCAAACTGTCAATTTCTTTTTGTGTAAATCCGAAACTGTCATCAAATTTTGTACTCATAATAGAAAAAATCTGAAGGTTGTTCAATCCTGTGAAAATGCTTTCCTTCGAAACTCTCAGGCATCCTGTCAAAAACGCACGGTCAAGAGAAGGATTGGTTTTAAGTGCTGATTCAAATACGGAACGAATCAGATTTACCATATCATTATAAAATCCCTGATGAAATGCGTTTTCAAGCGGAACGTCATATTCATCTATTAAAATGATGACTTTTTTGCCATATGCAGATGCAAGCAGCGTTGAGAGAAAACCGATTGAAGTATTATAATCACTTTTATCTGCTTTCAATTCAATAAATCTTGTCAGTTTATCTAAATCTGTTTCTTCAATAACTGCACTATTAAATAATGTGCTTTTATGTCTTAGTATCTCTGCACGTATAAGGTCTTTGAAAACAGCAAAAGCTTCTTCAAATGTCGCTTGCTTCATGCTCTTCAGAGAAATACTGATAACAGGGTACTGTCCCTGATATTTCATGCATTCAGGATATTTTGAAATTTTTAGACCATCAAAAAGATAAGCATTGCTTTCATCTGTTTTTTCAAAAAAACGCTGAATCATGCTCATATTCAAAGTTTTTCCGAATCTTCTTGGTCTGGTAAAAAGACCGACTATTGTCTGACTTTCAATCAGTTCTTTTATCATCAAAGTTTTGTCAACAAAGTAATATTCGTCATCGATCAATCTCTTGAAATCCTCTATGCCGATTGGCAATGGCTTTCTTTCCACAGCATTCACCTCAGTTTCTGTAAAATATTTGTTGTAATCATTATACCATAAAACCGATTAAAAATCAACTTAATTTCGCTGAGTTTCAATGATATCTCGATTTCTCAATGTCATCCACGCTGATTTCCTTACTCTCCCGAAACGCCAGATAACATATATCTTCCCCGAAATACTTGAATATACTTTTTTCATATAGAATAGGGATTTTCGATAGACTACACTGGTAAAGAATTTCTGCGATGTAGAATTGTCAGATCACAAAATAGGGTGTAAAGCAATCAAGTAGCATGAATAGATGCAGTATCCTGCAAAAAACACGCCCTTAGTTTCATTGACAAGGTTACCAAAGCGCAGTATAATAAAATCAGATCCTTTGCAATATGTATACTTTCATACCTACGAAAGGAAAATAGAATGATACTTTGTATTGTAACTGCTCCATGCAGAGTCTGAGGAGACTGCATGGAGGAATTGCCTTTGGCTGATATCCTCAGACTTTGCTTCTTTCTGTTATGCTCAATCATTTTATAGAAAAAGGAGCAAAGATAAATGAAAAACAAATCACATCCACTGAAAAATTTTCTGATTCTCTGGCGTACGCAAAGCGTCTCTCAGCTGGGTAGCAGTATCACAGCATTTGCACTTACCTTATGGTTATACGAGACTACGGGTTCTTCTTTAAGCACAGCTGCACTTACCATATGCTCTTATGCACCCTATGTATTGATGAGCATCTTTGCAGGAGTGCTGACAGACCGATTGGACAAAAAGAAGATCATGCTTGTCTGTGACCTGCTTGCTGTACTTTGCACCATAGCTGTGTTTGCCTTGTTTCGCACAAATCATCTGATGGTATGGCACTTATATGCCCTGAACATCATTTCCGGGCTAATGAACACGGTACAGCAGCCAGCTTCAGAAGTTGCTATGACACTGATTATTCCCGAACAGTATTATCAAAAAACAAGTGCACTTCGTTCTCTATCCCGGTCATTGATCTCCATATTAAATCCCTTGATTGCTACCGCCTTGTACGCTTTTGCAGGACTGAATGGCGTCGTGGCAGCAGATGTCGGAAGCTTTATAATTGCATTTACGGCGCTGCTGTTTTTTGTTTCACTTCCAAAGAGCAGGAGCGAGAGAAGCGAAAACGTCTTTCGTCTTGCAAAAGAAGGTCTGGGATTCTTGAAACGCAATCCTATGATTTTGACGCTGCTGTTGTTTTTGTCGGGCATCAATTTTGTATCTTCTGCTTTTGACGCCGTACTGCCGGGATTTGTTCTCCCAAATCCAAAGGGCAGCCAGGCCGTTCTTGGCATCGTCACTTCCTGCTCCGGTGCAGCTATGATTGTTGGCAGTCTAATTGTTTCTGCCCTGCCTAAACCGAAGGATCGGGTAAAAATTGTCTATCTGACAATGTTGTTTGCTATGGGGACGGAGAACTTTATCCTGGCATTTTCCAGAGAACCGGTGTTATGGTGTATCGGGCAGGCAATTGGATGGCTTTTTGTACCGGTTATGAGTACGAATCTGGAAGTGATTCTCAGAGGTTCGATTCCTGTAGAATTACAAGGACGTGTCTATGCCTGCCGAAATACACTGCAATTTTTTACAATCCCGATTGGACTGTTTTTGGGCGGTTTTATGGTGGATGACGTATGCGAGCCATTTATGGTCAGACATGGTGATCTGCCGATTTTAAGAGCACTTTTCGGCATAGGAAAAGGCTCAGGTGCCGCTTTAATGCTGTTTATACTTGGCGTGACTGGGAGTTTGATTTGCATAATTGTCGGCGGGAGACTGAAAAAATATCACTACAACGAGATGTAAGGGATTGCATTTGTACTAAACACCATCCGAAAACGGTTTGAGAAACTTTAGGAGGCACATGGTATGTCAGCATGGACAGTCTTTTCTTTTTTGTTATGAAGTCAAGCACTTTCTGAAATTTGTATTCTTAACATCAAGTTCCATTGGAAGAGGCGGCATATAGAAACATTTACTGAGAAAAATCACTCATATTAAATTCTCATCTGTAGGGTGCGTATCATTATTATATTATACTAAATGCACCCTACCAACAAATGATACTTTAATTCAATTACAGTAAAGCAAACATGGAACAATCATTCAGATGATTTTAGACTTTTCTGCACCACTTGCATTTTCCAAAAATCCGTGGTATAATAATATCAAATCACGATTTACTAAATCACAATTAGAGAAAAGGGGCAAGTACAATGTTTATTGGCAGAAAAGCAGAATTGCAATTTTTAGAGAATAAATATCGTCAAAAAGACGGACAGTTGATTGTTCTGTATGGTCGCAGACGTGTTGGAAAAACAGAGACCCTTCGCCAGTTTTGCAAAGGAAAACCGCATATCTTTTTTTCCTGCAGAGAATGCACAGATAAAATGCAGCTGAAAAACTTTTCAGAAAAACTGCTGAGAGAAAATATTCCGGCTCGTTCTTATATAACAGAATTTTCAGACTGGGAGAAAGCATTTCGTGCCATCACGGAATTGCCGTATGGTGATGCAAAAAAGCTGGTGGTAATCGATGAATTTCCTTATATGTGTAAGGGCAATCCAAGCATACCGTCCATTTTGCAGAATTTATGGGATGAAATCCTAAAAGACGAGAACGTTATGCTGATTCTATGCGGAAGTGCAATGCGTTTTATTGAAAAAGAAATTTTTGCAGAAAAGAATCCGCTTTATGGAAGAGCGACCGGAATTTATAAGATGAAAGAAATGGGATTCTACGAAGCCATTCAATTCTTTCCGAATTATTCTGATCGGGATAAAGTACTTGCTTATGCGATTCTTGGTGGTATTCCGCATTATCTGAAACAATTTGACAGCGATCTGACACTTGCAGAGAATATCAAGAAAAATATTCTCACCAAGGGCTGTACACTGTATAGCGAAGTGGAATTTCTTTTGCGACAGGAATTGAGAGAAACACCATTATACAATTCCATCATTGAAGCTGTTGCTCTTGGCAATACCAAACTCAATGAAATCAGCATGAAATCGTTGGTGGATGATACTTCGAAAACAAGCGTATATTTGAAAAATCTGATTGAACTGGAAATTGTCGAACGGGAGTTTTCTGTTTCTGATGGGATAAAAGAGAAAGCAAACACCAATCGTGGACTTTATCATCTGACAGATAATTTCTTTCGGTTCTGGTATGCGTTTTTTTTTACAAATTACTCAGAACTGGAAGGCGGCGATGTAGATGGTGTTTATGAGTATGCCATTGCTCCGCAACTTCACGAGTTTGCAGCATCTGTTTTCGAGGACATCTGTGGGGAATATGTTCGTGAAATGCAAAAAGCCAATGCTCTGCCGTTTCGATATTCTCAAATGGGGCGTTGGTGGGGAAAAACGACAGTCAGACGAAAAGATGATAAAAGAGAAGTGCAGGAAACCGAAATTGATATTCTCGCTGTTTCCAAGCACGCAACGCAGTATCTGGTCGGGGAGTGTAAGTTTAAAAATAAGCCATTCCGATATTCTGAATATCTGGATACTATTGCAAAACTGTCACCTCAAAAGGAAAAATCTGAATTTTATTATTATCTTTTTTCTGAATCTGGTTTTGATGATAAGATTTTAGAAGAGGCAACCAATGCTGACAATATAACCCTTTGTAACTTATCTGATATCGTTGAGAAAAGAAAAAGTGAAATTTAGAGTTGAAACAATGAAATAGATAACAGGAGGGAATAAAGCATGAGTGATTCAGCAAGACTTTGGCCATCTAATATGCCAATCAAAAGTGCCAACTAAATTTGAAAATCTCCCAATTTTGCGTGGATTTTGCTTGAAATCCCACATCTTCGAGTCCTGTCACCTCGACCATATGTAAAACGGCTTAGATGCGAAATTTGACGCATTTAAGCCGTTTTTTTGTGTTCTGATATTTCTGGCGGAAGATGGATTTTTCTCAAAAATGCCAACTTTTTCGGGTATGTGCCAACGAAAAGTGCCAACTGAAAAAAACAAGGGACTTCGAAAAGCCCCTTGCATTCTTGTGGCTTCTGTCATTTTTCAATCGTTCTTGTCGATTACGACCTTGTTGAAGCAATCGTCTATGATGCCGTCTGCCTTGTTGCGCTCGCTGTCAAAGGTTTCCTGGTATACGTTTTTGTATACATCCGGTGTACTCCAGCCGCCCATTTCCATGGCATATTTCTCTGGTACATTCAGCATGGCAGCCGTACTTGCAAAGATATGTCTGCAATCATGAAAGCGAATATCCTCAATACCGTTGTCTCGGAGCAGTCGCTTGAATCGCTTTCGGATGGTATTGGGTTTGACCGAAATAATGTGGTCTGTCTCTTTTTGGTGTGGGATTGCCTGAATTAAGTTGTAGATGTGTATGGGAAGATTTACACAGCGCACACTTTTCTCTGTTTTGCAGTGGTTCACTTCTGCCCAGCCGGAATCAACTTTTACGATCTCACGGCACACATACAGACGCATTGTTTTGGCATCGACATCTCTGAATTGCAGTCCAGCTACTTCGCCGATGCGCAGTGACAACCACATTGCAAGCAGAACAGGCAATTCACTGTCCGTGCCCTTGACGATTTTGTAGATTTCGGGCGCTGTCGGAAGCTTACGTTCTCGAACCTCTTTTTTCGGTAATCTGATGCTGCCCAGCTTGATATCAATGTCATTTGCAATCAAAACGCTTTTCAGGAATCCATAAGCATTCTTGATGGATTTATGACTGAGACGGTGTGCATCCAGATTGATTGCGATTTGGATATCCTTTGCCGTGAGTTCTTCGATATTGATGTCCATGATGTACTGTAACTTATTGCGGACAAGTTCTCTGTAGTTGCAGATCGTAGTCGGTTCAAGCACACGGCTTCGGCTGTCAATAAATTGCAGCATTGCCTGCTTTACTGTGTATGGTGTGTCCTTTTCTTCGTCAATGTGTTTGAGCCACTTCGTAGCCTTGATAATGACTTCGTTTGGCGTACTGCCTGTGATCTTGCTCTTTTTGCGGTATTTTCCACTTCCTTCAGATACCCAGGTATAGAAATTGCCGCTGTCTGTTTGCTTGATGTTGAACTTCTTTTTCATTCTGATTGCTCCTTTTCAAAAAAAGAGCAGACGGTACCTCGCATTTAAGGTATCGTCTGCGTTATGTGTTATGCGGTCATTAATTCTTCCAGTGTCAACTCGTTCACGCAGAGGAACGTGTCCACTGTCTTTAATGTAAGGTTTTTGGCATCATGATCGTAGTTCTGAAGCGTTCTTGTGGAACAGTTCAGATACATTGCCAGTTCATCGTCAGTCAGATCATGAAGCAGCTGCCAGTAGCGAATCTTGCACCAGATGGTTTTCTGAAGCGGAATGCGCTTTTTCGTTTTCATAGCCATTGTTTGTCCCTCCTCACGGCAATAATATATGTTTGTTTTGGGTGATATTTACACATCAGCAGACAGTGCTGAAGAGCTTCTGTCTGTGATCTCAAAGCGTCTGATCTCAGGAGATACGATTTCATGAATGCCTGCAAATAAGAGGATATCATTCACAGTGTCGATCTGGATATTGGATTTCAATTCCTTCGGATAAGCGCCAGTTTCATTGCAGGCGGCTTTCAGTTCCTCCTTGAGGGCCTTCAAAGCATCCGGATCACAGTTGCTGGACTTATATTTGCCCCAGGCTGATACGATGCGCTGCTGACAAGCCTTTGTGATATCGTAATCCAGGAATAATTCTTCCATGCCTTCGGTTGGCTTTCCGTAAGTCTCCAATACCTTTCGTACAAAGGCATGGGAATTTTTTTGCTCTTCTGTCTTCAAGGCTCTTATGTGATTCAGTTGGGTTCGCAGCTGCTGAAGACCAATGCGGTTCACCAGAGGCTTTTTTAAGATCGCATCATAGCAAACATATGGGTTAGGCTGGTTCAGATACTGCAGGGCAAAGTCCGGATTATCTGCTGCCTTTTGGAATGCAGACAGCTGCATATAAAGCTTACCCTCCATATTTCCCAGAAGACTAAGGTCATAGTCCGGGATAAGCACCTGAATTTCACGTGGCTTTTTGCGGCCAACTCTTGCACGGCCTATGATCTTGTTGTAACTCGACCATATCACAAGTTTCCGCTACAATAAGAGACAGGTTGTCATCATGAATTGACCAGCCATTTTCCGCTACCTTTGTTGTCACCAGTGCACTCGCATCGAAACCTTCCTGCAAAGCAATCTTTTGGATCTCATCCTTCTTGTCATCACTGGAATAGATACGCTGACTGTCTCCCAGCAGCTCTTGCATCTCTGCGCCAGCTTCCATGTCGTTGATGTAAATCAGTGCCTTTTTTCCTTGGGCGCAGAATTTCTGAATGTATTCAGCCAATTCCTTACGTTTGGCTGGGTGGTATACTGCAAATTTCAGATAAGTCCAGTCCGACTGCATGATGTAGGTATGTTTGATTCTGGTGCAGTCTGCATCTGGTGTTACTCGTAGAAAATGCTGTATATTGTCAGGGTCAAACTGACAGAGAGGCTTATCGGACAAATTCTCAATGTCCCATAGAATAGGAAGAACATCACTTGGCGTTGCTGTAATATAGATTCGTTTCGTATTGTCGAGGTTGCCATTGAGAAAATTCACCACATGCTGTGGATAAAGAGAAAACATTGCATCTTCCGCAAAACAGTGGCATTCGTCACAGATCAAAACCAGCTTTTTTCCTTGGTACTTATGCTTTTTTCTTGCAAATTCCTGGTATGTCATGACTTCCACATTATCATTGACCTTTATTTTTTCGATCAAGGCTCCCGGAATATTCGGGCATTTGATCAAATCCTTGAGCACCTGTGTTTTGCATATGCGGCGGTTTGCCAGGACAATGAGATGTGAATCCGAGGATAAGGCGGCTATGATCAATTCCATCGCTTTTGTCTTGCCTGAGCCAGTCGGTGAGAAGACACACAAGGATTCACCGTATTCCAGCTTGTCCACATCTTTCGCATTGATGATCGAAGTCAGATATTCCTTAGAACCGCCAAGCGTAGAGCCTGTTATCAGGCATAGGGACGCAAGCATTGGATTCTTCACATTTGCAATCTCTGCCGCATGAGCAGAGACAGCTGCCGGGTCCATTTTTTCTGGGTAAATCATAATAGGCATAATTCTTCCTCCTTTATTACTGCGGCGTTACGCATGAAGCTTAACGCCGTAAAAACCACGGTTGTTCTGTCCGCCAATTCGTTTTCTGGTCTTTTCCAGTTTTTCTACGTTGACACGGTAAAATTCCTGGGAAAAGCTTGTGATATCTTGAAATACGCTGCCATATACAGCGCAGAATGCCATATACAAGTCAAAGGTACTTGTAAAAGCATCCGGATCGGAAAAGTCACAGTTTGTACAGCTGAAAACTTGGATTGCATTGTATGCGCTGTTCAGTGGTACAAACAGTGACGACTGCATTGTATATGCAGTACAGTTTGGGAATTTATAGTTGTTTTCTCTGAGTGCCAGATAACTGCGAAATGCCTCTGTAGCGATGGCATCTTTCTCTGCCAGCAGCTTTTCCAGAATATATGGATCTTGCTGTTCCTTTGGAATGGAAACCGGATAAGGAACTGTAACGACTCTTCTTGCAAAAGCCGGATCGATATTGGAATACGCCATACCAATATTGTTGTTGCTGGAAATTACGATTTTGCTGGTACAGGGAAAGGATACAAATTCTTTGAACTTGACATTTGCTGTCAAATCATCATGTCCTGAAAAAGTTTTCAGATAACCAATATCTCTTGCGCTCAGGTTTAATTCGCCTTCATCTGCTGAGATTTCCATTCTGATATTGCGCAGACGTGCTTTGCCAAACTCTGATAAGAGCGTTCTAATGGGCATAAAGTCTACACTTCCTTTTGACAGAAGGCTTTTTTGCAGATTCAGCTCTGTAGATTTTCCATTGTTGCCGGAAGGTCCATATAGAAAGAAAAGGGCTTTTGCGTGAGCATCTGAAGAGAGACAGTATCCCCAATATGTCCAGTGCAGTTTGGTCAATACTGGGTCACCACCGCTAATGGTATACAGGAACTGATCTGCAACTGGGTGATTCAACACTGGATCTGTCACATAGTTTGCCTCTACGCAAATTGTGGAGAAATAATCATCTGGCAGGCTAACGATTTGACCGGTCAGATTGGAAACACAGCAGTTTCTGAAAACAGTATACTCCTCTCCGTTTGGGATTCCTTTAAATTTTAGACTTCGAAGCATCACCTCCTTCAAAATGTCGGCGCAGTTGGAAGACATCAATGTTACCCCATTCTGAGCTGCTAGTTGATATATCCAGTTGTAAAACTCGTATTTGTCGACCTTTATATCCTGGCATCCATTGCGCACATATAGATCGCCTTCATAGATCTTAAAGTGATGCGTACTGCATATATAATCCGATATCTGCGCCTCATAGATTTTCAACTGTTTGCCTTTTAGGATAGTGATGTTGTTGTTCTGCAATTCATTCAATTTGCATTCCTCCTAGAATTATTTTCACTTGCCAGTGGTGGCGTTGTGAATACGGCTTTTTGCCTGCTTTTATTATACCATACTTTTAACAAGTTAACAATAAGCTAATATATAAAAATTGATTTTTTACTGTTCAACGTAACAAGTATAGAAAAAAGTTTTGTTCCAAAAATAAAATATACAGAAAAATTATGATGAACAGCACTTTTTCACATGTAGAAATCTTATTTTGATTTGTGGTTATGGCATGAAATTATACTTTCTTTTTATGGGGAAGTATGATATAATAAAGATGGATTTTGTCACTGATATTCTATAAAGTGATACTAAGAATTCGAAAAGAGGATCTCAAATGTTCGACAATGATTTTGAAACCGCAATTAATTTCTATTTTTTCTTAAAAGAATCAGAATATGTTTTTAGTCAATTTGTTACTACTGTTGGAAAGACAGATCCAGATACCGGAGAGCTGTTTTTAGAAGATAACCCGGCATTTCGTAATTATAAGAAAAAAAGCCGAAAAGCTATAGATAATCACACGAATGCACCGCATTTAACTCAAAAAACGAAAAACTTTTATCTGGACAAATGCCGTTACTATCTGTATCCGGAAAAAAGAAAACCATATAAACTAAAAAATGGTGAAGGCGTCGACTCAGAGAGTGCATTTTCAAACAGATGTGTTACAATGTTCTTTTCTCTCACTGGAATCGATTTTTCTTTTCTAAGAATTAAGCTAAAAAGAAAAGAAAGTATAGTTACCTGTCAAAAGAAGTGTCTGGAAGATCTATTTTCTTCTGTTTTAACTTTTTTTATGGAAACAAATTGTGTGCCTTTTGGATGTCCACAACTTCATAATTCGATACACATAGACGATTTTAAAAAATGGGTCAGATTTCTGTATGTTCGTTATCGACGCCTCTTGATTCAGGAAAATGTGGAACTTTTTAAAACGTTTTTGCCTTTAGAAGCGAAAAAAATCATAGAATGTGAGAAAAAAACCAGTATAGAATTGTGTCATGTAGTTTATAGGCCTGACGTTCAATACAATCTGTATCGGAATGAGGTGGATAAAAAGAATGAATCTCTTATGCAGCGCATGAATGCAGTTTTATACAACATAGAAACAGGAATAAGGACCATTCATAATGCCAGAACACTAAAAGATATCGAAGAAAATCTGAAGTACTTGTTTAGAACAAAAGCGCAGACTTTTGAAAAAGCAAGCAAAAAAGAGAAAAAAAGAGATTGGAAAGAGGAATATATCAGACGTTTGATCTGCTACCACACATCAGATCAGACTGATTGGACGCGTCTAAAATTTTATGAGGAAGGAATGGTTAGAAGTATCGTATACCATAGTGCTAATACCTGTAAAGAGAGGACAGACTTGAACCATATATGGTGTGAGATATCAGAGTGTGAACAAGAAAAGGAATGCAGGTACCGATTAAATTGTGAAGAACTGAGCAAAGCTAAAATAAGACTTTTTACATTGCGGGAGTTGTTGTGGGATTACATTGGAGATAAACTTCCAAATCATTTATCAAATGAATTGCGTGAATTTACAGAAACAATAGAGTGGATCTGTATCGCCTATTTCTTGTAAAAAAGCATTGCAATTTCGCCGAAAATATTTTTGTGCAAATATTTTTTCATTTGACTCTCTATATAGAAAGAGAAATAAAAATAATTTTGTGGTGTGAGTTGGATGTGGTGTTCCATGTTCCAAGCGATCGAAAACTTCGAGAAAAATGTTGTTGATCTTGCAAACTACCTGGAACGTGGAACAAGAAGCAAGTCAACATTGTCGCAATCGAAAAAAGAAACTGCTTTTCCAAGAGGAAGGCAGTTTCTTTTTGTGTTTACTCGCAGCAAAATTCCTCTTCACACCGAACCGCACAAAGCGTCTCCAAAAGCAAGTTGCTGTCGCACAGCATCTCTTCGATCTCATCGGCGGAATAGCCATAATCCAACAGCAAGAGAACGTCATCCTCTGTCACACCGTAGCAATTGCACATCTCCAACAGCAATTCTTCCTGCTGCGAGTAATACTCTTCCTCCAACTCGTCGTACCAGTTGTACCACTTGCCGAACCGGAAACTTTCCTGTACCTCAAAGGTAGAGCAGGTCAGAAAACCATAGCGGTCAATCTCCAGAATCGTTCCTTCTTCTATGTTCAACACTTCAAACGGATACTTGTGGAAACCAGACTTCTGCAACGCCCTTTTCAGAATGCTTTCGGTTGAGGCATAGATGTAAAGCCCCAGCTGTGCAAAGTGGAGCAGGCACATGGGATTGCTGCCCTTGACGATGTAGAGCGTGTTGTTTTCATCCAGAGCTGTAAAACAGAAACTGCCCTGCACGGATTCTGCCATGCCCTTGAGCGAGCCAAAATCCAACTTGCCCTGCTGTTCCAACAGCTGCACTGCAACATAACTGTCAGTTTCGATCTGCGTTTGCGGCAGGTGCTTTTCGGTTTTGAGTTCCTTATCGTTATACAGCACACCATTATGGGCAAAGGCAAAGTTCACATCGGCATGACCATAGAAAGGGTGATTGTTGTAGTTGAACTTTTCGTTTCCCTGGGTGGTCATTCTGGTGTGTCCCATGACTGCCCTTGTACCGTTGGGTGCGTTAAAGCGAATCTTGTGGGCAGGTTTCGGTCTCTTGTAGATGGTGACCTTACCGCTTTTCACATAGGCAATGCCAGACGCATCCGTTCCTCGTTCTTCTGCAGCATTTGCCAACGCCTGTGTCAGCTTTTTCAGCAGCCTGTCCGACACAACCCCCTTGTAGTCCAGCCAACCAAATAATGCACACATATCAGTATTCCTCCGTTTCTTCAACTTTATCGTTAATATACAGCTGACGTTCTTTCAAGTACTGTATCAATTCTGGTTCCGTTACATCAGCTACAAAATCCGACCATGATAACTTTGCAATGGAATCGTCCGTGTTGTACATTGCGGCATCACAGATACGGTTGACCAGCTGAATGGTTGCCACAAAGGTGTTGTACTTCAAAGTGCCTCTGAAAAGTCTGAACTCCACAGTGTGATAGTTGCAGAGATTCACAGCAGCATATCGACCGTTTCCACCCTTTTTTGCCTTATCCATGATCGCTTTCGGGGTATGTTCATAACCGTATCTTGCCGCCCAGCGGTTCATGGTGTATTCAGAACGGCGGGAAAACTTTAAGAGTTCATTCCAGTGATGTTCTACAAAGTACAAAATCCTTGAAATCACCTCGTCCTGTTCTTCCTGATTGTCGGAAAAAGTGTTGCGGTTCACATGGAGATGCAAGCCGCAGGTGCTTGTCTGGTGCGAGCGGTAGCCTTGATGAATGGCACGGTGCATGATGTCCTCCCACGGGAATTCGTTGATGTGATAGTCCATGGTGCAGGGATGCGAAACCAGTTCCATGCCATCATCCAGAGAGCCGTCTGTTTTGATGTAAAGTAAGTCAGCGTGAGCGTTTGCAATGTCCAGCAGTTCTTCCGCAAAATCATCATCTCTGCCTGCTCCGTCAATTTCCAGTTCGATGCCAAAGTAACGATTGCCCTCACCGTAGAAAATGGGGTTTGGCTTGTAGCCGTACTCATGAATCAAGTTGCTCTCCTCTCGCTCGTCCTCGTAGCAGTCACGGCAGTATGTCTCGCCGTCCAGATAGTAAGCATCGTCTTCGTGCAAGAGAGCATCACAGCAACTGCATCTGGTGTAGTTGTGATGATAGCAATGACTGCAAAGGGTGATGTCGTTATCACCATAGACATCCTCGTCCCAGATGCGTTCGCCGCAACATTCACAGGTGGTAGTGTGATTCTCCAAGCAGTCGGAACAGATGATCTGCCCGTTCCACTCGGTGTAATCATCATCGTCAATAAGGCATCCGCAACACTCACAATACAAGGTTTCTTCCTGTTCGTTCTGTTCTTTTTTTACTTCTTCGCTCATTTGAAATTCCTCCGTAAAATGAAAATAGCCCTACCGAATGGAATCGGTAGGGCTTTGTGTTTGGGTTTAATATTCTTCTGCTAAGAGCATAGTCGAGTGGTCGATGTCGTCAATGACATAGACCTTTTGATTGACTGGATTGGCAAGGTTAATCATATATTCCTTGCTGTACTCCGGCTGTTCGGAAAAGTGGTGGATGTGCTGTTTTCCATCAATTTCTTTCAGTGCAAAGACTTGAAAGTAATCTCGTTCTTCTGGTAGCTGGTCAATACAGTGCCATAGGAATAGCTGTAACTCCATCGGAACTTCTGCCTGTACGCCTCTGGTCAAAAATCGTTTGTTCTGGAACATCTTTTTCCCTCCTTTCGCTGGTTTGTTATGTCCCTACGTTCCGCCCGAAGGCGGTTTTTCTATGCGGTCGACATGATCGTATCATCAGTACCTGGCACAGATTCACGATAATGATATATAATTGTATCCGTTGACTTTTTCAGTGGATTACAGTGATTTTGCAATGTTTCAGTTTACGAACTGTGGTATGTTCAGGGCAAAAAAATCCCCTGTACGCTGTTGTACAGGGTGTCGCAGAGGGTATGAGGGCTGACACGAGGAGTGGAAAGACAAAGGCAATTGCAGCGTTCCTTTGCCCCTCTGCTGAATCCGAGCCCTCACTTAATGGAAGTCTCCTCTCTCAGATTCAGCTTGTTTCTTCTTTTTCATACATCGTCTTTTCAGGTAGCGATCATTCGGTTTCGGTGGTGTGTTGATGCAAAAATATGTGGTATGTTTGTGTGTGAAATAAAACCGATCGTGTGGCGGATTTTCCTTGAAATATCCGCAAAAACCATGGACAGCATACCCTATAGAAATTATGTATACTGCTATTATCCATATGTTTGCTTGAAAGTTGAAAATCATCCGGCACTGCTGACCGTTTCTTCCATGGTGTTTTTGTCTCCCCGGTCGACAAACACCACAGAAGAACAACCAGACGGGAAAAATGCACAACTCCCTTATTTATATAAGGGCAGTGTACAAAAATCCCGTTCTTTCTGGCGTTTTGGTCTGTGCGTGACGGTGCATAGCGACGACGGCACGCATGGACGGAATTTTCAGCACCGCCGGTTTTCAAAATAAAACAGACAGAACTATCTGGTAAAAGATAATGCACGAAGGGAGAAGATAACGTGAAATACGTCATTGCACTCAAACATTTTCAAACCGATCCTCACGGAGACCATATGCTGAACCTCGCCTATCACTACGGGATCCTATACCAGGAACAACACGGCGATATGCTGCTCTTTTTCCGGGAGGAGCTTGCCGACAAACGAACTGCACGGTTTTTTGGCGACCTGCTCTGTGCGATTTTTCAAACGCAGTATGCAGACCGAACCTATGCCTATCCCACCCAATTTGAACCACGCTTTCAGATCAGCATTTACGATGTCCTGTTTGCCTTTTTGAGTTATGTGAGAGACTTGACCGATGCCAAGCATTATAAAGAAGTGCTGCGAAGAGAATTTGCAAAAGAAAAGACAGAGGTCGAAGATACGCTCCCCATCCTCTACCTGCTGAAAGACAACACCTATTCCGTCACGCCTCTGGATGCCTGCACCTATGGATACGAGACAAAAATGGTCATGGCGAAATGGAAGCTCCATGGCAAGACCCAAGCCAGACAGGGTGTCCGGAACAAGCAGCGAAGAGCAGTCTACCGCAATTTCAGCTGGGAAAACCTCTATGACTGCTGTCCGCTCTACTGGGATTTCACCGAAGGCAGAATCGAAAACACCCAGGACATCTATTTTCTGGCAAGAGGCATGTGCGGTGCAGAAAAGGGAAAGCAAAAGTTTCTGGAGATCATGCATTCGGAAAAGAATGCCGAACAGCACTACCAGAATATCAACTGGAAGGAAATTCTGACAGCAATCATCAAGGACAATCTGCCTGTGCCATCTTGCGAAAACTGCGATTATTGTGACCGGTGCAGCCATTCCGAAAATATGCTTTCCACGGCAAAACCGACCCGGCGAGAAGTGTGCATTTTGAAAAAGGAGCACTATGTGGATTTGGAAACGGCTCACCAGGACCTGCAAAACGCCTTTCAAACGGCAATGGCATCTGCGGAAAACAAGCTTTACCTCATCAAGGGGCAGACCGCTTTGGGCAAGACCAGCACCTATCTCAACTACATGAAAGACAGCGTGCGTCCTGTTGTGATCGCTGTGCCGACTCATGAACTGAAACAGCAGATATTCTATGATGCGAATTTGCATGGAATCGAAGCCATTTGTGCCACACCGGATATTGCCGCATACGGCATTTCAGAGGAAGTGACCGAGGAGATGCAGGATTTTTACGACATCGGAGCAGGTGCATATGCACTGCAGTTTCTGGCGGAAACGCTACAGCATATGGGAAAAGACAACCCGGATTATGAGAAAATCTCCCGGTTTTTGAAGGACTGCAAAAGCACTGCCAGATTCCAGGGGCATATCATCACCACCCATGCCAAGCTGCTGCATTTGCCGAAAGAGGTATTTCAAACCCATGATGTGATCTTGGATGAGGACATTTTCCGGACGATTTTCCGCACGGAGTCTGTTTCGATGCAGACCCTAAAAAAGATGACTGGCAGTCGGTATCTTCCGGACTCGGTAAAAAGCCGCCTGAACGGAATCTGCCTGAAACGGGGTTATCATCAGATGGACGAGTTTGAAGTGGAGCTGGAGGAAAAACAGCTGCGGAAGATACGCCATTTTGGGGTGAATCTATACGGTCTGCTGCGTGCAAAGTACATCCATGCGGACAGAGAACGGGTGACCTTTCTGATCGAAGAACCGCTGCCGGACTGTAAACTGGTGATGCTTTCGGCAACGGTTTGCCGGGAACTGTATCAAAAGGTTTACCCCAACCGGGCAATTGACTTTCACGAATGCCCGAAGGCAGAATACAGAGGGCAAGTTGTTCAGTACACCGATTCCAGCTACAGCCGATATGCTTTTCAGAATGATTATGACAAAATACGCCTGCTCAAAGAGTTGTGCAGAGATACCACAGTTATTACTTTTAAGGACATTGAAAAAGAGTTCATCACACACTATCACTTCGGCAATGTGGAGGGCATCAATGCACTGAAAGGAAAAGATCTGTCTGTTGTGGGACTGCCCAATCTGGACGAGGTGGTGTATGGCTTGTATGCGATGCGTGCAGGGGCAAGTCTGGCAAAAGTGCATATGTACCCGCAGAGAATCACCTATCAGAACAAGTCATTTTTTCTCAACACCTACAAGGACGAAACGCTCCGGATGGTGCAGACCTGGCTGCTGTCCTCCCAGCTGGAACAGGCGGTGGGACGTGCGAGACTGCTGCGGGAGAACTGCCGGGTATTTGTCTATGCCGGATTCCCGGTGGAACAGGCAAAATATATAGATCGCTTGTGTGTCCAAAAAACGGAATAAACCGGAAAAATCCAACAAGGGACTATGCAGGCAAAAATAACGGCGCTATGGCTTGAAATCTTTTACAAACGACCTAACATAGAGATAAAAAAAGCAGAAAAATACGAGAAAATGCGGAAAGGAGTCCTGTAACATGGAAAATGAGATCATGAAGTTTGAGGAGGTCATGGAGTTTCTCAGCATTGGAAAAAATACATTGTACGCACTCCTGAACAGCGGTGAGATTCAGGCGTTTCGGATCGGAAAGGTCTGGAAGATACCGAGAAAGTCGGTGACGGCATATGTGGAGGGGAAGCTTGCGGAGAAGGACTGAAAAAGGCAGGGTATGCTTGTAAAAAAATACAAGCATACAAACATTACAGTAATGGTTGTAGAAATGCTCTGCAGGAAACAATATGTAGAGCGACTGTGATGAGTTCATATAACAGGAGCAGGCAAAGTCCTGCTCTTCCTCCTTTTTTTGTAAAAAACAGAGCACGAATTTTGACATATGAAGACAGTTGAGATGGAAGAACAAAAGCACCAAAGAAAACAACCCCGCACAAAACCCAAAAAACAAGTTTTGTACGGGGTCATTTTATATGGTATTGCGGAATCCTTTTCCGATAATTTCGCTGCTGTTGGTAATCATCATAAACGCCTGGGGCTGTACCTTTTTGATATAGTTTCGCAGCTGCACAGCCTGGCTTCGTTTCATGATGGTCAGTACAATATATTCCTCCTGTCCGCTGTATGTTCCCTCCGCAGTAAACAGCGTCGCACTTCGCCCCAGTTCTGTGTGGATAAAGTCACAGATCGGCGTGGGGTCTTTGCAGACAATGGTGAAGTATTTGCACAGGTTGATATTTTCAATGGCGGTATCAATGACAATGGTTTTCGTAAACAAGCCGCACAGGGAAAACAGACCGGTGGTAATATCGAACACAAAGCAGGCTGAAACGGCAATCAGCAGGTCCACCGCCAGCAAAGCGGTCCCGATATTCATAGAGGTATACTTTTTCAGGATCATGGCGACAATGTCCGTGCCGCCGCTGGAAGCACCCATGTTAAACATGATTGCGGAGCTGATGCCCGGAATGGCAATGGCAAAAATCAGTTCCAGAACCGGCTGGTCAGTCAGCGGTCCGGACATGGGAAACAGCTTTTCTGCCGCAGACAGTGCCACAGACATCAGAACGCTGATATACACCGTCTTTACGCCAAAGCCTTTCCCCAGAAACAGAAATCCCAGCACCAGCAGTGCCATATTGATGATAAAATTGTACGTTCCCGCAGACAGCGGTGAAACAGCACTCAGCACCACTGCCAAACCGGTAACACCGCCAAAGGAAAAGTTGTTTGGGAATTTGAAAAGATAGGTACCTGCGGACATCACCAGTGTTGCCAGCGTCAGAATGGCATATTCCTTGCACACCGATGCCGCCGTTCTCTCAAATCGCCTAGTTTTTTTCTGCATTTGCATCGCCTCCTTGTATGAGAAATCCGTATCAATGACTAAATTGCGGATGTTTACAGATAAATTGTTGGAATATAGCCGCAGTCCAATGTATAATTTTATTATAATCTATTACACCGCAGCTGTCAATACCAATTGATTCAAATTTTCTCCCCGGCAAAAACTCACAGATACTGCCGCAATTCCTGCTCGTATGGTTCTTCAAAGATGCAGTCGTCAATGGTGATGGTTTTGTTGAAGTGGTCTATGGTGATGTAAAGCTTTGTGGACACTGTCATATATGGAAATGGTTCAAAATCAATCTCTCTTTCATATTTCACACTTTTAGATAAATCTGATTCTTCGGTAATACAATCGTAAAGCTGTGCAATTATTTGCCCGATGCCATCGAACCTCTTTCCTATTTGCTGTACTATGTTCGGATTGATACAATGTGCTGCTGCAATGCTCAATAATCTTCTTTTTACCAGATCATTGCAGTATAAAATCTCATATTTTCTGTGTACAATCAATGGAAAACGATATGGTTCTAAGCTCGGATTCTTCTTATGCAGCACCTGATTTACAGAATTTTCGAAGCTCTTCCAAAAATTTTCCTGCACCATCTTTTCGCACACACCCAAAAACGCATCACTAAACCAATCCATCAGAAAAACAAACTGCATTGTGTAGTTCGCTTTTCTGATATCGTCCAGCGTCTGAAGCTTACAGGAAAGAGTTGCCTGCATCACCAGAAGCATTTTCTTTTTGATGGCATTTTTGCAGTCTGTGATCTCTGGCGAACTGTGCATTTGCGCAATACAGTCCCAGGTAAACTGATGCAGGATCGCAGCAGAATGCATTTCTTTTCTGTCTTCCCTTTCCTTTCGCCTGGAATGGGGATCGTCAGACAATGATTTTACATTTCTGTCCGCATTATAGCTCTTGAAGATCGATGACATAGTTTTTAGAACCTTTTTTCCCTCCCAGTTGTAGGAGATCAGTTTTTGCTCAAACTGCAAACCATCATAAACGATCTTGAATAATAAACACCATTGGGTAACCGCTCTTTTCACATCATGAGAAGATGTAATCGGCTCTTCTATGTTTTTCATGTACTTTATGATCTTGGAAAATTCACCCCGGCTCTGAAAGAATTCCTTTCCCGGAATCTCAGGAGCGTACTTTGAAGTAATGCCCCGCCACAAGCACAGTTTGTCTTCGTCGCTGCCAAAACGCAAAAGCTCTGTAAACTCCTCAAAGGAGATCTCTTTTTTATAGAGTTCGTTCTTTCCAAACTCCTTCAGAACTCTTATATCCATCACACGGTCAGCCAACACTTTTTCCTTTGTATAGTCAAATGTGCCGAGGAGCATATCGTTGATCTCCGCTCTTTTTTGCGCAGTGACCAGCATAATAAAGAAACGTTCTTTCAAATTGGAGTATGTTTGCGGCTCTTGTGTTTCTGCTGTATCCGAATTTACTCCTTTTCCATTCTTTGGTGTAGAAAGAATGCGACTCGGATCGAATGCAATCTTTTCAACAGCATCTCTTTGCTTTTTCATCTCTGAGAGTTTATCCCCAAAAACATTGCCTGTACAAATACCTAAACAGAAAAACGCATTGATATGAAACCAACCGCTGTATAGCGCATCTACCGTATTCTCAATCTCATCTGCATTTTTCACAGCCTTTTTGACATTTGTGTATACCGTATCAAATGCATCCATAATTTCATTGTCGTAATCATCATAATTATTGTACACATACATCCCTTTCGGGTTTGCGATAATATCCAGAACCTTGCATCGGCTCAAAAACTCCCGTTCCGGCAGTTCGGTATTTTTCGCTGAATATCGGTATACGCCGATCTTTTCTGCAACGTAGATCTGTTCCAGCAGCCAGAGCTTGTCCGACCTTTCCTCCGGGCTGTCTGTTTCTTTGAGTTCCAGATCCAGGTTGATCTTATTTTTTATCTTTGGGATCAGTCCACCGGCTTTGTTCTTTTCGACATAATAAAAATGCCGCTTGATCTGTTCTATGGTGCTTGGACTTTCCTCTGCTTCGCCATATTGGTCAGCGTGTTCCTGCCGATATATATCATAAGAATCCCATATGTCTGCTATGGTGTTATAAAGTTCTTCCATCGATGCCATACGGATGCAACCCCTTTTGTTTTACAAGATATCTATATCATACCACATATTCCGGGGAAAGAAAAGAGGATTTGAAAAAAACTGTTCTTTTTTCAGCTGCCTGGCAGCACTATAAATCTCTTTTCCAAAATTTTTTTACGTGGCACACGGCACAGCCCCCATTTCCTCACCCGCATAATTTTTACCTGGCACCTGGCACAAGAGCGTCCTCCGAAAAAAATCCGGAGGATTTTTGTTCCCCTTTTTCCAAAAACGCATCGGAGAAGTTTGATTTTCGCCCAAACAGGAACTTTTCCGGCGGCAATTTCAGAAAAGGGGTACAAAAACAAACGGAATTTGATTTTTTTCTGTGCCATGTGCCAGGTGTTTTTTTGTCCGTTTTATATTTTCCGCCCCTCCCCCCAGAGCGCCTGCAAAAAAATAAGAGCGTTTTGTCTGCATGAAATTTTCCGATGTGCTATAATGCTTTTTGGAAATACAGAACCGCCTGTGCCGTGTGCCAGGTAAAATGTATTTCAATAAAGTTTTTAGGAGGTCCCCTATATGAACGGAAGTCCAAATATGCAAATAACTCCGGATGTCAATCAGGCGCTTGCAAACGCAAACATCCCTCTCTCACCTGCATTAACGCAATATTTTCAGCAAAACGTCACGCCATATCTGGATCAGCTACAGTATCAAATGTATCAGACACAAGTCAGCCTTCAGGATACGCTCCAATTTTTCGTGAATCAAAATCGATGTCAGCTTGCAGAAATTGATCGACTCAAACAAGTTCGACAAACAATGCCCCGGATGTTTTGCGAACGTCAAATAGATGGTTATGGAGTTTGCATAGATCATGGAAACCAAACCCTAGTCGGCAAGTTAAGAATTCGCAGTGTTCACCATTGCTATATCGACAAAGACGGATACCGAAAAGAACTTTTGTATGTCTTATATTCCAGTATGGACGACAACATCCATTCTGCGGTCGTTCCTCGTGACAAATTGGCAAGCAAGAATCTGTTGCCTCTGTTTGAATCTTTTCAATGGGTGTGCAAAAGCAAAGCTATGGCAAACGATTATGTTGCGCACTGCATCAACAATTTTGCTCAGAAACGTATTCTGTACATTTCAGAATATCCTGGCTTTTCTTTTGTGAAAAGCAAAGAAGGAAGTACGCTTGTTCAATTTTGCTGCAACAGAAATCAGTTTGGGATGAATCTGCTGAAACACTGCTCCCCCTATTTCACCAAAAAAGTTCTTCCCAGTACAAAAGACCGCCCTCTCGGTATAAAGGGAATCTGCGAAAAGTACCTTGACACGGACAAAAAGATGATGCTCTTCGTTTTTTCCCTCTGCGGTCTGCTGAGTTCTTTTTTCCGGGAAGAGAAATACAGCACGGAACGTATTCTGACCATATCTGCACCTGATGCCGCATCGGAACGGTTTGCGACGCTCCTCATGCAGATTTTCAACAGAGGCACAAAGCCGCTGACCCTCTGTTCCAACAAGAGTGCTGTGAAAACGGAACTGCTCCACGCAAAGGATGAAACCGTTATCCTGAGCGACCGCAGCATTATCGACGATGACAAAAAAAGAACAGAAATGTTGCAGCACATCCTAACGGAAAATGACAGCATGGATTGTCAGCCCCATAATCTTGCGATTTTCTCCACCCATGCACAATACCTGCTCCCTCCGGAGAAAAAGATCTGTCTGACGCTGCCGGAAAATTTTGCCCCTGCTATGACAAAGGAAGAAGAGGCGGAGATGTGTGATGATTTGAATTATCTCATAAACACCATAGCATCTTACATCTGTAAAAACTACGAACTGTTTCGAGATAGGTTCAAACAAAACTTTATCGATATCTTCAACTCTGAATTCGAGCAATACAGTCCCTATTTCCAAGGCAAAAGCAAAGAAATCATTACGGCTGGTGCATTACTGGATACCGTTTACTTTTGCGTGATAGACTGCATTCTCGATTTCGACAGTCAGCCTATCGCCCCATTGATCTACTCCATTTTGTACGATTCTCAGACAGTTTCCGGCACTTCAGAAGATGCGGTGTCAGAGCATTTTATTGCTGCGCTCAATGATGCCATTCGCAGCGGCAAGCTCAAGATCCTCCAGCACAGCAAGGAAATGGACTTCCAGGAAGGCACAAACCAGCTGATCGTCAAGGACAAGCTGCTGATCCTGGAAGAGTCTGCGATAGAGAATGTGCTGATTCCGTCTATGAGAACTGCCGACAACACCTGCCGCATTCTGAAATGCCTGAAAGCGTGCGAATATCTCCATGCCACCAAGAAAAACCGTTATCCGCTGGTGGTGTATTCCCACCACAGAAGCCTGCGGCCTGCTCTGATCGCCCTGAAAAGCGACCGGATTCTGGATTCCGACGTGGAACTCATGATCGAGGAAAGCCGCTATGCAGAATGGTACAGCACAGCACCTGCACCGGAGCATTTTATTCCCCTCACGGAAAACCGCATCGGCGGTGTTTCCTACCAGGTCTTTGACGAAAAACGCAAGGATAATATGCACTTCTTTGCACTGGGAAAAAGCGGTTCCGGCAAAACACACTGTCTCACCGAACGAATGGTGAGCCTGCAAAAGCTGCACCGTCCCGTTATTGTCTTTGATACCAGTGAATCCTTTACAGAAGAGGAGATACTGGAAAAGCTGTCTGTAGGCTGCGGTGAAACGGCAGAGAAGAAGGTTCAGGCGTATATCGCCGAGCATATCACCTTCCACCGCATCGAAGAGGACGGAATCCCCGTTGACCTGCTCAAACTGGGCGACTCCGGCAATGGGGAAGATACCATCCGAAAAATCGAGTCCATTGTGGAATCTCACAACCCCAATATGGGCAGCAAGCAGCAGGCTGCTGTGCATGCTGCCATCAGCGATATGATCCAGAAAGGCAATGTGGATATGACATCTCTGTATGAGGTGCTGACAAGTGAACAGATCCCGTATGATCTGGCAGATCAGCTGGCGGATACGCTCTCCTTTTTTGTGAACTTCAAGGCAAACGACAGAGACTGGGGCGAGCTGATCGAAGAGAGCAAGGATATTATTATCATTTCCACCAAGGCGGTACGCTCTAATGGCGGTTCTGGTCTGATCGATATGCTGCTGATGTCTCTGTATTACTATCAGCAGGCACACGGCGAGAAGCAGCTCAGCGTATTCATCGACGAGATCAGAACGCAAAACCTCAGCACCAAAGGCCCCATCGCCAAGATTCTGACGGAGAGCCGCAAGAACCGCATGAGTCTGAATTTTGCCACCCAGTTTCTGCCCAAGTCCGCCCAGGTCCGGGAGATCATGGACAATGCAGCGATCCATGCCTTTTTCCCGCTGGACGACAGAACCGCCGCCTCTGCGGCAAAGCTGCTCAATATCGATCCCCAGGCGCTGACCCTGCTGGAAACGGGCGAATGCTATATCAAGGGAACGTTCTACAACCAGAACAGACAGAAAGCGATCCCCGGCATTCTCCACGGCACAACATACCGCAATTTCAAGAAAGCCAAACCGAAATTGCACAAACGTCCCTTTATTGATGTGCCTTGCTTTGACGAAAAACGCTGCAATTTTCCCCCTGCAAAAAATTAAGAGCGTTTTGTAAGACGGCATTGCAAAAGTGTGCTATAATACCGATTGTACAGAGGCGACGGCAGCATATCGCTTGCCGCTTCTGAAAAAATGAAAGGATCTGATCAGTATGAACGAAACAGTCAACACCCACAAGAAGATGGAAGAACTGGACAGAATGAGCATTCCCTATGAGGCGATCCCACCTTCCGAATGGAAGCGCAACGCCTACGACAGCAACAACAGCGTCAGCATAGAAACATTACGTATTTTTTACAAATGTACAAGAGATTTGGAAAAGGTAATAGAGGAACAGGAGGGTGACGAAAAGGAGGTCGAAGAATATATCATCAATCTCCTCTCACTGATACTGACACAAAGACTCCATCTCATCGTCTACCATGACAGATGGCTCTATTTCTTCAACGGAAAATACTTTGAACCGTGTCCGTCTAAACAAGAACTGCAGTGTATTCTCCGTGAGCTGTGTGAGGCAGCTGCTTACCTTTGGAAACGTTTTTCCGTACACGACAAGACCGTAAAGCGATTGCTGAGCCATGTGCAGCAAAACGCTGTCAAAGTGGATTATCCGCCGGATATCAGCAAGTATGTTGTCTTTGAAAACGGCGTCCTGAATCTGGACACCTTAGAGCTGGAAGACTTTACACCGCAGAAGTTCTTTACCAGCATGATCCATGCGGACTGGCTTGCGGAAAACAAAGCCTGCCCGGAATACGAAAAGGTCATCAACACCTACACCAATCACGAAGCGCCGCTGAACAAGCGAATCAACGAAGTCCTGGGCGTTTGCCTGACCAACGATATGGTCAAGAAGCTGTTCTGCTTTTTGGGTGTGACCAACTCCGGCAAGACCTTTCTGCTGAGCTTTCTGCTGCGTCTGTTCAACAACTCAGCAACCGTTACCATGCAGCCAAATGACCTGGGCCGGCAGTTTGCACCCAGCATGGTCTATGGAAAATCCCTCTGCTGCTGCATGGACATGGACTCCGCACCGCTGAACACCAAGGCGACCGCCTTCCTCAAAGGCATCTCCGGCGCTGATATGCTTTCAGCGGAATTCAAGGGCGAAAACGGCAGTGTCCCGTTCCAAAGCCGTGCACACATCATCAACGCCTCCAACTACGACATTACCACGAAGATGCCGGATGCGGCATTTGATATGCGTAAACTTGTGATCCCGTTCAAATACAGACTGACCGACAATGCAGAGCCCTTTGAGGTACTGATGGACAAGCTGGAGCGTGAGAAGGCAGCCATTGTGAGAAAGCTGATTCTGGCGTACAAGGCGCTCAAGGACAACCACTACGAATTCAGCGACTCCGAAGAAGGCGAAAGCTATGACAGCTACGTACCGCCCACGGCAGTCAGCCGCAGCACCAGCAAGTCTCTGGACTTCTTCTTTACGGCTTGTTATGTACGCACCGAGAACGACGATGACTACATTTTCACCGAAGATATGTACGCCGATTACAAGGAATATGCCCTGGATGAGAGCTATGCGTACTGCTTCCCGAACTACGATGCCTTTGCAAAGGCTGTCAGAGCGGAGCTGCAACTGAAGTCCGGCCGCAAGCGTAAAAGCAGCGATGCCAACCCCAAGCGCTGCTACCTTGGCATCAAGCGAAAAGCACTGGTGACAGAAGAGCAGGCGGAAGACTGAGTTTCCGCTCCGAAAGCACAAATCACCCGAATTTAAAATGATTTTTTACCCGATGGAAGGTGATCCATCGGGCTTTTTTGATGGTGCAGAAAATGCTGCTTTTTCGTTCCCCAGCGTGAATTCCTGCGAAATTGGCAGATGTTCCGGCGGGAAATTGACAATATGAACAGAAAAAATTAATTTTTCGGTGTTATTTTTTCGGTTTGTGAGCGTATTTGTCGAGGGATTTGCTTGACACTTGTGGGGGCGTGTGGTATAATTGTTTTATATAGGTGTAGGCAGATGTAAGAGGCGTTGGAAAAAGCTTTTTGGTTTGAAAAAACGTAGTATTCTGCCGTGTTTTATGGTGCTTTGCACAATGATAGGCTACAATTGGAGTTTGGAATCTAGAGGCGTTTTGTATTTAGGATTTGGCACACAAATGTCTTTGTAATGTTTTCAGATTTTTTGTAGATGGGTAAAATAGAAAAAGAGGAGTATAATTTTGGAGAATAAGGCTACAATCATAATAGCTACGCATAAGAAGTATCAAATGCCAGCAGATAAAATGTACTTGCCTGTTCATGTTGGAGCAGAAGGGAAAAAGGATTCTGATGGAAAAGATTTGGACTTAGGATATGTTAAAGACAATACCGGAGATAATATTTCCCTTAAGAACCCTTCGTTTTGCGAATTAACAGGTCTTTACTGGGCGTGGAAAAATGTTGACTCAGACTATATTGGTTTGGCACATTACAGACGCCATTTTTCTCTGAACAAGAAGTCTAAAGATCCCTTTGATAATATTCTCACATACGATGAACTTGCACCGCTTCTGAGCAAATATAAAGTGTTTGTTCCTAAGAAGCGAAAGTATTATATTGAAACGCTCTATTCTCATTATGCACATACACATTATGCAGAGCATCTTGATGTGACAAAAGAGATTATTGCCGAAAAGTACCCTGATTACACAGATTCCTGCAACAAGGTATACAAGCAGACCTATGGGTATATGTTTAATATGATGATCATGAGAAAAGATCTGTTCCAGAACTACTGCGAATGGCTCTTCAATATTCTTTTTGAGCTAGAAAAAAGAATTGGAGAATCTTCTAAAGAATTATCATTTTTTCAAGGTCGCTTTTACGGAAGAGTTAGCGAGATAATATTTAATGTCTGGCTCGACTATCAAGTAAAATCAGGTACAATAAGCCAAAAAGATATCAATGAAATACCCTGCATTTACACTGAAAAAATCGACTGGAATCGGAAAATCAAGTCGTTTATAGGTGCGAAGTTTGGGCATAAGAAGTATGAGGGAAGCTTTTGATGAAAGAAAATCTTATCTCTGTTATTTTACCAATTTATAATGTTTCTGATTATCTTGACCGATGTATGAAATCCGTTATCAATCAAACATATAAGAATATTGAAATTATAATGGTTGATGACGGTTCAACAGACGATTCTGCATTAAAGTGTGATGAATATAAGGAAAAAGATGATAGAATAGTTGTTTTTCATAAAGAAAATGGTGGACTTTCAGACGCCAGAAATTATGGTATAAAACGAGCATCAGGTAATTATATAACGTGTATCGACTCAGACGATTTTATAGATTTGGATTATATAGAATATCTATATAATCTAATCAATAAGTATAATGCAAAAATGTCAATATGTCAACACAGAGTCTTATATAGCAATGGCAAAGTTAAAGAGTTTGGAAAAAGCGGTGAAGAGGTCCTTTCGAGTAAAAAGTGTCTGGAAAGAATGCTCTATCATGATGTTATAGATACATCAGCTTGGGCAAAACTTTATGACCGTAGTTTGTTTTCAGATGTTGAGTATCCTAAAGGAAAACTATTTGAAGACATTGGTACAACCTATAAATTGATGTTGCAATGCAATAATGTAGCTGTCGGTTACGAATCAAAATACAATTACATAATAAGAAGAGATTCGATAGTTAATTGTTCTTTTAATCCTAAAAAATTTGATTTGCTTGAGATGACAGATAAAATGGCTGATGATGTTCTAAAACTGTATCCGGATCTGAAAAAAGCCGTTTTGAGAAGACAAGTTTATGCAAGATTTAGCACACTAAATCAGATGTGTAAAACAACTAGGTGGAATAATGAAAAAAAAGAAGTTATTGCGTATATAAGGAAGAACTCAAAAGCAATACTTTTTGATAAAAAAGTTCCACAAAGAGATCGAGTAGCAATAATATTACTTTTATTGGGCTATCCTATTTATAATGTGTTTTGGAACATCTATTGTAAAAACAAATAAGTGGTTTATGGGGGGGTCACAATTCCATAAAGTATGCTAAATGCACTGCCTTGCATTCCCACAAGTGAGTTCTATTTGCAAATATAAAGTTTATGGAGCGCAAAGAATGAATGATATCAAAGAAAAAATGAAAATGGCATATATAAAAACATTTAGAATTATAAACAAATGTTTTTGCCTAAAAAAAATAGAAGAAACCAAAGTGGTTTTCGAGGCATTCTCAGGAAGTGTATACGGTTGTAACCCTAAATATATTTCCAAAAAAATACATGAGATTTATGGCGACAAAATAAGACTTGTATGGGCGGTCAAAAATCCCGATCACTTTTATAATTATACTAAAAGTGATGGGATTGAACTTTGCCAATACAGAAGTATTCAACATATTTACCAACGCATGACAGCTAAAGTGTATATATCAAATTTTCTTGAAGCAACAGAGATTCCAAAACGTAAAGGTCAGTACTTTATCCAAACATGGCATGGTGGTGGGTGTTATAAGAAACTAGGTAGTAGTGAAAAAAAACACCAAAGCATTCATGATAAACGCAGAAATATGCAATTAGATGAAACAGATTTATTTCTTGTAAGTAGTCGCTTTTTTGAAAATACTGTAGTTAGAAAGCAACTTGGATACAAGAGGGAAATTGAAAAATGTGGAATGCCAAGGAATGACTGTCTCTTCTCAATTGATCTGAAAAGCATCAGGAAAATAAAGACAAGACTTAAAATTGCAGAAGATGCGTTTGTAGTACTTTATGCACCTACATGGTCCACAAATAAAGATAAACTTGAAAAATTAAATCCATCACTAATATCGATGGCCTTTGAAAAAAAATTCAAGAAAAAATGTGTGATCTTATTTAGAGCACATCCAAATGACAAGTCAAATTCAGATAGAATGATCGATGTAAGCGACTACGATGACATGCAAGAGCTTCTTTGCATAAGTGATGCCCTTATAACGGATTATTCATCATCAATATGGGATTTTTCATTTACTTATCGTCCATGCTTTTTGTTCGCAGTTGATGCAGAATGGTACACTTCAAATAGAGGATTTTGTATGCCAATTGATACTTGGGGGTTTCCTGTTGCAAAAAGCAATCTAGAACTTGTAAAAAATATAGATAGTTATTCTCAAAGTGAATTTGTTGAAGCTATGAAACAACATCACAAAGTTCTTGAAAGCTATGAAGACGGAAAAGCTTCAGAAAGAGTTGCTAAAATAGTAGGAAAAACTTGTGGATTAGAAAAGGAATATTAATGTGAATAAACTAGATCAAGTAAGAACTTGGATTAAAAGATATGGTCTACAAAATGTCATTCTAAGAGGTGCAAAAATGATTTTGCCAATTCAAAGAATTGCAAATAATAAAAAATTACGTACTATTAATTGGCAGTCCTATTGCAAAAAAAAATTAAAAAAGCACCTTGTGTTTAAGGAAAAAGAAAACATCGACAACTCATATTCTAAAACAATCTGGTGGCTATGGTTTCAAGGTAAAGAGCAAGCCCCATTAATTGTAAAAAAATGCTATGAAAGTATAAGCAAGTATTCAAAAGAAATTGGATTTAATCTAGTAGAATTAAACAAAGAAAATCTTCGAAAGTATGTTCAATTTCCAGAAAGAATATGGGAACTTTGGGAAAAAGGCTGTATAATGCCTGCACATTTCTCGGATATGTGCAGAATAAATCTCTTAGCTTTTAAAGGGGGGATGTGGATTGATTCTACAGTTATGCTTACAGGAAAAATAAACAATGAGATTTTAAATTCAGATATGTTCTTTTATAGAGCATCATTTCTTGATTTATCAGAAACACAGATAAGTAACTGGTTTTTATATTCAAAGAATTCGGGGGAGTCTTTTTTCCTTTCACTCTATTATTCGATGGAAAATTGGTGGTTACATAACAAAACAGTAAATGATTATTTCATTTTTCATTTATTTGCTGCTTTACTTATTGAATCCGGAAAATTTGAACGTCAGCTTTATGAAATGCCATATTACAGCAACACTTATCCAACGCTGCTTCAACATGAATTAAAGAAGACATTTTCAAGCAGCAAATTTGATTCGATAAAATGTAAAACAAATGTGCATAAGCTTACATATAAAAATTTGGAAGGTCTAAAAAACGACACCTTTTATCATGTTATTCTTAATTATAACTTGGAGGAATTAGACAGTGGAAAAGTTAAGCCTTAAAGATTTACAACATTTAGAACTTGAGATATTTAAATATTTTATTTCTTTATGCGAAAAATATAAGTTGCGCTATTTTCTAGCTGGAGGAACACTTCTTGGGGCAATAAGGCACAAAGGATTTATTCCTTGGGACGATGATATCGATGTTCTGATGCCAAGAACAGATTACGATAGATTACAAAACATCGGCAAAAAATTATGCGATAAAAGGTACAAATTAGCTTCTTTCGAACTTGGAAATTTAAACTATCCTTTTGCAAAAATATTTGACACACACACACAGATTAAAAAAATTTTTGATTTTGATGAAACTGAACAGCAAGTATGGATAGACATATTTCCCTTAGATGGACTTCCAGAAAGTGATGCTGAAACAGAAAAAATCTTTAAAAAGTCATTGTTCATGCGAGATATTTTAAAGATTCAAAAATCACAAGATGGAAGCGCAAAGAGTACTTTCAAAAAAATTGTAAAACCTGTCTTAAAACCTATTCTTCTTAAATGTATTGGAATAGAAAAATCTGTCGAAAAAATAGATAGATTTGCCAGAAACTACTCATTTGATGATTATGATTATATTGGTGGAATTGTATGGGGCTATGGCAAACAAGAGAAAATGAAAAAAACAGAATACCTCAAAACTGTCCAAGTAGATTTTGAAGGTCTTAAAGTTAATGCACCTGGATGCTGGGATAAGTATCTTACAAATCTATATGGAGATTATATGCGACTTCCACCAGAAGAGCAGCGTTTAACTCACGATATGGAAATTTGGCTTATAAAATAAAAAGGAGTGATTTGTATGAATATAGCAGTGATTTTCGCAGGCGGCGTCGGCAAAAGAATGAAATCGAAAGATAAGCCCAAACAATTCCTCATGGTTCATGGAAAGCCAATTATTGTTCACACTATTGAACTCTTTGAAAATCACCCAGAAATTGATGGCATAATATGTGTGATTGTTAAAGATTGGATTCCTTATATGGAAGAAATGAAATATCGCTATCGCCTTGATAAGATAAAAGCAATTGTTCCGGGTGGTGAAACAGGGCAAATGTCTATTTATAATGGCCTTTGTGCTGCTGAAAAAAATTTTGGTGCAGAAGGTAATATTGTCCTTATTCATGATGGTGTACGCCCACTTATAGATTCTGAAACTATTAGCAATAATATTGCTTCAGTAAAAAAATATGGTACAGCAATAACATGTACAGTTGCAAAAGAAACCGTTATTCTTGTCGACAAAGACAATAATGTTTCCGAGGTTCCTAGTCGTGAACAATCGAGATTTGCAAAAGCTCCTCAAAGTTTTTGGTTGAAAGAAATTCTTGATGTTGAACGTCAGGCCATTAATGAAGGCAAAACGGATATGATTGATTCTTGCACTTTAATGCGCCATTATGGGAAAAAACTAAATGTTGTAGTTGGACCTAATGAAAATATAAAAATTACTACCCCAGATGATTTTTATATTTTCAGAGCACTATATGACGCAAGAGAAAATCAACAATTGGAATAAGGTGGAATAATTAAGAAAATGAGATATATAGTAAGTGAAGTGCAATATGATTCAGGTGTTCAGCGTACAGCTGGAACAAAAGCAAGAAATGATGTCGAAACAATACTTTCTAAAGAAGGATATAAAAAAATAACTATAGAAAAGAAAATAAAGAAATCAGAGCTCAAATTTAAAAGTATTTCTTATCATTTTTCTTGTTTTA
>OGPW01000192.1_pt1 | contig 51466 bp, 39 predicted proteins | sample 1553061 | NCBI WGS metagenome assembly OGPW01 (sample SAMEA2580292, study PRJEB22360) | human gut metagenome | biome: human gut; feature: human-associated habitat; material: faeces | place: Denmark | collected 2008/2010
AGAGCACTTGACTTTTAATCAAGTTGTCCGGGGTTCGAATCCCCGCACGCTCACTTGCTAGAAGAGATATGATTTTAAAGAAATTTAGGATTATGTCTCTTTTTTGATATATATATTAAAAAAACGAATAACTAGACTAAATAGTATCTCCCACAAATTAAACACTCCGTTATAGCCAAAAACTATATCAAACTAAAAGAAATACATATTTTACAAATTCCTAACGCACTGTTATACTAAACTCAATCAGTTGAAACAATAACACACAAATAAAAATAACAGAAAGATTATGAGGTGAAAAATATGAGAAAAGGAAAGTTAAAAAAAGCCTTAGCATTGGCATTAACAGGAGCAGTTATCATCGGAGCATTCGCAGGATGCGGAGCAAAGAAAGACAGCAGTAGTGATACAAAGAAAGAAGAAACAAAGAAGATCGTCATCGGAGCAAGTCCATCTCCACATGCTGACATCTTAAAAGTAGCAAAGAAAGAATTAAAAAAAGAAGGATACGAATTAGAGATCAAAGAATACTCTGATTATGTACAGCCAAATACAGCACTCGAATCTGGAGATTTAGATGCAAACTATTTCCAGCATAAACCATATTTAGATGATTTCAATAAAAAGAAGAAGACACATTTAGTTTCTGCTGGAATGATTCATTATGAACCATTTGGAATCTTTCCAGGAAAAACAAAGACTTTGAAAGATTTAAAGAAGGGTGCAACAGTTGCAGTTCCTAATGATACAACGAACGAAGCAAGAGCATTATTATTATTACAGGATCAAGGACTGATCAAATTAAAAGATGGTGCCGGATTAACAGCAACAAAGAAAGATATCGTAGAGAATAAAAAAGACTTGGCGATCAAAGAAATCGAAGCAGCTCAGATTCCAAGATCTTTAAAAGATGTTGATATCGCAGTTGTAAATGGAAATTATGCATTACAGGCAGGATTAAAGGTAAATAAAGATGCTTTAGCAACAGAAGATGCTGATTCTGTTGGAGCAAAAACATATGGAAATATCGTGGCTGTTAAAAAAGGAAATGAAAAATTAGCAGCAACAAAAGCTCTGATCAAAGCATTAAAGAGCGATACAGTGAAAAAATATATCAACGACAAATATGATGGAGCCGTTGTACCTCTGTTCTAAGAACAGGAGAAGATGAAAAACTATAAGTAATTTATGGAAGAAGCAAGAAATTATTGAAAAAATCAACTGAAATTGTTATGATGAAGCTATTGTCTGTCAGAAAACTGATGGATAATAGCTTATCTGATTCTTGGAGAACTATATAAGATCTGAGAATTATAGTAAGATAATGAAAGAAAGATAGAAAGGATAAAGTCATGATTGAATTAAAAAATATAGATGTAACCTTCAAAAATGGCAGTCATGAATTCAAAGCGGTTGATAATGTAAGCTTAAAGATCAACAAAGGAGAGATCTTTGGAATCGTAGGACCAAGTGGTGCAGGAAAGAGTACTCTGGTACGTGTGATCAATCTGTTACAAAGACCAACTAATGGGGAAGTGATCATTGAAGGATCAGACATTACAAAATTTAATCGAAAACAATTAAGAAAAACCAGATTAAATATTGGAATGATCTTCCAGCATTTTAATCTGATCAGCGGATCAACAATTGCTGAAAATATAGCATTTTCATTATATGCAAACGATTATCCAAAAAATAAGATCAAAGACAGAGTTAAAGAACTCTTAGAGATCGTACATCTTCCAGAGAAAGCGGATGCATATCCAGCAAACTTAAGTGGTGGGCAGAAACAAAGAGTTGCGATCGCAAGAGCTTTAGCAAATAATCCAGATATTCTGTTATGTGATGAAGCAACATCAGCCTTAGATATTGAGAATACAGAAGAGATTGTGGAATTATTAAAAGAGATCAATGAAAAAACACATATTACGATCGTATTTATCACGCATGAGATGGATGTGGCAAAGAAATTATTTGACCGTATCGCATTTATGGAAGACGGACAGTTAAAAGAAGTGACAGATATTTATTCTGCATTTGCAGATCCAAAGTCAGATATCGCAAAGAGTCTGGTACAGAGAGTTTTAAATGTAGAAGTACCAGAAGGATTAACAGCCAAACCAAATGAAGAAATTGTTCGTTTAAGCTATACAGGAGATGATTCTTACGATCCTGTGATCAGTGTTGCCTCTAAGAACTACGATATCACGATGGATATTATCAATGGTAAAGTTGATTATATCAGAAATAAACCATTTGGTATGCTGATCGTAATCTTACGCGGGGAAGATGAAGAACGTAAGAAAGCATTAGAATACATCAGCAAGAATGTATACAAATTAGAGAGGCTAGGAGGAAGATAGTATGAATCAAACAATGGAAATCATTCAGTCAGAATTTGCCCAGGCATCCTTTGAGACCTTTGAGATGGTATTGATCTCCATGATCGCAGCAGCAATCTTTGGAACAATTTTAGGACTGGTCTTACATTTAGCATCAAATCCGATTTTTTATAAAAACAAGGTTGTTAACGGAATTGCGGGAACGATCATCAATGTGATCCGTTCATTGCCATTTATTATTTTGATCATCGTATTACAGCCATTAGCAAGATTGGTTGTAGGAACAAGCATTGGACCAATTGCAGCATCTGTGTCACTGGCAATTGCAGCGATCGCATTTTATGCAAGACTGGTAGAAGGTGCTTTCAGTGAAGTTGATAAAGGTGTGATCGAAGCAGCGGTTGCAACAGGAGCTGGTATGCCGCTGATCATCCGCAAAGTTTTATTTGTAGAAGCAACACCTGCGCTGGTACGTGCATTAACTGTTACATTTGTAAGTGTTATTGGATATTCTGCAATGGCAGGAGCTGTCGGTGGTGGTGGAATCGGTAATCTTGCCATCATGTATGGTTATAACCGTTATGAGACAGGGGTGCTGATCATTACCGTTGTTGCATTGGTTATCATTGTTCAGGTAGGACAGTGGATCGGGGATAAGATTGCACTGAAACTTACAAGAAAATAAGGGTAGCTAAAATAAAAATAAGAAATTTTCGTATCAAAATAAATATTTTCTTTTCTTCTGGACAGAATATAAGTATCAAGATGTTAAGAAGAAAAGGAGATACAATATGAAAAAGACGATGAAGCTTGCAAGTTTTATTTTTGCATTGACTTTGGCAGTGTCTGTAGTTTTGACCGGATGTGGGAATGGAAGAAAGGATTCTACAACAAAAGGTACAACAGAGAATAGCAATGCATCCAATACGACAGAAGATAATTTGGTAGATGATGCAGAGGATGCCGTTGATGATGTGGCAGACGGAGTCGGTGATGCCGTTGAAGATGTAGCAAATGGATTTGATAATTATGATGATGCACACGATTATTTACTAAATCGCCTTCAGACAGATGATAAGGATGGAAAATATGAAGTACGCAACGAGACAAGAGATGAGCAGGAATATAAAGATGGAGCCAGTGGATATCATTTTGAGATTTATGATGCAAATGATGATTCTGGGAAGAAATACGGAGATTTTTATGTAGATAAAGACAATGGAAAGATCTACAAACGAAATACAAAAACAGAGAAATTAGAAGAATACAAGAAATAAAGAAAAAGGCACAGGGAGATTTAATCCTGTGTCTTTTTTGTTGTATAAAAAACGTAAGAAAAATTTAAGAAAAAAATGATAGACAGATTTAATACTTTTGTTGTTTAATATTCAAAGAGGGATTCAGCTGCAAATGCAGCGCTTTGTACAATAAGGATAAAAGGAGTAAGTTATGAAAGCTATGAAACTACTTTATCGCATATCAAATGGTATGGTATATGCGATTTCTTTTGCGATACTCGCAATTCTCACAATCAAGAATCTAATATTTTCCACTTATGTTATGAATATTAAGGAACATATCAGCATCCGCAATACAAATGTATGGATGACAGCAGTTTTTATGATCGGGCTGGTTCTTTTGTTTTACCTGTTATTTAAATTTTCGGAAAGAATCGATGAGAAAAAACTGTTTTTATTTTTTTCTGTGATATATCTTGTGGCAGGAATTTATATGATCATAAATATAAATTCTGTATTAAGATATGATGCATTGTCTGTTCATAAAGCATCCATTGCGATCCATCATGGAAAATTTACAACAATGGATATGGGGCATTATATGTACAGATACCCACATCAGATTGGATTTCTGATCTATGAATATATATTGGGATTTATAAGCTATGATGCAAAGCTATTATTTGGAATGAATCTTGCAGCGATTTTTGGAATTAATTTTTTCATATATAAGATTACAAAAGAAATATTTAATGACCAGCATAAGGTTAATTTGACAGCAATTACTTTAAGTTTTTTATTTCTGCCACAGTTTTTCTTCCTGACATTTGCATATGGATTGATTCCGGGATTTTTTCTTCTGACAGTTGGAGTTTTTTATCTATTTGCCGCAGTCAGGACAAAGAAATGGAAAGATATGATCCTAAGCAGTATTTTTCTTATGCTAGCAGTACTTATGAAGAAGAATTTTATTATTGCACGGGCAGCGTGTATTTGTTATCTTTTTTTACATTATTTAAAAGAACATGATAAAAATATCTTAAAGATGATGGTATTATTTGTCATAGTATTTGTTGCAGGTAAGATGATCATGACGGTTGGATTTGAAGTAGCGACTGGGAAAAAGATAAATAAAGGAGTCCCAAGTATCTTGTGGGTCGCGATGGGAACAGATCCTGATAATCATGTTCGTTCTGGAGGATGGTATAATAAAAAATTTATCGATGTATATGTAAGCAATAATTACGACAGAGAAAAAGCAGCGAAGCAAGGAGAAAAGATGGTATCTGGATATATTAAACAGTATAAAAGACATCCGAAGAAGGCTTGTGAATTTTTTAGTAAAAAGCTTACAACAACATGGACAGATCCATTATATGAATCTATTTTTTCGGGGCCTAAGGCAGCGCTAGGGCAGTATGTGAAAACAAAACAGCTGCATCACCTGTTCAATGAAGAAAAACATGATACATATCTTTATACGGGAATGAAAGCATATATAATTTTACTTTTGGCAGCGGTGTGGATCTTTGTGATAAAGTATTTAAAAGAATATGATAAGGCAGCATTTGGACTGATCTTTTTGATCGGTGGATTCTTGTTCCATTTGTTCTGGGAGACAAAGGGGCAGTATGTATATCCATATATTTTTATGCAGATACCGACAGCTGCTTATGCAGTCACACGTTTTTATGAGAAGATTTTGGCAAAGGCTAAATAAGAAATTAAAATATATGAATACAAACTCAGAGTATGAAAGCGGTACAGGAAATTATTCCTGTGCCGTTTTTAATGCATTTTTAACTGCCTGTTTTAATAATGTATTTGTATACTGGCTCTGGCCATCAAATTTAATTTCATCGATACTGTTTACTTTTGGAAGCTGTTTGTTGATTTCATTTAAAGATGGTTCGACCAGAGGATACATGGTTTTTATGGATTTATTTAAATGCTTCAGGGAAACATGCTTTGCTTTTCCGTTCTTCACTGTAACTTGAAGTTCTAATTCATTTTCGCCAAGTTTTAATGGAGAGGTATAGACTCCTTGTGCGTAACCGGAAGTTTCTTTTGATTTTTTTGATGATTTATGTGATGGTATAAACATAAAGACCAGAAGCAGGATCAAAAGGATTCCAAGCAAAATAAAAATTCCGGTGTAAATAAGTTCCCGTGCTTTAAATACGACGATTTTCGTTTTTGATGACATAGTTATCCTCCTAAAAGATTCTATCTCTAATTTATGCATAAGCAGCTGTGTTTAGAACATCTTTACGGAAAATAAAGGATAGGATATAATAAAATGATATAAAATGGAGGAAAAGATATGGCATTACAGTTTATATTAGGATCGTCAAGATCTGGGAAGACAGATTTTATTTATGAGCAGATGATCAAAGATTCCATGGAACATGAAGATGAGGAGTTTTTCTTCCTTGTACCTGACCAGTCAACACTCAATGCACAAAGACAGCTTGTACAAAGACATCCACGCCATGGAACATTTAATATTGATGTGGTGGGATTTTTTAGATTGACTTATCGTATATTTGAAGAATTGTCCTATATTCCAAAAGATCTGCTGGAAGATGAAGGAAAATCCATGGTAATAAGAAAGGTCATGGAACAACACAAAGACGAGTTAAAGGTTTTTTCATCTAGTATGAAGAAACAGGGATTTATTGATGAATTGAAATCATTTTTTGCAGAAGTATATCAGTATGATGTTTCAATGGAAGATTTAAAGAAGACGATGGATATAATGAAAGAAGAAGGTCTGCGTTCAAAGATGGATGACATACTTCTTGTGATGGAGAAATTTGAAGATTATATCAAGGAACGCTATTTGATCTCGGAACAGCTTTTAGATGTGCTGGCACAAAAGATGGATCGATCACAAAAGCTTAAGGATGCGACGTTTTATCTAGATGGATTTACAGGATTTACACCGATACAGAGAAAGGTTATTGAGAAACTTTTAAGGATAGGAAAAAATGTCTATGTAGGACTTACTTTAGATGGGCGTTATGTAAGAAGCAGATACCATGAATATGAATTGTTTGCCATGTCAAAGAAGGAAAAATATGAATTGATCAAGCTTGCACAGGAGGCAGGAACGCCTGTTATGCCAGATATCATATGCTGGCCGGATGGAAGAGATTCTAAGGAATTAAGACATTTAGAGCAAAATATCGAACGATATCCATATGAAACATACGACGAGGTACCAAATGACATAAAAATCCGTTGTTTTATGAATCCAAGGCAGGAAAGCAGGGCGGTGGCAAATGAGATCGAACGTTTTGTAAGAGAAGAAGGATATCGCTACAAAGATATTGTTGTACTGACCGCGGATCTTGACAGTTACCAGAATGAACTGGAAAAGAGTTTTGATGATCTGCATATTCCATATTTTGTGGATGTGAACCGCAAGTTATTAAATAATCCTTGTATTGAGACACTTCTTTCTGTCTTGAAGATGATTCAGAAAGATTTTTCCTATGATATGGTATTTCGATATTTAAAATCGGGATTTTCAAATTTTACGATGGAAGAAGCAGATTTTCTGGAAAATTACGTGCTGGCATGCGGAATTCGTGGTTTTGCAAGATGGAACAGACCGTTTGCTTCAAAACTTTTTTCTGATGAAGAGACACAGAGAGCGGAAGAATTAAGAATTCGTTTTATGGAAGAAGTGAAAGATCTAAAGATTGGATTAAAGCGCAGGGGAAGTACCGTAAAACGCAAGCTTATTTATTTGTATGAATTTCTGGAAATGCTTGATGTCGAAGGAAAGATGGCAAAGAAACAAGAGATGTTTGAAGAAGAAGGAAATCTGATTCAGGCAGCAACTTATGCGAAAGTATATGATCAGGTCATTGATCTGTTAGAACAGATGGCAGAAATTTTAGGGGAGGAAAAGCTTTCTTATGATGATTTCTTAAGTGTTCTTGAAAGTGGATTGGAAGAAATGCAGATTGGAGTGATTCCGCCAAGTCTTGATCAGATTGTGATCGGGGATATGAAACGAACAAGGACAGAGGAAGTAAAGATCCTATTTTTCTTAGGTGTCAATGAAGGTGTGATTCCAGCTGCAAATGATGGCGGAGGAGTAGTCAGTGACTATCAAAGAGAGATTCTTCAAAGTTACGGGATCGGTCTTGCACCGGGAGCAAAAGAGTCTGCATATATGGAACAGTTTTATTTATATCTTACAGTGTCAAAACCAACTGACCGCTTGTATGTATCGTATCGCATGATGGATGCAGCAGGAAATAACAATCGCCCATCTTATTTTATCGAAAGAATCTTAAGAATTTTTCCAAAATTAAAAATTTCAATGGAAGAAGAAGAACAAAAGACTGGGTACACAAAAGAAGAAGCATTAGATCAGATGATCCTTTGTCTACAAGATCTTGATCTTACGGAGAATGAGGATTCGGATAAAATGAAATGGATGCAGACATTATATTATGCACTGAAGGACTTGAAACCGGTTACAGATTATGTGGATGCAAGATTTTATACGAATCAGGCACTTCCGCTTAGCAAAGAATTGATCCATGATCTTTATGGAGATACGATTTCTGGAAGTGTAACAAGAATGGAGAAATTTGCTGGATGTGCATTTTCACATTTTATGCAATATGGACTTAGACTTCGTAAACGACTGGTACATGAAATTCTGCCGACGGATATGGGAAAAGTCTTTCATAAGACAATGGAGCTGGTCGGAAAACGCAGCGACTGGAAGTTCGCAGATGATGAGTCAAGAGATGAATTTGTAGATGCTATGGTAGAACTGGCAGTTACAGATGTTCAGAAAGAATTGTTTGAAAGTAGTCATAGGAATGAATATGTCTTGGAACGTATGAAACGAATCTCTAAAAGAGCTGTGTGGGCAATGGAACAGCATATTAAGAGAGGAGATTTTACACCAGAAGAGTACGAAATTGCGTTTGGTGAGGAAAATCATCTGGATTCTATGACGTTTGCATTAGAGGACGGAGAGAAAATGATCTTTTCCGGTGTGGTTGACCGCATGGACAGCGTGGAAGATGAAGAAAATAAATATTTAAAGATCATTGATTATAAATCAGGAAAGCAGAAGTTTGATTTTGCAAAGATTTTTCATGGACTACAGATGCAGTTGATCATTTATATGAATGCTATGATGGAATTGTATGAGAAGAAAAGTGGTAAGAGAGTCTATCCGGCTGGGATGTTTTATTTTCATATGGATGATCCGGTTGTCAATGTGGAGCATGAGAGGGAAGCGAACGACAAGATTTTGAAAGATCTTAAGATGAGTGGTGTTGTCAATGAAGATTTTCAGTTGATCGATCATATGGAACATACGGGACCAGAAGGATATCTGACATTACCGGTCAGAGCAACAAAGTCAGGATATGATAAGCGATCTTCTATTTTAAATACAACGCAGTTGTTAAATCTTGGGAAATATGTAGAGAAGAAGATGACGGATCTTGGAAATTCATTGATGCATGGAGATATTTCCATTAAACCATATGAATATGAAGGAAGAAAACCATGCGAGTATTGTGAATTTAAAAATATCTGTGCTTATGAAGAAGGTGTTGATCAGGTGGAGAAGATCAAGAAAATATCACTAGAGGAGGGAAAACATGCCTTGGACGAAACAACAGCAGAAAGTCATTGATCAAAGAGATGCCGACATTTTAGTATCTGCTGCAGCAGGTTCCGGAAAGACGGCAGTCTTGGTAGAACGTATCATACAGAAGATCACAGATGACAAGCATCCGATCGATGTAGATCATCTGCTAGTCGTTACATTTACAAAAGCGGCAGCAGGAGAGATGAAAGAAAGGATCATGGCAGCACTTGATGAGAAAGTAAGAGAGTTTCCGGGGAATCAGCATTTTGTGAAACAGCTTTCTCTGATTCATAAAGCACAGATTACAACGATCCATAGTTTTTGTATGAATTTAATCCGTGATTATTTTTATGTGCTTGGCATTGATCCAAGCACAGCACCGGGGGATGAAGGAAGATTATCAGCAATCCGTCAGGAAGTGTTGGATGACTTGTTAGAAGAGGCTTATGAGAAGAAAGAAGAAGATTTTATTAATCTTATTGAATCTTATTCTCCGGGTAAAAATGATAATATCATCAGCGAATATATCTTAAAATTATATCAAAATGCACGAAGTCATAGAGAGCCTTTTAAATGGCTTGATCAGGCAGAAGAAAACATATCTGTTGAGACATTAGAACAATTTGAACAGGCACCATTTATGAAGATCATTTTGAGGGATGCAAGGATTTCAATTGATGGTGCGTTAAACCTGATAAAAGAAGCTTTAGAATTGTCACTTTCATCGGGAGGGCCAGATTTTTATGAGAAAACATTCCGAAAAGATCTGGAAATCGTAACAAAGATCAGTGAGGCACAGACATTTTCAAAGTTGTGTGAAGTTTTTGTAAAGATTGAAAAGCCAAGACTTTCCGGGCGTAAGAAGAAAACAGATGAGATCGATGAAATGCTGCAGGAACAGTGTAAATTGTTAAGAGCACAGGCGTATGGTCTGCTCGATGATTTAAAGGCTGCATATTTTTATGAGAATGAGTCAGAGATTTTTCATGAATTAAAGAGGATCAAAAGTCCGATCAGGGGCCTAATACATCTGACAAGAGAATTTATGATGCGTTATGATGAGAAAAAGAAGAACGAAAATATCATGGACTTTGATGATATGGAACATTTTGCATTGGATCTTTTGATCGATCATTATGATGAGCAAGGTAATCCGGTACCAAGCAAGATCGCAAAAGAAAAATCAGACGGATACGAAGAGATTTATATTGATGAGTATCAGGACAGTAACTATATTCAGGATGCGATCTTACGAAGTGTTTCAAAAGAAGCAGAGGGTGGACATAACATGTTTATGGTAGGAGATGTCAAACAGAGTATTTACAGTTTCCGCCTGGCAAGGCCGGAGTTGTTCCTTGAGAAATATCATGGATATCAGCAAAAGGGAGAAGAATATCAATTGATCGAACTGCGAAACAACTTTCGAAGCCGCAGTGAAGTTCTTACCTTTGTTAATGATGTATTTTACCAGATCATGCATGAAGATCTTGGAAACATTGAATATACGAAAAATGTTGCTCTTGTTCCAACGATGGAGTTTGAACAAGGATGTGATGCCCAAACAGAGATCTTACTTTTAGAATCAAAGGAAGTAAAGAATTCAGAGGAAGATGCCGTTGTTTTGGAAGCAAGAATGATCGCATCAAGGATTCACGAGATGGTAAATGGAGAAAAACCGATGATGGTTACAGGAAAAGATGAAGAAGGCAATACCATTTTAAGGAAAGCAAGATATAGTGATATAGTGATCTTGCTTCGATCTATGAAAGGGAATGCTGAAGTGATTCAGAAAGAATTGATGGATGCAGGCATTCCTGCATTTGCGAATAGCCAGAAAGGATATTTTGATACTGTGGAGATCCGGACACTGCTAAGTCTGCTTTCTGTCGTTGATAATATTTATCTGGACATTGATCTTGCAGCGGTCTTAAGATCGCCAATGATCGGAATGTCAGAGGAAGAACTTGGACGATTGAAAGTTGATGGTGGGAAAAATTCACTTTATGAATGTCTTTGTGAAACAAAAGAGAGCATAAAAGGTTCTAAGAAAGCATTACAACTTCTTGAACTTTTAAGGGATGCCAAAACATATCTGTCATTAACACAGTTGATCTGGCTCGCACTAGAAAAGACCGGATATTATTATTATGCAGGTGCAATGCCACAGGGAAAGAAGCGACAGGGAAATATTTTGATGCTTATTGAACAGGCAAAAACGTTTGAAAGCAGTCAGATCAAAGGATTATTCCATTTTGTGCGATTTATGGAACAGTGCAAGGAGTATGATATGGATTATGGTGAGGCAAATACGATGAGTGAGGATCAGGATCTTGTGCGTATTTCAAGTATTCATAAGAGTAAGGGATTGGAATATCCAATCGTATTTGTCTCAAAGATTCATCAGAAATTTAATTTAAGAGATGCAAATGGAAGTATGATCTTCCATGGAGATTATTTTATCGGGGCAGATCATATTGACCCAATTCGAAGGACAAAAAAGAAAACGATCTTAAAAAATCTGATCAGAAACCAGATGAATCAGGAATCTTTAGGGGAAGAATTAAGAGTTCTTTATGTTGCGATGACAAGAGCAAAGGAAAAACTGATCCTCACAGGAATAAAGACAGATGATATTATGTGGCATGACCAAGAAGATGTCACAGCGATTAATCTTTTGAATGGAAGATGCTATTTTGACTGGATCAAGAAAGCACTTCCAAAGGTTCCTAAAGAAGACTACAGATTGAAGATATATACACTTGAAGATCTTTTGTGGCAGCAGGAAGGAAATGAACTTCTGCATGAGATGAATCGACAGATTTTTTATGAACGTCTGAAGGATCAGATCCCAAAAGATAAAGTAAAAGAAATGAAAGACAAATTTGATTATCATTATCGCAATGAGACAGAGACAAAAGGACGTTTAAAATATTCTGTATCTGAGATCAAACGTATGAGTCAGGCAGCGGATAAGCAAGAACGGATGTATACATCCGTTCATCAGGAAAAGGAAAAAAGGGTTCCTGCATTTATCAAGAAGAATGAAAAGATTTCAGCGACATCTAAAGGTACCGTGATTCATAAGGTGCTTGAACTACTCAATTTTTCCAAAGATCACACGATGAAAAGTTTAAATGAAGATATCAAAGAATGGATCAATCAGGGAAAATTAAAAAAAGAATATGATAAAGTGATCTATCGAAAAGAAATTCTTGCACTTACAAACTCACAGCTTGGAAAACGTATGAAAACAGCAGATCAGAAAAAAAGATTGTATAAAGAACGTCAATTTGTAACAGGAATACCATTTTCAGATATGAACCAAGAGGCAAAAACAGACGACTTTGTTGTTGTTCAGGGTATCATTGATGCGTATTTTGAGGAAACAGACGGGATTGTGCTGGTAGATTACAAGACAGACAGAGTTAACGAAGGAGAAGAACATATTCTGATCAATCGATACCATGCGCAGATGGAATCTTATAAACAGGCATTAGAGAAGATCACAGGGAAAAATGTAAAAGAAATCTATATTTATTCTGTGACATTACAAAAAACGATCACAGTTCATGTATGAAATTTCTGATTTGTCATACGCTAAGAATAAATGACAAATCAGAAAGGAAGAAACATGATGCCAAAGGAAAAAGATTTTATTGAAAAGACATTGGAAGAAATGAATGAAATAGAGCGGTTAAAATATGAGACTGCCGTAGAACTTGGTTTGTTTGACAAGCTAAAGAAAAGTGGATGGAAGTCATTGTCAGCAAGTGAGACAGGGAGACTTGGCGGGGTCATGAACCGTAAGATAAGACAAAGAAACCAGAAAGAGAAATGAAACTAAGATACGAAGGGAAGTTAAAATGAGCAAGTCATGTTTTATAGCAGTAACAAACAGAAGTTTATGTAAACGGCCATTTTTTGATGTGATGGAAGATCTCTCAAAAAAAGACATTAAAACAATTGTTTTAAGAGAGAAAGATTTAAAAGAAGAAGACTATTATGAGATTGCAAAGAAATGCCAGGAGATTTGTGAAAATCACAGTGCTTCGCTTACAATTCATAATTTTGTCAATGTTGCAAGAAAACTTGGAATCAAAAAGATTCATCTTCCATATCCTGTATTCTTAAAAGAGGCAGGAAATTTGACGGATTTTGAATCCGTCAGTACATCAATCCATAAACCAGAGGAAGCATTGAAAGCACAGGAGCTTGGGGCAGATTTTGTGTTCGCGGGACATGTGTTTGCTACAGATTGCAAGAAAGGTTTGCCACCAAGAGGACTTGATTTTTTAAGAGATGTTGTAGGTGCAGTTGATATTCCGGTTTATGGAATTGGAGGGATCAATGAAAAAAATATCGAGCAGATCATGGAATGCGGGGCAGCAGGTGGCTGTATGATGTCTGGATTTATGAAATAGTTTTGTGTTAGGATTTTGTTCAGTATCGAATAAAAAATTGAAATTGGAATTTATTTATGCTAAGATGAAAAGAAGTAGCTTTTGAAGAAGGTAAGGACATAAGATGAAGATAACAAAGTATTTGACAAAACCAATTTCAAAAATTCTCAAATTTTTATTACGCAGACTGGTGTTTGTTACAGTTGCGATTATTTTACAGCTTATCTGGATGACCTATTTGTTTATTGTGATCGGAGAATATTCCAAAATAATTGAATGGATTTTCCGTATTTTCAGCATTTTTGTGGTGATCTATATTGCAAATAAAGATGATAATCCGGCATATAAACTTGCATGGACGATACCAATTTTGCTTTTTCCGATCTTCGGAGGATTTTTATATCTTGTCCTTGGAGATAAACAGCCAGCGAAGAAACTACGTTTGAAACTGGAGAAATCTATTCATGATACGGAATTTTTGCTAGGGCAGGATTATGGAGTTATGGAACATCTGGAACAGGAAGATTATCAGGTGGCTGGCCAGGCAAAATATATTGATCAGTATGGTGGGTATCCAATTTATGAGAATTCGGATGCAAAGTATTATCCGTCTGGGGAAGAGATGTTCGATGAATTGATTGAAGACCTTAAGAAGGCAGAACATTATATTTTTATGGAATTTTTTATTGTTTCCAAAGGCTATATGTGGGATACGATCTTAGAAGTTTTAAAAGAACGTGTCAATGATGGGGTTGAAGTACGTTTTATGTATGATGACGTAGGATGTGTGGACCTTCTTCCTTACAAATATTATAAAGAACTTGAACGTTTCGGAATCATGGCTATGGCATTTAATCCGATCAAGCCATTTGTATCAACAGCATGGAATAACAGAGACCACCGAAAAGTTGTTGTGATCGATGGACACACAGCCTATACAGGAGGCCTTAATTTAGCAGATGAATATATTAATAAGATCGAGCGATTTGGATATTGGAAAGATGCAGGACTTAAGGTAACCGGAGATGCAGTCTGGAATTTTACGGTCATGTTTTTACAGGTATGGAATGCAATTCGTAAGACAGATGAAGGCTATGGTGCATTTTTGCCACATAAGCATTATGAAGAAGCATTTCAGGGAAAAGGATTTATTCAGCCATATGCAGATAATCCATTAGATCATGAGATCGTTGGAGAGAATGTGTATTTAAATATCATCAATACAGCGAACAAATATGTTTATATCTATACGCCATATCTGATCATTGATAATGAGATGATCACAGCACTTTGTCTGGCAGCGAAACGAGGAGTAGATATAAAGATCGTGACTCCTGGAATTCCAGACAAGAAAATGGTATTCTGGTTAACACAGTCTTATTACAGACAATTAGTAGAGGCAGGAATTCATATCTATGAATATACGCCTGGATTTATTCATGCAAAATGTTTTGCAAGTGATGATAAAGTGGCAACCGTTGGAACGATCAATATGGACTATCGAAGTTTATATCTGCATTTTGAGAATGGCGTCTTTATGTATAACAACGATGCAGTGATGCAGGTAAAACATGATATGGAGAAAACATTTGAGATCAGCCAGAGGATCACAAAGGAGATGTGTCAGGGAAGTTTAAAAAAGACATTGGCACAAAGTGTGTTGAGATTACTGGCCCCATTATTATAAGAGGATGAGATGGAAAGTTACAAAGATTTTGCAAGGGTGTATGATGAATTTATGGATCAGACACCATATGATGAATGGCTTTTAAACATTTTAAATGTTTTTAAAGAATATAAGATAAAAAAAGCTGCACAAGTATTAGATCTTGGGTGCGGAACAGGAAAAATGTCACGAAGACTTGCCAGAGAAGGATATCAGGTAACAGCTGTTGATAACTCTATGGATATGCTGGAGATCGCAGCGAGTGAAGAAGAAGATCATATTTTGTATGTATTACAGGATATGGTATCTTTAGAACTTCCACAACAAGTTGATGCAGCAGTAAGTATTTGTGACTGTATGAATTATATTCTTGAGGAAGATGATCTAAAAGAAGCATTTAGAAGGGTTAAGAGATTTTTAAAAGAAGATGGTGTGTTTATATTTGATATGAACAGTCATTACAAATACAAAGAAATTCTTGCATGCAATACATTTGCGGAAGACCGTGAAGATGCAAGTTTTATCTGGGATAATTTCTATGATGAAGAAGATAGGATCAATGAATATCAGCTGAGTCTGTTTATTCAGAATGAGGAAGGTACATATAATAAGTACGAAGAATTACATTTGCAAAAGGCTTATGAGGAAGGGGAGATTACGAGACTTCTTCATGAAGCAGGATTTTCAAGTATTCGAGTTCTGGATGCAGAAACGATGGGTGAGGTAAAAGAAGATACACAACGATTATATTTTATTGCAAACTGAAAGGGAAAAAGATGAACGATTATATTATCAGAGGAACAGCAGCAAATGATCAGGTACGTTTCTTTGCTGCATACACAAAAGATGTCGTAGAAACAGCAAGACAGAAACACAATACAAGTCCGGTAGCGACAGCAGCACTTGGAAGATTATTAACAGCAGGAGCCATGATGGGAAGTATGTGCAAGAATGATAGTGATGTGATCACATTACAGATTCAGTGCAGTGGACCGATCGGCGGCTTGACGGTTACCGCAGATTCCAAGGCAAATGTGAAGGGATATGTCAATAATCCAGATGTCATGCTTCCACCAAGCAAAGAAGGTAAATTAGATGTTGGAAAGGCTTTAGATCTTGGTGTTTTAACAGTTATTAAAGATATCGGTTTAAAAGAGCCATATTCTGGACAGACACATTTAGTATCTGGAGAGATTGCAGAAGATTTAACTTATTATTTTGCAGCAAGTGAACAGATCCCGACATCTGTAGCATTAGGGGTTTTAATGAACAAAGATAACACAGTTCGTCAGGCAGGCGGATTTATCATTCAGATGATGCCGTACGCCGAAGAAGAGACGATCAGTAAGCTAGAGAAGAAGATCGCAGAATTTAAGTCTGTGACTTATGCCTTAGAACATGAGCATACACCAGAGAAGATGATGGAAGATCTCTTAGGTGATATGGATATGAAGATTTATGAGAAAGTTCCAACACAGTTTCATTGTAACTGTTCCAAAGAAAGAGTAGAAAAAGCAGTGATTTCTGTTGGAAAGGATGAGATTCAGAGCATGATCGATGATGGAGAGCCAATTGAGGTAAACTGTCATTTCTGCAATACACATTATCATTACAGCGTTGACGATCTAAAGAGAATGCTAGAAGAAGCAACACATTAATTATTGAACTGGAATCCTAGGGATTCAGAACGAGAGGGTGAACGTTGATGAAGAAGATTTTGGTATGTTTTATGAGCTTGATCTTGCTGTTTACAGTAGTTCCTGTATACGCAGAGGAAGATACCAAACAGGAAGATGATATTACAGTTACAACGAAGCAATCCTGTTATACACCGACAAATGAGAATAATGAGGTAATAGGAGAGACTGTTTATACGTTATCTGCATTGAAAAGAGATTATGATCAGAAAATTGATATGCCGATAGAACATGAACTGGTACTGACATCAAAAACGACTGATCTTAGCAATATCACAGCGGAGATGGATACAGAAAGTGATAAAGGACTTGGGAAAAAGGACATTAAACTTTGGTTTGACAAAAGATCAACTAATGAAGCAAAGTTAGAAGTAAATTTTGTAAATAATAAAGTGACGACAACATTAAACCAGAATGCAGCAATTCTGATCAAAAATGAAAAGGGTCAAGTGATCAAAAAACTGCCATTTATGTACAGCACCCCAGCTCTTACAGATGAGCACGACGCACCAAGATTTCATACATTGAGTCTGTGGTCTGGGACATATAAATACAACTATGATCTGGAAGATTATTATAAGATATCGGGAACTGTTGACGTTTATGCAAAGAATCCCAAGATTTCTTACACATACAAGGCACTTGGTACATATGGTCTTAAAAACTTCCTTCTGAATATGGATAATGACAAGACAAAAACAAATAATTGTTTTACGTTTACAAATGGAAAGATCACAATAGGTGCAAAAAATGGAAATCCGGGACAGAAAAATACAGTCACTTTAGTATGTAAGTCATCTTATCTCAAGTTTTTAAAAACACAACTGGCAAAAGCTTATTGTCAGAAGAAGATTGCAACGATAGGAGAAATTTTTGATGATCTTGCTGTAGAGTATCGAAATGTCAATGGAAAGACTTATGAAAATGGAATCGGAGATAATGGACAGGGATGTGTGATCGGTGGTGCAATGGATCCGATTTATCTTGGATTTTATGCAACAGTAAAACCGGCAGGAAAAGTAAAGATAACATCTTATAAAAAGACAAAAAGAACCATTAAATTAAAATGGAAAAAACTTTCAACTCCAGTCAGTGGTTATATGATCTATCGTTCTACAAGAAAATCATCAGGTTATAAGAAGATCAAGACGGTATCATCCAAAACAAGTTCTTATACAAATAAGAGATTGAAAAGAGGAAAAACATATTATTATAAGATTCGTCCATATCGTACAGTGAAATACAGCTATAAGACCTCGAAGAAAAAGACAAAGACATTGTCAAGAAAAGCATATGGAAGTTATGGATATGTAAAGAAAATCAAAACAAAAAGATAAAGTATAAAATAAAACAGACAGTTGGTCATCAATACTCAGCTGTCTGTTTTATTTTGCACTTAAATTATATTACTCTTCGTCTTCTGTAGATGGAGTTTCCCCTGCTTCATCTTCTTCGTCTGCACTATCATTGCTTTCTGTGATATTGATGGAAACATAGTCTCGGTCATCCTTTGTTGGCTCGTGGAAGATTTCTTCTTCGTCGAAAGAGTCATCATCAAAAGAATCTTCATCGAAATCATCATCAATATCATCTCCTGATACTTCTTTGACTTTATCGATAATAGCTTTGATCTGATCACGGGCAACGTATGCGATACCAGCGACTGTAGCCAGTGCAGTTGCTAATTTAAAAAGGTCTTTGAATGTTTTCTTCATAACGAAAAAACTCCTTTCTTTTTTCTATTATTTTATACTGAATCAAAGAAAAAAGCAATCCAGGATTGACAAAATAAAATTTCGTGATAATATGATATTGTAAAATAAAATTTTGCAAACAAGGAGGAAAGCAAGATGAAACGTTTGTGTGCAAAAGCAGCCCTTGAACTGGTGCCAGATCATGGTACGATCGGACTTGGAGGTGGGGAGACGATCAGCTATCTTTGTGAATATATCAAAGAAGCAGGAAAAGCTATAGAAGCTATAACACCATCTGATCAGACAAAGAAAGTATGCAAACAGCTTGGAATTACAGTAATAGATATTAATGAGGCCCAAGATGTGACTATAGCATTTGATGGATGTGATGAAGTAGATCAAAACCTGAATGCATATAAAAGTGGTGGTGGGATTCATACAAAAGAGAAGATTATTGCAAAGATGGCACAAGAGTATGTATTACTTGTGGATGAGACAAAGGTTGTAGAGAAACTCGACTGTAAAGTACCGATTGTTCTTGAAATTGTGCCAGAGGCAGCAAGTTATGTTACAAAGGAAGCAAAAAAACTTGGAGCAAAAGTAAAAGAGAGAAATGAAAAATTGCTGGAACTGTATTTTGAAGGAATCAGTGATCTTAAGAAACTAGATCAAGACTTAAAACAGATCACAGGAGTTATTGAGATATCGCTATTTTATCAGATAGCAGCTAAGGTAGTTGTAGCAGGAACAGATGATATCAAGATCATCGAGAGATAAAAGGAAAAGAAAGATGAGTACATGGGGAATTTTAGGTTGCGGAACAATTGCAAATGAGATGGCAGAAACGTTTATAAAGATGGGGCATGAAATCTACGGAGTCAGCAATCGAACTTTGGAAAAAGCAGAAAAATTTGCAGAGACTTATGGAGTAAAACATGTCTTTAAGACATATGAAGAAATGCTTGCTGATGAGAAGATTGATATCATTTATATCGCAACACCACACAGCAGACATTATGAAAATATGATGCAAGCAGTCAAAGCAGGAAAGCATGTCTTATGTGAAAAAGCAATTACTGTCAATGCAGCACAGTTAGAAGAAGTATTAAAACTTGCTGAAAAAAAGCACGTTGTTGTAAGAGAAGCGATGACGATCTCTCATATGCCATTATATAAGAAACTAAAAGAACGAATCAAAGAAGGAGCCATTGGAAAGACAAAGATGGTTCAGGTTAATTTTGGAAGTAATAAAGGATATGATTCTACAAATAGATTTTTTGCATTAGAAGCAGCAGGAGGAGCGTTATTAGATATTGGGGTTTATGCGACATCATTTGCAAGAACATTTTTGAGTGAAATACCAAATACGATCCTTACAACAGTTGAATATCTAGAGACAGGTGCTGATGAACAATCAGGAATCATTATGAAGAATACAAAAGGTGAGATGGTAGTTATGTGTCTGACACTTCGTGCCAAACAGCCAAAACGAGGAGTTGTGACAGGAGATAAAGGATATATTGAAGTATATGAATATCCAAGAGCATGTAAGGCAACGATCACAAATACAGAGACTGGAGAAGTAGAAATAGTTGAAGCAGGAAAGACAGAAGATGCATTGAAATATGAAGTAGAAGCAATGGAAGCTGCAGTCGGTGGAGAATATAGTGATGATAATCCAGAGATCACAAGAGATACTATGAAGATTTTAACAAGTGTTAAAACGCAGTGGGGAATGAAATATCCGTTTGAGTAAAGAATAGATAAAACTAAGGATTTGACTAGACGGAGCTTTTCTTATCGGTTATACTTAATAAGTATGAAAACGGAGAGGAGCGATAAGATGATCCAGATTTATAAGAATTATGAAGGTAAAAAAGAATTAGAAGAATTAGATCATATTGAACTGGAATCATGGGTAATGGTCACAGATCCGACAATGGAAGAGTTGACGAGTATATCGGTTGATTATAAGATCGATATGGATGACCTGAAAGCGGCACTGGATACAGAAGAACGCTCCCGATTAGAGAATGAAGATGACTATACGATGATTCTTGTGAATATTCCTGTTGTGGAAGAAGAAAATGGGAAAAAATGGTACGAGACGATTCCATTGGGAATTTTTATTACCAGGAAGATCGTATTTACGGTATGTCTAAAGCAGACAAATATTTTAAAGCAGTTTGTAGATGGTCTTGTATCGAATTTTTATACCTATATGAAGACAAGATTTGTCTATCAGATACTGTATAACAATGCAGCACTGTTTTTGTACTATCTACGCGTGATCGATCAGAGAGCAAATCAGGTAGAAGATCTTCTGCATGAGACATATCAGAATCAAGATTTAATTCAGCTTTATGATCTGGAAAAATGTCTTGTGTATTTTACAACCGCATTGAAATCAAATGAAGTGGTATTAGAGAAATTAAGGAAACATATTGGTTTAAGACATTATGAAGAAGATCAGGAACTGTTAGAGGATGTTATCATTGAGAATAAGCAGGCAATGGAGATGACGGATATTTATCATAATATCTTAAGAAGTACAATGTCACTGTTTGGATCGATCATTGATAATAACCTGAATCAGGTCATGAAATTCCTTGCAGCGATCACGATCATACTAGAATTGCCAACGATGATCTCCGGACTTTATGGAATGAATGTCAACGTGGCAGGAATGCCATTTGCGACGAAGACTTATGGATTTGCTGCAATTTCTATATTTTCAGTTATTGTATGCCTGATCGCTGTATATATCCTGAAAAAGAAGAATATTTTATAATGGATTATGAAGAATCACGCAAGGTGGTTCTTCATTTGCTTTAGTGCATTTTTTTCAAGACGGCTGACTTGTGCTTGTGAGATAGAAATTTCATCTGCAACTTCTGTTTGAGTTTTGCCCTCGAAGAAACGCATTTTTATAATATCATATTCGCGGTCTGGAAGATGGTTCATAGCTTCTTTCAATGCAATGGATTCTACCCAGACAGCTTCCTTGTTTTTTTTGTCTTTTACCTGATCCATCAGATAAAGCGTATCGCCGCCATCCTGATACACTGGTTCATAAAGAGAAAGAGGGGTTGCGATGGCATCGAGGGCAAACAAGACATCTTCTTTTTTCATATCAATTTCTTTTGCGATGGCATCAATCGTTGGTTCATGATTTAATTTCTTTGTAAGAGATTCCCTTGTGCTGATCGCTTTATAAGCAGTGTCACGAAGGGAACGGCTGACACGCAGACTATGATTGTCTCTTAAGTAACGTTTTACCTCTCCGATGATCATTGGAACGGCATAAGTAGAAAATTTCACATTCAGATTACGGTCAAAATTATCAATTGCTTTCATAAGCCCGATACAGCCAACTTGAAAGAGATCATCTGCATTTTCCCCGCTGGAAGAAAATCTTTGGATAATACTTAAAACAAGACGTAGATTTCCTTTGATATATTGTTCTCTGGCGTTGTTATCACCCTGCTCGATCTTTTCAAATAAAGCTTCTTTTTCTTCGTTGGAAAGTAAAGGAAGAGAAGAAGTATTAACACCGCAGATTTCCACTTTATTTCGTGCCATAATAAGTTCCTCCATTAGTGATTCGTTTAATAAAATGATGTACGGAATCAGCAGATTTTATACGTTGAAAAAAATGGAAGAGAAAATTGACTTATGATTTTGCCGGTGCTATCATGAGGATAAATACAATCAAAGGAGAGTAAAGATGAAGAAGATATTAGCTTCAATCATGATGGGAAGTCTTATATTTTGCTTAAGTGCATGCAATATGCCATGGCAGAAGAAAGATACGCAAAAAGAAGTGAAACGAGAAGTTATACAAGCAGACAAAGTACAGGGAACCATGAAAGATATGACATTGAAAGTTGGTGTGTCAAATGATATGGCTCCATTTTCATATTACGATAAAGAGCAAAAGAAGATTGTAGGATTTGATATAGATCTGTTAGATAAGATCAGCGATTATCTTGGCTTTGAATATAAGCTTTATCCACTTAGTATGAAGCAGATTGAACAGAAGATAAAGAATAAGGAAATCAATCTTGCAATCGCAGGAATTTCAATTACAGATGAAAGACAGAGAGATTATTCGTTTACAGATATATATTATGAGACATATCTTCAGATCGTAGTCAATAAGAATGCGGACATTACAGACCGGAAGGATATAAAAAATATGACGATCGGCGTTGTTGAGGGAACTTCCAGTGAAGAATATGCGAAAGAATATCTCGCAGAGGATGGCAATAAGATCAAGGTATATAAGACGGCAGAAGAAGTGTTTGAAAATCTTGAGGCAGACAAGATTGAAGCGACGATCTATGATGCACCAGGAATTCAGTCATATATGAATACACATAAAGACACAACGAATCTTGAGGTGTTAGATGAACAGCTTAATTCTGAAGAAAGTAATTATGGTATTATGTTTGCGAAAGGATATAAGTATCTGGATCAATTTAATGTAGCACTGCAGGTTCTGAATAATGATGGAAGTTATCAGAAGATAAAAGAGCAGTGGATCAAGACAAAAGAATAGGAGAAAAGAAAAGACGGACCAATGAAGATCATGTCCGTCTTTTCTTTTATACAAATAAAATTTGGAGTTTAAAGTAATAAGGTTTTAAGCCATGAAACTTCATCTTCTTCAAGATGAGGAGCAAGGTTGTCATATACTAATTGCTGATAATCACGAAGAAGTTGATTCTCTTTATCGTTGAATAATGAAAGGTCAACGCCATCTAAATCGATTGGTACAAGAGTCAGAGGTTCAAAATGAAGGAAAGCTCCATATTCGTTTTGCTGCCATTTCCTGCAAAGAAGCATGTTTTCTGTACGAATACCATATTTGCCAGGAACATAGACACCGGGTTCGTCGGTGATGACCATTCCAGGTTGCAATACGGCATCAAGATTTTCTGGGTTTGATCTCCAGCGGAAAGCATTTGGCCCTTCGTGAACCCCTAGAAAATATCCAACGCCATGGCCGGTTCCGCAACGATAATCGACACCTTTTTCCCAGAGAGGTTCCCTTGCAAGAATATCAAGATTGCTGCCACGGCATCCTGAAAGAAATTTAGCATCAGCAAGCGTGAGCATAGATTTTAATACTAATGTAAAATATTTTCGCTCTTCATCAGAAATCGGACCGAGGATAAAGGTTCGTGTAACGTCAGTTGTACCGCCATAATATTGACCGCCAGAGTCGATAAGCAGCATTCCTTCAGCAGTTACAGCAATATCAGATTCTTCCGTAGACTGATAATGCATCATAGCAGCATGATCTTTGTATGCACAAATAGTTTCAAAACTTAATCCGACATAATCAGGCTGTTTTTTGCGTTCTGCTTCCAGATGGTCAGAAATTGATCGTTCTGTCATAGGAATCTTTCCGACATTTTTTTTCAGCCAGTACATAAATTTTGTCATGGCAACTCCGTCATTGATGTGACATTCCTTTAAATGCTCCATCTGCGTTTCATTTTTGACAGCTTTCATAAGTTCAGTAGGATTTTTATCTTCTATGATCTTACATTTAAATAAAAGATTATAATGAAAATAGTTAGTAAGATCTGGATCTAACAAAACATTTGTGTGCTGGTCTTTTAAGAAAGAGTCGATCTCACTGTAATCGCGGACCAGAATTCCATGTTCTTTAAAACGATTGAAAGCAGCAGCGGAAATGCAGTCTTTTCTTAAAAATAGAAAACATTTATCCATTGTGATCCATGCGTAACTATAAAATAAAGGAGTACAGGCAATATCTTCACCGCGCAGATTAAATAACCATGCTATATCAGGAAGTGAGGAAAGAAAAAAGGCATCGGCTCCTGCTGCAGATATTTTCTTTCGCACACGTTCAAGCTTTGAATCAGTATGTTCTCCGCTGTATTTGATATCGTGGCGGTAAACCACAGTTTTTGTCATTGCAGGACGATTATCTTCTGCCCATAGATGCTCTACAAAATGTAGATTAAAACGAAAATCAAAGCCACATTTTTTGGAAAGTTTCGCAATTTTCTTTCCGTAGGAAGCAGAGATCATAAGCCCGTTTGTTCCAAGAACATCATTTGGGTGAAGATTTTGCTCCAGAAACTGAAGAGTTGTAGGGACACCGTAAACACCTTGTTTCATTAAAGTGATATCAGAAGAAATCTGTTGTTTGGCTTGCGTAAAATAACGTCCGTCGGTCCAAAGCCATCCTTCATTGGAACCTGCAAGAAAAGTGCCGGCAGAACCAGTAAAACCTGAAATATATTGTCTACATTTAAAATGATCATCCACATATTCAGATTGATGAGGATCTTCACTCGGAACGAGATAATATGTAACGTTTTGAGTTCTCATTATATCACGAAGTTTCATAAAATTTGTATTCATGATCAATACCTCCATTTGTCATATTTAATGCACTGTAAAAATTATCAGTAGTGCATGTTTATATTAATTATAGTAGATTGATAAAAATTCGTAAAGAAAAATGAAATGGGGAGTGAGCATTATTTCACTCAAAAAAGTTGAAAAGAACAAATGAGATAATGTATAATCACTTTGAACAAATATAAAAGTATAAAGGAGAAAACTATGAAGAATATGCTAGTTGCCCAGTCAGGAGGACCATCTGCAGCAATTAATGCTACGATCACAGGTGTGATCGACGCAGGAATTGCAAGTGATCAGGTGGGACATGTTTATGGAGCACGGAATGGAATCAAAGGTGTACTGAATGAAAACTTTGTAAATTTAGATGAGGTGTGTGACACAAAAGAAAAAAGAGATCTGCTTTCTGTAACACCAGCAGCAGCGTTGGGATCATGCCGCTGGAAACTAAAAGATCCGAAAGAAAATGCGGAAGAATTCGAGGAGATCATTCGCATTTTAAGAAAGAATAATATAGGATATTTTGTCTATACAGGTGGAAATGATTCGATGGATACTGTATATAAGTTATCCATTTATTGCAAAGAAAATAACATAGATGATATTAAAGTTATGGGAGCACCAAAGACGATTGATAATGACCTTGGAGAGACAGATCATTGTCCTGGATTCGGTTCTGCTGCTAAATTTATTGCAACAGCATTTACAGAAATTGCATGTGACTGCTTTGTATACGATGTACCATCTGTAACGATCGTAGAAGTCATGGGGAGAAATGCCGGATGGCTGACGGCATCTTCAGCACTTGCAAGAACAGAAGAAAGACGAGTTCCACAACTCATTTATCTGTGCGAGAAAGTATTTGATGAAGAAAAATTCATCGAAGACGTTAACAAAGCACTTGAGAAAGAGAATAATATTATTGTGGCAGTCAGTGAAGGCGTGAAAGATGCCACAGGACATTATGTTGGTGAGGAAACAAAATCTGGGAAAGAAGATGCGTTTGGACATAAATATCTATCTGGAATCGGAAAATATCTAGAAGGTTTAGTAGGTAATAGGATCGGATGCAAAGTAAGATCTGTAGAATTAAATATTCTTCAAAGATGTGCTGGATATATGTTAAGCGAAACAGATATCATTGAATCAAGAAATCTTGGAGCATTTGCAGCGGTTAGTGCGATCCGTGGGGAAAGCGGAAAAATGTCTGCATTAAAGAGAATTTGTGATGATCCATATCAGGTAGAAATTGAATTAGCAGATTTGTCTAAGATCGCAAACTTTGAGAAAAAAGTACCGATGGAATGGATCAATGAAGAAGGCAATGACATTAAAGATGATTTGCTTACATATTTAAAACCACTAATTCAGGGAGAAGTGCAAATACCATATGAGAATGGAGTGCCAAGGCATTTTATTTTATAGTTAGATATATAAATAAGATCCGAGATACTGTTTGTTGTGCAGCATCTCGGATCTTTGTTATCTGATTTCATAAGGAATATGAGATTGTTTCTTGCTTTTAGTTGATTGGGATATAAAATAATGATTGATCTCGGCTCCGATAAAAAGCATCATCATACAAAAATACAACCAGAACAAAGTCAGTAAGATACTTGTAAGTCCTCCGTACATGGTACTGAAAAAAGAGAAATTATCAAAATACATTGAGAAGAAGAAGGATAATACTAACCATGCAGCAGAACTAAACAATGCTCCAGGAAGAATTTCCTTTGTCTTAAAGTTTTCACTTGGCAGAAAACGATACATAATGATGAAAACAATCATAAATGTAAAGAATGCAAGTAAAAATCGGATAGCTGCGAAAAAAACATGTTTGTTTTCAAGCACAGGTTCCAATCGATATAATTGAAGCAATAAAGAATTACCAAACAGTAAAAGGATTAATCCAAATAATACGGCAATGGCTAAAAGTCCGATATAGATGCTTGAAATAAATCGTAAAACAAAATAATTTCTTTTCTCAGGAATCTCATGAATGGTATTAAGTCCTGTCATCATAGACAAGATTCCTTTCGATGCAGACCATAATAAAGTAAGGATTGTGATCGACATATAAGTTGTTGTAAGTTTTCCGTTTAAAGATCTTATGATCGGTACGAGCATTCCACTGTATTTGGGTGGCAGATAAGTAAGAACCAGTTCTATCATATCATTTGGTGTGATCGGAAAATACTTTGTAAGACTTAGTACTACGATCATAAACGGAAAAAATGAAAGAATCGTAAAGAAAGCGGCCTGTGCAGAGAACGCAGTTACGTGATCTCGCTGTGCTTTATCTATGATCGATCCAATCATGGAAATTAATTTTAACATAATTTAATACCTCGTAATTGATACCTCATAATATCATAATTCAAGCGATTGTACAAGGTTTGGATTCTAGGATCTGAGATTTGGATTTTAAGAAATATCATAAATATGCAAAAAGACATATTGCATAGAGAATAAATATGTGGTATAGTTCCTATCAGAGTAAAAAAGGAATTATAATTATTTAAAAAGAATAAACAAATTATAAAAAAATCTTAAATTATTCTATTGACAAAGTAAAAAGACTTTGTTAAAATATAAACATAAGTTAACAAGAGATTATGAGGAGGATTGTTACTGGTAGTGCAGGCTAAACCAACTTATTGAATTTCACAGCAGGGAAAGTGGAAGTATATAAGTACGGTTTATTTTTTTGTGAAATGTGCAGCTGGTAAGACTAAAGTCTTTCCGTTGGAGAGTATGAGGTAAGGTTGTGCAGATTACAAAGATTGTAAATAATAATATTGTAATTTCAGAAGACAAGAATCATAAAGAAGTCGTGCTGATGGGTAAGGGCCTTGGTTTTCAGAAACATAAGGGAGATGAGATCAAGACAAGTCAGATTGAGAAGACTTACGTCATGAAAGACCATGGTATGACACAGCGTTTTCAGGAGATGTTAACTGATATCCCAATCGAGAGAGTGAAGATCTGCAATAAGATCATTCAATATGCGAAGGATACATTACAGAAGAATATTAATGATAATATTTATATTTCACTTACCGACCATATCAATTTTGCAATTGAGAGAGTGGAGATGGGAGTGCCGTTCCAGAATCCGTTTTTATGGGAGATCAAGAAGTTTTATTATCAGGAGTACCTGATCGGGAAAGTAGCGATCGGTATGATCGAGAAAGAATTGAAAGTGACGCTTCCTCAGGATGAAGCAGCGTTTATCGCATTACATATTGTGAATGCAGAACTTGATCTGGATATGACAGAGATGGTTTCGATGACGAAGCTTGTGAACGATATTTTAAAGATTGTGGATAAACACTTTGGAGAACAGATCGATAAGGAATCTGTTTTCTATGAGAGATTTATCACACATTTAAAGTTCTTTGCACAGAGAGTTTATATGGGCAAGGAAGTAAGAAGTGATGATACAGAATTCCAGGAGATCATAAGGAATAAGTATCACGAATGTATTGAATGCGTAGATGAAATTAAGAACTATGTGAAGAAGACTTGCAATCATGATATTACAGATGAAGAACTTATGTATTTAACCGTACATATCAAGCGAGTTACTACAAGATAAAAGTTTATATTGTTGATCAGGATTGTTACTGGTAATGCAGGCTAAACTTGATTTGAATCATGGATTTTTCAGAAAGTCCGGATTTCTTCGTGAATATATTTTTGTGGGGAGATTTGGATGATGGGAATTTGCGGATTTGAATCAGGTTTTTTTATTTATAAGAATTTCTTATAAAATATATAATTAATTAGCTTATGAAAATATAGAAAAGGAGGAATAAAAAAATGGTAGGAATTATTCTTGCTACACATGGTGATTTCGCCAAGGGTATCTTACAGTCTGGATCCATGATTTTTGGTGACCAGCCGAATGTTGCGGCTTGTACATTACAGCCAAGCATGGGACCAGAAGACATCAAGAAACAGATGGAAGATGCCATTGCCGGATTCGAAAACCAGGATGAAGTGCTGATTATGGTTGATTTATGGGGTGGAACTCCATTTAATCAGGCTAACGGATTAATTGCCGGACATGAGGACAAATGGGCAATCGTTGCTGGATTAAATCTTCCAATGTTGATTGATGCATACGCTTCTCGTATGACAATGGACACAGCACATGAAGTTGCAGCTCAGATTTCCGGAAGCGGAAAAGAAGGTGTGAGAATCTATCCAGAATCTCTTGAACCTAAGAAAGAAGAAGCTACACCAGCTGCTGCAGCACCTCAGGGAGCAATCCCAGAAGGAACAGTACTTGGAGACGGTCACATTAAGATCGGTCTTACTCGTATCGACACACGTTTATTACATGGACAGGTGGCTACAACATGGACAAAGATGGTAAACCCAGACCGTATCATTGTTGTATCTGATGCCGTAGCAAAAGATGATCTTCGTAAGAGAATGATCATTGAGGCAGCACCTCCAGGAGTAAAAGCTCACGTTATCCCAATCTGGAAGATGATCGAAGTAGCAAAAGATCCAAGATTCGGTGAAACAAAAGCAATGCTTCTGTTTGAAACACCTCAGGATGTATTAAAAGCAATCGAAGGCGGAGTTGACATCAAAGAAATTAACTTAGGATCTCTGGCACATTCAACAGGTAAAGTTGTCGTAACAAAAGCCGTTGCAATGGGTAAAGAAGATGTAGAAACTTTCGAGAAACTGATCGACAAAGGTGTTACATTTAACGTACGTAAAGTACCAAGCGATTCTCCAGAGAACATGGACGAAATGCTTAAGAAAGCGAAAGCAGAACTTAAATAATCAATTTATAAAAATATATAGGAGGAATTATCATGTCAGTTATTTCAATGGTATTAGTTGTTATCGTTGCATTCCTGGCTGGTATGGAAGGTGTCCTGGATGAATTCCAGTTCCATCAGCCATTAGTAGCTTGTACATTAATCGGACTTGTAACCGGACAGCTTGTTCCTTGCATCATCCTTGGAGGTAGTCTTCAGATGATCGCTTTAGGATGGGCTAACATCGGTGCAGCCGTTGCCCCAGATGCTGCATTAGCAGCCGTTGCATCTGCAATCATTCTTGTTCAAGGTGGACAGGGAAGAGCTGGTGTTGATACTGCCATCGCAGTAGCAATCCCATTAGCAGTAGCAGGATTATTCTTAACAATGATCGTTCGTACACTTTCCGTTATCTGTGTTCATCAGATGGATGCAGCTGCTACAAAAGGTAGCTTCAAAGGTGTAGAAGCATGGCATATCATTGCAGTTTGTTTACAGGGTATCCGTATCGCGATCCCAGCAGCAGCATTACTTGCAATTCCATCATCTGCCGTAGCTGCAGCATTAAATAGTATGCCAGCATGGTTAACAGATGGTATGTCCATCGGTGGTGGTATGGTCGTAGCCGTAGGTTACGCAATGGTTATCAACATGATGGCTACAAAAGAAGTATGGCCTTTCTTCGCAATTGGTTTCTGTCTGGCTGCTGTTTCAGACTTAACACTGATCGCATTAGGTGTTATCGCTGTATCTATGGCACTGATTTACCTGAAACTGTCTGAGAATGCAGGATCTGGTAACGGTGGAAGCAATACTGGTGACCCATTAGGCGATATTTTAAATGATTATTGATTAAGAAGGAGGTAAGAAAAATGGCAGAAAATAAAGTTCAATTAACAAAAAAAGATAGATTATCTGTAGCATTACGTTCTACTTTCCTTCAGGGTTCTTGGAACTATGAACGTATGCAGAATGGTGGTTGGTGTTTCGCAATGATCCCAGCTATCAAGAAATTATACACAAACAAAGAAGATCAGATCGCAGCGTTAAAACGTCATCTGGAATTCTTCAACACACATCCTTATGTAGCATCTCCAGTAATTGGTGTTACACTGGCTCTGGAAGAAGATAAAGCAAACGGAGCACCTGTAGAAGACAGTGCGATCCAGGGTGTTAAAGTCGGAATGATGGGACCTTTAGCTGGTGTTGGTGATCCAGTATTCTGGTTCACAGCAAGACCTATCCTTGGAGCTTTAGGAGCTTCTCTTGCAATGGGTGGAAGCATCCTTGGTCCAGTTTTATTCTTCGTATTATGGAACGTTATCCGTTGGGCATTTATGTGGTATACACAGGAATTTGGTTACAACGTAGGAACAAAGATCACAGAAGACTTATCTGGTGGATTACTTCAGAAAGTTACAAAAGGAGCATCTATCCTTGGTATGTTCGTCCTTGGTGCATTGATCGAACGTTGGGTAAGTATCAACTTTACTCCAGTTGTATCTAAAGTTACATTAAGTGAAGGAGCTTATATCGATTGGGCTAAACTTCCAGCAGGAGCTGAAGGAATCAAAACTGCATTAGCACAGCAGGCATCCGGTATGGCACTTGATCCAACGAAGGTTACAACTCTTCAGGACAACTTAAACTCCCTGATTCCTGGATTTGTACCATTACTGTTAACACTGTTATGCATGTGGTTATTAAAGAAAAACGTTTCTCCAATCATCATTATCATCGCATTATTCATCGTTGGTATCGGTGGACACGTTATTGGATTATTATAAGAATGATCAAGCACATATACAAAAGGCCCGGATGTCCGGGCTTTTTGCTTATATAAGAAGAAAGTTTATATAAATAAAATAGACAAAAAGTCATCTTGTATAAGCAAAGAAAATTGTATAAAATAAACAAAGAGAACATATGAAACGAAGGAGGGCTTATGGCACAATCAATTAATACAAGAGTCGATGTTGTAGTAGAGGCAACGTCTTATCAGGGACTTACAAACTATGGAAAGATTATGGTTGGAGATAAAGGATTTGAATTCTTTAATACAAGAAATGTCAATGATTATATTCAGATTCCATGGGGAGAAGTTGATTATGTGATCGCATCTGTGATGTTTAAAGGAAAGAAGATTCCACGTTACGCGATTCAGACAAAGAAAAATGGAACTTATTCTTTTGCGTCCAAAGAACCAAAGAAAGTGTTGCGTGCGATCAACCAATATATACCATCCGAGCGTCTTGTACGTTCTTTAAGCTTCTTTGATGTGTTAAAACGTAATTTTATGCCATCTAAGAAGAGTGTGAAGATCAAAAAACAAAAGTAACTTTTGGTTACAAGATGAAAAAGGAGAAGGCTGTTATGGGACATATTTTAAGAATGAATCCGGTTTTTAAAGAAATGATCTGGGGTGGAACAAAATTAAAAGATATTTATGGATATGATATTCCAAGTAACCATACAGGAGAGTGTTGGGCGATTTCTGCACATAAAAACGGAGATTGTACAATTGCGGATGGAGAATACGAAGGAAAAACTTTATCTTGGCTGTTTGAAAATCACAGAGAATTATTTGGAAATATCGAAGGAAATCAATTTCCATTACTTGTAAAGATCATTGATGCCAAAAATGATTTATCTGTACAGGTGCATCCAGATGATGCTTATGCCAAAGAACATGAAAATTCTCTTGGAAAAACAGAATGTTGGTTTGTACTTCAGGCAGATGAAGGAACAAAAATGGTGATGGGACATCATGCAAAAACAAAAGAAGAGTTTATAAAAGCAATTGAGAATGATGATTATGAACATCTATTAAATTCATTTAAGATCAAAGAGGGAGATTTCTTCTACATTCCATCAGGAACATTACATGCGATCTGTAGTGGATCTTTAATCTATGAAGCGCAGCAGTCTTCAGATATCACATATCGTGTCTATGATTACCATAGAAAAGATGCAGATGGAAATGAAAGACAGCTTCATGTAAAGCAGTCAATCGATGTAACAAATGTACCTGCCAACATAGATCAGAACAAAGAATTTCTTCAGACAACTCTTGAGAATGGTATAAAAACAAGATATGTTGATAGTGAATTTTTTAAAGTTGATCGTTATGAGTTGACTGGTAAAAATGTGATTCAAAATGACAATCCGTTTATGATGGTAAGTATTACGGAAGGATCTGGAACATTAGAAGAAAATAAAGTGAAAAAAGGAGATCATTTTGTTATTTGTTCTGATCAGAAAGAAGTTATTTTTGATGGTACAATGGGAATAATGATCTCTACATTGTAATCTTATAGACAGAATATATTAATAAGGAAGTTTTTATGAAAAAAGAAGGAAGAATATTTGATGTTCTGCAGAGAGTTGGACGTGCATTTATGCTTCCAATTGCCATTCTGCCGGTCGCAGGACTTTTACTTGGAATTGGACAATCATTTACGAATGAAACAATGCTTCGAACGTACCATCTGATTAAGATCATGGGTCCGGGGACAGTTTTGTATGGAATTTTTAAAGTGGGAGGCGATTGTGGAAGTATCATTTTTGACAATCTTGCACTAATATTTGCAATGGGAGTTTCTATAGGAATGGCGAAGGCAGAGAAAGCTGTAGCAGCATTATCCGGGGTATTGTCTTTTTTTGTGATGCATGAAGCAATTTCATCCATGTTGTCTTTATATGGTGATACTTATACGATGCATACGGGAGCAACTGACCAGATTCTTGGAATTACATCATTGCAGTTAGGTGTATTTGGTGGAATTATTGTTGGTCTTGGGGTTGGATATCTGCATAATCGACTTTATAAAATAAAACTTCCAGAAGTTTTGTCTTTTTTTGGCGGGACGAGAGCTGTACCGATCATTTGTACCATTGTATATGTTGGAGTAGGAATTTTAATGTTCTTTATCTGGCCGCCGATTCAGGGATTAATGTATTCGCTCGGAGGAATTGTGAAAGCCTCTGGATACTTTGGAACTTTTATTTACGGAGTGCTGGAACGTGCATTGATTCCATTTGGACTGCATCATGTATTTTATCTTCCGTTCTGGCAGACATCACTTGGTGGAACGATGGAAGTGGCAGGGAAGATGGTTGATGGAGCACAGAATATCTTTTTTGCTCAGTTGGCAGATCCTGCAACCACACATTTTAATGTAGAAGCGACAAGATTTATGGCAGGAAAGTTTCCACTAATGATCTTTGGACTGCCAGGAGCAGCACTTGCAATTTATCGTTGTGCAAGACCTGAACAAAGAAAAGTTGTCGGTGGGCTTATGATTTCTGCTGCATTAACATCAATGCTTACAGGAATTACAGAACCATTGGAATTTACATTTCTGTTTATCGCTCCTGGATTATATGCAATTCATTGTATTTTTGCGGGATTTGCATATATGATGATGCATGTACTGAAAATTACAGTGGGATTAACATTTTCAGGAGGCCTTATTGATCTGTTCTTTTTTGGAATCTTGCAAGGACAGGGAAAGACAAACTGGATGATGGTAATTCCACTTGGGATTATCTATTTTATCGTATATTATTTTTTGTTCCATTTTCTGATCCTGAAATTTGATATTAAGACACCGGGAAGAGAAGAAGAAACAACAATAGAATTCGAAGAGGAGTCTGAATATGAATACAGAGAAGATTTCTCAGAAGAATTATTAGCGAAAATTGCAGCTGGCCTTGGGGGCAAAAAGAATATTGGAGATATTGACTGTTGTGTTACAAGACTTCGGTGTGGACTTAAGGATATAAGTCTGGTAGATGATGCTATGATCAGGGAAACGGGATCAAGGGGAATTCTGAAACGAGGTAACAGTATTCAGATTATCTATGGTCCACATGTAACAGTGTTGAAATCAGAATTTGAAGATTACTTAAGAACTAGACGTGCAAAGAAAGAAATCAAACAGTTACTAAAGGAAAATGTACATTCCGAGGAAGAAACGAAACAGGAAAGCATTGCCTGTCCGATCAAAGGAAAAGTGATCGAGTTAGAAGAAGTTGGAGATGAAGCATTTTCTGGAGGAATGTTAGGAGAAGGATTTGCAGTTGTTCCAGAAGAAGGAAAATTATATGCACCAGTAGATGGCATTATTGCGGCTGTATTCCGCACCAAGCATGCACTTGCTATGGAGTCAAAGGAAGGTGCAGAAGTTCTCATTCATCTAGGCCTTGATACCGTCAAACGAAATGGAAAAGGTTTTTATATGAAGGTAGAAGCTGGACAGAAAGTGAAAAAAGGAGAACTTATCTGTGAGTTTGATTTAGAAGATATAAAAGCAGATGGATATGTTATGACAACTCCAGTCGTTATAAGTAATAATGCAGAATATTCAAGCATTGCATTAAATCATATTGGAGAGTGTAATGTAGGGGAAGAAATTTTAACTATCTACAAATAGGTAACTATAAAATTAAATATAGATACAATTCTTAAACTTAAAAAGAAGGGATGTTATTTATGATCGATATTAGATTATAAATAACATCCCTTCTTTTTGTTTGCATGCGAAAAATAGTAGAAACAAAAAATTTTAAATCAATATAATCGACATAATGTTACAAAAATCAATAAAATATTACAATAATATTACGAAATAATAATGAAAAGTATTGACATACTATATATAAGTGCTATAATACACACATACTCGAGTTAACAAAATTGTAACATTTAAAGGAGGGACATTATGATAACGAGGAAAATGAGACTATCGATGGCGATGCTTACGATTGTAGCAAGTATGTTAACGACAGGAAATATAAAAGCAGATGAGAAAAATACGACAAAAGAAACCAATACAATAACAAACAGCAAGTATGCGAATAAGGCAGTTGCAGATATTTATTCTACAACGACATTGAATGTTCGAAAAAAAGGAAGTACAAATGCGAAGATCTTAGGAAAAATGAAAAAAGGGAATATTGCAACCGTGTTAAAGAGAGGATCAGAATGGTCAAAAGTAAGATCAGGAAATGTTACAGGGTATGTAAAAAATCAGTATCTTGTTTTTGGAGATGAAATTGAGAATTTTGCGAAACAAAATGTGAAGAAAATAGCCAAAGTTCAGGCGGAAACATTAAGAGTTCGCAAGAATGCGTCTACGGAATCGAAGATTATTGCATTGGCATCTAAAGATGATAAATTAAAAGTTAAGAAGCAGAACGGTGATTGGGCAAAAGTCAAAGTTGATGGTAAAACAGGATATGTCTCAAAAGATTATGCAAAAGTAACATACTCTTTTGGAAAAGCAAAATCCATGAAACAGATTCAGGCGGCGGAAAAAGCAAAGGAACAAGCAAAACATGCAACCAAAACAAGAGATGAAACTGCAAAAACAAGTTTTGCACAGACAACAAAGAAAGCTTCTGTATCATACAGCAGCTCGTCAGTGACAGGAAGTAGAATGGCAAGTTATGCACAACAGTTTGTTGGAAATCCATATCGTTATGGAGGAAACAGTTTAACAAGGGGAATTGACTGCTCTGGATTTACACAGCAGATCATGGCAAAATTTGGATACAGCATCAGCCGTACAAGCAGTTCTCAGGCAGGGGATGGAAGAGCAGTATCTACAAGCAACTTAAGAGCTGGGGATTTAGTGTTTTACGGAGATGGTGGAAGTATCAATCATGTGGCACTTTATATCGGTGGTGGTCAGGTGGTACATGCAAGTAATTCTGCACCATATCCAAGAGGTGGAATTAAGATTTCAAATGTAAATTACAGAACACCAATCTGTGCGAGACGTATCATAGGATAGAAAAAGAACTACGAATATTGTTTGTATATGAAAAGAGCGCAGGAGAGCAATTCATGTCGGATCGGTCTTCTGTGTTCCTTTTTTTATATATTTGGTATGAAAATAAAAAATTAAAGTTCTGATGTTGACAGAAGAACATCAGATTTATAAAATGAAAAAGGTATATTTTTGGTTAGGAAAATAAAGACAGAAAAGAGATGTAGAAAGAAAGCATGAAAGAAAGACGTTTCACAAACAAAAAGCTGATCGCTCTTATGTTACCATTGGCAGTAGATCAGCTTTTAAATTCATTTATGGGTACGGTAGATACTCTTGTGGTCAGTAACTTAGGATCGGCAGCAATTTCAGCGGTCAGTTTAGTGGACTCCATCAATATTTTGGTTGTTCAGGCATTTTTTGCATTGGCTTCTGGTGGTACGGTTGTTTGTTCACATTATCTTGGGTGTGAGAAAAAGGAGAGGGCAACGAATGCAGCCAGACAGTTAGTGTTTATTACATTCGCCATGTCACTGATCATTGCAATTGCATGTCATTTATTCAGCAGTCAGATTCTTGGTTTGATCTTTGGTCAGGTGGAACCAGCAGTCATGGAGAATGCAAAGAAGTATTTCTTTTTTTCTGCAATGTCCTATCCATTTATTGCATTGTACGATGACGGAGCCTGCATTTTAAGAGCACAGGAGAACAGTAAACTTCCAATGCAGATTTCATTTATTGCAAATGGAATTAATGTCGTATTGAATCTAGTGTTTGTATGGATTTTCCATTTTGGAGTAGCAGGATCTTCTGCAGCAACAATGATCGCCAGAGCATTTGCAATGATCGCAGTACTTTATAAATTAAGAAGCCCAAATATGAAAGTGCAGCTTAGAGATTATTTTTCGATTCGTCCGGAATGGAAAGAAATCAAGCGTATTTTACATATCGGGATACCATCAGGAATTGAAAATGGAATGTTCCAGTTTGGAAAACTTGCAATTCAATCAACAGTATCTTTAATGGGAACGGCGGCAATCGCAGCACAGGGAATGACGAATATCATCGAGAACTTAAATGGAATCATGTCGATTGGAATGGGAATCGGCTTGATGACAGTTGTTGGAGAATGCCTTGGTGCAGGAGAGAAGGAAGAGGCTGTATATTATATAAAGAAGATTTCTATTGCAGCAGAAGTAGTGTTGATCATTACGTGTTTATTAATGTTTGGACTTACTTACCCGATCACTTATTTTGGAGGAATGGAGCCAGAGAGTGCTAAACTTTGCATCTTTATGGTAACATGCATTACGATCGTAAAACCAATTGTATGGATCATGGCTTTTATTCCACCATATGGGTTCAGAGCTGCAGGAGATGTGAAGTTTACGATGACGACATCCATGTTATGTATGTGGCTTTGCAGAGTTGTACTTGCAATGGTACTTGCAAGAGTGTTCCATATGGGACCAATCGCAGTGTGGATCGGAATGTTTACGGACTGGACGATTCGTGCAATTATTTATACAGTACGATTTAGAAATAGAAAGTGGCTTGCACATCAGGTTATCTGATGTGCGTTGCGGATCATGGTGGTTCGTGTTATACTAAAATGTATTTGAATATTAGAAAAATGAAGAAATATATAGAAGGGATACAGAGAAGATGAAAGTATCAGATTTTACATTTGATTTACCAGAAGAACTGATCGCTCAGGATCCGCTTGAGGACAGATCAAGTTCCAGATTATTAACATTAGATAAGAATACAGGAGAGATCGGGCATGATATCTTCCATAACATTGTAAATTATTTAAAACCAGGAGATTGTCTTGTGTTAAATAATACAAAAGTAATTCCAGCAAGACTGATCGGGGCTAAAGAAGAAACAGGTGGAAAAGTTGAGGTTCTGCTTCTTAAGAGAAAACAGGACAATGTATGGGAAACACTTGTAAAACCAGGAAAGAAAGCACGTCCAGGAGCAAGAATCTCTTTTGGAGATGGGAAATTAGTTGGTGAAGTCATTGATGTTGTTGATGAAGGAAACCGTTTGGTGAAGTTTGAATATGAGGGAATTTTTGAAGAAGTGTTAGATGAACTTGGGCAGATGCCATTACCACCATATATTACTCATCAGTTAAAAGATAAGAACCGCTACCAGACAGTTTATGCCAAATATGATGGTTCAGCAGCAGCACCAACAGCGGGATTGCATTTTACAAAAGAATTATTGCAGCAGATCAAAGACATGGGAGTCAATATCGCATATGTGACACTTCATGTAGGACTTGGTACGTTTCGTCCTGTCAAAGTAGATGATGTCTTAGATCATCATATGCATTCTGAATTTTACAGAATCGAAGAAGATGATGCGAAACTCATCAATGAGACAAAGAAAAATGGTGGAAGAGTTATTTCTGTCGGAACAACAAGTACAAGAACATTGGAATCTGTTGCAGAAGAAGATGGGACACTCCATGCTAAGAGCGGATGGACAGACATCTTTATCTATCCAGGATATAAATTTAAAGTAATTGATGGACTGATCACAAACTTTCATCTGCCAGAATCTACATTATTAATGTTAGTTTCTGCTCTTGCTGGAAGAGAACATATTTTAAATGCTTATAATATCGCAGTTAAAGAAAGATACAGATTCTTCTCATTTGGGGATGCTATGTTTATTCATCCATAAGAAGAATTTATGATAAAATGTATTGAGGTATTATTTTAAAGATACGAAATGGAGGAACCTTTATGAAACTCGCACTGATTGGAACAGGAAAGATCATCGAAGATGCATTATTTGCAATGGAACCAGTGAAAACAATTGAGAGAACGGCAGTTTTTGCAAGACCTCACAGCAGGGATAAGGCAGAAAAACTTGCAAAACAGTATGCGATCAAAGAAGTCTACACAGACTATGAAGAGTTATTGAAAAAGACAGAAGCTGATACTGTTTACATTGGCTTGGTCAACAGTGCCCATTATCCATATGCGAAACAGGCATTATTAGCAGGAAAAAATGTAATTCTTGAAAAACCATTTACTGGGTTTTATGAGGAAACCAAAGAACTGGCACAGATCGCAAATGAAAAGAAATTATTTATTTTTGAAGCGATCACAGTACTTCACAATGAAGTGTTCTATGAGATGAAGAAAAACTTAAATAAACTAGGAAATATTCGTATGGCACTGTGCAATTATTCTCAGTATTCAAGCCGTTATGATGCATATTTAGAAGGAGATATCACACACTCTTTTGATCCAGCGTATTATGGCGGTTCATTATATGATATCAACGTCTATAATATTCATTATTGTGTAGGATTATTTGGAGAGCCAAAGGATGCGACATATTATCCAAATATCGGACCAAATGGAATTGATACATCAGGAACACTTGTGATGGAATATGATGGATTCAGTGCGGTTTGTACAGGAAGTAAAGATTCAGATAGTCCAGGATACGTCTGTGTTCAGGGTGAAAAAGGTTTTATGAAAGTAGATTCTAAACCAAACATTGCTTATGAATTAAAGACGGTTTATGCAGATGAAAATATCAAAGAAAAAGTAAAAGATGCAGCAGGAGCGATGGTTCGTGCAACGATCACAGAAGATTATAAGGCTCCAGAGCATTACCACCGCATGACACAGGAATTTACAGATTTTGCAAGAGTCATTGATGAAAAAGATTATGAGACGGCAAAAGAATTTTTGGATGAGACTGTTGCGGTTGTGAAAGTACTTGAGACGGCAAGAAAGAAAGCTGGAATCGAGTTTTAATATTATAGAAGGAAGTAACCTATGAAAGTAATCATTATCGGTGGCGGTGCTGCTGGCATGCTGGCTGCATATCAGGCAGCAAAATGTGGAAACGATGTTTCTTTATACGAAAAAAATGAAAAATTAGGAAAGAAGATATTTATCACAGGAAAAGGCCGCTGTAATGTGACAAATGCCTGTGAGGTCGAAGAATTGTTAGATCATGTCGTAACGAATAAAGAGTTTTTGTACAGTGGTTTCTATTCATTTACGAATAATGCAATGATGGAATTGTTAGAAGAGCTTGGATGCCCGCTCAAAGTAGAAAGAGGAAACCGAGTATTTCCAGTATCCGATCATTCTTCGGATGTTATTGCAGCATTGCAGAGAGGGCTTAGAAAAGAGAATGTTGATATTTATTTAAATACAACAGTTAAAAAGATTCTGAGTGAAGACGGAACTGTAACAGGAGTTAGATTGGCATCTGGAGACACGGTGAAGGCTGATAAAGTCATTGTTGCAACAGGAGGTATGTCCTATCAGACAACAGGATCTACGGGTGATGGGTATGATTTTGCAAGAAAAGCAGGGCATAAAGTGACAAAACTTACCCCGGCACTTGTGCCATTTGAGATTAAAGAAGATTTCTGCAAACAGCTAATGGGATTGTCCTTAAGAAATGTCGCAGTGAAGATGACAGCAGATGGCAAAAAGATTTATGAAGATTTTGGAGAAATGCTTTTTACGCATTTTGGAATTAGTGGACCGGTTGTTTTAAGTGCCAGCAGTTATATCGGAAAATATCAAGGAAAAGAATTAAAATTTATGATTGACCTGAAACCGGCACTTAATAAAGACCAATTAGATCACAGAGTATTAAAAGATTTCAACAAGGCACTTAATAAAGATTTTGTAAATTCTTTGGATAATCTTTTGCCGAAAAAGCTGATTCCTGTTATCGTAGAATTATCAGGAATTCCAGAACATAAGAAAGTTAATGAGATCACGAAGAAAGAAAGAGAAACTTTGGTTTCTTTATTAAAGTGTCTTGAACTTACGATCACTGGAGTCAGAGGATTTAAAGAAGCGATCATCACACAGGGTGGAGTTAATGTGAAAGAAATAGATCCTGGAACGATGGAATCAAAGAAAGTCAAAGGATTATATTTTGCAGGAGAAGTCTTAGATCTTGATGCGGTTACAGGTGGATTTAATCTACAGATCGCATGGTCAACAGGCTATCTTGCAGGAATGAATTAGTATATCAAGAAGCAGATCAGGAGGAAAAGGTAATGTACAGTATTGCGATTGACGGACCAGCGGGAGCAGGGAAAAGCACGATTGCAAAAACAATTGCAAAGAAACTAGAATTTATTTATGTAGACACAGGGGCGATGTATCGTGCTATGGCACTTTATTTTATCAGACACGAGATCGATCCAAAAAATGAAGAAGCAATCAATAAAGCGTGCCCAGATATTCATGTAAGTATCAATTATGAAGATGGGGTGCAGCAAGTATTATTAAATGGGGAGAATGTAAATGGTCTGATACGCACCGAAGAAGTTGGAAATATGGCTTCTAAAACATCTGCTTATAAGACGGTTCGCGCAACACTTCTGGATCTTCAGAGAGATCTTGCCAAGACAGCCAATATCTTAATGGACGGGAGAGATATCGGAACCAATGTACTGCCAGATGCAGACTTGAAAATTTATTTAACAGCATCATCCAAAGTAAGAGCTGAGCGTCGCTACAAAGAGTTAGTAGAAAAAGGCGTGAAAGCGGATTTTAATAAGATTGAAGAAGATATCATCATCCGTGACCGTCAGGATATGGAACGAGAGATCGCACCCCTAAAACAGGCAGACGATGCAGTGCTTGTTGATTCTTCTGATATGACGATCGAAGAAGTTGTCGATGCGATCGTTGCGGAATTTGAGAAAGTAAAATAATTGCGTTTGCAAAGATTCATTTACAAACAGTGAGGGTAAAGATGGAAGTTATTTTAGCCAAAACAGCAGGATTTTGTTTCGGGGTGAAGCGTGCGGTTGATACGGTTTACAAAGAAGCAGGGAAGAAAAATGTATACACATACGGACCGATCATTCACAATTCAGAGGTTGTCAATGACCTGAAGAAAAAGGGTGTGGAAGTGATCAATTCCAGAGAAGAATTAGAAGCTTTGGAAGAAGGAACTGTGATCATCCGTTCTCATGGAGTTGCAAGAGAGATCTATGATCTGATCTATAAAAAAGGATTAGAATTAGTTGATGCGACATGTCCATTTGTAAGAAAAATCCATAAGATTGTAGAGAAAGCAGGCAACGATGGCAATCAGGTGATCATTGTTGGAAGTGAGCAGCATCCGGAAGTTCAGGGAATTAAAGGATGGTGTACGGGAGAAGTACATATCATCTCAGAAGCAAGTCAGCTTGATGGAATTGATCTTAATAAGCCAACCACTCTTGTATCACAAACGACATTTAATTACAAGAAATTTCAAGATTTAGTTGAAATTCTGAATAAAAAGGGTTATGATATAGGAGTATGTAATACAATATGTAATGCCACGGAAGAGCGTCAACTGGAAGCAAAGTCTATCGCTAAGGGTGTAGATGCAATGGTTGTGATCGGAGATAAGCAAAGCTCCAACAGCCAGAAGTTATATGAGATTAGTAAGAAAGAGTGTGAGAACACTTTTTTTGTGCAGACACTTAGAGACCTGGATTTGAAACTTTTTGAATCGACTGGTAAGGTAGGTATTACAGCGGGGGCCTCAACCCCACAGAAAATTATCAAGGAGGTTCATGCTAGCATGACAGAAAAGAGTTTTGAAGAATTATTAGAGGAAAGTTTTGTGACAATTCACAACGGAGAGGTAGTGAAAGGTACAGTTATCGATGTGAAACCAGATGAGATCATCTTAAACATCGGATACAAAGCAGATGGTATCTTAACAAGAAGTGAATACTCTAATGATTCAGCCAACGTAGATTTAACAACTGTTGCTAAAGTTGGTGATACTATGGAGACTAAGGTATTAAAAGTGAATGATGGAGAAGGACAGGTTCTTCTTACTTATAAGAGATTAGCAGCTGAAAAAGGAAACAAACGTTTAGAAGAAGCTTACGAGAACAAAGAAGTCTTAAAAGCACCTGTAGCTCAGGTATTAGATGGTGGATTAAGCGTACTGATCGACGAAGCTCGTGTATTCATCCCAGCAAGCTTAGTTTCTGATTCTTACGAAAGAGACTTAAAGAAATACGAAGGACAGGAAATTGAATTCGTTATCAGTGAGTTCAATCCTCGTAAGAGAAGAGTCATCGGAGATCGTAAACAGTTATTAGTAGCTGCTAAGAAAGAAAAACAGAAAGAATTATTCGAGAAGATCGAACCAGGAATGAAAGTAGAAGGAGTAGTTAAGAACGTAACAGACTTCGGTGCATTCATCGATTTAGGTGGAGCAGACGGACTTCTTCATATTTCTGAAATGTCTTGGGGACGTGTTGAAAACCCTAAGAAGGTCTTCAATATTGGAGATAAAGTAACAGTTCTGATCAAGGATATTCAGGGAGAAAAGATTGCATTAAGCTTAAAATTCCCAGAAGAAAATCCATGGTTAAAAGCAGAAGAGAAATACAAAGTAGGAAGTGTTGTAACTGGTAAAGTTGCACGTATGACAGATTTCGGAGCATTCGTTGAATTAGAATCAGGAATCGATGCACTTCTTCACGTTTCTCAGATTGCAAAAGAACATATCGACAAACCATCTGACGTATTAAGCGTTGGACAGGAAATCGAAGCTAAAGTAGTTGACTTCAAGAAAGATGATAAGAAGATCAGCTTAAGCATGAAAGCATTAGCTAACGAAGAAGAAAAAACAGAAGAATAAGATTTTTATCAAGGAATCCTGATTTTTATAAATCAGGATTCTTTTTTCATACAAGTATTGTAAAAAAAGACGTTTTGCGATATAATCATTCTTAAAAATACATTTTTTTAAAAAGATAAACCTCGAAAAGGAGTTATGACCATGGAATTAAAGAAGTTTAAAAAAGTATTGGTTGCAAACCGTGGTGAGATTGCGATCCGAGTTTTCCGAGCTTTGAATGAACTTGGAATTACAACGGTTGGTATCTATTCAAAAGAAGATCGTTATGCCTTATTCCGTTCCAAAGCTGATGAATCTTATCAGCTAAATCCGGACAAAGGACCAATCGATGCATATCTTGATATCAATACGATCATTCGTATTGCAAAAGAAAAGAACGTAGATGCAATTCATCCAGGTTATGGATTTTTATCAGAGAATCCAGATTTTGTAGATGCCTGTGAGAAGAATGGAATCACATTTATCGGTCCATCTTCAAGTTTAATGCGTAGAATGGGAGATAAGATTTCATCTAAACAGATGGCAATTGAAGCTGATGTGCCAATCATTCCTGGTGTAGACCATGCGGTTCACGGACTAGAAGAAGTGACTGAGATTGCGAACCAGGTTGGATATCCTGTGATGTTAAAGGCCTCTAATGGTGGTGGAGGACGTGGAATGCGTATCGTTCACTCAGCAGAAGAGATGCCAAAAGAATATGCAGAAGCAAGGGATGAATCCAAGAAGGCATTTGGAGATGATCAGATTTTCGTTGAAAAATACTTAGAGAGTCCAAAACATATCGAGGTTCAGATCATTGGTGACCAGTATGGACATGTGGTTCATTTATTTGACCGTGATTGCTCTGTACAGAGAAGACACCAGAAGGTTGTAGAATATGCTCCAGCATTTAGTGTACCAGATGAAGTAAGAAAACAGATTTTTGAAGCTTCTGTTCGTCTTGCAAAGCATGTAGGATATTCTAATGCCGGAACATTAGAGTTCTTAGTAGATGCAAATAATAATGCATACTTTATTGAAATGAATCCTCGTGTACAGGTAGAGCATACGATCACAGAGATGGTAACAGGTGTTGATATCGTACAGACACAGATTCTTGTGGCAGAAGGATATACTTTAGATTCTGAAGAAATCGGAATTGGTTCTCAGGAAGATGTTAAATGTAATGGATATTCTATTCAGACACGTATCACAACTGAAGATCCAATGAATAATTTCCTGCCAGATACAGGTAAGATCATAGTATATCGTTCTGGGGCTGGTAACGGAATTCGATTAGATGGTGGTAACGCATATGCAGGAGCTGAGATCACACCATACTATGACAGCTTATTAGTAAAAGCTATTTCTCATGATCGTACATTTGGAAGAGCAGTTGATAAATCTATCCGTGTATTAAAAGAGATTCGTATCCGTGGAGTTAAGACAAACATTCCATTCCTGATCAACGTATTAAACCATGAGACATTCCGTGAAGGAAAATGCTATACAACATTTATTGAAGATACACCAGAATTATTCTTACTTCCAGAGAGCCAGGACAGAGCAACAAAGATCCTTGAATTCTTAGGAAATAAAATGGTTAATGTACAGAAAGCAGTTCTTGATAAACCAGATTTTGAGGCAAGAACTCTTCCAAAATATGACACAGAGAAGAAGATATATGGTTCCAGAGATAAGTTCTTAGAGATGGGAGCAAAAGACTTCACACAGAGTTTGTTAAATGAGAAGAGATTATTGATCACAGATACAACCATGCGTGATGCACAGCAGTCTTTAATGGCTACACGTATGAGAACAAAAGACTTAGTTGGAGCCTCTGATGCGACAAACGCATTTATGGAGAATGCATTCTCTGTAGAGGCTTGGGGTGGAGCTACTTATGATACAGCTTATCGTTTCTTAAAAGAATCTCCATGGAAGAGATTAAAATTATTAAGACAGCATATGCCAAATACACTGATCCAGATGTTACTTCGTGCATCCAATGCTGTGGGATATAGTAACTATCCAGATAATGTTGTTAAGAAATTCATCAATGAAGCATCTCAAAAAGGTGTCGATGTATTCCGTATCTTTGACAGCTTAAACTGGGTTGAGAATATGAAAATGCCGATTGAAACTGCATTAAAGACAGGTAAGATTGTAGAAGGAACGATCTGTTACACAGGAGATATCACAGATCCTAACGAGACAAAATATACATTAGACTATTATGTAAAGAAAGCCAAAGAATTAGAAAGTTTAGGTGTACATATCTTTACGATCAAGGATATGGCAGGTCTTGTAAAACCATATGCAGCGAAGAAACTGGTAAGTGCGTTAAAAGAAGAATTAAACATTCCAGTCAACCTGCATACGCATGATTCTACAGGAAATGGTGTCAGTACATTACTGATGGCATCTGAAGCAGGACTTGATATCGCTGACTGTGCGATCGGTTCTATGAGTTCTATGACAAGTAATCCATGTATGAACTCTTTAGTAGAAGCATTAAAAGGAACAGAGCGTGATACAGGACTTGATACAGATGAATTAACAGAATTAAGCCAGTACTATGCAAGAATCCGTCCAATCTACAAACAGTTTGAGAGCGGAATGGATGCACCAAACACAGAGATTTACAAATATGAGATTCCAGGTGGACAGTATTCTAACTTGTTAGCTCAGGTGAAAGAAATGGGTGCAGCAGATGACTTTGAAGAGATCAAAGGATTATATAGAGATGCAAACCATTTACTTGGAAATATCGTCAAAGTAACACCATCATCTAAAGTGGTTGGAGACTTTGCAATCTTTATGTTCAAGAATGGATTAACAAAAGATAATATCCTAGAAGCTGGTAAAGATTTATCTTATCCAGATTCTGTAGTAGAATATTTTGAAGGTATGATCGGACAGCCAGAAGGTGGATTCCCAGAAGAATTACAGAAGATCGTATTGAAAGATAAGAAACCGATCAGTGTACGTCCAGGAAGCTTATTACCAGATGAAGATTTTGATTATATTGCAAAGGGATTAAAAGAAAACTTCTATATGGATAATATGGAAGATCCAGATGTTTTAAGCCAGAAAGTATTAAGTTATGCATTATATCCAAAAGTATATGAAGATTATTGCAGACATTTTGAGGCTTATAACGATGTAACAGGACTTGAAAGTCATGTATACTTCTATGGATTAAGAAAAGGTGAAGAAACAACCCTAAGATTAGATGAAGGAAAAGATCTGATCATCAAATTTATTGATATGACAGAGCCAGATAAAGATGGATATCGTCTGTTAGATTTTGAAGTTAATGGATCTATCCGTGAGATCAAAGTCCTTGATAAGAACTTGGAGGTTAAGACAGACGGAAGAGTCAAGGCAGATAAATCAAATCCAGCACATCTTGGATCAACAATTCCAGGAACAGTTGGTAAAGTTCTTGTCAATGAAGGTGATGAAGTTACAGTGAACATGCCACTGATGACAGTCGAAGCCATGAAGATGGAGACAACAGTTGTTTCTACAGTTAATGGTAAGGTTGATAAGATCTATGTCAAAGAAGGAGAACAGGTAAATCAAGAAGATCTGTTAATTTCTTTTGAGATTGATGAATAGAAATTAAATTAGATTTCATACTAAAGAAGGAAGTAAGAAGACACTTCCTTCTTTTTTTATATAGAAATATAATATGGAAAGGTAAAATTTAGTATGAAAGATAATGAAACAAAAGAAATAGAACAATTTGGACAGTTACAGGAAAATGGAATTTTGATCATGACGATCGTTGGTGAAATTGAAGGTCATCAGCTATCTGCACAGAATGCAAAAACAACGAAATATGAACATATGATTCCACTTCTTGCAAAGGCAGAGCAGGATCAAAGTATTAAAGGAATTTTGATCTTGATCAATACGATTGGCGGAGATGTAGAATGTGGACTTGCGATCGCAGAGCTTATTGCATCGCTTGGGAAACCAACCGTATCGCTTGTTCTTGGAGGAAGCCATTCGATTGGAGTACCACTTGCTGTAGCTGCAGATCATTCATTTATTGTAAAAAGTGCAACAATGATGATTCATCCAGTGAGAAGTTCTGGGACGTTTATCGGAGTGATTCAAAGTTATCGTAATATTGAAAAGATTCAGGATCGCATTACTACATTTATTAGTGATCATTGTAAGATGAGAAAGGAAAGAGTGGAAGAATTGATGCTTCACATCGGACAGCAGGTAAAAGACGTTGGTACGATCCTTTCAGGAGAAAAAGCAGTGCAGGAAGGTCTGATCGATGAAATGGGTGGGATGAAAGAGGCGACAGACAAATTGATTGAAAAAATAAATCAATCTAAAAATAAATAGAAAATTTGAATAAAAAACAGATAATAGCTTTATGATATTCCTGTTTTGGTGTATGATAAGAATAACAAGTATGTTAAAAAAAACACAAACCATGTCGAAACATCATAAAAGGAGGAAACATCATGAGAGGAATAGAGACACCGGTTCGGAATGTCAGAAGAAGAATTTTCAAAGAGATTGCAAAATTTGGTTATGAACAAAAAAATTTACAGGATCTTGAAGATCTTCCATATGAGATCGTACCAGGGGAAGTTGCAAAATATCGAGACAGTATATATCGAGAACGAGCGATCGTAGGAGAAAGATTGAGGCTTGCAATGGGAATGTCTTTAAATCCAGCGGATAAGCCAACAAGAATCACCAAAGGAATTGATGAAAGTAATATTTCAGAAAAATATTATGAACCGCCACTTCTTCAGGTCATTCCATCTGCTTGTAACGAATGTAAAGAAAAAGCATTTATTGTAGGTGAACAGTGTCAGGGATGTATGGCACATCCATGTATGGAAGTCTGTCCGAAGAAAGCTATTAGTTTTAAAGAAGGATACTCTTATATTGATCAGGAAAAATGCATTAAATGTGGGCAATGCAAGAAAGTTTGTCCATATGGTGCGATTTATGAAAGAAGACGTCCTTGTGCAAATGCATGTGGAGTTGGAGCAATTGAAACAGATTATGCAGGAAGGGCTAAGATTAATCCGGATAAATGTGTTTCCTGTGGAATGTGTATGGTAAATTGTCCGTTTGGGGCAATTGCAGATAAATCTCAGATTTATCAGTTGATCAAGGCAATGAATGAAGGTTCGGAAGTAATTGCAATCTTAGCTCCAGCATTTGTCGGGCAATTTGGCCCAAAAGCGACGCCAAATAAAATTAAAGCAGCACTTCTTGATATTGGATTTGCAGATGTATGGGAAGTTGCGGTTGGTGCGGATGCAGGAGCATTGGAAGAGGCGAAACATTATGTTCATAGTGTGGTAACAGGGAAATTACCATTCTTATTGACATCGTGTTGTCCATCATGGTCTATGCTCGGAAAGAAGTATTTCCCAGAGGTGATCGATGAGATTTCAAATGCATTAACTCCGATGGTTGCAACAGCAAGAGCGGCAAGAATCGCATCACCGAATGCTAAAATTGTTTTCGTAGGACCATGTGTTGCAAAGAAACTCGAAGCATCAAGACGAACTGTTCGAAGTGAGGTTGACTTTGTAATCACATTTGAAGAGTTGGCAGGAATGTTTGATGCTAAAGAAATTGATTTTAATACGTATGATAAAGAAGAAGAATTAAATGATGCATTTGGAGCAGGACGTGGATATGCAGTTGCAAGTGGAGTTGCCGGAGCGATCAAAGCATGTATTGATGAATATTATCCTGGAACAGAAGTAAAGATCGATCATGTAGAAGGACTTGCAGAATGCAAAAAAATGCTTTTACAAGCAAAGGCAGGAAAGAAAAATGGCTATTTGATCGAAGGAATGGGATGTCCGGGTGGATGTGTAGCAGGAGCAGGTACAAATATTCCAGTTGTAAAAGCAGGAATTCAAGTGAAGAAATTTGTGAAAGAAGCGGAAAGCTTTGTCCCACCAGAAACAGCACAATATTAAATGTGAAAAGAAAAAGGAAAATGTATGGAAGAGGAATACATTTTCCTTTTTCTATGGTTGGACTTGCGTATTTTGATATTTAATTGTAAAATAAGAAAATACGCAGATTATGTATACAAAGTGTATACAGCAAGAGAGGTAACAATTTCTATGGCAGCAAAGAAAACGAGAAAGAGAAAGACGTCCTCTGCAGCAAAGAAACGAACACGCAAAAGACAAAAAGATTTTGCACCATTTTACAAAGAGATTGCAGTATTAGTTGTTTTTGCTCTTTTCATTTTTTTATTTTTAAGCAATTTTGGGATATGTGGATATATAGGAAATAGTATTAGTACATTTTTCTTCGGGGCATTTGGAACAACATATTATATTGTTCCGATTGTAGCGTTTTTATTAGTGATCCTTCTAATTTCAAATGATTATAGTAGCCTTGCGATAAAGAAAGTTTGCTTTACGATTTTACTATTGTGCATGATTTCTACAATTTTTCAAATGGTATTTGAAGTAAAAGATGCCTATTCGGCATTTTTATTTAGTGGAAGAACGCATCGTGGTGGAGGATTTATAGGAGCATTGATCGGTTCATTTCTTTATAAGGAACTTGGTGGAGCAGGAAGTGTTTTAGTCGTAATGTTGGTATCTATCATTTCAGTGATCCTTGTAACGGAACGCTCACTCCTTAGTTTTCTTAAAAAGGCCGTGGATTTCTTTATGATCGAAGAAGATGAAGAAAGAACAGCAGTGAAAAAACAACGAGTCAAGGGGAAAAAAGAATCGAAAGGATCAGAACTGAAGAAGAAACGTTCTTTGAATATTCCAGATCTTAGATTAGGAAGACCCAAACCATCAGAAGCTTCACCGATGCCTGTGATGGAGGAAGAACCAAGAGCGTCAGTTCAGATGCAAAAAGATTTTGATGATTTGATCGTACAACCAGCTCCAGAAGTTGAAGAACGATCAATAGAACCAATGGAACCAGTACAGCCAAAAGCATCAAAGAGATCATTGGTGAATAAAGACAAAGAAACAAGGATCAAGCCAGTAGAGATTCTTCCGCAAGTTCGGACGAGAGAAGGAGATTATAAGTTTCCACCAGTATCTCTATTAGAAAAAGGGAAGAAAACATCGAATAATAATAAAGAAGAACTACGGCAGACAGCACAAAAACTACAAAAAACATTGGAAGATTTCGGAGTTCATGTTACAATTACCAATATTAGCTGTG
>OGPW01000217.1_pt1 | contig 49285 bp, 42 predicted proteins | sample 1553061 | NCBI WGS metagenome assembly OGPW01 (sample SAMEA2580292, study PRJEB22360) | human gut metagenome | biome: human gut; feature: human-associated habitat; material: faeces | place: Denmark | collected 2008/2010
CAATATTAATTTGGTTAAAATAAACAATTTAAAATGTTTTTCAGACACGCTCTAGAACGTGTCTGAAAAATCCTCTGTGATCATACATAAATATCATCAAAAGCAATTTTCAATGGATTGTGAAGAGAAAAAGCTCTCTCATTGCTGACCGAGAAAATATAACCGTCAAATTCCATTGTCTCAAAAAAGCATGGCCTTTCTGAGGATTTTCCGAGAACAAACCCCTCTGCTGTGGGAACCACTTCAAAAGAATCCAAAGGGAGGCTCATTCCTCTGCCTGTCATTTTCATATAACTTTCTTTTAATGTCCAGAGCGTAAAAAACGCCTTATCTTTGTCCTCCGCAGCCTTGATGTAAGCAAGCTCTGAATGATAGAAATAATGTTCTGCCACCTCAAGAGGCGCATTGGCATTTTTCTCAATATCGCACCCGACTTCGCAGTCTGACAGCACACCCACAACATAGTCCCCCGCATGAGATACATTAAAAAAAAGACCATCCACAACCGGCTTTTCATTGTCAGAATATCTCAGGCATCTTTCCGTAAGCCCGTTTTCATCGAGGATTTTTCTGATGATGATCCCTGCACCCAGACTTCTTTTGCGGTCATCAGGCATACGATACCTGATGACCTTTTCTCTTCTTCTGATCCCAACCAGATCCAGAAGCCTTTCATTCTTAAGCGGATCCTCAAAATGATTAATATTGATCCTGTATAATTTCTGCATCTGATCAACAGTTACTTCTTCTGAATATCGATCTTGCTGTCAAACCCTGTAAGGCTGAATACATCGTAAACCTCATCAGAAACATTGATGATCTTAAATCCATCCTTTTGAGCCATTTTTTTGTAGGCCACGATCACCTGACGTAAGCCTGCAGATGAAATATATTCCAGATTTGTAAAATCAAATACCAGACTTGTGATGCTGTCTTCAAGTCCGGACAGAGCCTCCCCTAACTGGGGAGCTGTCTGTGTATCAAGCCATCCGCTGATTTCCATAGTTGCTTTGTTACCTTCTGTTTTTGTGATAATTTCCATTGTAATTTTCCCTCCTGAATCAATCAAAAAATGTAAGTCTGTCAAGTGCTGCAATTGCATTTTCCAGATATCTGTCATCTGTAACCGGCCATTTATAATCCAGCCTGTACAGAACCTGTGCTGTAAAACGATTGCTGTAATCAATGGTATAGATTTCATTTTCATTATGTGAGGTATAGGCGATCAGTCCGGAAACCGCATCAGAATCCTGACCGGTCTTTGCAAATTCCTTCACTGCTGCCTCAAACTCCTCATCTCTTACAATATCAATCCTGAATCCATAGCTACGCATTGCGTAGATCAGGTCTGCCATATAAATATGATGGCTGTTGCATGCATGGAATACAGTAAATCTCCGGTCGGTCTGAGCCAGTCTCAGAACTGCCAGCGCAGTAGAATCAATCGGTGAGAATTCTGCCACCTCATGCATACCGCCCATAGGGAATTTACCTACAGCCGCATAACCTCTCAGGCTGCGAAGGAATCCATTGGTAATGAAATTAATCTGGAACTCGCCGTCAGAGTTTCGGCTCATCAGATTACCTACCCGGACTACCTTGCCGTCCAGTCCCTCGGAAACTGCTTCCAGAACCGCCCTCTCTGCCAGGAATTTAGTGCGGATATATTCGTTGGTAATATTCTGTCCGATGTACAGATCATTCTCACAGAAAACTCTGGACATTGGCGGAACACCGTCAGAACCTTCTCCCGCAACGGAAACCGTAGAAATCTGGATCAGTCTGCGGCCGTTATTCTTACAGAAATCGATCAGATTTTCCACACCCTGCACATTAATTCTTTCCAGTACATCATCAGCCGCAAAATGCTTTACGCAGGCAGCGCAGTTAATGATGGTGCTGAATTTGTATTCTGAAAATCCTGTTACCTGTTCCTTTGAGGTAATATCCCCATCCACACAGATAATACGGCTTTCAAACAGCTCTTTGTATGGATCATCAAAATAGTACATCAGCATGTTCATCATTCGCTTTTCAGGCGATTCATATTTGCCCTTACGTACAAGACAGTAAACCTTACCGTCATAATTGTCAAGGAATGCTTTAAGGACATGGATCCCCAGGAAACCTGTGGCACCTGTGACCATAATATCTCCCAGCTTTTCCTTTGTGATCCGGTCTGCATTTTCTTCTGTATTTGCGCTGATCACATTCTGGATCCTGTTATAGTTATAATCCGAAAATTCATTCTTGCTCTGTGCAGCCTCTGTAACTCCGTCATCATCAACCAGAGCTGCAAGTTCCCGTACAGTAGGATATTTGAAAATATCCGCATATACCAGTGAAATATTCTTTGACAGACACATAACAGCAACCTTGGATGCAGTAAGGGAAGATCCGCCCAGCTCAAAGAAGTTGTCCTCAATCCCTACTCTTTCAATTCCCAGTGCTTTCTCAAAAATCTCACAGAGTGCTCTCTGAGCTGCAGTAACCGGCTCTACATAGCTGGCAGTGTTCGTGGTTACCTCCGGCATTGGCAGTGCTTTTTTATCAATCTTACCGCCCGGTGTCACAGGCATTTCCTCAATGCTGACAAAGAAAGACGGCATCATATAATCCGGGATCAGCGGTTCCAGGAAGGTCTTCAGTTCATCCTCCGGGATGGCTTCTCCTGTATAATAAGCTGTGATATATTTATTTCCACCCTTTTCAATTACTGTAACGGCTGCATTTTTCACCAGCTCATGTTTCAGAAGGGCACCTTCGATCTCACCAAGCTCCACACGATATCCTCTGATCTTCACCTGTGAATCGATCCGGCCTATGTACTCAATATTTCCGTCACCTTTCATGCGGACCATATCACCGGTCCTGTAAAGACGGCTTTCCTGCTCACATACAGCAAATGGATTTTCTACAAACACAGATGCTGTTTTTTCCGGAAGATTATGATATCCTCTGGCAATCTGCCTTCCTGCGTGACAAAGTTCGCCGGACGCACCCACCGGAAGCCGGTTCAGATTCTCATCCACAATGTAGCTGCGCACATTCCGCTGTGATTTTCCGATCGGGATGTTGTCATACTGTCTGTCTACCAAAAACTCTGTGGAAGAAACCGTATTCTCTGTAGGACCGTAGCCATTGATCATCTGATAGGTACGGTTACGGTAATGCTTGAATTTCTCGCCGCCAAGTGTAACAAATTTAAGAGCAGGTGCATCCTCCAGAAGTTCTGTAACCAGTTCTCCCATCTGGGTAGGGAAGGTTGCGGTGGTGATCTCTTTTTCCTTTATATATCTGCTTATGGCAATGGCGTCCTTACGGATACTCTCCGGTAAAATATACAGGACTGCTCCTGCGGTAAGAGGTGCAAACAGATCGATCACTGACGCATCGAAACAGAAGCTTGCAAACTCTGCCACAATGTCATCCGGTGAAGTATTTCTGCTCAGTGTGATATATTCGATCAGGTTCAACAGATTTCTGTGTTCGATCATAACACCCTTTGGCTTTCCTGTGGAGCCTGAGGTATAGATCATATAGGCAAGGTTCTCCGGTTTCGGAGAAATAAGCTCTGCAGAAAGTTCAAAATCCTCAGCCTCATCTGACACACTGTCCAGACTGATCACATTTCCGTCATAAAATTCCACAAGATTCTGATACTGATCGATCACAAGGAGATTTCTTGCTCCTGAATCCTTCAGCATATATTCAATTCTGCTCTGTGGATACTCCGGATCCAGAGGAACATAGGCTCCGCCGGCCTTCATAACACCCACATAGGCTACTGTATATTCCTTTGTCCTGCCGCACAGGATACCTGCTGCCTGTTCCGGGCCAAATCCGTTTTCCGTAAGCTTCTGAGCAATATAATCAGACATTCTGTCCAACTCTCTGTAAGTAAAATCTCCGGAGTCATCCCGCACTGCCGGTCTGTCCGGATATCTGGCAGCCATCTCCTTAAACAGATCTATGAAGGTCTTTCCTGCATGTTCCGGAATATCCTCCATCTGAGTTTTTTCCTCAAACATCAGCCGGATATCAGCCGGATCGCATTCCCTTAAGATTCCCTCTGCAGTGGTTTCCAGATTGTCAGCCAGATACCGGATAGTTTCCTCATGGTACATATCCCCTCTGTACTCAATCTCAAAGACAAATCTGTTCTTTTCAATGGAAATGCTGACAGAAACCGGTGCCTTTGCCATGTTCAGGCTGACAGGCTCCTCCTGTGCATATTCCCCGCCAATGGTGTCAAAAGCAAAATTGTCGCCCTGGTAAATAACCATGGCATCTGCCTTAATATCAAACTCATGGCTGATCTGTGAGAAAGGATAAATATCGTTGTTCATGGAATCGATCAGCTGTTTCTGTACACCGCTCAGGCAATCTTTGGCTGTTCCTGAGAAATCGCAGAAAACAGGGAGTGTTTTTACCAGCATACCCACTGTTTCCGAAAGTCTGGAATCGTTTCTTCCATGGTAAATAGTGGTAAATACAGCATCCTTTTTGAAATTATATTTTCCAAGTGTGATACCAAAAGCGGAAATGAAGAATACATTCTCCGTAATTCCATGCTTTTTACAGAATTCCTTCACATCCTGCACGGAAATGGATCTGGTCTCTCTGTGGTAAAGTTCTGCTGTTGGAGCCGCACCGTTTTTGTCCGGATAGAAGCTGATGCTTCCACCTGCATGTTCAAATACTGACTTATAATAATTCTCTGCATTTTTATAGATATCACCTGCCAGGGCATCTCTGTTATCCAGTGCCAGATCATAGGAAGTATAACCTTCCGGTTCCAGCTTCTCACCGCTGTAAGCTCTGTTAATATCATTAATTATAATAGCCAGAGATGTACCATCGGCAACAATGTGGTGAAGGTCCAGGAACAGATAATTGCCATCACAGGTTCTGTAGATTTCAAACCGGAAAAGCTGTTCATTAAACAACATATATGGACGTACCAGAGTGTCTCTGTTCATTCCGTTTAAAATCGGTGTTTTATAACTGAGCCCATCGTTTCGTTTCTGAAGTACATTTCCGTTGTCATCCATAAACAGACGGGTTTTCAGATAAGGATGCGCCTCAACAGTACTGTCAATGGCTTCTGCCAGTCTGTCCAGATCCACCTTGTTATCAAGCTTTAACAGATACGGGATATTGTAAATGGTAGAACCCATATTTGCAGTACACTCAATGAAAATCCCCTCCTGAGTGTTGGTAAGAGGATAACTTTCCTGTACTTCCCTTTTGCTTTCTTTTCCCGCAGTTTTTACAAATTCCTCCATCATTCGGATAGTAGGATGATTCTTAATATCTGAAGTTTTGATCACAATGTCAAAGGCTTTGGAGATCAGGATATTCAGCTTAATGGCAGTGATGGATGTCAGACCTGCCTCATAAATATCTGTGGTAATCCCAAAATCCGTATACCCCAGAACCTCTGCGATACAGTCAAATAATATCTGCTGAACCTCATTCTCAGGCTTAATGATCTCCGCTGCTTTTTTCTCAGGCAGAGGAAGAGCCTTTTTATTTACCTTCTGGTTCTGGTTCAGAGGAATTTTGTCAATCTGCATGGTAACTGCAGGTACCATATAGGCAGGCTTTGTCTCTTTAATAAAATCATTCAGGGCATTGATATCAACAGTGCTGTCCGATACCACATAGGCAGCAATATATTTTCCACCATTTGGATCATCAAAGGCAACTACAGTGGCATCCCTGATGCCCTCATATCTGCGGATCACTTCCTCAACCTCAGAAAGCTCAATCCTGAAACCTCTGATCTTAACCTGGGAATCCTTTCTGCCAATGATCTGGATATTGCCATCCGGAAGAAATCTTGCCACATCGCCTGAATGATACATCACTTCGTATCCCGGTGTATCATCATAAAGATTCTTTGTATAGACCTCGGCAGTTTTTTCCGGCTTGTTAAGATATCCTCTGGAAACCTGCCAGCCGGTGATCATCAGCTCTCCGCATGCACCGGGAGGAAGCATATGCCCCAGCTTGTCTGTAATATAAAGCTTCACATTGTCAAGTGCTTTTCCGATAGGGACATTTGGATAATATTTGTCCACTTCAAATACAGTCGTAAAAATAGTCGCCTCTGTAGGTCCATAAGCATTGATAAACTTATAATCTTTTGGCGGCTCACATGGAACCAGTTTCTCTCCTCCTACAGAAAGATATCTCAGGCTCTTACAATCCATCTCCAGCGCAAACTGCCTTCCCACCTGAGTAGTCATAAAGGAATGCGTGATGCCATTTTCTTCAAAATAGCGCTGCAGTCCAATGAAATCCAGACGGATCTCCTCCGGAATAATGTGAAGCTGTGCACCGTTTGTGATGGCACCGTAAATATCCATCATGCAGGCATCAAAACCAAAGGAAGCATATGCAGCTACCCTGGAATCCGAATCTATGCCATAATACCTCTTGAACCAGTGACAGAAAGCAGTAATATTTCCATATTCCAGCATACAGCCCTTTGGCACACCTGTGGAACCGGAAGTATACAAAAGGATAAACAGATCATGCAGCTGCGGCTTCTTAAGCACAACATCCCTATCCTCCAGCTGCCAGATCTGATCTGTAAACAGCACCGGTCCTTTATATCCGTCTACCAGAGAAAGAAGCTCTCTGTCAGCAATGAGAAGCTTTGCAGAGGAATCCTCCATCATGTACATCAGGCGGTCTCTGGGATAGGTTGGATCCAGAGGCTGGTAAGCTGCCCCTGCCTTTATCACGCCCATCGGTGCGATCGCCATATATTCACAGCGGGGGATCAGAATGGAAACAACATCTTCACTGCCAATTCCCTGGGATGCGATATATTTTCCAAGTCTGTCGCTGATCTCATCCAGTTCTCTGTAAGTATATTTTTTATCCTTAAATACCACAGCCGTATGGTCAGGAATGGTCTGTACCAGCTCCTCAAACATATCAGCGATGGTCTTACTTCTGTCATATTCGCAGGCAGTATTATTAAATTCCGCAATTTTGTCCGCTCCATTTTGGGAAAGAACAGAAACTTCCGAAATATATTTTGCTTTCAGCAGGGAATCCATAGCTGCCTCATAGGATTCCAGCATTCCACGTACAAAGGCTTCACTGTACATGTCACTGCGGTATTCTGCAGTAAGCACATATTTATGATCGTATTCTCTTACCTGGATCAACAGAGGCATCTTTGACATATCCGGAGAAAGGTCATGACCCCTGGCAACGGTATCCCCGATTGGGAAATCATCCCCAAGCTCTGCCTGATATGCAAATACCAGATCAGAATTAATCCCGTACTTTGCACAGATATCAGAGAACGGAAAAATATCATTTGCCATGGAAGACAGAATCTGCTCAGAGAGCTCTGTCATATAGGCCTGTATGGTGACTTTCGGATCACAGGAACAGTAAACCGGCAGAGTCTTTACAAGCATGCAGACTGTATTCTCCAGTCTGGAATCATTTCTTCCATTATAAATAGTTGCAAAAAGACTCTCCTCGGAATTGGAATATCTGCTCATGAGAATGCCGAATACACCTGTAAACAGAATGTTTGGAGTAACCCCCAGCTTCTCACAGGCAGAAAGTACCAGAGACTCTCCGGTGTCCACAGGCATCGACAGATATCCTCTCTCAGGAGTCTTTCCTGAGCAGTCAGGAAGAGGCAGGGATTCTGTCTCAATTCCCTCGAAAATACTGTCATAATATTTCTCGGCCTTCTTATATTTTCCCTCTTTCATCTGCTGTTCTTCATCAAGGGCAGCATCAAAGCCTGTGTAGGATTCTTTCTCCAATTTCTCACCCAGATAGGCCCGATCAATATCCTCAAAAATAATATCATAGGAATTACCATCTGCCAGGATATGGTGGAAATCTGTAAAAAGATATTTCCTGTCTTCTGTCACATAAATCCCCGCCCGGAACAGCCGTCCCTTTTCCAGCTTAAAGGGACGCACCAGCTCATCTCTCATCTTTTCAAACTGCTCATTTGTGGTCCGAACCACCTCTGGTACAAAGGCTTCCTCGCAAGGCTTCTGCACCATCTCTCCGCTGTCACTTAAATAAACCTTTGTCAGCAGATACGGATGTGCAGCGATCATCTGAGAAATGGCATCTGACAGCTTCTGAACGTCAACAGAGCTTTCCAGTTCAAACAGGAACGGAATATTGTATACCGTACTCTCAGGATTCTTCGTGCACTCTGCAAAAATACCCTTCTGGGAGCCGGTAAGAGGGTAAACTTCTCTCTTTTTATAGGTTCTGATCTTCGGTGCAAGCATCACATATTTTTCCAGTTTCTCCACCGTATTGTTTTCGTGGATATCACTGGTTTTCACAGTCACTCCGAATTCCTCTGAGATTAGAATACAAAGCTTCATGGCACTGATAGAAGACAGCCCCGCCCTGTAAAAACTTGTGTCAGTTCCAAAAAAATCATTCTCCACAACGTCTGCAACGATTTCAAAAATCTTCTTCTGCATAGGAGTCTGGGGTTCTTTCAGATTCTTTGGCTGTGCAACCGGCTTTGGCAGTGCTTTCTTATCAATTTTACCATTCTGTGTCACAGGCATCTTTTCCAGTTGGACAAAAACCTCAGGAACCATATAATGAGCCAGGGACTCTGATGCATAGGCAGAAAGCTCCTCTGTATTGATCTGGCGGTCAGCCATAAAATAGCAGCAGAGGAATTTGTTATCTACAGGCAGAATAATGCTGGTAATGATTCCCTCATAGGAATTGATCACTTCCTCGATCTCACCAAGTTCAATCCTCAGGCCGCGAAGCTTGATCTGATTGTCTATTCTTCCGAAAAATTCAATCTCACCCTCAGGGCTGATCCTTGCAAGGTCACCGGTCTTATAAGCTCTCTCTCCGTTAAGATCAATGAATACAGCCTCTGTTTTATCCGGCAGATTCATATAACCTCTGCCAACGCCCAGTCCTGCGATCACAAGCTCTCCGGTCTCTCCGTCCGGAAGGATCTTATTCTCTTTATCTACAATATATACCTTCACATTACCGTTAGGCGTACCAATGGTAATGTTTCTGCTGTCCGTAATTACCTTCATGGTACAGCTGATGGTAGTTTCCGTAGGTCCATAACCATTCATAATATAAGCATCCGGGTTTACTCTGCGAATCTTGTCATACAGAGCCGGAGGAAAAGCCTCTGCACCTACATCAAACACCTTAATCTGAGAAACTGCTTTTTCAAGCTGGGGCAGATCGATCATATTGGACAGGTAAGTAGGAGTTGTGGTCATAATATCCACTTTATTTCTGACGATCAGCTCACCCAGCATAAGAGGATTCAGAATCTCCTCATCAGAGGCGATCACCGCAGTCATCCCGTTGGTAAGTGGCAGAAATTCCTCCAAAACAGACACATCAAAGGTCATGGCTGCCATGGAAAGAGATACACTTCCTCTGCTTACATAACCATAAGTTTCCGCATTTTTCGGATCCGGATTTACAAAATTGGCAAGGTTGATATGTTCGATCAGCACACCCTTGGGCTTGCCTGTGGAACCGGAAGTATAGATACAATAACAAAGATCATGCTCCCCGATCTTTACCTGAGGATTCTCTGTATTCTCATTCTCCAGAAGTTCCTCGATCAGAAGTACTGTACAGGGAAGCTTAGCAAACAGTTCCCTTCGTTCCTCTGCGATCTCCTTTGTTGTGATAATAAAAGGAGCTCCTGAATCCTCAAAAATATACCGGATCCTGTCATCAGGATAATCCGGTGTGGCAACTGCAAATGCGCCTCCTGCCTTCAGGATACCCTGTCGCACTGCATAGAAATCACAGCATCTCTCAAGAACCACACCTACGATGGTCTCCCGTCTGACACCTTTTTCCACAAGTGCATTGGCAATCCTGTTGGCCCGTTCATTGAGCTGTGCATAGGTGAAGCTCTCTTTGCCGGAGACAACTGCACATTTCTCAGGATGAAGCTTCACCTGTTCCTCGAACAATTCTGTTACCGGCCGAAACTCAAAAACAAAATTGTTCCTTTCATTAATATTTTTCATTTTCATGTACCTCCTAAAAAGATATTATGGTATTATTCATATCAATCGCACGAATATAATCCATGGATTTTGATACCTTCTTGACAAGTTCAATCCCATGTATATCAAAGTCTTCACTGTCATACTGATATTCCAGAGGGTTGAAATTTACACCGTTATCTCTGATCCTCAGTCTGCAGAGATCATCCTCCAGACAGAGGTTAATGTCGATCCAGTTGGAGGTTTTTCCCCCGAATCGTATAATATTTACAGTCATTTCCTCCGCACACACTGCGGCAAGATTTGCCTTGCTTTTAGAAGCTCCCTGTTCCTGGCAGAACTCTATGATCCTCTTATGAACCGTTTGTGCTTCCTCCATGGTACTCTTAATGGAAAAATCCAGATTAATCCCCGGATTTTTGTCAGGAACAATATAAAAGCTTGTATTCTTATGCCTGATTTTTCTGAAAATACAGGCTGCAACTGCAGTTATGATCTCAGTGGCAACAAATCCAGCTGCAATTCCGTCGATACCGATCCCGTCAATCTGTTTCCATACAAGGATTCCCACCAGGGTTGCAGGCAGAACTACCACCGCATTCTCCAGAAATGTGGCAAAACTTGCAATGGCTGTCTCCTCAATGGACTCGTAATAGCTGATAATAAACTTATTCCACAGATAAGGTGCCACACACAAAGCAAAGATGCGCAGCGCCTGGACCATATGGCTGCCCAGCTCTCCACCGCCGCTTCCGAACATAACAGTGATTTCCTCGGTAAACAGCATAATAAGGATAAAGATCACAGCCAGCAGGATGTAACTGTATTTCAGCATCTTTTTACAGAGAACCCGGATTCCCACGTAGTCCTTCTCTCCAAAAAGGATTCCTGCCACATTGGGGATCACACCGATGATTCCGCCTGTAAGCATCTCGACGATCAGCAGCACATTGTCACAGACAGTAAATACTGCCATACCTTCCTCGCCCAGCTGGTTCATGATAATGGTATTCAGTCCAAGCGCCTTTACAAAATTAGCTGCCATAAAGATCAGCATTGGCACGCCTGTGATGATTGCTTCCTTTGTGATTCCAAGTTCGCCCGGCTTTAGCAGAATCAGGTGGAGGTTTCGCTTATCAGAGCGGATATAAAGCACAAAAATTCCCATTGCAAACAGGAAACCAAGAACAGTTGATAAGGATGCACCTGTAATTCCCAGCGGAGTATATCTGAGGAATATATAGTCCAGCACAAGATTGATCACATTGGCTGCGATAAGGTAGGCTGATGCCAGCTCCGGATGATTCTCCACACCAAGGTAATTGACCATCATCAGTCCAATTCCAATCACCGGTGCCCCCAGCATACTTACACGTATGTAATCTCTGGTATAACCGGTCAGGACACCGTCACCTGATACCAGAAGTCTGGCAACAGGTTCTGCTGCAGGAAGGGCGCAGATTGAAAAAATGATTCCCACCACAAGTGTTACTATAAATGTGGCAGAAAACAATTTCGATGCCCCTTCTTTGTCTCGTTTGCCAAGCATGTTTCCCACTGCTATGGAACCGCCGATACCAAGGCAGTATCCTGTCAGCTGAACGATTGTCTCCACAGGCAGGCTCAGGGTAACTGCAGACATTGCCTCCACCCCGATCAGGTTACTTACAAATATCGTATCTACGATATTTCCCAGCTGAAGCGCCAGAGACATCATAATCCCCGGAACAATATACTTGTTCAGCTTCGCATTCAGCAGTCTGTTATTTCTCTCTTCCATCGCTTCCTCTCCTTTGTTTTCAGTTTTTTCAAAATATTGTGTCGTAAAACTGTAAGATATTTAAATTTTACCATTTAGTGCGATAAATGGCAAGTTAATAAAGAATGGGAGAAAGCAAATAAATATTGCTATTTACTGCAACCTGATTCCCCATATTTTACAGTCTCTGGTGCCTACAACCGCATAGTTATCATAGACAGCCGGAGAAGCCTCTATCACGCCCTCGCTGACAGATAATACATCTTCCTGTTTACCTGTTTTACCATCAAGAAGGCAGATATCACCTGTACTGTTGCAATAAAGAACCTTTCCTGATCCGTCTTTGTTATAAACGCACACCGGAGAAGACCAGGCATATGAGGAAGAATCCTCCCATGCTTTAGATCCGTCAGATTTTCTCAGACAGGCAAGAACTCCGGATGCATTGTCAGAGGTCTTTGCCACTGTCACATATATATAATCGGCAAGGCTGTTCTTTCCACAGGCAATCGTAGACTGAACTCCACCGGAAACACCGTCATCAGTAGTACATTCATAATCTGTATGCCACACGATCTCACCGGTTTCTGCATCAATCTTCCAGACAGGGACAGTGGCTGTGTCATAACTTCTCCATCCAAGGCGGAAGGAAGTACTTACATACAGATACAGATGTCCTTTTTCGATTTCCAGAACAGGCGTTGAATTAGAATCATCCAATGTATCCTGAACCCATACCAGCTGAAGAGTGTTCAGATCCAGACACATAAGATTTCCCCCATTATCGGTCATAAATATATAGCCTTTATAGATTGCCGCACTGTCTTCCATTCCAAGCCAGAAAGACTCTGTACTGCTTCTTGTTCCATAGTAGCGCCATTTTACAGTTCTGCCCGGATCAATGGATAAAGTCCCACTGTTCAGATCATATTTTGTATTCAGCCTGATCAGATAAAGGATTCCATTCTCTCCCGGATAGATCAGGGTATCTGTCTCTGCATCCACAAGTGCTGATCCGTCAAAAAAGCTCAGACTTCCTCTGAGTGAAAACTCATCATTGTCTCCAAAAGTATACATAACACTACAATCCAGCAAGTTTACTACAAATACCTTTGCAGTTCCTTCGTTGCTGTTATATCCGGCGCCAACATACATAATCGGATACCCTCTCGGATCAAGGGCACCCGCACCCTTAAAAGTATATCCCAGATATAATGGGTCACGTGTCTTTTCTCCCGTTCTCAAATCCAGAAAATACACATACCCATCCATACAGGCATAAATCACCTCAACCAGTTCATCATCTGCCTTTGCTTTCTCTGTCATATTCATATGTGCTTTAACTTCTTTTGGCCATTTCATCATAAGCGGCTGTCCTGTCCAGCCACTTCCTGTCCAGACTGCACTGCCCGAAGAAAGAGAACCTGTATCTGCAGACCACAGTTTGTTCAGCCTGAAATCAGTCATATCTGCATAACCATGGGAAGGGGTATCGCGAAAACTGTTTCCGCGAAATGTGACGATCCCATCCACATCTGTATAATCCTGTCCTATATTAAAGGAAATATCACCATCAGCCTTATAATCTCCAATATTTTCAAGTACGTTTCCATCCACCTCAATATTAGTATAGCTGATCAGATTTTCCGGTTTTGTAGAATCCACACAATGAGGCTGAAAATTAATCTCTTTAGTCTTTTTCATTTCAACCACATCTTTGGTTTCTTTAATTTCTTTAGTTTTTTTAGTTTTTTCGATTATCCTGCCTTCTTTTTCCTCATCTGCACCTGAAGCTGATACGGCCTTCACCTTCCCGCTGTCTGTTTTGCTGACAGACAGGAAAAACTTGTTTCCTGCAAACCCAAGCAGAAGTACAAAAATTATAATCCCCCCAGTCTTTATGAGGGTTTTTGGGAAAAAAACTTTTCCACTGCGTTTTCCTGAGCTTTTCTGTGATATTGTTTTCTGAATGTAATCCGGTCTTGCAGACTTTCTCCCAGAATCCACGTTTCTCTTCTTGTTCATACCTTTCCTCCTAAAAAATATATCCTGTGAATTTCATCTTCTGCCTGACTGTATCCGGCACATCGATCAGCCCAAAGCGATAGAACATTCCATAGATATAACTCACTCCGCGGATGTCGCCCAGAGCTTTGGGTCTGTCAACCACAGCTCCCACCTTCTTTATGTTTCTCAATGCCAGCAGCACTGAACTTAACGCCAGACTCTTACTGTTCTCCCTACGGTCGATCCACAATTCCCTTGTGTAGTCTCCATTCCGACCCTTTCTTACTTCATAAGTGAACGGAAGCCCTGTATAGGTTTTGAAACTCTCACCTGCATAGAGTAAAATAACCTCCCACAGATACTTCTCGTCCAGTGTTTCTCTCAGCTTCTCTACTGCCTGATATCTTTGTCTTTGCTGCACCTCTGATCTTTCCTGCATTCCTTCCTTTTGATCTCACTCCTGCTCTTTCGATTTGCACTTACAACTTGTCAGCACGCCCCAATTTATCTTCCTGATTCGGACAGATATATTTATACTCATTTCTGTTTATACTCATTTCTGAGCAACGCAATTTCATGAGTCCATCCCTCATCATCATTTGGTGTCTCCAGAATAAACGGAATTCCCTCTGTGGCAGGATGATTGATCACGCGGACAAGTGCCTCCAGTCCTATTTCACCTTCTCCGATTCTGGCATGGCGGTCCTTATGGCTGCCAAGGGGATTCATGCTGTCATTTAAATGGATGGCTTTTAGTCTGTCCAGACCTATTATCCGGTCAAATTCTTCAAATACGCTGTCAAGATCGTTTACAATATCATATCCACCATCCCAGACATGACAGGTATCCAAGCAAACACCTAATTTATCTTTTAACTCCACCCTGTCAATGATCTGACGAAGTTCTTCGAAATTTCTTCCTACTTCTGTGCCCTTTCCTGACATAGTTTCCAGAAGTACAATCGTACTCTGATCTTTTGTCAGCACTTCATTGAGAATTTCTGCAATTTTACTGATTCCTACTTCTGCACCCTGTCCTACGTGACTGCCCGGATGAAAATTGTAATAATTTCCCGGTGTCATTTCCAGACGTCTCAGATCATCTGCCATGATTTCTCTGGCAAAATCCCTGAGGTTTTCTTTGGCAGCGCAACAGTTCATAGTGTAAGGCGCATGAGCCACCAGCATTCCAAAATGATTCTCCTCTGCCAGCTGCCCAAATGCCTGCACATCCTGCGGATCAATGTCTTTGGCTTTCCCTCCTCTTGGATTTCTGGTAAAAAATGCAAATGTGTTACCACCATTTGCCAGCATCTGCTTCCCCATTGCAAGATATCCCCGGGATGAGCTTGTGTGATTTCCTATATATAACATCTTTTTACTCCTCTTCTGTCGTATTTTCACAGTACCAGTTTATAGTAATCCTTTTATCATACATTATGGATTTTCTCAAGATTATCTTTTTCATATCTGCATTATAGCATTTTAACAGATTTTGTTAAACATTTTTACTGTTATAAACAATTTTACGTCAAAAAGACATTGCTGTGAACGGAGTCAATTGTTCCAAAATTTTTCAGGTTGCGCTTATGAACTATCTTCATGTCAGTGAAGACAATATTTCATCTGGTCCTGCCCTTTACTTTTCATGCACCAACCTTAACATCCTATTCCCCAACAAACACCCCAGCATACATCCCAAACTATTATGAATAATATCGTCAAACTCAAACAACCCTCTGCAAAGCAGCAGCTGACTAATCTCGATAGCAGATGATACCGCAATTCCCGCAAGCAATCCCATCCACCATTTCAGTTTTCTGCCTGTCAACCCCGGCAATAAAATCCCTGCCGGAAAAAGTAGCAGAATATTCAACAGATTCTCCTGCAGTAAGCCATCTCCCGTAGTACTTCCCAGTCTGCCACATTTACCAATCCCCAGGATTTCCTTCCATGACCAGAATACCTCCGGCTGATACTGCCTGATCCCCGGAGTCCTCGTAAAAACAGTAGAACCAAATATTTATATAAAAAAATCCAGAATATAAGCCCAGAATCGTTGAATTTTCAGCATTCCGGGCTTAAGTTGACCACATTGGGGTTTGACCCCGAGTACTCTTTACAATATTAAAATCAGATAGCAGGTTTAAGAGAGGGATACTCGTAACTATTTACATACATATATTCAGGTGCACAGTCAATCTCCTCATCCAGCCAGGTAACCACTCCATCTACTACTTTACAATTTTTAAAAATATCTTCATCAGACAATGGTTTATAGGCAGATCCTGTTAAGATAGATGCGTCAAAAAGACGCTGTTCTCCTGTTGAAAATGTAAGAATCATCATCATATCATCCAATGGTTTAACAGATACTACTTGGATATTTTCTGACTTTTCATTAGCATATACAATTCCATTTAATACAAACATCAACCCACCCCCTACTGTAATGGTTTAATTTTATCAAAATGTTCTCCTCTAACGGCTTTATTCCAAGCGGCATATCTTTGAGAATTGCGAATTTGCAAACACTCTTTCCTTTCCTACTTTTTGAAATTATATCATTTAAGATAAGTCTCTGCAAAATACTTTAGATTTTCTTTATAGAACTTTTAGCTCTGATTCATTTCTTTTATTTGGATTTCATGGGGTCTGACCCCGAGTACACTGAGTCGAAGTTCTATGACTCCAAGAATAGTATTGTAGTCGTGCATAATAGTTCCTCCTTTGCACTGTGATGAATAATAGTTACATCACAATAATAAAGGAAAAACGTACCGTTTTGGGCAGAAAACGCGTACCGCTAAATCAGAATGAATGTACCGCCGATTTCAGAATAGGCGTACCGTTCGAGCAGAATTTGCACACCCAGCCAGGAACAGTATCAGATGGCTTTTATAAGATGTCAATATACGAATGATTACCTCCTTTTTTTCTTTAGGTGGAAAAATTACTGGAAGTTCACAACCTACTTACGAAAAAAATGAAAGAGGACAAGATAGGCGCTTTTCCCCTTTCATTAGACTTTTGTTTACCCTGGCATGCTGCAGAGCTACGCACTTTGCTTTTTTAGACATTTTATTTTCATGGTTGTCTCTCCATTATTGCTTCACTCCAATATCACATCAGTGAGCCTATTATTGTTTCTTACACATGCGCATCACTTATGCAGAGTCTACCTGCATGAATTATGCATCAGCAATGCTTACAGACACGACACACGGTCGGCTACATAGGTCTTTCACATTCGGGTACATAGAAGTTCAATATTGCCTTAGATATTATCTTCAATGGCATCACTTCCCTTCTTTTTAATTCTATTTTATTATAACAAATCTGTTAAAAAAAACAACACTGTTATTACTATGCTTTTCTTTCAAAATCAGCCAATTCATAATATGTCGGTCTGAAAAAATGTTTGCATCGCCCTTCTAATACATCGGGCAAAATACTTTTCATCATTCGATCCCCATGCAATTTTTTTGAATAGTATAGATGTCTTGATTCTGAAATTTTCTTCGCATATACAGAATTATCACTGTTTTTAAGCAAATATTTTTTAATATCATTCTCAATAACATTTATAAGCTGATCACTCAGCTTATAATAAACACCATCTCTAAAACCATATTGCTCAATATCATCTGCATATTCTTTAAGAACTTCCCGATCAATATACTGTTTCAACTGATGTACAAAGAACTGTCGCTCTGAATATTCCAAATCATTTATCGAATTGCTCTCATAAAGTGCTTTAAAGCCATGCTCCCAATCAGCAACAAACCAAGATTCTGCTTCCGGTGATGCAAATAGTAAAAATACCTTTATTTCCTGATTTTCAAGAATATCACGAACCTTTTTCACAATATCTGCTCTATATTTATAAATTTCTTCCTCAGTTTTATTATGAAATCTTCCGTCTAAGTCATCTTCAATAAGCACGGCTTTGCAATTATTAATCTCATCCTTATGTTTCTCAAGAATATTGTATATTTTTTCTAAAAGCTTTTCTCCTGTCAGACCGCTAATATCCTTATCAATGATTTTGGAATCCCCTTTCCTTTTAACGGTCTTATTTGGCAAGTACTGTTTATATTCAAACTTCTCATTAATCTTTTTTAGAAAAAATTGCATTGCGCCTGCCTCTGTATATCCACATGTCAAAAAGCAGGCAATTCTGTTATTTACCAAGGCCAACCTCCCAAAGCAGGATCATTCGTTCTATACAAATCTCCAAGTTCCCATTCACCTAATTCATCAGCAATATCCACATACGTTATCTTTTTAATCGTTCCATTATTATCAAAAACAAACACTGCTACATTCCCGTGCTTAAATTCTTCTGTAAACACATCTAAAAAATCCGGTGAATGTGTACTGATAAAACACTGTTCATAATTTTCAGATGTCTGAATCCAGTTTCCAATCACTTTCTGCCATGCTGGATGAAGATTGTTTTCCGGCTCATCAATTGTAAGCATTGATTTCTTCGTTTCCATTGGCATATTAATCAACATATTAAGAATCAGTCCTTTCAGCGTACCTTCTGATACATCTGATAAATCATACTGCCCCTCCCCATATACCAACTTAAAAACCAAATTATCATAAAGAGTAACCGTATCAACTGCCTGTAAATCCGGAATTAATTCTTTCATAAACGATTCAAATCTGCTTCTCCACATAATATCTGCAGATTTATAATGATTAAAAACATTTGTAAAATTAGACCCATCATAATTTAATATACTATCAATATTCTTCGCATTAACCGGAATCCTCATCTTTTCTGTGTTAAATTTCGATGTGGCATACACACTATACTGAGAAAAATAGTTCTGAATCTGATATAAAAGCTCCTGAATCTCTCCTCTAACTAACGTGTCTCCATAAATACGCGCATTATTTAACAGAATATCTTTAAACTGGCACATTAGAGATTCTTTACAGTCCAGTTTAAAGCGCAGCCTTCTGTTTTTGCCCCCTTTAACAATACTACTGGAAAAGACACCTTCTCCAAGTTTTTTATCATGACAACGAAAATAATTAAAAGCCTGCTCATACTTTATATTTTCCGCGGCTGAGTTCAATTCTTCAAGAACGATATTACAATCCTCTATGGTATTGCCAACTGTACATGCAAAAACATATTCTACTGGTTCCCCGTTGAGATTAAGCTTCCACGTAAATCGAATCTCCTTATCATTCTTTGCACTCTTATTCAGCATATGCTCCCAACCATTTCTGGCTACTGCATTTAAGAATGACGATTTCAAAGTTCCCTCATCTGCTCTATCAAGCATTTCCGCCAAAAACGTCAATGCTCTGATAAAATTCGTTTTACCTGAATTGTTCGGACCTATAAGAATATTTATTTTTTCAAACAGCAAATTATCTGCTGCAATATTTCTAAAATTTTTACAGGAAAAATTCTGTATCATATTGTCACCTCACTTTGCATTATATCTCTAAGATCAATTCCAAATATAGCTTTCACTCCAGCAACTAATTTTTCCTTAATTCGCTTTGATTTTGCGTCTTTATAAAAATTATAATATCCTGATTCTTCGGTATGTGATGTGCTGGATTGTTTCCTTTAATAAAATGTATCATTTCCATTCCTTCTCTGATGTAGTGTAAATGTATCTAAGTTCTTATTATATGGTATGTATAATAAAGTTCTTCACAACCTTAGTCACCAATATGCACTTGCCTCCATCCCATAGCAGTGTACATTTTGTGTATTCTGGCTCATACTTATCTATATTACTTGATTATTCCGGGGGGCACACCGGGCTGGCGGCTCTGCCGCACCGTAATATTCATTACTCTTTTCTTCCAACGAATAAAACTTGATTTTTCGCAGTTCTTCGCACTGAAAAATATCCAGTTTAACTACTGTTCCATATATTTGGCGGGATGAAAAGCCTAAATGTTACTCATAATCCATTCCTTCGCATCTTAATCAACAACATAAGCATAAACGGCAAAACTCAAGTATATGTTCACTGATATAACATCCAGCAAAACATCTCAGAAGATTTGAGTTCTACCGTTTATGACAACTTGCTCTTTTAACTTTTGGTGAAGACAAAAGCTTTTCTCTTTTGGTTTCTAATGTCCATAACTCAGTTGCACTAATATAGTCATCCAGCTTAGTGATACAAGAATAATAATCTCGATAATGTGTTTTAGGTGAAACCAACAAATCTAATACACATTGTTCAAATTCTTTATAGATTTTAAAATATCGATCTACTTTTGTAAAATCTAAATAAAGCATTTCATCTGTAATTTCAGCATTAATTTTAGTACAATCATTATTCAAACATTTTTTCCACTGTCCATGTGCTACTTTATTCCTCATCTGACTTGGTTCAATAATATACTTATCCAAAATTCGGTTCAAAGTCTGTTTTTTATTAGCGATTTCACCCAGATTAGCATTATTATTAATTTTATAAAACGCTAATTCTACACATTTTTTCCATTTCTCTTCCAAGTTTCGCTTACTCTGAATATCAGCAATTTCTTGTAATGTAAACGCTTTTGGAGTGTGAATGAGCTTCAAAAAAGAATTTTCTGCATATGCTGAAAAAAGCAATGAATAAAATTTTGTCAACGTATCTAAATCAGCAGTATTTTTTTCACGAATAGCTCTATTTGCTAACATAACTAACCGTCTTCTATGTTTTTTTAATTCTCTTACATTATCAACACATGCTCTATATACTTCTTCAGCCATAATATATTACCTCGAGATTACAGGATGCTAAAAGATACAATATTAAATATTATACCCTTTAGCATCCTGGAATCGAACCAGGATCTCCCCTTATTTTATTAAAGGAGTATTCTACCATAATGAACTAATGCTCCATTCGCATTATAACATTGTTATAATCTTTTATCAATATGTTTATTCCGGACCTTTCCAATGATTTTATTTTCAAAATATATATCCTAAGGCACCATAACACTTCTTATCCCGCTTCACCACCTCTCAATCCCTCTCCCAAGCTTTCTGCTGTATTCGGCTGTAATGTTTGCGCTGCTTCGGTTTCCGGCACCAATTACAACCAGCCTGTCTGACCAGGCACTATCGATATTTCATAAGTCGAGTAGACGCACCCCTTGCGGTCGTATGCCCCTCGCAGAATCCGGACTTACGGCTTTCCCGCATCCGGCTCTTTGCGAAACGAATCGTTCACATTTATCAATCGTATACACTGACATAGTGCATCTAGCCCAATGTTCCAGTTTGTGATATACTCTTTATCAAGACGAACCACTTCTTCAAAATCAGTAATGTCACTACGTCCACTGACCTGCCACATACCGGTTATTCCTGGCTTAATTGCCAGTCTTGCACGATGGTGCAGCTCATAAAAATTCGTTTCCGAAATCAGAGGTGGCCTGGTTCCAATTATTGACATATCACCTCCTTATGTCAACTCAGGAACAACTTTTTTTCAAAAATTTCTCATAAAGCACAGTATTATCAACTTACCCTCAAAATAAGCATAAAAAAAGAACCCCTGATTTCTCAGAAGTCCCAAATTCTTCGATTCTATGTCTACTCTATTTCTCCAAATTGCACTATCCTAGCCTGATTCAAATTAAATTCCACCAGATTATATTCTGGATAATGCGTTCCTGCTATTCGATACGTGTCATTTTCATTCCACTCACAAACTCTCCAGATTATCCTCAGCATTTGAATACTGCAAATTTTAAAATCCCAGTCTTTAGGATTATATTTAGGCACACGAAAACACTCCGCTTCTTTTCGGCTGACAGACTGAACTGCTAAAGTTCTTTTCTTCGGGTTAAATAAGAAGCGAATATACCTCGGATCACCCAATTCTTTTATCGTTGATCGAAATATTCGTATTATTCCTTTTTTTGGCACAGAGATACCCCTGTGATATTTACTGTGGTTTTCGGCATCTGCACTCCTCCCTTCCAAATGAGCGCACTTTCTCCTATCACCTTGTTGCTGAAAATTCTATATAGCCGTCTGTTAAATTAGTTTCCAGTGCCTTTTTATGTTCTTCTACTGATAAGCCAAAAGAATCCTTCCAAGCTTTAGGATAAAATGGTATTCTATTCAACTTTCTCGCTACTTTTGCTGCTATCTCTTCCTGATTCTGCTCCGGTGTCTGATCTGTTTCTGCAGTAACTAATTCTTCCTTTTTCTCCACTGAATCTGGATTCGCTTTTTTCTTTCTTTTTGTATCCATGAATATCTCTGTTTCCAGCAAATCAAAAATATACATAGTTTCATCTTCATGTATTATTTTATGCCCCAAAATCTTATATCGGCAGTCTGTATTCCATCCCATCATGTCATACATCATTGCTGAAAATAATTTATTTGACATTTTTCTACTTTTTCTCTTATCAGGTTTTTCAATACACCATCTCAAAGCATCTTTGTCGTTTTCTTCGCATTTCCGCACTACCATTCGCTTATTATCCTGGTTAACAAGAATCTGTATGTAAACTGCATCCTCTAAACCGGCAATGCAGGCAGTATTAAATGTCACACTATCTCTTCGGATTACAACGGCTGGCTCCCGTAAATGTGCAAAAGTTCCCTTCTTACAACCTGGTAACCATCATAACTAAAATCCTGTGCCAGTTCCAGTGCCTTCTGATCTATGTTTTCTGTATTCTCAATAGTCTGATTTATCATCATTTCACTCATACTGCACACCTCATCTTTTCTATCATGTTCTGTGCTTCTTCATTCAGCTTATCCAATAAATTTTCTGATATAGGTTCCAAACCTTCTACTATTTTAGCTGGACGCAGCACATCCCAATTTCCACAATACTTAACTCTATGTAAAAGAACAACATCTTCCGAGCTATCGCCAAAATGATTCTGCCACTGCTTCGGGAAAAGTGTTCTGATAATCTTCTTTGTTTTATTTTCAGATGTATCTACTGTATTCTCTTCCGTTTCAGTCGTATCTGTATCAGGTAAATCCTCTTGAATTATCTCATGTTTAATCACTTCTGGTTCTTCCAGGTCAAACAATAAGATCTGTTCGTTATCTTCCTTTGAATATTGACCTCTAAAACGATATTTACACTCATTATTCCAGTCCATTAATTCGAATAGTGGTTCTGAGAATCCCCGGCAGCTTTTAGGCAAGACTGCCCATTTACCATTTCGTATCGTTCCCCATTTTACGGCATTGATGTTATCCTTATTGCATGGTCTTACGGCAATACATCTTTCTATTGAATTAAAAAGAATTTCTACATATTCCACATCTTCAAATTTCTTCAAACAGGCAGTATTAAAGGTAATACGTCCTTCTGAAATTGTCATGGCTGGATTCAACCTTGTAGAAAAGAACTGTGCCCGAACAATCTCGTATCCAGATAAATCAAATCCTCCATCTTTCTTTTCTTCTTTTGATTCTTCAATATCTTGTATACTATTCTGATCAGAATACACGCTCTGACTTGCTTTTTTATAATCTTCTACTGTAAATCCTGTCCAAGACCGATTAACCGACACAAAACCTTTTAACGCTCCACCATCTACTACCTTGAGATTAGGAAATGGAAAGCCTTTTTTCGCATACTTTGTTACTGTCAACATCTTCTGTGCCGCATTATAAATATCTCTATCAACAATAGCCTCATGGTGATCTGTTTGCCGGTACTGGTTCCGATCATGACGATTCTTTTTTGATTTATGATCAAGATAATTAGGCGTAAATGTCTTTCTGGAAAGTACATCTCCACAATATCTCTCATTTCTCAATAAACTTCCCACAGTACCACTTGACCATTTGGTATTTCCAAGTTTCGTTTTCCGTTTTAATTGCATCAATATTTCTGCAATTTCCGCAGTTGGAAAACCGTTAAGAAATAAATAATAGCATAAACGCACTGTTTCTGCCTCTTCTTTATTAATTACCAGATTACCATCCTCATCCACATCATATCCCAATAATTTGGGTGTAAGGAATATTCCTCTTGAAAAACGCTGCTCTATGGAAATATTCATAATCTCACTTTTCGTATGAGACTCTTCCTGTGCAGCTGCGGATAATACTGCCAGCATCATTTCACTGGTATTATCCAAAGTGTAGATATGCTCCGTTTCAAAAAATACACCTACTTGCGGTATCATATTTGCAAGTTCACGAACTTTCGCAATGCAGTCCACTATATTTCTGGCAAATCTGGAAACACTTTTAGTTACAATCAGATCTATTTTTCCTGCTTTACAGTCTTCTATCATCCGATTGAACTCATCTCTATGCTTTAAGGACGTACCAGATATTCCCTCATCCGCATAAATTCCTACCAGCTCCCATCCCTGATGTTCTTTAATCATATCTTCATAATGATTCTTCTGCAGCTCATAAGAAGAAGTCTGATTAACATCATCAGTAGAAACACGGCAATAGGCACAAACTCTCTTTGTTCCCGTATCTTCAAACAACTTTTCTTTCTGCTTTGCCGGAATAAACTCCAATTCGTTTCGATCTACTCCCCTATATCTCGCCCGAATCTTCTCCTTCCGTTCTTCCTGGCTTACAGCATGTCCTGTTCCGTCATCTGCTGCACTCCTCTCCATGTGCCAATACCATGCATTTCCCTTTTTATATGCCTGGATACCCGCTTCTTTCTTTGCTTCCTGCACTGTTCTTTTGGAAAAACCATATCTGTCCATCTCTTCAAAGATTTTCACACTTGCCATATCGCTTTCCGCCAGCATAGTATGCAAATAGTTAATCGCTATATCTTTTTTAGCAGAAACCCTCTGCCCTACTGCCAATTCATTTATATTTATTTCACATTTACCAATCCAAGAAAAACCATTGTCCCGATCCAATGCAAAAGCTATCGGTTCACCCTCTGGAGCAAGACTTGACTTAATTGGAAGCATATATCTTTTGTATGGTTCATCCTTATCTCTGGCAACCAACAGTACGCTTCTCGCTGCTGCCGCTATATCAATACTTCCAAGCCCTCTATATATGCTCTTCCCACTATTGCTCTTAGTCATATGTCCAACTAAAACAATCGCACATGCATATTCCTCTGCAATACTCGCTAACTTTGTCATAGTTTCTCTCATCCTAACAGCACTTTGCATATTTCCATTCTTACCTATAAAAGCCTGTATAGGATCTAAAACCAGCAATTTTGCTCCAGTGGTTTTTACAGCAAGTTCTATACGTTCATCATCCAGTGTCAAATCTCCATTATCATCCTTGATAAATGCTACCCTCCGGCAATCTGCACCAGCGTTTTCTAACCTTGGTTTTATCGTGTCTGCCTTACTATCCTCAGAACACTGATAAATTACCGTCATTGGTTTTTTTATTTTATTTCCATCTGGCAAATTAGCACCTTTCGTTAATATTGCTGCTATGTGAAGAATCAAAGTTGACTTTCCCTCACCCGGATCTCCCTGCAGCACCGTGATTTTCCCACATGGAATATACGGATACCATATCCATTCAACACTCGAAGATTTCACATTGGAATAATATTCAATTCCATTGAATGAATTATCCCATTTCATATCTAACCGCCTATTCTTCTAGTACAAATATACTTTTAAGTTAAACTTCTAGTTATACTTAATTATAATATAACTTATTTGGGAATACAATAAGAAATATCAATTATCAGTTAAAGTTTCCGCAAAATATCAACATTCAGTTAAAGTTTGGGAGGTGACAATTTGGAAGTAGATATTGATTACATTGCAATCGGGAAACGAATCCGTTCTGCTCGACTCGCAAAAAAGATGACCCAGGAAACCCTTTCAAATATGATTGACGTTACACCGACCTATATCAGTACCATAGAAAACGGACATACCAAGCTCAGCCTTTCTACCTTACTCAGCATAGCACAAATTCTTGATACCACGGTAGATCAGCTGCTCTATGACAACACACCGGTACTCATTTCACAATTTGATGCTGATATAAAAGAACTGACAAGTGACTGTTCCAAGCAGGAAAAGGAATTTCTGCTGGAAATAATAAAATCAACCAAGGCAGCACTGCGTAATTATAAACCTGGGAAATAGCAAGAACGCAGAGATTTTCATGTCTCTGCGTTCTTGTTATACTACATTGCGTTCTTGCTTCCTTGCGTTCTTACACTATATCATTTTATGAATACCAAAGGAGGATTATCCATGACACCCGAAGAACTTCAAACTAAATGCGAACAAATATCACATTTTATACATTATGAACTCCCTAACTGGATTGATTCTGCCGTATTTACACAAAATTCCTTTAAGGATCTTGGAGAACTATATTATCAACATATTTTAAACCATGTTGATATGGCAAGTATTGATTTAATTAATCGTGTTGTTAAAATAGATTCTCCCAAATCTTTTACCTTTGACCAGCAAGAAGATTACTATACTGCGGTGTGTAAACTTATACATTTAAAATCTCTTCCTGCCATACTTTTTCCATCTATGCAACAAAAATTCAACTCAATATTCGTTCAATTATATACTCAAGCAAAGCAGAATTATATTTCTAAAATTAACCAAATCAACAGTCAATTATTACTTTCTAAACAGCAAAGTGATACCATAAAACAGGCAACTCCTTCTTTATCTTTTTTAAGAGATTTAACTTCTGACGAGAATACTTTATTAAAAGCATATTCTGACTGTAATATGCTTCGTACTCGTAAGGAAATGTTAGAATTTGGAATGAATTATGTGGATACCAAATTATTTGAATTTTGTGATATTAATGATCCACAAAAGATAACTGAAACATTGTATTATGAAACTCTAAGATTATGTGAGAAATCAACCCCTGATTTTACTCTTATATTTTCACCATATCAAAGTTATCTTGATCTTTTTCTGGATGATATTAATCGCTCTTATCTTATTTTCTTTAAAATTAAAGTCTATACAATTATAGACAATGCTCAAGCTCATTATATGCAACAATGCTATATAAAAGATGAAACAGAAGCAGGACTTGAATATAAAAATTATTTAGATAACATTCCTAAATTTGATGTCCTAAATCAACAAAAAACAACCGCACCTTCTGACTACAATAATTCATTAGTAAAAATCGTTTCTGACTATAATTTAATAAATGAATTAAAAGAAAATATAAATAAATGTGTAACTTTACGTCACCGTAAAACCCTTCTTTCTAAAGCAGTCACTCTTTTTGAAGAAGCCGAATATGATATATTCAATAACTTTGTTCCAATCCAAATAGAAGGAGCGTTTGCAGATTTTCTTACAGATGCAACAACTTTTACTCGTTTTACACACATGGATATTTATACAAATGCTGTTTTAAAAGACAAAATAAAATTATTAGAAGATCATAATTGCAATATATATCCCGAAGCTATCGAATACTTTAAATTTTATTTCAATAATCTAATTCGTAATAAAATTGCTCATGGAAAATATAGTTCTACTTCAACTTCTTTAGATTCTTCTATTTTTGCCCATGAATTACTCATGGATTTATGTACTCTTGTGCATATGATTATACGCCGAAGTGAAACAGAAAAAATGTATCGTTTCATACATGGTTACAAATCATATTATGAAAAATTTTCTACTGGAGATAAAAATCCTGTATTTGAACCTTTATTTAATGACATGACCGGTAACAAAACTATTCATACATATGATACACTCGAAAATTATCGTCCTATCCAAGTGACATATTGGCTTATTAATCCATACTATGAAAAGATTTATGGGCAAGTAGATGATACTGCTGAACTTCTTGCCCTCAGAAATGATTTTTTAAGCAAAGAATTCTGGGAGTTTGTTTTAGAGAGATTAAATAATATTATTTCAACTGGTTGGGATTATATATTTATAAGTGACGAATTTTTATCTGTTGTCAAAGGCTTATTCAAGTATAATTTATCTTTCGATGTAAGAAAGATTTTAGGTAACGTTCATGCTGCTCTGATAAAAATAAAATCTTTCCATTAGTCGTAAATACCGCTGAACATATTTATTTATCATATGTTCAGCGGTGTCTTCTAAAATCCATTCTCAAACATTGACAATCCAGCCATCATCATCTCCTCATCCATATCCAATCCATCCTCTTTTTCTTCTTGTTGTATTTTCACTGAAGTCTCCTCAATATTCACGCTCTCTCTTATCTTCTGCAGAAACTCTTTATCTTGCAACAACTGCTGTTTTAATTCCTCTACACTGACATTTGCATTATTATAGGAAGAAACAGGTGCATTTTCTTTATGCAGCCATGCATAAACCAGTTCTGTAATCAGTGCTGTTTTGCACCTTTTCTGTGATTTCAGATACCTTCCGATTTCTTTCTGCCGTTCATTATCTTCATTAAATATCAATACAACCCGTATCTCTCCCACGCATTACACCCCCTGTCTTTTCTGGATGTGTAATGCTGTCATTTTCTCATATCCTACCGCATTTGCCCGGATGTCCTCGATAAACTCTATATATTTAAAATCAGAAGATTTTTCAATCTGCTGTTTCAGAAGCAAACTGCCTCCACCAAGAAATACTGCCGGATTAGTTCGGAAATCTGGTACATACGCATGGAGTTTATTGATAATTCTCTGCATCCAGTCTCCTGCCATTTTCTGAATCTCTTTTACCACTTCTTCATCCAGAATCGTTGCTTCCTGCATTAATACCTGCTCTACATCTGAGGACTCCAGATGAATACCGTAATTCTGCTGAATGGAATTAGAAATCTCTGAGCGTAAAATTGCCATTCCTGATCTGTCACTGACACGAACTGACAAATCCGGCTGTCCTTTTCGGATTACCAGTAAATCTACGGTTCCGTCTCCAATATCAATACAGTTGACCGTCCGGTACTGACGGAACAGGCTTGCTTTATAGCACATGACTGCCGCAAAATTTTGAGGACTTACCAGAACATCTTTCAGGTAACAATTTACTGGCTTTCCATTGAATCGGAAAGAAATTCCATGTTTTGAGTGTTCCATAAAATATTTTTTGAATCCCGGAGCCTGCTGCCCAAAGTCTGCTGGTGGCAATCCAACTCCCAGCACAATATCTTTGCCGGATAAAGTGATTCCTCTTTCCTTTGCTTCCAGAGCAAGTGAAAATAAGGTCAATATAAAGTAATCTTCATCCACTGTCTTATCCGCTTTAAATGGCATCCTTGTTTCTGATAACGTATAATATACACCGTTATATTCCAGAATATCCTCATTCATAAATCGTCCTGGTTCAGAAGTATATCTTACCAGACCACATGGAAAGTTTACATGTACCCCTTTCATATTTCCGTTTCCATGATCAATTCCCATAATAGTTTCTGCCATATCCTATTCCATCCTTTCCTGATCATCTTATACTTAACTGTTACTTAACTTCAAACCGTTTGACTTTCTGCATCTTTTTTCATATTTCTTATGACAGTTATGTATAAGTTTACTTGTACTTTTGTGTCTGTTGCGTAAGTTATATGTTACTTTTGTATCTGTTATCATTATATATGTCACATTTGTACTCGTCAATACATTTCTTAAAACTTTTGTGGCACTTTCATTTAAAAATGTGATATACTTTTGCTATTGGAGGACTTTGCCTATGAATACAGGAGAAATAATCAAGTATTTTCGTCTGGCTCGTAACATGACACAGGAACAACTTGCACAGGACGCTGAGATCAGTTTCAGTACACTCCGCAAGTACGAAGCCAATGAACGTAATCCGAAATACGAACAACTTTCAAAAATTGCAGATGCGTTAGGTATCAGTGTAAATCTCTTTATGGATTTTGAAATTCAGTCTGTATCCGATCTGTTTTCTATTCTGTTTAAAATGGAGGGACAGGCAGATTTAGAAATTGCAACCTCAAAGGATTTAGCGGATCTATCTGAAGATGCTCTTTTTCTGCATTTTCAAAATGGATACATCAATCACATATTAGGCAATTACCATGCTTCTGTTGAAAGTATCCAGGACATGGATGCTCAATATCGTGAAAAAGCTCTATCAGAAATCCAGAACAGATTATTGGATGACAATAGCAGTATCCATACTGACAGTCCTGCTTTATCCGCAGATTCCGGTAAACCTGCACTTTCTCTTTCTTCTGCTGATCAGACCTGGTTTGAATTATCCTCTGACTGCTCTGATGAAGAAAAAGAACAAATGATAAAAGCTGCTGCCTTTATAAAAAGCTGTCTGCGACATTCCGATAAATAAATCTTTGCACAAAAAAAGACAGATGTGGGAATATTTCATTACCTGCATCTGTCTCTTTCTATCCTATGCTATTTTCTACTCATGAATTTCCAATGGAAGTCCATCTGGATCATGGAAAAATGTCATTTTCTTTCCAGTATAATCATCCAAGCGTACCGGCTCTGTTTCAATTCCTTTCCCATTCAATTCTTTTACAATATCATCTACACTCTCCACTTTAAATGCCAGATGGCGTAATCCCAATGCTTCCGGATAATTTACACGAGCTGGAGCATTTTTTATGATGAAAAGTTCTATTTCCTGCGGTCCACATGCCAGATCAATCTTGTAATCATCACGTTCTTTTCGATAATTTTCTCTGATCACCTTAAGTCCAAGCAGATCCACATAAAAATGTTTTGATTTTTCATAATCACTTCCAATGATTGCAATATGATGAATGGTATCGAACATAACTCTCTCTCCTCCGTTTTTTATATGTTGATATATTTTCTCACATTTTATCACAGTAATGATATATGTGGAATAGTCATTTCATCTTCATTTACTTTTTTAACTTTTCTGCCAGTTCAAACCAAAACTCCAATTCAACGACATCTTTTTCTCCATGTTTTCTACTGCCAATACCTACCCAGGCCGCTTCATTTAACAGATTCTTCATTGTTTCCTTATCTTCCAGTGCTGATTCACCATCACTCAGCAACCAGATATATCCCGTTTGCATTTTAATAAGTGCGGACATGTCTGGAAATGTCTGAATCTTAATATTACATCCTGAGATTTTTGAAAACTGTATTGCCCGTTCTGACAGATATATAAATCTCTGATATTTTACAGGATTGATGATCTGATATTCTTCTTTCTTTTTACGCTCTGTTTTTTCCATAATTGTTCCTGCTTCCTGGAATAATTTTTGATGTTCTTTTTCCCTTTCCTCTACCGAAAGTGACTGTTCATGCTCATCCTGTTCCTTCTTTATCTGCTCATACATTTCTGTCTGTTCATCGTAGTAAAACTTTTCAATATTCACTTATATAACACTCCTCCCACATGCACCCATCAATCAATTCTTACATTACCCGACTTTATTTTCCTTTATTTTACATATCCCTCGATCAAATTATATCTCTTATGGTGAAGATGTCCACCATATTTTTTATTTTATTCGACAATTATAATTGAAATTAATGGTATTTTATGCCAAAAAGCAAAGAAAGGCGGGGATACCTTGATTGATTACAGTCCATTATGGGAAACCATGAAACAACGCCACATTTCCCAATATGCCCTGATTAACAAAGGAATTGACAAGCACACTCTCGATCAGCTCCGGAAAAATCAGAACATCACAATCCTTACCGTTGAAAAACTGTGCAATATTCTTAACTGTACACCCAATGATGTGTTCTCTTTTAAAGATGAAAACGATTTGTAATACCGTCATAGTATAGCAATATTCCTATGGCGGTATTTCTGTATATGGCAGGGCAGAGAAAAACCGCAGGTGAAAATTCCTGCGGTTTCTATTTTCTAAGCTGTATCGGTATTAAACTGCCTTACAATTATGCACTTTTCTTCTCTGAAGCTATCTTTTCGACTTCCTCTATGGTTAGCTCTGTGTATGCTGCAATATCTTCATAACTGAGTTTGCCACCATCCAGCATTAAACGGGCTATATGGACTGCTTTCATTTTTGCCGCTTCATTTCTCATATCTTCCATCGCTTTACACATTACCGCCACCCCTTTCTCATCTTCTTTAAAATAATGCACACGGTCAGCCAAAACTTCATAATACATATCTTTCGCATTTGTACAGGCAAAATCATGCATAAGTTTTCCCAGTGCTGTTTCATCCTTTATCTGTGAATTCACATATATAATATATAATATTACGCATGATTTCTGCAATATTTCCACTGCATATATTCATCTTCGGAAATCATTCCCTGCTTTTTCTTTCCTCTAATAGTTCCCCACTGATAAAGGAATTCTTTGATTTTCTTATTCTGCAGATTGATCACGACCTCGCCTGTCCTTCCGTTCTTCTCCAGTTTCATTTCTGGAAAGTAATCTTCCAGCACAAGAAGCCTATATATCATATCTTCTTCCCTATAGCCTGTTGGAATGGAAATGTTTCTCGGATCTACATCAAGGACTACTGCCATTTTATGCAGCATTTCCTTTCTCGGTGTTCTATTGTCAGTTTCATATTGTGCCATTCTTGGACTTGCACTTTCTTCTCCGATTCCAATCGCAATTCCAAGTTCTTTCTGTGTCATTCCTCTAAACTTCCGGATTCTTTTAATATTTTCGCCTGTACTCATTCCTGCTTTTCTCCTTTCGCAGCAAACAGCTTATTGGAAATGCGATCACATACGTTCATTTTTTAATTTTTCCAGTTCCGATTCCAACACCCTTTGTTGTTTTTTTCCCTGTAAAACTATTATCCGTATACTTTTCTTCGGATTCTCTTTGCACTGAATCCAATATCCTTAATATCCTTTTTAAAGAATACCAGATATGCCCCTCTATCACAGATACCGGATACGGATCATCCCGGTATCCCAAACAACTTCCTTATCTGGCATTTTATAATTTCCCTGCCGCAGCAATCCGTTCATCTGATTATATTTTCCAGGTGTCGGCACCTTCTGCTCGTTCATGTAATAGCAGATCTGAGAAGTGATTCTTCATGGGATCTGACCCCGAGAGGCTATTCTCAATATCTTTTACAAAGACAATATCTCAAAATCATAGCTTTTTCTGTCCATATCTGTTAAAATTGACAATGATTAATATACAGGGGCTGCTGCACATGCAAGTGCGGCAGTCCCTGTCGAATGGATGAGGAAAATTAAAATGAACACAACAGCAAATCTTGGCAAGGCACCCGTACGCACTCTGGTGCTCCAGCTTGCCATCCCTTCTATGACCGCGCAATTTGTCAATGTACTTTACAGTATTATTGACAGGATGTATATCGGACATATTTCCGAAAATGGCGCACTGGCGCTTGCAGGTGCAGGCATATGCGGTCCTATCGTTACACTCCTCACTTCTTTTGGCACCCTGGTAGGAATCGGAGGTTCCATTACCATGGGAATCCGAATGGGCGAAAAGAATCACAAAAAAGCAGAACAGGTACTGGCAAATTCTTTTCTGATGCTCAGTATTTTTTCTGTTCTGCTGACTGTCAGCTTTCTTCTGCTAAAAGATAAGCTGCTTATGTTGTTTGGCGCAAGTGGGGCTACTTTTCCCTTTGCCAATACCTACCTGACTATTTATACAACAGGTACCTTTTTCGCACTGATGGCTACAGGACTTAATTACTTTATCAACTGTCAGGGATTCCCCCTTGTGGGAATGTTTACCGTACTGATCGGCGCAGGATGTAACATCCTGTCAGACCCGATTTTTATTTTTGGTTTTCATATGGGAATTTCCGGTGCTGCCATTGCAACCGTTATTTCGCAGATACTCTCCTGCATCTTTGCAATGACCTTCTTATTGGGAAAAAAGGTTCCTGTAAAGATTACCTTCGGACAGTACAACTTAAAAGTCATAAGGAAAATCCTTTCCCTGGGATTTTCTCCTTTTCTGATCCTGGCCACAGACAGCCTGATCCTGATCTTTATGAATACAGTGCTCCAGAAATATGGTGGTGCTTCCCAGGGCGATATGCTGATCACCTGTGCCACCATTGCTCAAAGCTATCTGCTTCTGATCACCTCACCTATGATCGGGATCAGCGGAGGTACACAGGCAATCCTGAGCTACAATTACGGCGCCAGATGCGTAAACAGGGTCAAGGACGCAGAAAGGAACATTCTGGGAGTAATGCTTATCTTTACCACCATCATGTTCCTTCTCTCCCGGTTTATTCCCCGGTACTTTGTTCTTCTGTTTACCACTGATCCACAGTATATCAGATTCTCTGTCTGGGTCATCCGTACCTATACACTGATGATCATTCCGCTAAGCTTCCAGTATGTCTTTGTAGACGGGCTGACTGCCCTGGAATGTCCAAAGACAGGACTTGCGCTCTCCGTTACCAGAAAATCTCTTTTTGTGATCAGTGCAGCTGTCCTGCCTTCTTTCTTTGGTGCAAAAGCGGCTTTTTTCGCAGAACCTGTTGCTGACGGAATCTCTTCTGTCCTCTCAACAATTGTATTCCTGCTTCTGATCAACCGCCACCTGGATAAACGCTGCCGGATGGACAAGAAAGAGAGCCTGTAAATTACTCCTGTATCTCCGCATTTGAGAGATACAGGAATAAGTATGATTGTGCAGCAATCTATTCTATTTGATAAGATAAGCACTCAGTTTATCAACTTTTTCAATTATGCACTGTCAAAAACCACCTTCTGCTCAGGAATCCTCTCCAATGTCACCTCCACCGGCTTCTCCCCGTTCAGAAGAATAGCTGCATTTAATACAGTCCCGCCCTTTTCATTACAATAGGGCGGTGTATCACTCCAGCCACCTCCCCAGTTCACACGGAGCGGCAGCCTGACTGTATGATGATCTGTAACAATCCTTGCCTGCTCATTATAAGCAAGACTTTTGATCGTCGCTTCCAGAACCTCTGACTGAATAATACGGAAACATTCCTGCACCTCATTCTCATCCTCAAGGATCACTCCCAGATAATAATGCAGACGCATTTTTTCACCGAAATCTGCTTTTCTCAGACGCTTCCTCAGCCATTCCTTTTGAATCTTTGTCAGAGACTGCAGCTTTCTTATATTTCCTGCAGGAACCCGATCCCTAATTGCCTTTGCAATCCCGTCCATAGTTACCAGATCTGCCATGCGCTTATTCCATGCTATGATAGCATCCGGATCCGCCTCATTAAATCCGGCGCAGAGAGACTTGTGGGAAGCTGCAGTCCATAAAGATCTGTCAAAATCTTTCCCTCCTGTGACAATCTCATAAAGTTCCAGTGTCGCATCTGTTGCCTCCCGGATCGTATCTGCCTCCTGATACAGCGCAGCAGACCACAAGGTATGTGCCTGTCCGTTCTCCTCCCAGAATCTCACTCCAAGTGTATCTTCCAGTTCATCCAGATCCCTGCCAAACAGCCGTTTCTCCTTAGGATTATCATTTACGCCAAAAATACGAACAATAAATTTTCCGTTTCTCTGCTTCAGCCCATGGAGAACAACATTATCAGGAATAACCTGATCCTGCACGTCTAACTTCTTCATGGGATCTGACCCCAATGTTTGGAAAAGAGGGATATGTAATCTCTTTGCTGAGATTGCAGATAAACAGGAATTAGTATCTCCCAATACAAGATAACCATCCGGCTGCAATTCGCTCAGCAATTCATATATCATATTCCAAACTCTTTTTTTAACTCATCCACAACATCATATGGAAAACGTTCGGCACAGCCTTCATCTTCCAGTAAAACACCAACAATCTTATCAGCCAGTTCTATACCATTCTTACTGTGGAGACGTTCTTCAATTCTTACTGCATTTCCTAAATCTCTTGCTACCCACACCTGATCATATATTTCAAGTTGTGAGATGATTTTACCCACCTGGTAAGAAAACTCTAATTCGTTCGTATCATCCGGACTTTCCATAATCTGGTAGATTTGCTGTAGTCTGTTCAATATCTGAGCAGCATTTAAGTCCAGCGGTACATAAACCCGAACATTATCATCAGGTAAAATCCCACCATTAGTACGTGTTCTTCCGGTAAGTGCTTTTTGATGCTGCTCTTCCGTATTATAGTAAAAAGCCGTGTCCGCAATTCCAAGTTCATTGATATAAAGAACTTTCTCTGGAATTGGGTGGATATCTAAATCATGATGCATATTATATATATTTCATCTCCTATCGCTAAAGTATGTTTAAAAAATCATAATCTGAAAGAATCATTTACCTCATAGAATCTCGTCCATATATTCCTATATCTCAAAGTTTGCTTAAAATTATTGATTGTTGAAGAAACAGTTTTTCTGGATCTTCATCAATTAATTTGGCAATATGCCCAACAGACTCTAAAACCAAATTACTAACTTCCCATATACGATTTCCTTCTTCTAATGCCTTCACCACAAATGTACGCGCAAAGACTTTGGGAGAATATGACTTTGATGTTATCTTTTTTGTTATATTAGATATATATGAACTTAATGAGTTTTCATCTACAGAAACAATTTTTTCTTCGCTATTTTCGAATAATCTAAGATATTGACTTATTATTAATTGCAATTCTACTTTCAAAGGCAATTTATAATACTTTTTTCTCATTTCATTTTCTGGATTTTTTATAATCGATAGCTTATATACTCCATTTTCAAAAATAAACTGAGAAATTTTCATTTTTGCAATATATTGTCTTTGTAATCCAGTAAACATGAATAGCCCCAAAACCAGACGTTCCCTTAGGTCATATTGTTCATCTAAAACAAAATTTTTTAACAATTGATAATCACTCTCTGGAATTATTTTTGCACTCTTTTTTTTAATCTCCGGTTTAGCAACTCCATTCATAATATCGCCTGTAATTCCCTGTTTATAAGTATATTTAAATATTTTCTTCAGTGAATTATAGACATTTGCTTTATGATTATCACTATACGGCAAAGTATCCAAATAGCAATTAACATCATAATATGTAATCGCATTTATTGGTTTGTTTTCATTTTCAGGCAATGACATATATTCTTTAAAAAATTTTAATGCATGCCTTATATAAAAAGCTCTGCTCTTTTCTTTTATTGTCTTATCTTGTTCACAAATCGACTTCACCATCTTCTCTACTTCTTTATAATAACTATACATACTCTTTTTACCTTAACACACTGAATCTCAATTTATAATACCATAATCTTAGTTTCAGAATATATTGTTGTTTCCAATGGTATTTTCAATTCACCCCTTTATGAATACCCCCACCATCACAGAATTATGTTCTGAATATTGCTACTTCATTTAAACTCATTCTATCTATAAAATTCTGTAATCTTTTCATATCATTCAAAGAATGAAAACCTATATATCATTTGCAGTACACATTTATTTTCTCAAACACGGATAATCAACTTCTGACCGATAATGTGAACTTCTAACGATATCCGATTATATATCTCTAATAGTGATAATTCCATATTTGTTGCTGTTTTCTCAGTTTGTCACTGATCAGATTTGCTCCCATGTCACAGGATATGACCGATCCAGCTTTTTTCATTACTGCCCGGAACGCTGCTCTAGTAATACATAACCCTTAAACAGTAACAAATTTTTGCCATCTGAATTTTTTTGAGTGTTACTTTTTCAAGAAGTTAAGAAATATTCACTTCCAAAATATCTTCTGGATTATCCCCTTCATTTGCTATACATTCTGGATATATTGAAGTATTTTTGTTTAATACAAGTTCCGCTCTTTTTTCATTCATCCTCTCAATCTGCCCCAATGCATTCAGGCACTGACATTCACTAATCAAAGAATTTTTATCCATTTGTTGGCAAATAGCTTTAATAGAATCTGTATTTATATCTGGGTTTTCCTCCAAAAAAACTTGTACTTCTTTTCTTCCTAAAATCCTTTCTCTAGTTGCCTTGCAATCATTAATGTATGCATTATGTATTTTAGAAAACGACTCATCATCATATTTTATTAAAACAATACTTTTTTCATATTCTTGTTCATTGAAATCTATAATACAAGTATCATCCATTTTTGATTTTACATCCATTTGTGTAGCCTGATATATATGTACCAAGAAAATTTCTGATCCATAATGATCGTCTATCTCATCAACATATCTGCCTATTTTTTTTACTTCATCTTTATAGTAAACATTCAAAATATACAAAGCCCCTAAAGCGTCTAACAGATTTTTGATTGTTGCCTTATTTAAATTATAAAACCTATTGTGTTTTATCGCTTGATACGCTTTATTCCACGAAGCTCCACTTCTAATGTGTGCTTTTTTTAATGGAATCAACTTCTTATTCTCTTCATTTTCGATATAGAAATATTCATTTTCTATTACAATCTCTTTTGTACTTAATTTCCATCTATTTTCGATTAAGGCTAAACAATCAGTATCAAAGTATAATGAACGCGTTCTACCGTCATCATCAATTGGATTCATGTTACCACCAAGAATTTCATACAATCTTTTCGAGATTGCTTCTATTTCAGTAACACATCTAACAATCAACTCACCTATGTGAATTGAATAAACTTTTAATTGCGTATCATCAATATGAACATATGTTGCAATCTCTAATACTTCTTTTTCTATTTTTCTATAAATTGGCCAGAATAAATTAATATTGCTCATCTGCATATAACCTCCAAGTATCATTCATGTTTATGATATACTATTTTAACATAACGATTACAGATACCCAAATATTATTTATATTTCTTCCTTCTCCATCTCCGAATCCACAAATTCTTCATCCGTTATCGCCACTGTTCCCCAAACGCAAGCTCCACTAACCGATTCTCTGGATACACTTCTCTCATGATTCGGTACGTCCCTTCCACATTTCACCCCGCAATCCGATGGGGCGAGGTGAAATTTTAATTTGATGATGGCAACCAGACCATTGTAACTTTTTCTCAAATCAGTGACTCACAGGACAACTTTACAGTCTACAATTTTTAACTCATAATGATAGTACAAACAATCTCTGAATAAGTAATCTGTACTCGAGACTACTTATTTGCCTTTTCGTCATCTCTATTTTTTTCAATTATGTACGTTTTTAAGTCTTTAAAAAAGCTCATAATCATTACTATCATAATAATACCAATGGGAAATGCAGAAATGATACTTATACTTTGAATGTTATTCATCGAGCTTTCTGAAAACACCAATGCAATCGGAAGTATGATTAATAATACACACCATAATAATTCTATCAATTTATGCGGATGTTCATTTTCCCTAAGTTATTTATAACTATAACAAGCAGCAGTATACACAATGGAATCAAATGATGTTGCATAAAATGCAATCATACACAACACTGTAATTACTACAATCACCTTTGCCATAGGCATTGTATCTATAATGCTCAGAATTAATGTGTAAAGATCTCCGTCTGCTACATATTGGGAAATAAAATCTTTTGTACTGAATAATCCGGTGCCCGTGGCTCTTCCGCAATTATCCGTTATTATTGTTATATCCCATGTACCTCAACTTTGCTTCAAGCAACTGCCTGCCACATCTTCCATACATTGTACGTTTTATCATTTTTAATCTGCTATTAGTTCCTTCCACAAATCCATTACTGTAATCATATGCTACAGCATTTTCAACTGCATCCATATCTCTTTTTAATCCCTCAGCAAAACTTCTTAAGGGTTTAAGAAGATTTTTACTATATTTTTCAACAAATAAATAGAGCATTGGCACATTATGATTTTTAAAAATATTTCTAAACTCTCTTATGCAGCATTGAAGTTCCCAAATATTTGGATACTTTTCATAAATATATTCCTTATGATTATCTGAAAGCTCAGTATTCATCCACATGTACCTAAACACACCTTCTCGTGTAATATAATCTTTATCTTTTCCCTTACTGCCGGTTTTGTATTTTAAACACTCCGTCATTGTTCTGACATATGGCTGTGGCTCAAAACATTTATTTTCTTTTTGCTCTATTTTGCACAAATAATCAAAAGCATTGCTTTTGGATCCAGAATATCCTTTTTCGTATATTGCCTTTACAGTTTTGCTTTTACTCCATCCTTCTTTAAGACAATCTATAATAAAATCATGAAATGGATCAAGTTTGCTTTGATGAATTCCATACATACTTAATTCTTTTGGATCACCTTTACAATATTTTGCAATTGTGTTGCGACCTATTCCCATACGTTTGGCAATTTCACGGTAACTACAGCCTTCTTTTAAAAAATTTTGTATTTAGCAGATCATTTGATAACGTTTTTCTGAAAAAGCAGCATAATTATCCACATCAGATGCGATTTTTTTTACAACGTTCTTCTGCATCGATAGATGTATCATTGTGTGGGATACTTATTGTTGCAGGGATTTCTTGATTCAGAGCTTTTTTTATTGTTTCCAGTAGGTTCTGATGTAAATGAAATCGGTCTGCCACCTGCATTGCATCGGGTAATTCTTCTGATATTACTTTCGCATATGCACTTGCCCTATCTCTTGTAACCACTTTAACATTTTTATTATTCTTAAGCCATTCCCGCAATGTATCCCCATTTCTTCCATTCAACAATGTTATAGGCTCGTGCGTTTTTTCATTTACTATGATAGTCCCATATGTATGGCGCTTTTTATATGCAAAATCATCCACACCTATTACATCACTAACTTCCGGTTGGGGAAGAGATTCATATCTTTTTAAAAGTAATCGTATTACGGTATCACCACTAATTTTTATCCCTAATGTGTGACAGACACGGGCACAGCCTTCACAACTGGTTTCAAGAGCCAATGTACAGATAAAATCAGCACATCTTTCTGTCATACGATTATAATTATTAAGGAATCCATCAAAAGTCTCAGCAATAGAAACAACCTCACATTCGTCATTCAAACATGCATACTCATGTGAACAAATTTTAAGTTGAACATTTTTTCCTAAAATAGGTAAATCCTGTACTTTACGAGTATATGTTCCATGATATTTATGTGTTATACGATTACACTTTGGACATTTACAGCTGCTTGAAGTTGATTTCATCTGAATTATAATTTTATCACTTTGCTAATCAATATCTGTTATCATCAAATCCTTTTCCGGGTAAAATTTATCTAAGCATAATGTATTATTAGACTTTGCCATAAATAATTCTCCTCATACATCCTAATACAAACATTATACTATATATCTGATCATGCTAAAAGAACCAAAACGGATAATTGCGGAAGAGCCTACCGCACAAGAATATTCATCTATATCGCCTGTTTCAAGCAACAGATGGACATGGTTTGTCATCAGACAATACGCATGCAGCCAGCAGTTATATTTACTCAATGATGTCTTTATTATCTGCAGCAGTACCTGATGGTCCATCTCATCTTCAAATATTGGTTTTCTCCTCACCCCTCTGTGCATGATATGGTAAATTGCCCCCGGATACCAGTCCCTTAATTTTCTTGCGATCCTTCTCCCTCCATTTCGCTTTGCTATTTTTAATAATAGTATCATCTATGATTATACGGAAATAAAAATCTGTCAGTCATCACAGATTTTTATTTCAATATGTTTTCCAAGTGCATTTGCATATTTCTCCAGTACAACCAGCGTTGGTACCCTGCCACCGCTCTCAAACCGGGCCATATTCGACGGTTTTATCCCTGTAATATCCGCTATTTCCTGCTGCGTCATTTTCTGGCGGTGTCTCTCCTCCACTAACTGCCGGATTGTTTCCGAAGATCTGCTCAACACCTTTTCCTGGATCTTCTCTGTATATACTTCCAGTCTCTTTTCCCTGGCTTCCTTTTCTGCCAGGTATTCTTTCATGTTCTCCTGCATTTGCTTATCTCCCTATCCCATCTCTGATATCTTATTTACGAGATTTTATCACTCATGATAAGTTTTTGCAAGATATTTTATGTTTCTTTTATAGAACTTTTAGTTCTTCTTCATTCTCTTTATCGGTATTTCATGGGGTCTGACCCCAATATTCAAAAATACGATATCCCTGAACTTCAAACATTTATAAATGGCATAAAAAAGGACTTAACTGCTGTAAAAAATGGAATTATATATTCGTATAATAATGGCTCAGCAGAAGGCAGTGTAAATAAAATCAAAGTTATAAAACGAATAATGTATGGGCGAAACAGTTTTGAATTATTGAAAGCGAAAGTGCTATTCGGAGAACTCTTTCACGTTAAATTCAACTAAGCACGGAAAGAACCATTCTACCGTTTACGGTAAAACTGGCATCTTTTTTCTTAAAAGCGAAATTTCTGACGGATAATTGCGGATGACCCCCCGTCTACCAGACTTTCGGTGTTATCACACAAGAATATTCAATAATGACATCTTTGTTTATCCATACATCCGCTCAAACATTCCTCTCATAAAAACAATTACAACTTATTCTTGTTTTCTAAATATTTACATACTCTCTCAACCTCATTTGTCATATATTTTATTTGATCAACAGGTGGAAATTCTACCCCGTGCACCATCAAATTTCGATATCTTCTTAATTTAAGAACTTTTTTCAACTCACTATCTGGAAAAATACGCTTTAAATTATTTACACTAAAAGGTGAACGCGTTCTTACGTTCTGATTTACTGTTAACTTTGATACAAGTTCCTCTAAATGAATCCATTGTACCATAAATTCTCCCATCGCTTCTCTTAATTCAATATCTGAACTTAAATCTGAAGATTTCAATTCAGAATATATCATATAACGTTTATCATTTCCCATTATTATATTATCTGAAATCTGATCACATAACGATCTTACATCTTCATTAAATGTTAATGGAGTTAAATATGGAGCTAAATCAGAGGAAGTATTTACATCGCATCGCTTCATTAGTCTGAATAATAACTCTACATTTCCTAATTGCTGTCTTTTATTTTTAAGCTTATCTTCATATTTGTCATAAAGATAAGACGCCAAATCATATTGATTATTAAACAGTTTTTCTTTAACAATTCGAGCTGTTCCTGCAATCTGCAAACGTTCAAGTGCTATTTCTCCCGCCAGAACCAGTCCATTTAATTCATCCAGGATTGCCAATTCCTCTTCTGACAGAGTTCCATTCAGTGGCTTATATACTAAATCATGTTCAACTTCTGACCATGCATGCATTAAGACAGATGCAACCTGTATTTCGGTTTTTGAATTTACATACCTTTTTTGAGTATCCTGTAATAAATTGTCTTTTAGTTGAACTCTGTAATGTCTTGCCCAATAACCAGAAAATCGTTTATTATAATTCGGTGTTTCTTTTTTTTTCGGGAATATTTTAGGTTCTTCAAGAAGAGTGAAATTTTCCTTTATTATATCTCCAACTTTATCACGATCTTTTGGGAAGTATAATGCCACACGAACTCCTGACAAATCACAAATATCTGAATAAATATCATCCAGACTCGAATATTTACTATCACGTTCTTCATTTCGCTGATATAATTTTGCTAACAAACGTTCTGGATTTTTTGCACGATATGTAACAATAGCCCTGATTCCTGCCTCATGCAAACTACTCTCCATTTGCTGGGCTACCAGTTTACTTACCATTTCATAAAAATCATATTCTTTTTTATAGTGTTGTACAAACTCTTCAATAGTCTCCATGTATCTTCCACCTATGTTCGCTTTATTAGTATATTCTCATACTTTATAATTTTTTGTAAGACTTTCACTGCTAACTCTTATAGAGCCTGACCTTGACATTCGTCAATATCACATTTTTCTCTGCTATTTAACATCTCTCAGACTTTTTATTATTTATATTCAGAAGCACTGCACCTGCAGACTCAAGTTGTCGAATATCACTTTTAGAAACAGTTGCATGATTAAAATCAGCTTCTGCAAAATTAACCTTTTCCCATTTGTTTTTCCTCAACATTGCCCCGGCAAAATTAGCTTTTTCAAAACTTCCAACCTGTACATGCAAACATTCCATAAAAGCATCTGCAAAATTCCCTTCTTTAAAACTACATTCTGTAAATGTACTTTCAACCACCTTGTAGCCTTTCAAGTTTATATGATCAAAACAACAATTTTCACATATCACTGTATCAAAATCAAATCCACCTGCTTTTGCGCAGCTCCAATCAACATCTTTCATAATCGTCTCATTAAATACGCAACTTTCGATTATGCATCCATTGAAATTACCATTTATAATGGTTGAACCATAAAAGAAACATGAGCTAAGTGTTGCATCAGTAAAATCTACGTTTTTCAATACGGCAGCAGAAAAATCCACACCGACTAATGTTGCACCGGCAAATGATATTCCATCTGTAAATCTGCATGCTTTCAAAACAGTATCCTTAAAAAAACTACGCTCAAACGATATCTTTTCAAAACTACTATTTTCCAAATATTCTCGTTCTAAATACTTCTTCTCAAAAGAAATATTGGCAAATATACAGTTCTGTCCAATTGAAACTTTTCTATTATTATAGGATGGAATGGAAATACTTCTCTGAAATATCCAGTCCCAGTCGGATAAAATATTTGATTTTACAATATTCTCCATATCAATCCTGTTTTCCGCAAATGTATTCTTCCGATCTTTCATACTAATTCCAAGTGCATCCTGCCATAATCTAATCAGCATTAAAGTATTAGACACCGTATATTTCATTTTCTGGTAATTATTACCCCCATAAGAGTACTTCCAGATAATATCTTCACTTAATACATTAGAAAAAATACTGGATAAGCGTTTTCCTATCTGCATTTTTTCACGTTCATGAACAGATTTTTCCCCCTCATGCCTTATTTTTTCGTGTAAAAAAACAAACGTCTCTTCCCATGTACTTCCTGCGATTTCACCATATGACATGATTTCACACATAGAATTTAAAAATGCACTCACACTTTCTTCTGAATCACTCATCAAAGACTTATTTATTTTATTGTATATATATTCGCAAAGAAAATAGTCACGTATATTATTATGATAAAATTCTAACACACCATCCGTACCATTGCTTTTCCAATAAGCACATAAAACACAACATTTCCGAATCCATTTGGCATTTGATGGTTCCAAATCAAACTCACTTACAATAGAATCCAGTTCTTCCGCCCGGATGTAATAACCCTCTTTCTCAGATTTTTTAAAGATTTCAAACGCAATACGACTTACAATTTCCAGTAAAAGAAGTTTGTTTTTTCTAATTGGATGTTTAAAAGAACTATTAAAATTCTCATCATACTCAGTCTCAATAATCGCATTCGTAAATATCTCATGATATAACGCCCATATATTTTCCTGCAGTTCTTTGCGCATCTCACAGGCAACAAGCAGATATAACGCCAGCGGCGTATCCGCAACGCCTACAGCTCTCTTTTCATCCATATTTAAAATATAATCTTTTGTTTTCAGTGGAATCTTTTCTCCACATTTTTCATATTTTGTAATCCATTCCTCTCGCATTTTCCTATCAAAATGCTGCATTCGGACTACTTTAAACTTAAATGTTGATTTCCTTAACTTTTCATATTCAATATACTGAGGACGTGTTGTAACAATTATTTTATTCCTCTTGAAGATTCTTCTAATAGACTCCAATATCTCTTCCAGACTGCTTCTTCCATATCCGTCCAGCATACTAAGTTCATCTGCACCATCCAAAATCAGTACATAATTGTCAAATCTTATTTTATTCTCTATATAATCATTATCATTAGAAAATCCTAAATAATCTCTTATGGATTCTTCTACTGTATATTCTTTTTCATCTATTTCCAAATCTCTTAATCTGATGCAGATTAAATTTCCCTGCAAAAAAATTCCCCGGCCTACTTCATCTGCCTGTTGATAATGATAACACAAATAGGAAATAAAGCTGCTCTTACCACAAGCTGCATCACCTTCTATAAATAAGATCCTCGTCTCTTTCTCATTCCAAAGAAAATTTCCCAATATTGAAACCAGTTTCCGAGACGGAACATCTGAATCATAAATCTCAGGCTGCACAAAAACCCTCTCCAGAGTAACTTCTGCATCTTTATATAAGTGTCTGAACAATTTTTCACAAAAATTATCTGCATACTCTTTAATGCATGCATCTATATTGTTCTTTATCGGAACTTCCGGTTCAAAAGGCCCAAACAGACTTCGATTGTTATTCATAAATGCATCCAACGAACCCATCTTATCTGCATCTGCTACTTCAGAAAGCCCCCGCACTTTTTCAATAAATGTTGAAAAATCATAAATATTCTTTTTCTGATTAAATACGATTCCATTCGGACATACGTAACCAACGTTTTCTCTTCCCATATATTTTGATGACTCATCTGCCTTAGGCTTTAATATCACAAAATATAATGTATATCCAGATAAATCTGATTCTTTTCTCATTACAGTTTCCGCGTCTTCAGTGTATGTATCAATTTCGCCGATTTGTCTGTGGAAGTTACCTGGATTATAATCTTGTCTTTTTCACTAATCAGATCATATCCAGAATTATTAAAGGAAATCGTATTCGCATTTTTTAAATCCCATCCATACAAAATCCGACATATATCACTAACAAACGATTCCGCTTCGATATTAATATCGTGCAAATTACAGATTCTATTAAAATTAATATAATATGAAAATATACTCATTCCCATATTAAATCTGTCTATTATCCGTTTTCTGTTTATCATACATACGTTCCTTTCGGATATCTGGTAATCACTATCTCGCGAAGTCAAACAAATACACTCTTTGATAACATTACTAAAACAAATGCAAAACTTGTTTTAAATGCTATAGTTAGTAACTTATTTAACGGGAACTTCCCAGCAAACTATACCCATTTATGTTCTATCTCTATAGTACTACTCTTCATCTGTTATTGCACTCATCTTTTGCCGACATTTTTCGGCATATTTCGATGTTTTTATTTATTCTTATTTCATAGGGTCTGCCCCAATGTTATTCCATTTTTACTTTATCACATCTCAGCCGACTATAAGATCGTTGCCTGCTGCTCACCACGGAGAGGTGTGTGATTTATCAAAAAGTTTTTTGATTTGTCCGAGCAGCGTAGGGAACTACCGCTCCCTTTGTTTTGTTTATAAATTCTTTAGAAATGTTTATTTCTTCTTCATGGGGTCAGACCCCAATGTTGGCATTCAGATTGTTTCCTTAATAAATACAAAGAACAGACTGGGGGATTATACAATGCCATGGCTACACTGAGGGAGTTCTCCAGATATCTGTTCCAACTGGGATATATGGACGCCTACCTTGTCCCTCCAAAACAGATACCGAAGCTCCATATTTCTTCTCAGAAGACGAACTTTTCTGTTTCTTCAGAGAATGTGATTCCTACTATGCCACTTCTTCATGGGGTCTGACCCGAGAGTCGCTACAGGCTATCTTTGAAACTGTCTTTCAGAAGCGTGTATATATCCGCAACGCTATTAATGTTGGTTTCTGAGATAATCTGTCGAATTTGTTCCTTGCAACTGCCATAAAAAATACAAACTATTTTACACTACCTCTCTTATTAGACGCTTACTTTTCATTCACTTATTTTTCAAAATATAACATCTATTTTATTCTACATATTATTCACTTTTTTTCGCAGCTATGTCTTCCATTATCTTTATAGTATCCCCCAAATTCCCTATGTAATTATAACGGCATAGAATCTACAAGTTCCTTAATGGCTGTCGCCTTAAACACAATACCTAATCCTAATACCTCTTGTGTCACAAAATTTGTACCTGTCGGAACTGCCTGTAATTCATTATTCCGTATCATAGTCATTGCAACAATTCCAAGAAGTTTTAGTTTTTTCTGACCTACAATAATTTGACCATTTTTAAAATTCTCATAGGTCAAATCTATGTAAACCGGACTCCCACTCGAACCTGGAAATACTTGAGCATCAATCACAAATTCAGGTTTTCCATTAAAATCATATTCAGGGTGACTAGCAATCATTCCTGTCCTTATAAGCGGTAAATTATTCGACATATCATATCTACCATCTGGATAACCAACAAAATACACATTCTCAGCAACAGACAATTCTGGCTCATTAAATTCCGCAAGCATTGAATAATCGACATATTTATAATATAATTTATCTTCCATTGCAATGAAAATTTCCGTGCAATCCATAACCGCAATATCAACATCTGGATTCGGATGGCCTTTAACAACTTGATCTACACCTTGGATATTAAATTCTTGTTTTCGACCATGCTTAGGTTTTCCATTTTCTTTATATGTAAACGAAATCGCAATATTAGGAGTTCCCATTAATACATGCTTATTGGAAACTAAGTATAATTTGTAGTTATTTTCTCCTACAGGACGAGATAATAGAAATCCGGTTCCTATAGATGTTATGTTTCCTTCATTATTTTTGCACTCTATTCTTATAGTCGTATATAATAGTTGCTCAAAAACGGTATTCATAATTTATTTTCCCCCATATGCTTTATCCACAAACATATTTATAATTTATTTCCATTAAAATCAATTTTATCGGCATCAGTCAGTTGACCTGTATAATAATATTCTATTAGTATTGTATGTTTTTTTAATTAACTTCATAATATATTCCCAATTTGTATCCGCATACATTTTCTGGAAATTTTTTAATTGTCTCATCGAGCAATCTTTTATCCTGCTTTATGGGGTCTGACCCCGAGAGTTTTTACAAAATTTTATGTAATTATTAGAGCGTGTCTAAAAAAGGCTTTCTGCAAGATGTACGTTACAATTTGTGGGATATTTTGCCCGGATGAGGGCGCCGTAGCGAGCTACGGCAACTGAATTCGGGTGAAATATCCCACAAAGTGGGGCGTGCAGATTGCGGGAATGATTTTTTCAGACACGCTCTAGAGCAGCGCCAGTAGCCTATGCTCTCGTTTTCGTTTATAGTTTCTTTAGAAAAAAATCATTTCTTCTTCATGGGGTCTGACCCCAATGTTCCACTACTGAAGACATCCAGGTATTTCATGGGGTCTGACCCCACATACTACAGATGCTTTCTTGCCTTCATCGTCACATAGTACACCAAACCGCCGAGCACTCCACCTACTGTGTTGTAGAAGATATCCGATAACTGAAACGTACCCAATCTAAGCAATAATTGCAAGATCTCAATGCTTACCGAAAAGATGAACGCTATCTTCCCGCTATACCACAGTATCTTCTTCCAGCTGTTTCCTGTCTTTTCTTTGAATGTCCACATCACTACCGAACTAAACGGCACCATCATGATCACATTCTCTATGCACTCAGTTGTAAGTTTCTGCTCGCCGTTCACTGTCTCCCAGATGCCCCAGCCACCCATGACCTTGGATAACGGATTCATCCACAAATTACGGTTCAATAGTGTTCGGAATAAAATCATCGAAGTCACAAAAAACAACAGAAACAACTTCCGAAAGAACACGCTCTCTTTGAATTTCTGATACCATGTCACTATGGCGCTCTTCCATCCTTTACCTGCTGCAGCAGGCTCATATGCATACAGGTAGAAGAACATTGCCAGGAAGGAAAGAAGGAGCGAGAATCCAAACGGCTCATAGAGAGCAGTCAGGATGTTTGTGAGGATCT
>OGPW01000231.1_pt1 | contig 47786 bp, 40 predicted proteins | sample 1553061 | NCBI WGS metagenome assembly OGPW01 (sample SAMEA2580292, study PRJEB22360) | human gut metagenome | biome: human gut; feature: human-associated habitat; material: faeces | place: Denmark | collected 2008/2010
AGAGCAGAGATATGAAACCGCGACAAATACCGCAACACCCAGTAAAACGATTCCGAACACTTCAGGTGACATCTCATAAGCCCATCGCTCAGTAAAGAACACTGCCGAAAGAGCGCAGAGCGCGAATCCGATCACGAACAAGAAAGCAGGCGAAAGCATATCTTGACCGTTCAAGATATAAATAGCCACACAGCTGCAGAGGAGAATAATGAAGAGAAAGAGCTGAATCATAAACCTGAAGACTACATACTCCCAAAAGTCTCATCGACAAGGCTTCGTATCCCCTGTCCCTTGGAAATCTGGGGGCCAACAAATTGCCCCCCGCTGTTCCCCTCGACGAGAACCCATCCTTTTGTTTCGGAAAGCGCTAGATCCCAGCCAACATACTTTTGTTCAGGAAGCACGGTGGGTAGCTCCTTGACGAGCTTGAGCATTTCCTCCCACTCGGGAATCTGAAAGCCTACGAGCGGGATACCAGTATCAGGGTGCACTTCGATCACTTCGTCGAATTCGGTTCGTCCTGGCGTTATGATCTTGCCCGTTGCCTCATCAACGGCCGCAAGAAAGCCGCCTGCGCCACCATTATCGATCACGCTCTCGCCACGCCCGATCTTGATGAAGCAGGCTATTGTATGTACCTGTTCATCATCGAGGTAGGTGGCATAACGAATCGTGTTAACACTTTGAGGGTGAAGCTGCGCGATTCGCGGGTCTTGATCGATGAGCTCCTCGAGCACGCAAGGGCCCGCCTCCAAAAGCACCTTGAAAGCTGCTCGCACCTCATCATCTGTTCGGGGCGCAATCTCTTTCCTGATGCCGTTCCCACGCGATGCCGCAACCGGCTTAACCATATATTGATCATGGCTCGAAACGAACTGGCTGAACCCTTCAAAGTCCGCCTCACTTTTGATCTGGATCACTTCCCGTTTGAAATAATCTCGAAAGACCTCGTAGGTCTTCATCTTATCCATGAACACCATGCCTGCAGGATTGCTATTGTAGAGCCGGGCACACAATACCGTACGCTCTAGATCTCCTACGAACTCATGCTTCTCAGCTTCAGTCTTCGATGCGAAATCATACAAGAAGTACTCGTCGGGTGTGATGAGATGCTCAAGCATGTCTCTGTGTATCGCCTTCTTCAACGAAGCACGATCGGAGTCTGGCACTATCTCCTCTCCGTAAAAAAGATCGATGCATTCATTGATCTCATTCGGCTTTGAGGAGAGTCTACGTCCCACCACGATCTTACGAAGGAGCCACTCAGGGCAATTCAGGACGAGCCTCTTGAAGCTTTGTTTGATGCCAGAAGCCACTAGGCATTCCCTTCATCAAATTTATTCCAGCTCGTAATGCTGCCCAGGTCGAACACAGTAAACGGTGAGCTATGGAAATCTTGTCCCAACCCGAAATTATTGCAAGCGGTGATCAAGAACGATGCCATGTAAACATCGGTAAAAGCAAGGCCGATGGAATTGAAATACGTGATCTCGCTGGCTGTTTCTCGGCCAGGCTTTCTCCCTCGCACGATCTCAGCAAGTTCGGCATAGATATCGTCATCAGTGAGTACGCCATCTCGATACATATGCGAAATGGTGGGCGAACCCCTGTGCTTCAGTGCTTCCCACGAATCACAAACGATCTTGTCTGCCTTCAAGGCAACATCATACTCGTCTTCGATCCCGCCCACATGGCAGTAGAACGCCCCTTGCTTGACCCAGTCGGCTTTGAGAAGAGGAACTTGTCCGCTGATCGCTGTAACGATGATGTCGGCATTTCTTGCAGCTTTCTCGTAAGAAGAATCACAGCAAGAAATGATCAAGTTAGGGAAGAGCTTGGATGCGACCGATACGAAGCGCTTCTCGTTCGCGGGATTGCGCGATGCGACTCGACAGACCTTCACGCTCGGGAAGAGCTTTGCCAGGACGAAAAGATGCATGAGCGCTTCTTCGCCCGAACCTAACATCCCGATGGACTTCGGTTGGGACACCGCAAGGCATTTCGCACCGAGCGAGCCAACCAACGCTGTCCTTAGCGCAGTGGGAAAGCCCGCATCGAGCACCGCTATCGGAGTGCCGTTATCCGCGCTCAATACAAGGATCATGCCTGAAACATTCGGAAGCCCATCCTTCACGTTGTCAGGGAATACCGATACGAGCTTCACGCACGAATAACCAAGGCTCGGAACTGTACACGGCATGCAATTCACGCGCGATTGATTAGCCTCGACCAAAATCTGAGAAGTCTTCTCTGGCAGAATGAGCTCGCCCTTGTCATATTCTTCAAATCCTTGCTCCAAGCAATCCAACATCGCAAGGACATCAGAAGAGAGTGCGGCTTTGGCCATATCTTCGTTAGTGTAGTAGCGAATACTCGGCACGAACTCTCCTACTGCTCAAGATCCAATGCTCGCTGAACGAATTGAGGTAATGCAGCTCGATCCCTATATTCTCGCGGATCGAAGAGCGCGAAGAGCATATCGTTTCCTTCTTGATCTTCGACACGAAGCTGCTCCAAGATCTCCTCCATCAATGCCAACAATCTCTCGAGGCTTTCGCTCTTCAAGTGCACATAAGCAAAGACCTGTTGGGCTGATCCCCAGTCTTCGATGATATCACCAACATGATGTACCTGGGCGAGAGCAACGAACTCCGGGCGAGCGCAAAGCCAATCGACGCCATGGATCGCAGCGATCTTGCCTACCTTGAGATGGAGCGGCCATATTGCATAAGAACCACCAGAGACCAACCCCTCTTGCAAGGCTGCGCTGGGCTTTCCCATGCTGTGATCGATCAGCAACTGGAGCTGATCGATGCCATAAAGCTCGTTCACCAGGTAATACGTGAGCGAGCCACCAAAGCGATAGCCGATCTCATTGACAAGGAATCTGCCGTCTGCATAGAATAATTCCAGCCAAACCGGACCTTCATCCATGCCAAGCGTCCGAAGCAGCTGCTTCATCTTCCCATCTACTGCTTGAAGGTATTCATGAGCATGCACCGAAGGGGCGATCTGAAGCGCCATGACCGGCGCACCGTGGTCGCCCATCTTCTGCGAATGCTTATCAGTGAGTCCGCAAAAATACAGCTCACCATCATGGGCGGTATATTGAGCAATGAGCGCATCGGATTCCACATACTCTTCGATCAGAGCCTCGCCGCAGAATGAATTCTCTTTTGCGAAAGCAATTGCCGCAGGAAGCTCTTCAGGAGCAAAGCACTTAGTAAAGCCCCTGCTCCCACTTCCATCGCGGGGCTTCACTGCAAGCGGATAAGCCGATTGCGGCAAACGAGCGGCTTGCGATTCGGTGTATTCTTGTGAGACGGCTAGGCCTGCTTTACGGCAAGCTGCTTTGAATCGAACCTTGTCATCGCAGAGATCTTGTTGGTCCGTAGTGCAATAGCAAGGCAGACCCAAGCTCTCAGAAAGTGCTGCCATCTTCTGAAGATTGAATTCATGCACTCCTGACAAGATGCCGCAGATTCCCTCTTCTTCGCATCGTTCTTTGAGCGCCTCGATATCAGCAGTGCTCAGATCCCAGCCTTCGTCTGCGATCTGCTTTGCAGGAGAATCTTCAGCTGACAGATAATCTGTTACGACAACATGATATCCCTGATTTTGAGCTGCTCGAACAAGCTCACATGAGCCTATGGGCTTTCCGCCTAAAACAAGGAGTTTCTTCTTGCTCATGTGGCCTTTCCGTCCTGCAATGTTTTGACCCAAACAAGATACTCTTCAGGGATCCGAGCGTCATTGATCGCGCGTCCATCAAGGTCATAACCCATGAAGCTCCCCCGTTTTGCCACTGCTCTGGCATTTGCGCTCTTGCGATCGAATGCGAATCGAATCAAGTTAAGGAACATATAACAGTCTACCTTAAACGAGACGTTTTCTACATACCAGACATCATTTTCGAGCTGATCATCCCACGTCCACACACCTTGAGAAAGATCGCGTGGAGGGCATTCGAGACCAGGTCTTACATCGAGACGATGCCTATGACGCTTGCTGTATCGCTCGAGATAGACGGCAGGAAGCGGCCTTGGCCCAATGATGCTCATATCCCCTTTCAGGATACTCCAGAAATTAAGGAGCTCATCAAGAGAGGTCTTTCGTACGAATCTGCCCCATTTGGTAACTCGTTGTTCAGCGGGGAGCAATTCGCCTTTTGCATCGCGCTCGTTGGTCATATTGCGAAACTTCAGGATGGTAAAGGGCTTGCCATGTCGCCCGATCCTCGTTTGTTTGAAGAAGAGCGGTCGTCCCACATCGAAGAAGGTAACGATCGCGATCACGAGGTTGACCGGCAAGGTGACCAGGCAAGCGACCGAAGAGATCACAATATCAACAAAGCGTTTGCCATACTTGGAATAGAAATTGGATGCTGGTACTACTTGTTGTTGAAGAGCATCCACATGATCGAGCCTATCTTCAGCAAGCTTTTGCCCAATCGTTCTGATCTGATCGGCTGTTAAGTCGGGTTGGTACGTGCTCACGCTATCCCTCTACAAACCACAAACAGATATGCTTCCATCCCTTTTACTTTCCTATAGTCTTCGCAAAGACCGAATCGTCGTAATTCGGCGTTACGAAATTCGCGTCCGATCCATTGCTGAGCGTTTTCACCTTATCGCATGGCAGAGGGATCTCCTGAGCCTCGACCATCTTTATCGGGCCACGCGCCATCTCGACCAAAGGTGTCACTGCGCCAACCAAAAGACATATTACAAGAATAATCCCCATGACTTTCGAATGCGCCTTGGCAACCACTGAATCAACAGGTTTTTTTCGTCGTTCTTGGAACCATTCGTAGTAGGAATGCAAATCCCTTTGTGCAAGACGGCTGACGACCATGACCATGAGCACCATAAGTCCTGGAATCGAAGCCCTCATCGCAAAATCTGGCGAAGGACCCATGCGCACAACGTTCGCGACCATCAGCAAAATGAGCGCACCCCACCAGTAAGGATTCTTCCTCTCGCTCGGCAATAGGAGAAGCAGCAAGATGCCGCATTCGAGCATGAAGAACAGACCAAGCTGGAGGATGCGGATCGGCGTGAATCCGCCAATGAACGTATGGAACAGCAGCGTCGACTCCCCTGAAGCCGTAGTGGCCAACGTGGCCCTCTGGCTCAGCATCAAGAACATCGCTATCGCAATGAGCGGAATCAATGCGATGAGGTTTTGCGGAGAGAAGATCGCCCTGATCGTCCGTCGAACACCTTCCGTCTTGAACTCACCAACGAGCTTCGCCATGCCTATGAACAGAAGGCCCATGGTTGGCAAGGGGCATAAGAACGCACTGAGAACGCCAATGAAGAGGTCATTGCCCACCCGCTTTGTCGAGAGAACGAGCAAGGTAGCAATCCATGCGGGTACCGCCTGATTGAACACCCAGAACAATTGCGTGGTAAAACTGCTGAATTGGTAGAATCTTGCCCACCATTCTATATGGATCTTCTCACACAATCGCGTTTCGATGACCGAAGGATTACCCGTAAGGAGCAATCCGACAATATCCATTCCGCTAAAGAATACGAAGATCAGAACAGCCATGATGATCGTTTTCGAATCGGAGCGCTTTACGATCAGCAAGAACAGCGCAAGAGCAATAAGAACCCCTGCCATGGTCCAGAATAAAAGCGCGATATTCGCTGCCGTCCACACCGCGCTTGCACCAAGGCCAAGCACAACACAGAGCTTACCGACCAAGGCAGGTACGAGCCAAAAGCCAAAGTAATAGCACAGTGCATTGCCATTCTCATATGCTACTGGCCAATCGTACAGTACCAGATCGCGCAGGACCGCGTTTCTCGCATTCCAATCGTTTGATTGATACAGGAATCCGCCCTGACCACCTAAGACGCACCATACAAGAACGGCGACCATGATCGCGATAACAAGCGGTATTGAGATGTTGATATTTACGGATCGAAGAGCATCCTTGCCTGTTCGTCGCCATATCAGCATCATGCCAACAACGAGCAACGCCGCTACCAAAATGGCGTATGGCACTTTCAGCCATCCGAAACACCACACTAGAACTGGCAGGGCAAGGAAACCGATCCCCACTAAATATATTTTTCGGGCGGATAAGGTGATCACGCTGTCTTCATCCTACTAGTTCAAATCTCCCTTACGGGAAGCTTTGAGACGCATCCCTTGCTTGAAGCTTATATAAAATACTACTCCAAACCAGATCGCGAGAGCGAGCATGCAAAGGAAATAACACCACGAAGCGCCCGTTATTCCCCACGCCTGTACACAAGGGTTAGCGATCACCAATGCAATGAGCGCGATCGAGACGTAACCCCACACGAGCTTACGTTGTTTACGCATGATCGTAATGCCCATAGTGAAGAGGCTTGCCAAAGCAAGAAAACCTCCACCGGTCACCAAGATGATCAGCTCGACCAAGAATGGCTGCAGATCGGTGGCATACAGCCAGCCCAGCACAGGAATGCCCAAGAAGAACGCAGCGACATCGCAGGCGATCGTTATCAATGCGACTATGCCGACCTGAAGCACGAACTCACGCAGGAACAAGGCTCCCTCTCCACGGGACCATCTTCCCGATAATGGTTCGATGAGCGGCATATACACGAATTGCGCAAGCAGACTTACTATGAAGACAGGCATAGCGATGAATCCATATTGAGCTTGAGCGACATCGTTCATCAACGCATCGATCGCATATTTTGGGGCATTACCTACATAGAAGAGAAGGAATGCAGCCAGAAAAAGCGGGAAACAATCCTTGAGCAGCGATTTGATCGAACTGCTCAGAGCAGACCGCGCTCCACCGATGATCTTTCCTTCGGCTCGACCAAGAGCCGTTCCATTATCCTTCGCGGGCAAACCGAACATCCTCTTGATCAGAAGAAGCCCTCCTACCAAGAAGGCTAGCGAGTATACCGTCGCAACAGCAAGTGAAACGATCAAGCTCTGAGACAGCGCGGCGCAAACGCAAAAGACCACGATCGTTGAGCCAACGCGACCCGTCTGAAGTCGCCCACCAATATCGAGACGACCATGCTGCTGGAAATTGCCATCGAAAATATCTTCAGCCGTATCGATCATCTTGAAGAACGTCATCAAAACGATGGCTGCGATCTTCTCTGCAGAATACCCAACAGAGACAGCAGAGAACGCCAGAAAGAGCAGCGATCCTATCAGCATTGCAGAACCCGTAAGAACGCGAGAACGCAGGTAGGTCTTGAATGTGAATTGAGGAAGAATGTCGGATGCTTGGAAATTACGCATACCGTAATTTCCTACATTCAGGAAGAGGCTCGCATTTGCATAAGCGATGGTGAAGATACCTGCTACCACCAGGTCGCATACGCGAGTAAGAACCATGAGCATGATAACGCTCTGAAAAGCGTTGAGCATACTTCCGGCAGTATTCCAGATGTATGCATTACGGTTGATCTTTTTTTCGTTATACATAACTCGCAACAACGTTCAAACAATAACCATTTTGAAAGATCTTATGATTCTAGGTTCTTCGTGACCACGTCGTAGACTTTTGTTGCGCACTTGCTCTCGTCGATCGACTTATGAAAGGCATCTTTGAAATGAATTTGGGAACATATCGAAAACGCAACACGGGTGCGTCCATCGCCAAGCAAGCGCTGATAGATAAAAAATGCGTAATCGACATCCTCTCTGTACAAGATCCCACAAAGACACCATTGCGGTTGAGAAGGGTCCTCATAACGAGATGTTATCGTTGCATCATCGTCATCGATCAGGGTGCATAGATCGTTTCCCAGGGACGGATCATCCTCTTCGACAACAATATTCACACCATATACGCCTTGATCGATCAGATCTCGTCCTAAGCTCTCTTTCGACTGAATTGTTCCCCGACCAAATATGGGCGAAGAGGAAAACTGGATATATCTATCATCCTCAGTTGTTTCGTTCTTGAAGCACTTTTCTTTCTTATCCCAGATAAAGCCCTCATTATCAAGATATTCAACTATTTCTGGTGTTGGCATATAAAAATATTCGTCCGCCCCATAAATTGGATTGGCAGGATCGCTTCCATTACGTTCTATGGGATGCTGAGTATTTGCTGCTGCATAATCTGAATAGCGAGAAAACCCTTGCAATTCGATAAAGGCACAGAAAAACAAAAGCGCTATAGCTGCAAGCACTGCAACATACTTTATTTTATTGCTTGGAGCTTTATGTTGTGGCTTATGCTTTGACAATGAACCTTATCCTTCGATCCTATACAAACTACTATAGAGCGACACGCTGCGCTCTTGCCCATAGGCCGAGTATTTCCTTGGATACGTTTCTTCCGTAACTACATTCTGCCAAAGATGTCGAGGATCGTTGGAGAAATGCTCTGCGTCAGAATAATCAAAATAATAAAGATCGTTAGGGTTCTCGCGTAATTGCGAAGCTATGATCGGACGGTCGTTTAGTAAGTACTTCGTTTCGTTATACAAGGAATAGACCGGATAATAATCACCGGCAACTATGCCATCGCCAACCTTCTCTCCTATAGCGATCATCGTTTCCTTTTCCGTAAAGCTTGGATCTTGGTAATTGTGAACATAAATGAATCCAATATTGAGAACTGCAAAAATGGCACAATTCGCCAACAGTCCCGCGATCATGATGCGATGCTTCTTCTTAAGCAGCGCGATCGCAAACACCAACACCGCTATGATCGTACAAATCGAAGCAACGATTATGCTTAAAATATCAAATTCGGAATAGTCGAGAACCGTCATGATGGTAGTGTTGACCTTGAAAAGTCTAAAATAGTCAACGTAAAACAACCATGCGAAACAAAGCAAGGTGGCAATTACCACATATATGACTTCTTTTCCCTTCTTAATCTGATCCTTTGCCAGGAGTCTTTCAATTTCAATAGCGAGAAGCAACAAAAACGCTGGCAAGACTACAATTTGCTTCTTCACTACAAAATCAGAGAAGAACACTGTCTGCAAAAGAAAACCGAGTATCGTCAAAACGGCGAATAGCTCAATATCACCTATGCGCCTCAAAAGCTCTTTCTTGAATAGCAGCGGAAGAAGAATGACACTGATGGCCACCAATGGAAACGAATAGAGCACGATATTCGTTACAAAAAAATCTCGAATATTCTTCAAGTAGCCTATACCAGCTGCAGCTTGATACGAAGACGCATATCCAGCCGAATCAACGCTACTAAATGCGCCAAAAACAGCAAGAAGATTCGTTAGCGGAGATATCTCCCAACAACAATAATAATAAACACATGACAGGGCATACGCACACAAAGCTCCGAAAATGCCCCATCGCAAATAGCACCAAGCCTCTTTCGCCTTCTTTGTTGCAATCAAATAAACGAATAGACCCAAAACAGGAATTCCGAGAAACACATTGGTCACATAGACCAAGAAGATCGAAGCGATCGTTAAAAATCCGATCAAAAAAGCTTTTAGTGAAAGCTTCATCCTCTCGCTCGATAGAACGAACAAGACCAAAGCCACGAAGAACATTCGAGAAAGACAGGGGTCGACGATCCTTGATGCGTTGAAATACGGAAAGCTTATCAGTAATATCGCCGCGCAGCATAAGGCGATCAAATAAGCAACACCTGGTGAATCTGCTACTATCTTTTTTAAAACATTCGCAACGGTACCATAAACAACCCATATCAATATAAGGCCGATAATGACCGTTCCCATTCTCAGCCCAAAATAATTATCGCCGAACAAAAGCAGGGTGACATAAGTAACCAAGTTGCCAAAAACGTTGATCGTCGCTTGTGCACTCACAAGAGACTCATATTGACCTTGAAAATACTGATTTGGATCGATACTGCCAAATGTCAACAGATTCAAGGCAAGTTCAGCATATATGCCCTCATCAATAGGCATATATGTGGAAACGCCCCAAGCGGGTACATCAGCGTCAATATAGATTATCCTCAAAAAATAGATGAGGGAAATCGCAAAAATGCAGAAATACCTGCATTTTTTGTTATCAAGTATTTGCATCCTGCCTATGATCGCGAGTCCAAATTAGCATACAGGGATATCGAAGAACGACTGCGCCTTGCACTCTGCGCTTTTTCGGGTACGAATAATTTGATTTCCATCTTGCAAGGCAACAACACTATTGTCCTTCAATGGAGTGTTGTACAAACAGACATTGGCGCCGAGGGAGCAACCGTTTCCGATAGGCTCTTTTCCGATGATGGAACTTCCTGCTGCCATAAAAAGACCATTGCCGATCTTGGGTACAAGAGTCCCGCCAAGATCATCTCCTGTGTTGACCGTGACATTTTGAAAGAAAACGACAAAATCTCCGTAGTCAGCATTGCCAACAACGGTACCAACCGCGTGGCCAAACAGAAAATGAGGGGGTAAAGGACATTTATATGACACAAACGTACCTGATATGCTCCTGTTCAAGATCATCAATCGCCGAGCGAAATCCTCATTTTCGGCTGTTTTCCAAAGCGAATTGGCATAGAAGTACAGGAATTGAGAGTACTGATCCGAATGCAGGTGTGAAAAGACAGCTTCTCCTTTGTCGGCCCAGCCCCGAAGCGTAATATGGCGAAAACACTCTTCGGTTCGGAATAAGGCCTCCTCATATGCGCTTTTATTCATCTGAGATGCATAGCATTTGCTGTCGTCGGGAAAAAGGAATTGGCATTGTCTTTTAACATAATCTCTCAGATCATCAGCAGTAAGGCTCATCTTCATCGATCATCACCAACTTCTTCATTCCAGTTCAAGCGCTCTTCTTCTATGACGAGCGGCGCTGAACGCGTCCATTCAAAACCAAGGGCAGCATATGTACCCACTACACCAAGAGCCAAAACGCCTAACGAAAGACCCAGGCAAACTAAAAATGCCGCAAGAAAAACGTAGAACACCAGTGAACCTTGCGCAATGCATAAAACAAGCATCACGATAAAAAGCAAGGCGAATACCAAAGATGCTATGGCGCCTGCAAAAGCAATGATATGTATCGGTTGCCTCGACACAGTGGCAATAGACTCAAGCGCAACTCCAAAATACGAAAAGGGGTTGTAGCTTGATTTTCCTGATACTCGCTCTGGTTTTTTGTAATCAACAAAAACAGGATCGTACCCATAACGCATAAAAGTAAGGCGATAATTCGGACAAGGATCCCCGCTCGCCCGAAGCGTCTCAAGAATGCTGCTGTCATACATTCCGAATCCGGACATATGGCTGTAACCCTTTGTTCCAGCAAATCGTTCTATTAAACCATAGTAGAGATTACGAAACTGCTTGATCGCTCCACGCTCTTCGCTTTCAGGATTTCGACCAATTACAATTTTGTTTCCTTCTTCCCATTTTTCGATAAACTGCGGAATGAGCTCAGGAGGATCCTGTAAATCGCAGGCCATGCCGATCACTGCGTCTCCCTGACAAGCCAAAAACCCATGCGCACTTGAAGGCGCCGGGCCAAAATTACTCTGATTCAGTATGACTTTGACGCGCGAGTCCTTTTCAGCAAGGTCACGAAGGATCTGACGGCTTTTATCTGTGGATTTATTGTCGATGAAAACATACTCGTATTCATACTGAGGAAACTGGTCCATGACCGCTTTTACCCTATTGTAGAGTTCTAGGATGTTGCCCTCTTCGTTGTAGCAAGGCACTGCTATGCTGATGGTTTTTTTGCTCGTCATCGACCTCTCCCGCGCTAGTTCCAACGACCGTCTATCTCCAAAACCCCATCTTAACTTAAAAGCAGCAATTGGTCGATGAATGCAGGTGGGCTATTGGCTTATCAAGCATATATTCGTTCATTGCTCTTGATTCTGATCCACGAGCCATCTGTATCGTTTTACATGAAGGGCTCGAAGGTTTCACTTTTGAATCTTTCAAATCACTGATTATGGTCGAGCTATGAAATCAGATCATCCTCTTTGATGATCTCATCCACATCGATATCTCGAGCCAACTTCTTTCCGATCAGCTCTGGCAGCCGTTTTGGAGCAATGCCCGTTCCTGGTCTTTTGATCGTCATATCCTCCGCAGAAAGCACGTGACCGGCCTCCATCGCATGTGCAGCTATAATGCTTTTGCGTGCAATATCACGCACTTCTTGTTCGCTGTCGCGAACCTTCTTCTCGCTATCGCCAAAGGCATCTTCAACATTACGAACCATCCTCACCAAGGTAGGTAGATCGCTCAATTCGAGAGATGCAGCATGATCCGGCCCCTCCATGGTGCGATCGAGCGTAACATGCTTCTCGATGATCTGCGCTCCACGAGCAACAGCCATAACAGGTATTTCGCACCCAATCGAATGGTCAGAAAAGCCTATGGAACGCGAGGGATATCGTTCAGCGAGAGCGTCCATGGTCCTCATATTGATATCCTTATAGGCCGTAGGATAATTCGAGGTGCAGTGCAATAACGATATGTCTCTTGGCCCAAATTCCTCCAGCCAGTCCAAAGCTTCATCGATTTCTTGATAAGTGCTCATTCCAGTCGATAAAATAACGGGCTTACCTGTTAGAGCGATTTTTCTCAAGAGAAGCCTATCGGTCACATCACCTGAACCGATCTTATATCGGTCGACTCCTAGGTCTTCTAAGATTTCAACAGCCTCTGAATCAAAAGGAGTAGCAAAGAACTCGATCTCAAGTTCATCACAAAGCTCTTTGAGTTCGCGATAATCGTCTTTGGAAAGCTCCAACGACTCGAGCATCTCCAATTGCGAATCATCGTTATTCAGATTCTTCTTCTGATATTCAGCGCTTTCAGCGTATCTTGATGCAAGTTTCGAAGCGTGAAAAACTTGATACTTCGCAGCATCGCAGCCCGCGGCGGCTATCTGCCTCGTCATCTCCTTGGCAATCTCAATATCGCCATTATGGTTACATCCAACTTCAGCAATGATATAGGTATGCACGATCACTCCTCTGCAAATTCGATATCGTAGAATTCTTTCGCATTGATCCTGCCCTGATTGTCCGCGAAATAATCATCGAGCGAGGACATGATTCTCGAAGAAACCTTTCCATCTCCATACGGGTTAAGGGTCTTTTTTGCAACCTTCTGAAAATCGGATGAAAGCGCTTCGTCAATGGCCTTTTTTATCTCTTCGATATCGCATCTACAATCGATAACGCTAGTGGACCGAACACGCCCTTTTTGACGATCACCTATATTGACAGTCGGAACACCAAAGGAAGGGGCCTCGAGAAGCCCACTCGAAGAATTGCCAACAACTGCTGCGCAAGAATTGAGCGCAGATAAGTACCGTTGCATGCCAAGACTAAAAGAAACAGAAACATCTGCCTTACCCTCTTGATAGCGATCCAACGCATCATTAATAGCCAAACCACCTGCATCGGCGTTTGCTTTGGTGATCACAAGAGAATATCCCAGCTCTCTTAAATAATCGAAAGCCGCAAGCACTGCCTTAATCTCAACCGTAGCGTCCTCACCTAAGGTTGTGGGGTGATAGGTCGCCACGATAAACGGCTTTGATTTAGGGAGGCCGAGATCTTGAAGAAGCATCTCTCCGTCGATCAGTTCGACGTTTTTTATGTTCTCGATTCCGCATGCGCCAACATTAAAGACCCTGCAAGGGTTTTCACCCAGCTGAATAACGCGTTTTCTGTAGTCCTCGCAACTTGTAAAATGAAGCGTTGCCATCTTTGTAATTGCATGGCGAATCGCATCATCTATTGCGCCTTCTGTTTTTTCTCCACCGTGTATATGTGCGATTGGAATCCTATGCATCATAGACGCAATAGCAATCGGCAATATTTCATATCTATCACCAAGCAACACGACCATATCGGGTCGATACTTGACAAGGTATTCGTCGAACCCGACCAAAGCCTTTGCTGAGGCTTGATTGACCTCAGACGGAGTTCCTTTATCGCCATCTCCCAGGATGGGGATCTTATAGCAAATCGGAAACCCATCTGCCTCTATATCAGAGATCGTATATCCAAAATCTTCACTGAGATGAGTCCCTGTCACTACAAGCTGAAGTTCATAATCCTCGCGGTCCATGATACGTTGCATCAAAGGTGTAAGGAGATGATATTCTGCACGACTGCCTGTGACAACACAGATTTTCTTTTTCATGTTAGTGTTCAGCTTTTCTCAATACTTTTGCAGGATTGCCAACCATAACTGCGCCGTCTTCCACATCTTTCAGCACAACAGCTCCTGCTCCAACAATACAATCATGACCAACATTATTGCATTGAACAATAACGCTATTTGCTCCAATGAGCGAACTCTCTCCAACGGAAACGAATCCAAGAATAGTTGAGTTGGGAGCAATATTGCAATAATCATCTATAGTGATCCCGTGGGTGACCACCGATGAAACATTGATCGTACACTGGTCCCCGATAATGGTATCTGGCCCGATATTTGCCCCAGGCATAACACAGGTACCCGCGCCTATTTTCGCTGAAGGCGCAATTATCGCGCTATCAGAGATAAGCGTAGGAAAAGCAAATCCGATCTTGCTGTATTGTTCTGCAAGGCGCTTCTTAAGAGAGCACGGCATTGCAATCGTGATGACGGCTTTTCTTACGCCACTTTCGAATATATCTGCAGCATCGTCATCCGTGCCCAAAACAGAGAGCCCTTGAAACATGCTGCCCTTTTCAAGATTCGGATCGAGTATTCCAATTGGATTGAACGGTGTTTCTGACAACAGGTCGATAATCACTTTGCAATTACCGCCACCGCCAACTAATATAATGTCATTTGCTTTTGAGTCCACCTTTACTCCACTCTCCTGTGCGAGCTAGCGCGCGATCTACTTGAAATCTGATCCCTTATACACAGCATGTGAAACTCCACCTAGCAAAACGGCTTAGAACAGACTAGTTCCAATCTGGCATGAACTCTCGCTGCTTCTCTTCAGGCATAAACGGATACATTACCTCAAGCGATGGAGTCGAAAAGGTTCCGTCATCGAGAATCTTACTCATGAGCTTCGGCACAAGGGGGTCATCAAGACGCTGATCGACCTCTAATAGTACTCTATCGTGGCAATCGAAAAACTCAGTCAGTAACTGTTTGAGATCCTTGTTAGTCTCACAATGCAGGTATTTAAAGCCAAAAAGGTCTGCGATAGCCTTAAACGATGGGAAACTGACTCCTGTTTCAGCATTACAACCGATAAAGAGTCCATCGAAGAAATTCAGACAAGTCTGTCTGAAAGCATTATATCCATCATTTGAAAAAACGATGATTTTGATGGGCAGATCATAATGGCGGATTGTCTGCAACTCCTGCAGATTCATCATGATCGACCCATCACCTGTGACACAAATTACTTCTTGTTTCAATGCCACACAAGCGCCAATCGCTGCAGGTAAGTCAAAGCCCATCGATCCCGCGCCATAGTTAGTGATATAACGCTGGTCCCTTTTCCTTTTTCCAACCTGAAGCTTTGCAGCGCATGCAGTGTTATTGCCCATGCACACAATAGAATCGGCAGGCTGAACATCATCGAATTCTTTCCAAAATCTATATGCGCACACGCGTTCATCGTCATCCGTACCTGCTGCACCTTCAAATGCATCGAGAGAATCGTATACCATACCGCAATAATCCAGCCATGCTGAAGGCGCTTCGAGCTTCTCATCGCTTTCGCTCATAGCACTCAAAAACTGTTTTACGCTGCTTTTGACTACATGATCAACGTGCAGGCCTGGCTTTTTGGACTCATTTTCGTCCACATCCACCATGATTATTTTTGCATTAGGTGCAAATTTTTCTTGCGTGTAGCCTGTTTGCTTAAAGCCGAGGCTGCTACCAACAGTCAAAATCAAATCAGCATTTTGAAGAATGTAGTTCCCTGCACGTGGTCCAATATTACCCGACAGGCCGAAAAAGAGTGGGTGTTCGTTATAGTAAACATCGGCCACATGCGCACCGCCCACTACGGGAACATTGATGTTGTTCATGAATGCATCGATCTCTTTTGTTGCGCCGCCAGCGATTACTCCGGACCCTATCAAAACACAAGGGCGTTTTGCACGCGCAAATTCCTCTCGAACGAAATCAAGGTCCTGGTCGGATGGCTTAAGCATGTCTTTAGACGGCTGATACCGAATAAGATCCTCCGTCTCGACAATTGCATTTTGCACATTTAACGGAATATCAAGCCATACGGGACCTCTTCGGCCTTCCATTGCAAGCGTGTAAGCTTTCTCTATTTCAGCCTTAACGGACATAGGGTCAGTTAATGTTTTGGCGTACTTGGTCATATTTGAAACTGAGGAGATAATGTCGAACTCCTGTGGTCCACGATATCTTAGAGGTAAACCAGAACTATGGACCGAAATATCATATCTAACCTGTCCTGATAACACGATCATAGGAATACTATCAACCCATGCGCCCATCACACCGGTAATAGCATTCGTCGCTCCTGGTCCACTGGTAACACAAACAAGTGCAGGGTACCCACTAATACGTGCATAAGAATCTGCAGCCATAGAGCAAGACTGTTCGTGATGCATAAAGTATTTATGCATATCATCATTAAGGGCGAGAGCATTATCTAAATGCATTGACCCGCCTCCAACAACCGCAAAACAGTCGTTAACTCCAAGATCGACTAAAGTTTCTATCAGAATGTCAGCCGCACGCTTCTTCATAGATGCTACCTCTGTTCAACAGCGAATAATCTCTTAATATCTTTCTATCCATTCAGACATGGTTTCTTTTTCGAATTCAACCTGCAATTCAATGCCTTCTCGTAATGACATAAAATGAGCCGGCAACCCCGTCTCGCTTTCCAGCCGCTCTATCGAGGCAGTATATTCCTTATTCAACCCTTGACTAAGCAGCACAATGCCTAGATCAGAACCCATGATATCCAAAACCGATTGCGCTATCTCGCTCAAAAGCGCTGAAGAGCCTGACGCTATGTTGTAGTCACGATACTGAGGCTCATTGTGGATAAAATAGTCGATGATCTTCGCAAGATCGTAAACGTGAAGATAGTCGAATCTACAATCTTGTCGAATAGTTATATCCCGCCCCAGAAGTACACTTCTAATACAATGCGTGATAAACTTCGAATCAAAATCATATGGACCATAACATGCAAATAGGCGGAGATTCGTCACATTGTCGCTATTATGCGCCAAAGCATTCATCACGAATTTACCCTCTCCGTAGGCATCAATGGGAACCGAACTTGCAACCTCCTCTTCCTTTATCTCTCGGAGATCGCGACGTTTGTCGAACTCGGCACCTGAACCTAAGTAAAGAACACGAGGACAGAGATGTCGCAGTCGAAAGACGTTCATAAAACTTCTTATTGAAGCCGAAAACATCTCCTTATCACCATCGTCTTTGGGGTTTTTCACAGGGTTCGGATTCGCCGAATGAACTAACACATCTACCGCATGCTCTTTGATATAGTGCTCCAATGCTTCTTCGTCGAGCAAATCAAGTTCAGCACGTGTAGGTATCAAAAGGTTGCAATTGCGTTCAAGAATCGGTGATACGTTTCGACCAACAAACCCCGATCCTCCTGTCAAGAGCACTGTCGGCTGTTCAGGAAAATCCTCTTCGATTGTTGTTTCGACCACTATTTTGCCTCCAGCCGCTGAGCTGCCATTTGCATCTTATTAGGCTCTCCTATGTCTATCCAAGAGCTCTCTGGCACCGGGAAAACGCCGACTTTACCGCCGTCTTGCATACATCTTTTCACAATATCGGGAAAATCAAGAGCCTCATTGGGCTCAATATAGTCAAGCACATGAGGCTCAACGATATAAACACCCGTACTGACCAAGAAAGAAAACTCTGGTTTTTCTTTCAAGCCAACAACATAGCCTTCATCGTTAGTTTCTATAACGCCATATGGGATTGAAGTATTCACCATAGCACTGATATAGGTTATATCGTCTCCGAGCTTTTTATGGGTCTCATACGCGCATACTAAATCATCGTCTACCAAAATATCGCAATTCGAAACAACGAACGTCGAATCGATCTGCCCTTTTAGCAAATCAAGACCGCCACCTGTCCCACGAAACTTTTCTTCAAGAAGAAAATGCACCGCATAATCGGTTTCTAATCCCTCGAAATACGATTTGACCATATCCGCTTTATGATTCAGAACAAACCACACATCTCTACAGCCTCGCAAATAGAACTGCTCGATAATTCTCTCGGCGATGCTTGTCTCCCCAATAGGAACCAAGGCCTTAGGCAAGATTCTCGTATAAGGATAGAGGCGGGTTCCTTTACCACCGGCCATGATGACAAGCGGAACCTCTTTAAGCGCATCTTCAGACATCATCAAGTCGTCATCATTGTTGAAAGCAAGGAAAAGAAGCTTTTTATCCTTGTTCACAAGGGGATAAACAATGTATGGATGATTCTTTTTTGCGTAATTGATTTCTTTCTCCGATTCAAAGCAGACTGGATCGGGATTCATAGCCTGCACGATCGGAGCGGCGAGATCGCCATCTTCCAAGAAGAATTGTCGCATATCGCCGTTGGTAAACAGCCCCAACAACTCATTATCCATGCCAACGATTGCGACCGCAGGAGTATGATTCTTGCTCATAAGCTCTATCGCATCGCGCACACTGGCCTCTTTGCCAATAGTGTTATCGAGTTCATTATTCATGGTCATAATCCTATAGTAAAAGAGAGGCTCTTCCAACTAGTAGCATCAAAACTCCTGATAATAGGTGCAGAGCTTAGACTTCGCGTCTTTCTTTGTCACACCGTCAAATGATTCAATGCTTCCTTATATTCGCTAATTTGTTTTTTTATTATACGGGCGATGTCTTGCTTTTCGTTACGTCCTTTATACCATTCGACCGTTTTATCGACAGTCGTATCGATATTCCATCGAGGCTCCCAGCCAATCATCTTCTTTATTTTCGAAGAATTGAGCCCTAGATAACCCGCTTCATGGGGCGCATCCGGATCGCTCTTCGCTTCCCAATCGAATTCTTCACCCCAATATTTCGCAAACAATTCGATGAGTTCACCAGTAGTGATGCAGTCATCCTCGTCTGGTCCAACATTGTAATAGCCTGCCAGTTGAGGTTGGTCGCTTTGTCTCGCAACAATAAGCAAATAGGCAAACAATGGCTCCAGAACGTGCTGATAGGGACGGACTGAATTTTCATTACGTACGATCAAAGGTGAATTCGAAGTTGCAGCTCTTACCGCATCGGGAATGATCCTGTTTGCAGAATAATCTCCGCCACCAATGACATTTCCCGCGCGAGCCGTCGAAAACGTTATTCCCTTATCTTGAAAATAGCTCGAGATGTAACTATGCGTAACAAGCTCCGAACACGATTTTGAATTCGAATAGGGATCGAATCCGTCAAGTTGATCGGTTTCAACGTATCTATATCCTGGAATCTCGCGATTCTCGTAAACCTTGTCCGTTGTGACATTCAGCCCTGTCTTAACCGACGGTGAATGACGAATGCACTCGAGCACATTGACTGTACCCATAACATTAGTCTCATACGTATACTTCGGATCAAGATATCCATCTAATACGAGCGGCTGTGCAGCCAAATGAAAGACAACCTCAGGCTGCTCTACATCGAAGACCTTTTTCAAAGACTCGTAGTCTCTGATATCACCATAGTGGGAGTTAATTTGGTTTTCGATTTCCGAAAGAATAAAGAGCGAACCTTTTTCTGGGGGCAATGCATACCCTGCCACCTTTGCCCCAAGCGCCTTTAAGATGAAGCAAAGCCAAGTACCCTTAAACCCAGTATGGCCGGTCACCAATACGGTTTTATCACGATAAAACTGCAGAGCTTCGGACAGACCCACAGTTACCACACTTTCCAAGGAGCACGGCGACCAGTCCACAGCTCCTGAAGCTGCTCGCGTTCACGCTGCGTATCCATGCACTTCCAAAAGCCCGGATGACGATAGCAAGACAGCTTGCCTTCATCGGCGAGAACGGCAAGAACATCCTCTTCAAAGACTGAATCATCGCCGCCGATATAGTCGAACACTGCTGGTTCGCACACCATAAAACCGCCGTTTATCACCGAGCCATCGACATTCTTCTTCTCTCTGAAGGTCGAGATCTTGCCATTATCGTCGATGTCGAGAATGCCTTTGCTCTGGCCAATCGATACACCACTTAGCGTAACGATCGAATCAGATTTCTCGTGCGTCTCAAGCAATTTCGCTAAATCGATATCTGCAACACCATCGCCGTACGTGAGCATGAACGGCTCATCGTTCACGTACTGCTTGATGCGCTTGATGCGTCCACCGGTCATGGTGCTATAGCCCGTATCGGCCACCGTTACGCGCCAGGGTTCAGCCTGAGAGGAATGCACGGTAACTTCTTTGGAGCCACCGCGATAATCGAAGGTGACATCGGTATGCTGCAAGTAATAGTCATCAAAGTATTCCTTGATCTTGTGCTGCTTATAGCCTGCGCAAATGATGAAGTCGGTAAAACCCTGTGCAGCATAGATCTTCATGATGTGCCAAAGAATGGGCCTGCTTCCGATTTCGATCATTGGCTTAGGACGCAGGTGGCTCTCTTCAGAGATCCTTGTTCCAAATCCACCTGCTAGAATTACTACCTTCATTTGCTTCCTTTTAGTCTTCTTTATCCTAATAGGACGTGAATACTATCGTTAATCTTACTCATATTATCATGCATCTGCTGCGTTGAGTCGAACTTCGCGAATACGATCCCTATCGCCCTGTTCGCACCATTGAATGGCTCGACCCGATCGCCTTCTCGCGCATACAAGACTTGACGATAAACATGGGGCAAAAGCTCATCGTCTATCTCCACCGCTTTGTATGTTCCGCTCTGCAAGGAGTGTAGGACGTGGGTCGCATAAGCTTCTTGCGGCTGTTCAAAATCGATCCGTTCAGGCTGCTCCCCCATCGCACAAAGAACATTCGCCGCCACCAAATCGATACCGGACATATCGCTCAGTTGCACAGGAATCATATTTCCCCCCGCACGGGAACCCAGCTCGAGCACATAGGGAACATCGTTCTTTCCGAAGATGATCTCGACGTTCAGCTCGCCGAATCGAACCCCAAGCGATCTAACGAGTGTTCGCAAGATCTCTTTGGCGGCTCCCATCTGGGTTTCAGATAAACCGGTAGGTGCCATCTTGCCAGTTGGTATGAGATCCGCCTGCGCATCGCGCATGCAGTCCATCAATCCCCAGAAGCGAATCTCTCCATCAACAACGAAGATATCCCCGCCTACCACGTGAGGATAGCTCTTCTCAATATATTCTTCTGCAATAAGAATATCGTTCTTGCTTATCTTGCGTGCTGCTTCAACCGCATCGATGAACTCTTGTTCGCTATCTACTATCGAGACACCTTTGCTCCCCGACGAATCGGTAGGTTTGACCACGATCGGCAAGGAGAATCCTTGAAGCGAGCGCCACACTTCTTCAAGATCATCGTCTGGCGCAAAGGAAGCTGATGCAGGACAAGGAAACCCGTTTTCCTTTAGATGCCTACGGAACAAGTGCTTCTGCGACATGACCTCTACTGTTGAAAGTGGGTTCGTTGGTAGCCCGAGTTGCTCAGCTACATATGCTGCTACGGGACTAGCCGGATCGCTCGCATACGCTAAGACACCCTCGATGTTTTCTTTGATGGCAATCTCTAAGACCGTTTCTCTATCGGTCGTGCTCTCTTGATAAAAGACATCCGCAACACATTGGCCAGGATTATCAGGCAGATAATCGCAGAGGATCGTTCGATAACCAAGCCGTTTAGCCGTTTCAATGGCAACGACTTGCTGAGCCGATCCGCCCAGCAGAAGTATCGATCTAGTCACGCGCAACTCCTCGAATGATCGCGCAGATTCTATCCACATCTTCAAGAGCAAGATCAGCATAAAGGGGCAGCGTGATGATCTGGCTTGCCACCCGCTTAGCAATAGGGGTATCGCTACTCGAGTATTCTTCTTGATAACAAGCAAAATCCGTTACCAGAGGATAGAAGTATTTTCGAGCCCCTGTTCCCTCTGCTGCAAGCTGGTCGAAGATGTCATCGCGAGACGCACCGAACTCTTCCTGCTCGACCAAAACAGGAAGATAGGCATAGTTATGCTCAACATTGGCTGGAGGGATGCATAAAGACAATCCCGGTACATTTGAAAGAAGCTCAAAATACCTTTCAGCCACACGTTTTCGCTTTGCGATCTCTTCTTCAACATGGCGAAGATTGCAGATTCCCATTGCAGCAGCAAATTCGTTCATCTTCGCATTGCCACCCACAAAATCGCACGACTCAGAGTCTTTCATGCCAAAGTTCGCATGACTTACCAGCTCTACCGCAAGCTGGGGATCTTTAAAAGAAGCTGCTCCACCTTCAATGGTGTTGAACACCTTCGTAGCATGGAAGCTGAACATGCTCGCGTCGCCAAAACGCGCTACCGAAACACCATCTTCCTTCACGCCAAAGGCATGCGCCGCATCATAGATGACTTTTAAATCGTATTTTTTTGCAATGTGCTCGATCTGTTCATGATCGCAAAGATTCCCGTATACATGGACGGGCACAATCGCGCAGGTATTCTCCGTAATGAGCGACTCGATCTTCTCAGGGTCGATCGTATAATCGCTCGAACGAATATCGCAAAAAACCGGCTTGAGGCCTTTGCGAGCCAATGCATTTGTCGTGCTCACAAAGGTAAAAGGAGTGGTGATAACTTCATTACGCCCATCATGCCCCAATTCAAGGGCTTCAACGATGTTTTCGAGTGCCAAATGCCCATTGGTAAAAAGCGCAAGATTTGGCGTGTCCAAAAAACCTTGCAAGGCAGTTTCGAGTTCGCGATGCTTCTCCCCTCGGTTAGTAAGCCATCTGCTCTCCCAAAGCGACGCTATTTCAGCGCAATACTCTTCATAAGGGGGCATCGAAGGGCGTGTTACTACTATCTGCGAACTAGAAATCGGTATCATCCTCATAAGAATCGGAAAGGAGGCTTCCTCGTACACGACGCTCATATACTGCATAGAGATATTGCCCATAGGGGGATTTCGCATATTTGTCGGCTGCAGCTTTCAGGGTATCGCCGTCAATCCAGCTGTTGTTGTAAGCGATCTCTTCTAGCGATGCTATTTGAATGCCCTGGTTCTTTTCTACAACACGTACGTATTCCGTTGCCGCATAGAGGCTTTCCATGGTGCCAGCATCGAACCAAGCAGAACCGCGATGCAGCAGCTCTACCGACAACGAGCCATCTTCCAAATACATGCGATTCAGATCAGTGATCTCTAGCTCCCCACGAGAAGAAGGAAGGATCTGTTTCGCCCATTCAACTGCGCGGCTATCGTAAAAATAGAGCCCTGTCACTGCATAATTGCTTTTAGGATTCTCCGGCTTTTCCTCAAGAGACACAGCCATGCCATCCTCATCGAACTCAACGATACCAAAACGCTGCGGATCAGGGACATAATAGCCGAATATCGTTGCGCCATAATCTTTTGTTGCAGCTCTCCTTAAGCGTGAAGTTAAGCCACCACCATAGAAAATGTTATCGCCAAGAGTAAGCGCAACAGAATCGTCTCCGATGAAATCCTCGCCGATGAGCAAAGCCTGTGCTAAGCCCTCAGGATCCAGCTGTTCTTTATATGACAGACTCACCCCATATTGGGAGCCATCACCGAGCAAGCGATGGAATTTTGGAAGATCGCGTGGCGAGCTGATCACGAGAATATCTCGAATACCCGCCAACATAAGAATCGACAACGGATAGAAGATCATCGGCTTATCGTATACCGGTAGCAGTTGTTTTGAAGTGACCGAAGTGAGCGGATAGAGGCGCGTTCCGCTACCACCCGCAAGGATAATGCCCTTCATCGCGTTCCGCCTAAGTATTTTGCCTGTTTGTATAGCATTTTGTTTCTCTAACCCTGTTGCACACTGGCTATTTTGTCGCGAGATACACCACACCGATTATGTTGGCTTTTGCTAAATGGAGCTCATCGATCATGTTCGAAAGGGCACTGCGCGAATCAAGCCATTCGCGCACGCAGAGAATCGTTACATCTGCCTCTTTTGCGATATAGACCGAGCCTATGCCTTCCAAAAGAGAAGGACATTCAACGATCGTAAGGATTCCAGGAAGAGCGGCGCTCTTGAACCCTTCTGCATGCGGGTTTCCTTTAGTACGACTTACTGCCACGCCGGAATGTTCGAAAACACTGGTGAGCTCCGCACAAGTAAGAGTTGCACCGGTCAGACCGGTAGGAATGACCGCTATGGTATTGAGCGGCTCTTCACTTAGGAAGCGAATGTTGGCAAGAAGCTTTTCGCCTCTGTCACGATTAGGGATCCTTCCGATAATAGGGAGATCGAAGAGCGTAACAATATCGTTCTCTGATTTGATCGGCTTCTTTATCGCATCGATCACGATAAGCGCGCAGATCGAAAGGAAGACTCCAAGAACAAGAGCTATCGCAATGAGCTTCAAAAGGCCAGGAGAGATGCGTTCGGCATAGGTCGCTTCATTGGTAGTGATCGTGAACGCGGCATTGACTTTGCGTATTTCGTCAGCCGTAGCATTGATGGCTGAATTTGCAGCTGAGATGCATCCGTTATAGTCGGAGCCCTCAGCAAATATGGTGATCGTACGATAAGCCGTATCGGCTTTGGAGGTTACGGCTATGCCGTTTTGGGAGAAGAGCTCTGCTTCACTTTGAGCAAAACCGCCGGCCAAAGCAATGTCTGCATCAGTGATAAGGGTAGCTTTCGCCTCGTATGTTGAAGGCGCGAGGAGGGTCACGACAACCGTGATCACCGCACAAGCGATAGGAATAGCGATCGCTATCTTCAGATAATGACGAAGGAGTCTCAACAGATCAGAAAAGGTCATCAATAGCTCCTGTCTGTTGCCAGATATTTTGTTTAGTTGCGTTCATTCTGCATTTCTCTATCTTGTGTAGTACGAATAAGCTTGTCAATTATTTTTATGAACCACTTCGAGGCCGATCGTTGCGGTTGTGGTTCTGCCGAACATGGTCATTTCGATCAATGCTCGCCTTTTATGTCGGTCGATCTTCTTAATAATCGCTTCCTGCCCGAATAACGGCCCTTGGGTAACCGTAATGGTCTCTCCTTCAATATAGCCCTCGCTCATGCGCACACAATAGGCATCATCAGTGAAGGCAACGATCCAGTCTTTCTCCTCCTCAGAAAGAGGCGTGATCTCATTCTTCTGGCCGTTCTGCCCCAAAAGGCGTGTAGTTGCTGGGACTTTCTTGAGTTCACTCAGAAGCGCGAGAATCGAATCAGTGACCATGAACAGATACCCTGGAAAAAGCATGCGACGTACACGCTTCCATTCTCCTTGGATCTTGCGCATCGTTTCGTATTCCGGAAGGAAGGCATCCTGCAGAATAGCAGGATCGATCATCTGTTTACACATATCTCGCACGGCTGCTTCTTGTCCGCTATTGACTTGAGCGACATACCACATGTCTGTTCCTATCTTCGGGCCAAAACACCGTGTTTGCCGAGAGTCTTGCGTGTATAGCTTCGCCCTTTTCAGGGGCCTGAATCTTTCAACACGCTCTTCAAACTCTCATGGCTTACGAAACGCGCTTGGCGACGATTCCGCTTCCTTAAGATATGTGCACGCATCTCGCAAAACCCTGCATCCTATATCTGGGCGCAGTTCGAGCAAGATACAACAATATATGGTATCAGTTCATAGGTTTTCGGTAAACAAATTAGGGCTTCTACCAGCCAAACGGCATGCCTATCTGTATACAAAAGCGGCCAGGGTTTTGCTTTACCCTGACCGCTTTGCGCATGCGTTGCTACGTTGCATCCGCTCTTTCGCTCGGCTAGATGGTCATGAAGCCGAGGAACTGCGCGAGGAACGAGATGAAGACGATCGCGATCAGGATGGGCGCGATGTACTTGATCATGATGCGCCATGCTGCACGCCAGCGGAATGGCGAAGAGGCCATGATCTCTTCCTCGATGATCTTCGGCTTGATGCACCAACCAACGAAGATGCAGGTCAGGAACGCCACGATCGGCATCATGATGGTGTTCGAGATGAAGTCGAAGAAGTCGAGCAGCGAAGTGCCCGCACCCAGCGGCTCGATGAACGAAAGGCCGTTGTAGCCCAGATTCACGAACACAGCGGCAACACCGATGATCACGAACGTGAGCACGGTGGCCTTCTTGCGCGAGCATTTCGCACCATCGTGCATGATCGAAACGCAGGTCTCCATGAGCGAGATCGCCGAGGTGAGCGCTGCGAAGATAACGAGCAAGAAGAACAGCACGCCGATAACGGGTGCGAAATCGCCAAACGATGCGAACATCTGCGGCAACACGATGAACATGAGACCGGGGCCGGAATTTTCGGTAACCGCCTCAGGCGAACCCAGCGCAACGAATGCCGCCGGCACGATCATGAGGCCCGCCAAGAACGAAACACCAATATCGAAACCCGCAACACGGATCGCGCTCGAAGTGAGCGAGTCGCGCTGCTTCATGTAGGAGCCATAGGTGACCATGATGCCCATCGCGATGGACAGCGAGAAGAACATCTGCCCCAGCGCTGCAACCACGAGTTCAATCGAGAACGCAGAGAAATCGGGCACCAGATAATAGGCGGCGCCATCGAGCGCGCCGGGCTGGCAGAGCGTGTAGACAACCAGGATGACCGTCATGATGATAAGCGCTGGCATCATGATCAGGTTAGCCTTCTCGATGCCGCCCTTGATGCCGCGCGACACGACGAAGAACACGATAGCCATGAAGATGAAGAGCCAGATATACGACTCAAAACTGCTGGTGATGAAGCTAGAGAAGTACGTACCGCCATCGCCGATCATGGTTGCGGGATCGAAGAAATACGCACCAACGTACTTCGCCACCCAACCACCGATCACGCAATAGTACGGCGTGATGATGAACGGAACAAGCGAAGCCAGGATGCCAATGAAGGCATACTTCTTGCCGAACAGCTTGAACGCGCCGATGGTAGACTGGCGCGTCTTACGACCGAGCGCGATCTCGACAAGCAGAAGCGACAGGCCAAAGGTGAACACGAGCACCAAGTAGGTGAGCAAGAACATACCGCCACCATACTTCGCCGCCAGATACGGGAAGCGCCACAGATTACCCAAGCCGACCGCAGAAGCGGCTGCAGCCAAGATGAATGCCCATTTGCTTGACCAGGTGTCACGAGCAGCATGCGCAAGTTGAGACATAGATCCCCCATTCAGGTTCAATTCGTTCGCTCGCTGATCCAGTTCGATTCGCACTGGATCGGTTCGCGATATTGCAAGACACGTTGATTTGTATTGCTACGAAGAATAGCAAAAAGAACCTTAAAATCTTCACAAGAATGACCGCGCAGGAGCAAGCGGCGAACGTGAACAGGCTGGCGAACATTCCCAGCGCTACAGATTGCGCGCGCGGCGACGAGCACGCGCGGCGGCCGCAGAAAGCACTGTGGCAGAAGGCAGCGGCTCGGTATTCTGCTCAGGCTGCTTCTTGCTATGCTTGCCTTCAGGTTGAGACTGCTGCACTGCGGCTTCGCTAGTGCCGTTCACGGCGGCAGCATGTCGAGCTCTCCGCTCCGATGAAGCCCGCGCCCCAGCGTAGACCTGCGAGAAATCGAACTTGGCGGCTTCACTCGATTCAGAGGGTTCGGTTGAAGCACTCGATTCCCTTTGACCAGTGGACTCATCAGCCAAAACCCGCTCTTCTGCAACCGACTTCGCAGGTTCAACTTTTGGCAATTCGCGCTCGAGCGCTGCATGAGAAGTTGAAGGAACTGCTTGGCTTTCCATAGATAAAGCGACTTGGTCCGCTGCTGAGGAACCTGCAGGAATAACCTCTACGGTTTGGGTTTCTGCCGCGCTGGATGCCTCCAGCGAAGAGGCCGGCATCGTTGCCACAGGCGCACTTATCGAATCGACCACAACAGCTTGGGCATCGCTCGTCATGAAAGCGCTAACAGCAGAGGCCTCTTCAGACGAACAAGCATCGAGATTCGGACCACGAGGGATCACGATCTCACGGTCTTGCTCTTTTTCCTGACGCCACCGCGCTCAGCGCGTAGCAGGCGATGATTCCGCTGCACCCGTGCGCTTCTTGGCCTTCTTCGAAGACTTCTTGCCCTTCTCCGGGCTGATCTTAGGGGCATCTTCGACCGCCTCGGGAGCTTCTTCGACCACCTTAGGGGCCGGCTCTTCAGGCGTTGGCACCGGCGGAATATCCTCGATCGCATCGGAAAGATGCTGGTCAGGAGCAAGTTCGCCGCGCAGCCCGCTCGGGCGCGGATCGTAGTAGAAGTGCTGCTCGTCGTAGGTCACATGCCAGAGAACGAGTCCTTCGGCAGGCGCGTTCTGCCCTGCTGCCTGCCGGTTGCGCGCTGCGAGCACCTCGCCCACCCACTCGGGCGTGCGTTTCCCGCGACCAACCAACACGAGCGTGCCCACCATCGTGCGCACCATAGAATGCAGGAACGCATTCCCGATGACCGTGATGACGATGAAGTTCGAATTCCAGATCTGCTCTTGCTTGAACGAGATATCAGCAACATAGCGATGCGTCGGCTTATCCTTCGCCGAAACCGCCATGCAGAAGCTCTTGAAATCGTGCTCGCCCAGCAGATGCGTGGATGCCTGTTTCATCGCTTCGATATCGAGCGGCTTGCCCAGATGCCAGCAGAACTTCTCCATGAGCAAAGGCGCGGCCACATCGGTACAGATGTAGTAGCGGTATTCGCGCATAACGGCAGAGAATCGTGCCGAAAAATCCTCTGGCATAGGGCGCACTGAGCGGAACGAGATCTCCTCATGCGTAAGCGCGTTGAGCGATTTCAAAAGCGAATCGGGTTTGCGGCGAAACCATTCATCAGGGAGCAGATCGAAGCTGATCACCTGGCAAAGCGCATGCACGCCAGCATCGGTCCTACCAGCGCACGTGGTATCGATGCGCCGACGAAACAGCAGTTCAAGGGCATCTTCGATATTCCCTTGCACCGTAAGCTGCCCATTCTGCCGCGCGAAGCCCGAAAAAGGCTCTCCATTGTATGAAAACCACGCTGCGACCCTCATGAATGCCGCCCCGTTCTGTGGTTGTGCCTGTCTGCCATGCTGCGCCTCTACGATGCTTTCCAAATCTCGCGTCCGAACAGATCGTGCAAGTCCGCCTTGAGCATATGGTCGCGCGCATTGATGGTGAGCGGCAACTCCGCGCGCATGCGGCTGCCGTCGGTCTGTGCCACGAAGAGAACGATCGGATCGTTGCCGGGATGGGTCTTCAAGATATCCAGCAGACGCGAAGAAGAAAGTGCATTCAGCTCGTTGGATTGCACCTGCAGCTCCATGCACACCGGCTTCACGTTCTGCTGCTCTTCGGTAAGTTCGAGCTTTTCGATCTCGTAGCCGATAAGCTGGTTCGCGCGGTCGCTCACCTCGAACTTACCACGCACGGTTACCACTGCATCTTCCTCGAGCACACTGGAGACCTTCTCGTAGTCGAAGCAGATGCACTCGATGCTGCCCGCCAGATCTTCCAGATTAAAGGTGGCCATGAGGGTATTGCGTTTCGTGCGCTTCACGTTCACGTCGGAGACCATGCCCGCACATTTGATGTTCTTGATGCTCTCTTCGCGCTCATTCAACTCCGTCATCGAGTATTTGTTCGTGCGCGAAAGATAGTTCTCGTACGGGCTTAACGGATGATCGGAGACATACATCTTCAGGATCTCTTTTTCGAAGGTGAGCTTCGTGCGCTTATCCCACTCCACCCCATCGGGCTCGGGGATGTCCTCGACGAAGCCCGCGTCTGGATCGTCCGCGAACATGTCGAACATGCTCACCTGGCCAGCGGATTTGTCCTTCTGACGCTTGGTGGCATCGTCGAGCAGCGATGTTTCATCCACGAAGTACATGAGCTGCTTGCGCGTGTAGCCGGTCGAATCGAACGCACCGGACTTGATGAGCGCTTCGAGCGTCTTGCGGTTATAGCATGAAGAATCCACGCGGTTCACGAAATCGTGGAGCGAGGTGAACGGACCGTTGGCCTCGCGCTCTGCGATGATGGCCTGCACCACCTTCTCGCCTACGCCACGCACGCCAGCAAGGCCGAAGCGGATGCCGCCATCGACCGGCGTGAATTCCAAGCTCGAAGAGTTGATATCGGGCGGAAGCACGGGCGTGCCATTGTGGTTCGCGCTGGCGATGTAGCGGATGAGCTTGTCGTTGCTGCCCATGTAGCTGGTGAGCACCGCTGCCATGAACTCGTTCGGGTAGTGCGCCTTCAGGTAAGCCGTGCGCATGACCAAGATGGCGTATGCCGCGGAATGCGACTTGTTGAACGCGTACTTCGCGAACTTCTCGGCATCTTCCCAGATCTGCTGCGCAACCTCGAGAGAATAGCCGTTCTCGACCGCACCTGAATCCCAGTCAGCCTGAAGGCCGCGCATCACGTCGATCTTCTTCTTGCCCATCGCCTTACGCAACTTATCGGATTTACCCGCTGAAAAGCCGCTCATGACCATGGAGATCTGCATGATCTGCTCCTGGTAGACCATAGTGCCATGGGTCTCTTCCAAGATGCCGCGCAGGCGGTCGTCGTAATAGTGGACCGCTTCGGGGTTCTTCGCCGCCTTGATGTAGTCTTCGACCATGCCCGACTCGAGCGGGCCGGGGCGATTGAGCGCGATAGATGCGACAACATCCGAGAACTGCTTGGGAGGGAGGCGCTTGAACAGGCTCACATAGAGCGCGCCTTCCACCTGGAAAAGGCCATCCATGTTGCCCGATTGCATGAGCTCGAAGGCTTTTTCGTCGTCAGTGGGGATCTCTTCAGGAACGATCTTCGTGCCGTAGCGCTCTTCGATGTTGCGGCAAGCGATCGAAAGCACGTCGAGCGTACGAAGACCGAGGAAGTCCATCTTGAGAAGGCCCAGGTCGGGCGTGTAGTGACCATCGTATTGGGTGATGATGCCGCCGCCCTTGGTATCGCGCTTCATGGGCACGTGATCGGCCATGGGGTCGCGGCAGATGATGGTCGCGCAGGCATGTACGCCTTCGCCACGCACGTGGCCTTCGATGGATTTCGCGGCATCGATCACCGCGTGCACATCGGGCTCGTCTTCGTAAGCCTTAGCCAGGTCGGGATTGGTCTCGAGCGCTTGGTCGATCGTGATACCGAGCTCGTTGCCGATCATCTTACAGATGCGGTCGCCCGTGCTGTAAGGATAGTCGAGAACGCGCGCAGCATCGCGCACGGCGTTCTTCGCCTGGAGCGTGCCGAAGGTGATCACCTGCGAAACGTGGTCTTCGCCGTACACATCCTTGATGTGGTTGATAACTTCTTCACGCCTACCCTGCTCGAAGTCGACGTCGATATCGGGCATCTCCACACGTTCGGGAGAGAGGAAGCGCTCGAACATGAGGCCGTTGGGCAGCGGATCGAGGTCGGTGATGCCCATGGCGTATGCCACGATCGCGCCTGCCGCCGAGCCACGGCCCGGACCAACGCCGATACCCTGACTACGCGCCCATTCGATGTATTCCTGAACGATCAGGAAGTACGCGGGGAAGCCTTGATCGATGATGACTTGCATCTCGTAGTCGGCCTGCTTCTGCACATGCTCGGGAACAGGATCGCCGTAGCGCTTGACCAGGCCTTCCTGCACGCGCTTACGGAACCATGATTCCTCGGTCTCCCCTTCGGGCAACGGGAACTTCGGCAGAATAGGATCGCGTTCGAGCTCGACGTTGCACTTTTCCGCCACTTCGATGGTGTTGTCGCAAGCCTCGGGGAAATCTTTGAGCGCAGCGCGCATTTCCTCTTCGGTCTTCATGTAGAACTGGTCGTTAGGGAACTTGAAGCGCTTTTCCTGGTTGATGGTCTGGTTGGTGCCGATGCACAGCATCACGTCCTGCGCCTGCGCATCCTCTTGCACGAGGTAGTGGAAGTCGTTCGTTGCGATGGTCTTGAGCCCTAGGTGGTTCGCAATTTCCGTGAGCTGTTGATTGAGCTCGCGCTGCGTCTTGCCCGCATCGGAGGTGATGCCCTGGTCTTGCAGCTCAATGTAGAAATCGCCCGGTTCATAGAGCGCGGAGAGTTTCTTCGCCCATTCGATGGCCTCGTCGATCTTGCCCGCGTCCACGCAGCGCGGGATGATGCCCGCGATACAAGCGCTCGTGGCGATCACGCCTTCAGAATACTTCTCAAGCATCTCGAAGGTCGTGCGTGGGCGATAGTAGAAATTGTCCACGTGCGATTCACTCACGAGCTTCACGATGTTGTGATAACCCGTGTTGTTCTTCGCCAACAGGATCATATGGTGAAGCTTCTGCTTGCCTTCTTTTTTGAGCGAGGAATCGGTGGTGAAGTAGATCTCGCAGCCGAAGATGGGCTTCACCCACGTGCCCGTTTCTGCCTTCACCTTGTCGCATGCGTCCGCTAGCTCTGGCACACCCGACATAACGCCATGGTCGGTGATGGCCACCGCCGGCATACCCAGGTCAGCCGCGCGCTTCACCATGTCGTAGACTTTGGTGGCACCATCGAGCAGCGAGTATTCCGTATGGTTATGAAGGTGAACAAAAGCCATGAGCAACATCCTTCTATCGTGCGTGCGAAAGCTTGTTCTTCACCACAAGATCGCGTGGAGAACAATGCGGAAATCGAGGCGTTCAAGGACTTTCATTGTGCCATCTTCAGCCGTGACTTGCTAGGGCAAAATGGGCGGTTTCGCATCGAAATCACGAACGGTTCGGGTTTCGAGGTGGAAGGAAAGCGTTTTCGAATCTCCATAACCCCAGTTCGGCTGTATACAAGATATTGTGTTTTCCCAGGTTACAAATTGGATTTCGCCACAAAATATTGGTTTTTTCGGTTTACACCAAATTGCGCATGGAGTAGCATGAGAGAGGTAAGGTAATTGATACTAAGTTAGTAACAATTACAGGAGCACCAGCAGTACCGAATAAGGTTATGAATAACGGAGGGGGTATTATGACCACGCTTGAAGCACCTGCATTCGCAGCACAAAACACAACATGGGATGCTAAAGCAAATCAAAACCACGGAGCCGCAGAAGAAACACAGAAGCACTCGCACCAGCCTGCCGCTTCATCCGAGCATAAGCATATGCAAAATGTTTCGGTTTCTATCTCTTATTCTTCGCCTGACGACTTCCGCGTCACCAACGAAGAGATCGAACAGTACATCGCTCGAGGTCGCGAACTTGAGCCGAGCAAGGATCTTGCCTGGATCGATCTTGCTGTTGAAGCGGAAGATGTCGCCATTCACTATGGGTACCATGCTCAGCCGTTCGAGCGTATCCGTCGCATCACCGGCTACCTGGTTGGCACCCTCGATCGTTTCAACGACGCAAAGCGCGCTGAAGAGCACGATCGTGTGAAGCACGACATCCCGTGCACCTGTCGCTAAATACGCTGCCTTGCCTAAAGAAAAGCCGCTCGCCTCTTGTTGGGTGAGCGGCTTTTTGTTTCTCTGGCTTGTGGGTGTGTGTTAGGGGTCGGGTAATTTGACACATCTTAGATGTGTCAAATTACCCGACCTCTAACACTTATGGCTTATCTCTAAGCCTTTACGATGCGGGCGCCTTGCGGCGTGTCTTCGATGCGGAAACCAAGCTCGGCGAGTCCGTCGCGAATCGCATCGGCCACCGCGTAGTTCTTGTTAGCGCGCGCGTTGGCACGAGCATCGAGCAACGCTGCCATCGCTGCTTTCGCCGTTGCAGGATCCGCCCCATCGCCTGGTGCGAAGCCAGCGAATTCCATCGCAAGCACCATTACCTCAGCGGCGCTCTCCTCATCATCGAGCACGGTTGCGCCCACTTCGGCTGCATCGTTCATCTCGATCGAGATGCCGAGCACATCCATGAGCTCGACCACTGCCTGTGCAGCCTTCTCGAACGTCTGAACATCTGCTTCTGTTACAGAAGCGCTTTGCTGGACATCATTCAAGAGCGTGTTCGCATCGCTCACGAAGCTGAAGATGGCTCCGAGTGCCGCAGCAGTATTGAAATCGTCGTCCATTGCTTCAGTGAAGGAATCTTTCATGTCTGCAATAAGCGTTACGACTGCGATCGAAGTTGCAAGCGAGCCCGCATGGGCATCGGAAGTATCGGGCGTATGGCCGCCTTCCGCCTGCGACTGCTGCGCTGAACGTGCGAGCCAAAGCGCATTCGTGACGAAATTCTCCAAACGCTCGAGCGCTGCCGCCGATTCCTGCAGGCGCGCATCCGAGAAGTCAAGCGGGCTGCGGTAGTGCGTCTGCAGCATGAGCATGCGAAGCACCGCCGGATCGGTGGTCTCTAAGATATCGCGCAACAGCAAGAAGTTGCCGAGCGATTTGCTCATCTTCTCGGAATTGATCTGGAGCATGCCACCATGCATCCAGTAGTTCGCGAATGTGGTGTCGAACGCCGCTTCAGACTGCGCGCGCTCATTCTCGTGGTGCGGGAAGCACAGATCCGCGCCGCCGCCATGGATGTCGAAGGGCAGATGGAGATACTTCTCGGACATGGCCGAGCATTCGATATGCCAACCGGGGCGGCCTTCGCCCCACGGAGAAGGCCAGCTCGGCTCGCCTGGCTTCGCCGTCTTCCAGAGCGCGAAATCGAGCGGATCGCGCTTGCGATCTTCCAAGCCTTGGCCATCGGCGCGCAGTTCACGGTGGCCCGATTCCATCTCGTCCACATTGCGGTTCGAGAGTTCGCCATACGCCGAATAGGAACGCACGGCGAAGTACACATCGCCATCAACCTCATACGCATGGCCTTTGTCGATCAGGCGCTGCACGAGCTTGATCATCGTGCCGATCTCTTCGGTAGCCTTCGGGCGAATATCGGGGTCCTGCACGCCGGCTGCATGCATGTCAGCGATGAAGGCATCAGTATATTCTTCAGCGACCTCGGCAGCCGTTCGGCCTTCTTCGAGCGCCTTGTTGATGATCTTGTCGTCCACGTCGGTCACGTTCTGCACGAAAGTAACTTCGAACCCACGCCATGTGAGGTAGCGACGGATGGTGTCGAACGAGATGAACGTGCGCGCATTGCCGATATGGATGTAGTTATACACGGTCGGGCCGCACACATACATGCCCACTTTGCCCTCGTTCACGGGAACGAACTCGCGCTTGGTGCGCGTTTTGGTGTCGTAGATCTTGATCATGGTATTCCTATCTTGATGGTATCGGTGGTACTGGTCGTGATGATTGGCTTCAACAGGGCTCATCGTCAGCTTCGATGATGAGCGCGGCATGAAGCGTTATTGGTCTTGATCGATCTGATCGGCTTCTTGCTGTGCCGCACGCTCCGCCTGCTTGTCGAGCGCTTGCTGTTTCACCGCGAATGCCTCGAGCTCATCGACACGCTTGTAGAGGTTGCGGATCGCACGTTCCACGGGATCAGGCAGATCTTCGAGGCGTTCACCCTGACAATCCCCGTTGTTGAGGAAGTAATCCTTATGATCGGCGCGAATGGGAGGCAGCGTTGCTTCTCGCTGAGCATCAGGTGAGCTTACGCTTGGCTCTTCAGCAGGAGACGACGGGATCTTCGCCGCTGCTGCTTTCTGCAGGTCGATCTCCTTGTCCTTCGCTGCGCTCTTTGATGTTGAGACGCCATCGCGCACAACAATATGGCCTGGCACGCCTACCACGGTGCAGTTCGGCGGTACATCCTTCACCACTACCGAGCCACCGCCGATCTTCGAGTTATCGCCGATGGTGATCGAGCCGAGCACCGCAGCGCCCACGCCCACCATCACGTTGTTGCCAAGGGTCGGGTGGCGCTTGCCGGTTTCCTTGCCGGTACCGCCCAGCGTGACATTCTGGTAGAGCACGCAATCATCGCCGATGATGGTGGTCTCGCCGATGATCACGCCCATCGCATGGTCGATGAAGAAACGGCGGCCGATCTGTGCGCCCGGGTGAATCTCAACACCCGTCCAAAAACGTGCGCACTGCGAAAGATAACGCGCCAGTCCACGCAGGCCCTTCTTCCAGAGCCAGTGGTTGATCACATGCGCCCAGCGTGCTTGAAGGCCGGGATAGGTGAGCCATATGAGGAACTTCGAAGGCGCCGCCGGATCGGTTGCCTGAACGGTGCGAATGTCTTCTGCCATTGTTGAGAATATATTCATGGGATTCAATCCTTCTTGTCTTGCGAAATAGTACCATGTTTAGCTTGCATGGTGCGGGTGACGTTAAGAGCGTTACTCAGAAGCGAGATGGGCAGGTTGTGTAGGACGAGCCGACATCGAGCCAAAGCGCTCCGAGAAATCCACTTTTGCAATCATTGTCTTTGCAAAAGTTAGTTCGAGGGCGCGACGCTATGAGGCGAGCCTGCACAATGTGCCCGTCTCGCTTCGTAGCAGCCCTAACAACATCGACAGACAAGAGCGACAGCCTCAGCCGAGATGCCTTCTTCGCGGCCTTCGAAACCGAGACGTTCGGTGGTGGTGGCTTTCACGCCGATATTTTCCGTTGCGATGCCACACGCGCGCGCAATGTTCTCGCGCATCGCCTCGCGATACGGAGAAAGCTTCGGTGCTTGCGCAGCGATAACGCAATCGATATCGAGGATCTCGAAGCCTTCTTCACGAAGCAAGTTCGCAGCTGCCTCGAGCAATTTGAGCGAATCGGCATCTTTATAGGCTGGATCGGTGTCGGGGAAATGCTTGCCGATATCCCCCAGGCGCGCAGCACCCAAAAGAGCATCGGCTATTGCATGGAGCAGCACATCGGCATCCGAATGTCCATCGAGGCCTTGGTGATGCGGAATATCCACTCCACCCAAGATAAGCTTGCGGTCGGGAGCAAAGGCGTGAACATCCATGCCGAACCCTATGCGCAGCTTGCGTAGTGCAGCCATCTCGGAGCTTGAGTTGGGAATGTTCGTCATGTCGGGAGTGTTCATATTCATCAGCGACACCTACTCGACACCTTCGCGCAGCGCCTGGCGCACCGCCGCTGAAATGATGAGATAGTCTTCGGGCACCGTGAGCTTGATGTTGTCGCGCTTGCCTTCGACCACCATCACGCGACCACCTAAACGTTCGATGAGCGATGAATCATCCGTACCCACGAAGCCGTCGGAAAGTGCCGCCGCATGCGCGCGACGATAGATGTCTGCACGGAAGATCTGTGGGGTTTGCGCGTTCCAAAATACCGAACGATCGGGCGTTCCTTGGATGATGCCGTTCTCGACGATCTTGAGCGTGTCGATGGAAGGATGGCCGACCACTGCGCCATCGCAATCGATGTTGCCCTTGAGCACGCTGATCGTATGATCGACCAATTCACGCGAGATGAGCGGGCGCGCACCGTCGTGCAGCATGACATACTCGAAGTCATCTGGCACGAGCTCCAAGCCAGAAAATGCCGATTCCTGACGCGTGGCGCCTGCAGGAGCCATGACGATAGGGGTAGCGAATGGAAAGGGATCGATCGCTTTCAAGAGGTATTCGCTCGTACGCTCTTCGGGGCAAACGACCACGATAAGCCCCACATCGCCCACGCTATCGAACACTTCAGCTGAGCGCGTGAGAATAGGCTTGCCTGCGATCTCAACGAGCTGCTTGCCGCCTTCGTGACCGAATCGCTCGCCGCTGCCGCCCGCCAAGATGATGACCGCGGTCTGCGCGCCTTCATTCACCTTGCCCTGCAACTGCATCTGCTCGCGCAAGGAACCGAAGGTGTCATCGTCGCGCATCTTACTCAAGATACCGTTGAGAGCCGAAGGGGCGAAGATGGGATCGATCGTTTGCTCTGGCATAGAGAACCTCTTATCAAGAAAGCTGCCTTATGCAGCAATAATTCAACAAAATTGATTTTACTGCATAAACACTCTTCATTGAAGCAAACGAATGATCCCATAGGGAAAAGAAAGAGGCTTGCCCGCAAGGACAAGCCTCTTGTCAGCGTTCTTGAACGACTGGATTAGTCGGCAGCGGAATCTCCTGATGAGCCTCCGCGACCTGAGCCGCTGTAGGTGAGCCCTGCGCGCCCAAGATCGTAGTTGCTCAAGATGAGCTCCGCTTCTTGCGCGATGGTATCACGCTTGCGCGGTGCCGGGATCGAACCCGTACCCTGGTTGAACACGAGCTTCTCGTCTTCCACATCGACATCGATGACCGAGCCGCTCGTCCATTTGCCTTCGAGGATCTGCTCGGAGATCGGATCCTCGAGCAGGCGCTGGATCGCGCGACGCAACGGACGGGCACCGAAGGAAAGATCGGTCCCTTCCTTGGCAATGAGACGATTCGCAGCATCGGACATATTGATGGTCATGTTCTGCTCGATCAGGCGATCGCGAAGATCAGCCACCATGAGGTTCACGATCTCGACGATCTCGTCTTCCGTGAGCGACTTGAACACGATGATCTCATCGATACGGTTCAAGAACTCAGGACGGAACAAGCGCTTGACCTCGCTCATGACGCGGGTCTTGATCTCATCATCGTTAAGGCCGGTTGCTCCGCTGGAAGAGAATCCGAGCGGTGCCGTGGTGGTGATCTCACGTGCGCCCACATTCGAGGTCATGATGATGACCGTATTGCGGAAGTCGACCATGCGTCCTTGCGCATCGGTCAAGCGACCTTCCTCCAAAATCTGGAGCAAGATGTTGAAGACATCGGGATGCGCCTTCTCGATCTCGTCGAAGAGCACGACCGAATAGGGGCGCTGACGCACTGCGGTGGTAAGCTGACCACCCTCGTCGTAGCCCACGTATCCCGGAGGCGAACCGATCAGGCGCGACACCGTGTGCTTCTCCATGTATTCCGACATGTCGAAGGAAATGAGCGCATCTTGCGAATTGAACAGGAACTCTGCAAGCGTCTTCGAGAGTTCGGTCTTGCCCACACCTGAGGGACCAAGGAAGATGAACGAACCTGCCGGGCGCTTTGGATCCTTGAGCCCGGAACGGCTGCGACGAATAGCCTTCGAAAGCGCCGTTACTGCCTCTTCCTGACCGATCACGCGCTCATGCAGCACGGATTCCATGCGCAAAAGCTTTTCGGTCTCAGCTTCGGTGAGGTTGGAAACGGGCACGCCGGTGGTCATCGAAACCACATCAGCGATATCTTCCACGCCGATCTCGTTGACGATCTTCTCCGTCTTGTCTTCCCACTCTACCTGGGCCTTCTTGCGCTCTTCGCGCACCTTTGCCTCGCGGTCGCGCACCTCGGCGGCACGCTCGAAATCCTGATCGGCAATAGCGGCATCCTTTTCCGCGCGCAACGCACGAAGCTTGTCATCGAGCTCCTGGACCTCATCGGGCAGCACCATATTGCGAATGCGCATGCGCGCGCCCGCTTCGTCGATCACGTCGATGGCCTTATCGGGCAAGAAGCGATCTTGGATATAGCGATCGGAAAGCGAAACTGCCGCCTGGAGCGCTTCATCAGAGAAATGCACATGATGATGCTCTTCATACTTATCGCGCAAGCCTTCCATGATACGAACGGCCTGCTCTTCATTAGGCTCTTTGACAACGAGCGTTTGGAACCTGCGCTCGAGCGCCGAATCCTTTTCCAAATGCTTGCGGTATTCATCGAGCGTGGTAGCGCCGATGATCTGGATCTCGCCGCGCGACAGAGGCGGCTTCAGGATGCAGCCGCATCCATCGAGCCTTCGGCTGCACCCGCACCGATAATGGTGTGGAGCTCGTCGATGAACAGGATGATATCGTCTGCCTGCTCGACTTCCTTGATGCACTTCTTCAAGCGCTCCTCAAATTCGCCGCGATACTTCGAACCGGCAACGAGCGCCGAAACATCCAGCGTGACCAAACACCTATTGCGCAAGATATCGGGCACCTGATCAGCTACGATGAGCTGCGCAAGCCCTTCGACCACCGCCGTTTTGCCCACACCCGGCTCACCCAAGAGCAGCGGGTTGTTCTTCTGGCGACGGCACAGGATCTGCATCATGCGCTCGATCTCGCCCGCACGCCCGATAACCGGGTCGAGCTTCCCATCGGCCGCCTTCTTCGTAAGATCAACGCTGAATTCCTTCAGCACGCTATCCGAAGAGGATGCCTGCGGATCGAACTGCTGGCCGGCGAAGACCGAAGACTGCCCCACCAGGTCGTTGAGCGCCGCACGCAGGTCATCCCCTGAAACGCCCATGCGCTCGAGCACCTCTATTGCGGTGCCTTCGTTTTCGCGGATGATACCGAGCAGAAGATGCTCGGTGGAAATGTAGCTTTGCCCCATCTGCATGGCTTCACGCAGGGAATTCTCCAACACCCGCTTAACGCGTGGCGTGAAGCTCAAATGCCCGGACACATCGGTGGATTCATCGATCGTAACGATACGACGGATGGCCGCCACCGTGGCCTCGTAATGCACCCCCAGGCGCTCCAGGGCCTGAGCTGCCAGACCATCTTCTTCCTTGAGTAAAGCCAAGAGCACGTGCTCAGTGCCAACGTAGGGCTGATGAAGCCCGCGGGCTTCCTCCTGCGCCAAAACCAGCACTTTGCGCGCCTTGTCAGTGAACTTGTCGAACGACATTTACGCGCCACCTCCTTTTGTTACTTGGCTTCGTCGCGCATATGGGGGAACAGTAATACATCGCGGATCGTTGCTGAATTCGTAAGAAGCATGGTGAGGCGATCTATTCCAATACCAACCCCGCCAGCGGGAGGCATTCCGTATTCCAAAGCGCGCACGTAGTCATCGTCGAATCCCATTGCCTCATCGTCGCCCATGTCCTTAGCAGCAAGCTGCGCTCGGAATCGCTCCGCTTGATCAACGGGATCATTTAGTTCATTAAAAGCATTAGCATATTCATGGCCGGAAATAAACAGTTCGAAGCGGTCAGCTACTTCATCTTCACCAATTTTCCTTTTTGCGAGCGGCGAAACCTCGATCGGATGGTCGGTGACGAAGATGGGCTGAATGAGCGTCTCTTCGACGCATTCCTCAAAGAGTTCGGCAATGATCTTGCCCGTGCCCCAACCTTCTTCGACGTGAACACCGTGCTTGTCTGCCACCGCCGCGGCCTCTTCGCGCGTCATGGCGAAGCTGATGTCCTCACCCGTGACCTCATTCACGAGCTCGACCATGCTCGCACGTCTCCATTCGCCACCAAGATGAATGGTCGTGCCCTGATATTCCACGTCGAGCGTGCCGCAAGCCGCCATAGCTGCTGCTTGCACGAAGCCTTGCGTGAGCTCCATCATGCCCTCGAGGTCGGAGAAAGCCTGGTAGGCTTCCATCGTGGTGAACTCGGGGTTGTGATACGGGTCCATGCCTTCGTTGCGGAACTGGCGACCGATCTCGAAGACCTTCTCGAAGCCGCCCACAAGCAAGCGCTTCAGAGGAAGCTCGGTTGCGATGCGCAGGAAGTAATCACGATCGAGCGCGTTGAAATGCGTGGTGAAGGGCTTCGCGTTCGCGCCGCCCATGATCGAATGCAGGAAGGGCGTTTCGACCTCGTAGAAGCCCTGCTCTTCCATGTAATGGCGAATAGCCGAGATGATCTTCGAGCGCTTCACGAAGGTCTCGTGTACCTCGGGGTTCACGATCAGATCGACATAACGCTGGCGATAACGCAGTTCCTTGTCGGCCAAGCCGTGGAACTTCTCCGGCAGGGGGCGCAGCGATTTCGAGAGCAGTTCGTAGGAATCGACCGCCACGGAAAGCTGGCCGCGACGCGTACGCATCATAAGGCCGGACACGCCGATCCAATCGCCCACGTCCAGATCCTTCATAGCCGCGAAGGCTTCTTCACCCAGCGCATTGATGCGGCAGAACAACTGGATCGAGCCGGTGGAATCGCGCAGCTCCATGAAGATGATCTTGCCCTGATCGCGCTTGGCCATCACGCGACCAGCCACCTCTACGCGATCTTCGGTGTTCTCGCCGTCTTCAAGGCCAGCATATTTTTCGTCGAGATCGACGATGTGATGCGAATAGGCAAACGCATGACCGTAGGGGTTCTCACCCGCCGCAATGAGCGCCTCGCGCTTGGCATGGCGCACCAGGATCGGATCGTCTTCGGGTGTTTCAGGTGTTGCGTTTTGAGTGGTGTTCTCGCTCATCGATCGCCTTTCATTTTCTAGGAAAAACGCTGGTACGAAGGGTACCAGCGTCTCGATTACAGCTGTTTCTTATGGTAGTTGAAGTTCGCCTGGCGTACAGCAGGTATGCACGCTTACTGCTCGATCTTCAAGACCTTGATATGGATATCGCGGCCAGTAGGACCTTGCAGGTCGATCTCGTCGCCCTTCTTGGTGCCGAGGAGCGCCGCGCCAACGGGAGACTCATTGGAGATCTTGCCAGCAGTAGAATCGCTCTCTGCCGCACCGACGATGGTGAAGACGCGTTCGTTGCCACCCATGTCGACCGTGACCTTGCTGCCGATGTGGACCTTAGAAGATTTGGTGGGGGCGTCGACCACGGTTGCTTCGCCCAAGATGCGGGTGATCTCGGCGATGCGGCCTTCCATCATGGCCTGCTCGTTCTTTGCGTCATCATATTCGGAGTTTTCCGAGATGTCGCCAAATTCGCGGGCTACACGGATGCGCTCACCGATCTCGGCGCGCTTTTCGGTTTCGAGATAATGCAGCTCTTCTTCGAGCTTCGCTTTGCCTTCTTGGGTTAAGATGTAGTCCTTTTCCATGGAACTCCCCTTGTATTCGTTCGTTCGGTCGTTTTATGCGAGCTTTGCGCCCGCGCAGAAGAAACGCGCTTGGTCTGGCGCGTTTCTCGTAAGTGTTTATTCAGCCTTGTCCTTTTCCGGTTCGGTCTCTTCGAAAACGGCATCGGAAGTGGTGGTGTTCTGTTCGGCTTCTGCTTCGGCTGCAGCAACATCGGCCTTCTTCTGGCCCGGCTCAGGCTTGTCTACTACTTCAAGCTCTTCAGGCTCTTTGCCTTCAGCCTGCTTGGCAGCCTCTTCGGCCTCTTTCTTCTTCTTGCCGCCGCCAAGGCCCTCGCGCAAGTTCTTGACCGTCTTACCGATAGCGGTTCCGAGCTTGGGAAGATTCTTGGGGCCGAAGATGATAAGGATGACCACCAAGATGATGATGATCTCGACAATGCCGAAAGGTCCGATCTTCATGTTGTATGCACCTCCGCAGGGATTGCACGTACGTTGAGCGCGACACAGGGTGAAGCGCGGTTTATTCAGTATGAACCAAGGTATGAACTACCCTAGTGATACGCGCAGAAATTGTACCAAAAAACACATGCAGCGCTCGTACAATCCCTTTAAGCGGTTCATGTTAGGTGGAGTGGGGCGTGGCCTGCGCCTGCTGCGCGCATGTCATCCCTAAGAAATGAAAACGAGCCCCGTAGGGCTCGTTTGAATTTCTGGTCGGGAAGCAGAAGTTCGCAAGAGTAAAGGCACGCTTCGCTTTTCAGCCTTGACTCTTGCGGTTAACGCGCTGTGTAGCGCATTAATGAACCTTACGGTTCAAATCCTTGCAGGCAAAGCCTGCGCCTGCTTCGCAGGCTGTCATCCCTAAGGAATAAAAAACGAGCCCCGTAGGGCTCGTTTTGAATTTCTGGTCGGGATGACAGGATTTGAACCTGCGACCTCTTCGTCCCGAACGAAGCGCGCTACCAAACTGCGCCACATCCCGACATATGATGTGCCGTAAACGGCGTTGCCTATGGTATCACAGCCTGGTAGTGCACGGCAATAAAGCAAATCGCTCACGTACAAAGAATCCATCTGAACGAAGCTACCGCACCCACAGTCACAAAAAAGAACGGCCCTTGCGAGCCGTTCCTTGATCATTTCGTATCTGCGCGGTGCGAATTAGTAGCGGACATACCACATGTCGGAATGGACACCACTCACCTTCACCACATCACCCGTACGTGGAGCATGGATCATCTGGCCACCTCCGATATAGATGCCGGTGTGATGCGAGTTGATGCAAATATCACCGGGCTGCGGATTGCTCACGCGCGTCCATCCTTGGATGGTACCCGTGGTGCACCAGTGGCTGCCCATTTTGCCCGTGAGGCAGTAGCCAACCAAGCCGGAGCAGTCGAAGCTGTTCGGACCTGCTGCGCCCCAACCATAGGGCTTGCCCAGCTGTGCGTATGCACGGTCAACAACAACGTTGCCCGTTACCGTCTGAGGCTTAGAGTTGTTCGCCGGCTTTGAGCTGCTTCCAGAATTGCCGCTATTGGAGCTGCCGCCGTTGTTGTTGTTAGCGATCGCTTGCTCAGCCGCAGCTGCTGCAGCAGCACTGCGCGCCTCTTCTTCTTGGCGCATGAGCTCTTGAACTTCAGCGTTCAGATTGTCGTAGGTTTCCTGCATCTGAGCGGTAGTAGCTTCAGCCTCGTCCTTGATAGCCTTGGCTTCGCTCGCCTTCTGCGCTGCTACCTGCTCTTGCTGCTCGTATTCAGCCTTAGCAGCCTCTACCTTTTCGCGGGATTCCTTGGTCTTAGCAACGAGCTCAGCATCATTCTCATTCATGGTGTTGAGGATGTTCCAGTTCGTTGCGAACTCTTCGAAGGTGGAAGCGCCCAAGATAACATCAAGGAAGGTGTTACCGCCGGTACGATACATGCTGCGCGCACGTGTTCCCAGCTCTTCCTGATAGCCCTTGATCTTCTCGGTTTCTTCCTGAATCTGGGCTTCAGCTTCAGTTACTTTTTTCTCAGCTTCGGCACGCTCTTCCTCCGCTTCGTAATAATTGCTTGAAGCGGCATCGAGTGTTGCCTGCATATCGTTGAGTTTGTCGAGCGCTGCTTGTGCCTCAGCCTGTTTCGAAGACGAAGACGGCACTGCGGATGCAAGGGAGACGGGCAAAGAGAGCCCCACGGCCAGAACGACCGCCATAAATGCAATGAGCAGCGTACGCTTCGGTGCTACATTTATATGCTTCATACTGTTTGAAAACCTCCCAATAGTGGCATAGGGTTCGTGTCTCAGCGTAAGCTGTAGTTGATACTAGCAGAAAACAGCACATTTATACAGAGCTTCAAGCCTTTAAGCCCTGATAAACTGCCCTTCACGCGCTTTATCATGCGCAAGTGAAGCCCCTAAATCCCATGTTCAACGCCTTATTGCTCGTATATACGCGCAATTGTGAAGAATGTGCGCTTTCTGTATGTAGAAGGGCCCTGCGCGCGAACAAAAGCGGTCGAATCTTGCGAGAGATCGCACCTATCCGAATCGCGCGATACCGACACGAATGATCCTTCAGCTTGCTCATGCCTCACGCATCTTTGCGAGATGAAGCTGCCTGCCTATCCTCATCCGTTGGCACCGCCCTATGGGGAGACACGGTGCGCACAGAAGCCTTTTGCCCGCTTTCGCCCGTCGAAGCTTCTTCGTGCTTATCATGCTTGCGGCGTTTCACCTCATGAGCGGCATGGGCCTGCAAGTTCGCATTATCAAGAATAGGCTCTTCATAGGTAACACCCTTGCGCATCGCGATGTTCGCCTGGAAGAGCAGGAAGAGAAATCCGATGATGCCCGCAAGAAGCGAAGCGGACAGGATCGCAACCTTCGCCACCAGGATCTGCCCTGGATCGGCATACGCGAGGTTCGCCACGAAGATGGCCATGGTAAAACCAACACCACCGAGCAGTGCCGCGCCGAAGATGTGCGCCCAATTCACGTTATTGGGAAGCGAAGAGATCTTGAGCTTCACGATGAGGAAACTGAAGAGGAAGATGCCGATGGGCTTGCCCAAGAGCAGGCCAGCAAAAACGCCTAAGAACACCGGATCGGCCACGATGGCACCAAAACTCGTTCCGCCCAGTGCCACATCGGCATTCGTCAGGGCGAACAGCGGCAAGATCGCGAAATAGACCCAAGGGTAGAGCATGCGCTCCAAGCGCGTTGCAGGTGGCACCACTTCTTTCGCCACGCGCGCAAGGTGCGAAACCTCTTTCAGGTAGTCGGACTGACCGAGCACAGGAGCATCGGGCTGGAAGTTCGCGCGTATCTCTTTGAGCTGCTTGTTCGACCAACGTCCGAATGAGAGCAGGTCAACACGCGAGCCAGAGGGGATCGTGAAAGCGAGCAGCACGCCGGCGATAGTGGCATGCACGCCCGACATGAACACGCAATACCAAAGCACCACGCCCAACAGCACATAGGGCCAGAGCGAGTAGAAGTGCAGGCGATTGAGCGCAGTGAGCGTGCCCAACACCACAAGCGCTGCAAGCAGCCACAGCACCGAAGGCGCATGACCGTAGAAGACCGCGATGACCACGATCGCGATGATGTCATCGGCCACCGCGAGCGTGGAGAGGAACACACGCACGCCCGCTGGCACGCGCGAGCCGAGCAGCGCTAGAATGCCGAGTGCGAACGCGATATCGGTCGCTGTCGGGACGCCCCAACCGCCCAGCGTTTCAGGGCTTCCTTGGTTGAATGCCACATAGAAGATGATCGGCACCGCAACGCCACCGATGGCAGCTCCCACCGGCAGGATAGCCTGGCGAATGTTCGTGAGTTCGCCGACGGTCATCTCGTATTTGATCTCGAGCCCCACCAGCAAGAAGAACAAGCACATGAAGATATCGTTGATGATGTGCGCGAGCGACATCGAAGTGTTCGCACTGCCGAACCCCAGCGTTATCTCGGTATGCCAGAATTCCAAGAACGATCCATATGCGGGCGAATTCGCCACAATGAGCGAAAGGATGGCGCCGAGCAGCATGAAACCCGCCGCTTTGGTCGTGGAGTGAGTGAATTCGAGCAGCTTCAAGTAGCGACGATGATGCCCAGAAACTTCCGAGATGAACGGGGTCTTATTTCCTTGAGAGTTCTCCACGGTACACGCGGCGCCTGCGGCATGCGCGCCTTCTTCGCCAGCCGGCGATGCATTGACGCTTTCCTGAACAGAGGCACCGGTTTGCTGCTTCTCTGCCGCATCTGGGTTCTGTGCTGAAGCTTTATCGGTTGCCATCTTGCCCTTCTTTCATTTACCGTGCACACAATTGTAAACCACCTAACAACCTGTCAACTTTTCGGTTGGGTTTCAATAATCGTTCACACAAGCCTTAAAAGATGCGTTAGACTAGCTAGTTGTAAAAGTGCATTTGAACGTGCGCTCTTTAGTAACGAAGGGAAAATGACTATGGATATCACCGTCACCGGTCGTCGCATGAACGTCTCCGACGCTCTGCGCGATTATGCGGAAGAAAAGATCGGCAATTCGATGAAAGCGATGGATATCGCACCGCTTTCCGCAGAAGTCGTTCTGCAAGTTGAAAAGAACCCCGCGAACCCCACCCCGTGCACCTGCGAAGTTACCATGCACGCTAAGGGTCATATCATTCGCGTCGAAGAGAACGAAGAGAGCCTCTTCGCTGCCATCGACGTTGCAGCCGCTAAAGTGCTTCGCCAGCTGCGCAAATACAAGACGCGCGTGCTCAACAAGCGCCTGAACGCCGAACCGGTCAACAAGCAGGCGACCGATGTCGACTATGATGCGCTCATGCAAGAGCTGTCTGGTGAGGATGAAGAGATCGTACGCGTGAAGGAGCTGGAGCTCCTGCCGCTCACGGAAGAGGAAGCGCTCATCGAGATCGACCTTTTGGGTCATGACTTCTTCGCCTATATCGACCGCGACACCAGCGCGGTGCACATTCTCTATCGTCGTTCGAATGGCGGTTACGGCCTGCTCAAGCACCAGGCATAAGTGCTCGCGAACATACCTTAGAATAAAAACGGCCCGGATTCCCCGGGTCGTTTTCTATTCTCTCCCTGTGATCGGCGAAGAGGGCTGCCTTGCTCGATCAGCGCCGAGCGCGAGACACGAGGTTCCCCGCTTCCCTGCTCAAGAACCTGCATTCTGCAGGTTCT